>Ga0209164_1000345_pt1 | contig 123459 bp, 126 predicted proteins | sample MTBNYHSulfiMetaG_FD_187458 | JGI IMG/M metagenome (GOLD analysis project Ga0209164, IMG submission 187458) | Enrichment culture microbial communities from rom New York Harbor, USA that are MTBE-degrading - MTBE-NYH (New York Harbor Sulfidogenic)... | ecosystem: Environmental > Aquatic > Marine...
AAGAGGGCGAACACATAGGTTCGCCCCTACCCCAAATGGGGGGTGGTTGAAAGCCGTAATGAACGTAGGGGCGGACCTGCGTGTCCGCCCTGAAAACCACCGGGGTGGGCACAAAGGGGGCGAAGGCGAAGAGGGCAGACACATAGGTCTGCCCCTACAGAAGAATGGGGGATCGTTTGAAACCGTGAATGATAGGGATCGGGGGGAACGCAAAGAGGGCAGACACGTAGGTTCGCCCCTACCCCAAATGGGGGGTGGTTGAAAGCCGTAATGAACGTAGGGGCGGACCTGCGTGTCCGCCCTGAAAACCACCGGGGTGGGCACAAAGGGGGCGAAGGCAAAGAGGGCAGACACATAGGTCTGCCCCTACAGAAGAATGGGGGATCGTTTGAAACCGTAAATGGCATGAAGCGGGGTGGACGCGAAGAGGGCGAACACATAGGTTCGCCCCTACCCCAAATGGGGGGTGGTTGAAAGCCGTAATGAACGTAGGGGCGGACCTGCGTGTCCGCCCTGAAAACCACCGGGGTGGGCACAAAGGGGGCGAAGGCAAAGAGGGCAGACACATAGGTCTGCCCCTACAGAAGAACGGTGAATCGTTTGAAATCGTAAATGGCATGAAGCGGGGTGGACGCGAAGAGGGCGAACACATAGGTTCGCCCCTTTGGCCCGTCCCTTTGGGCCCTTCCGAATTTTGTTGATTAAAACCGAATTTTTTCTTATCCTTGATACCAATAACGCATTCCCCCCTTAAACTGAAAATTTAGGTTTTTTCACAAAAAGGAGGACGGTCCATGGAAGAAAGGGTCTGGCACAAGTCCTATGCGCCTCAAGTGCCCCCGAGCATCGATTATGAAAAAATCACCCTGCCCGCGACCCTGGAACGGACGGCCAGGAATTTCCCCAACCATGTCCACCTGATCATGATGGGCAAAAAGATCACTTTCAAGGAACTGGACGAATACGCCAACCGTTTCGCCGGGGCCTTGGCCGATCTTGGAGTGAAAAAGGGCGACAAGGTCGCTCTGATTATGCCCAATATCCCTCAGATGGTCATCGCCTCTTACGCCGTCTGGAAACTGGGCGGGGTGGTGGTCATGAACAATCCCTTATATACGGAGCGCGAACTCGAGCACCAACTCAACGACTCCGATTCGACCGTGGCCGTCGTCTTGGACCTCTTGGTCCCCCGGATGCTCAAACTCAAAGAAAAGACCGGCCTGCGGGCCATCATCGCCGCCCATATCCGGGACTACCTGCCGTTTCCTCTCAAACAGCTTTTTCCCTTTGTCAAGAAACAGATGCACCGCAGCGTGGTCCCCGGCGAAGGGGTCTTCGATTTCGTCACCCTGATGAACAAATATCCGGCCAAGGCTCCCCAGACCGACGTGGCTTTTGACGATCTGGCCGCCCTGCTTTACACCGGCGGGACCACCGGGGTGTCCAAAGGGGTCATGCTCAGTCACGCCAACTTGTGCATCAACGTCCAGCAGCTCAAGGCCTGGATTTTCGACGCCGAGGAAGGCCAGGACAGCGTCATCGGCATCTTCCCCTTCTTCCATTCGGCCGGATTCACCGCGGTCATGAATCAGTCCATATATCGGGCCTTGACCGTGGTTTTGGTGCCGCGACCGGAACCGGCCACGGTCCTGGAGATGATGCGCAAGTATCGGCCGACCTGGTTCCCCTGCGTGCCGACCATTTACGTGGGCGTGCTCAATCATCCTGACTTTGCCAAGACTGATTTCTCCTATGTCAAAGGGTGCGTCTCCGGAGCCGCCCCTTTGGCCGTGGAAACCATCCGGGCCTGGGAGAAGGCGGTGGGGGCCACCATCATCGAAGTTTACGGTTTGACCGAAACGGCCCCGCTGGCCCACGCCAATCCCTGGGGAGGGAAGACCAAAGTGGGCAGTGTGGGCATTCCCGTGCCCGACACGGACTGCCGGATCGTGGACATCGAGACCGGGACCCAGGACCTGGAAATCGGCAAATCCGGGGAGATCCTGCTCAAAGGACCTCAACTGACCAAGGGCTATTACAAGAGGCCGGACGAGACGGCTCTGGCCATTAAGGACGGCTGGTTCTACACCGGCGACATCGGGTACATGGACGATGAAGGGTACCTTTACATCGTCGACCGGAAAAAAGACATGATCATCGCCGGCGGCTATAACATCTATCCGCGGGAGATTGATGAAATCCTTTTCGAACATCCCAAGATCCAGGAAGCCTGCGCCGTGGGCATCCCCGACCCCTATCGGGGCGAGACGGTCAAGGCCTTTGTCGTGGTCAAACCCGGGGAAAGCCTGACCGAAGAAGAGGTGATCTCCTATTGCCGGGACAAGATGGCGGCTTACAAAGCGCCCAAGACGGTCGAGTTTCTCGATGAACTGCCCAAGAGCAACATCGGCAAGGTTCTTCGGCGGGCCTTGAGAGAAAGGGAGATGGCCAAGGCCAAGGGCCAGCCCTAGTCGGACCGCCGATTTTATCCTCTCTCGAGATGAAACCGGGACCACCTGAGGCGGTAAAACCCGTCCTGGGGTCTTGGTTTCATCTTTTCTTTTAAGAACCGGGACTTCTTGACAGGGGCCGTCGCCGACCCTACAATAGTTGGGCATTGAGGGAGGTTGGCCATGTTCGGCATCGGCATGCCCGAGCTTATATTAATCCTGGTCATCGCCCTGATCGTGATCGGGCCGGACAAGTTGCCTGATTTGGCCAGGGCCATCGGCCGGGGCATCGGTGAATTCAAGCGGGCCACCAGCGAAATCAAGGACAGCTTCAAGGATGACGAGGACATCCAACATATCAAAAAATCTTTGAGCGAAGCCAAGGAGGAAGTGGACGGGATAGTCAAAACCGGGGCCAGAGACCTCGAGGTCAAGGATTTGGCCGACGCTTTGGCCGACGGGAGCTTTTTTGACCCGCGCCCCAAGGAATCGCCGCCGCAGGAAGATAAGTCCGCCCCTTCCACCCCGCCGGACCAAGCCCCGGAAGAAAACCCTGACCCTTCTTCAGAAAAAGAAAGACCTCCCCACGAATCATGACCGAAGAAGAAAACAAGGCGGCGGAAGAAGAAGCCGATCAGCTCACCGAGGGCCGGATGTCTTTCACCGATCATCTGCGGGAGCTTCGCCGGCGGCTGATCGTCTGCGCCGTGGCCGTGGGCCTGGGGTTTGGAGTGTGTTACTACTTTTCCAAGCCGATCTTCCGGGCCATGATGCTGCCCCTTTTGGATGTTTTGCCTGAAGGAGAAAAACTGATTTACACCGGCCTGCCCGAAGCCTTTTTCACTTATCTCAAGGTCGGGTTCTGGGGCGGGGTCATTTTAGCCCTGCCGGTCATTTTTCACCAATTATGGGGTTTCGTCGCCCCCGGCCTTTACCGCGACGAAAAGAAATATCTGATCCCCTTCATCGTCTTCGCCACCCTTCTTTTCGCTGTCGGCGGCTTTTTCGGTTATTTCATCGTCTTTCCTTTCGGATTCAAATTCTTTCTGGGCTTTGCCGATGAGTCCATCCGGGCTTTGCCCGCGGTCCAGCAGTATTTTTCGCTGGCACTGAAGCTGCTTTTGGGCTTCGGTCTGATCTTTGAACTGCCCCTGGTCATGGTCTTTTTGGCCAAGATGGGTCTGGTCGACGCCGGCCTGCTGGGCCGCAACCGGAAATACGCCTTCTTATTGGTTTTTGTAGTCTCGGCTATACTGACGCCGCCTGACGTGATCAGCCAGGTGCTCATGGCCATGCCCTTGATAGTCTTGTATGAAATCAGCATAGTTCTGGTCCGGCTGGTCAGAAAAAAGAAGGCCGATCAATCGGTCATGGCTGAAGAAGAAACCTGAATTTTTCCCGGCTGAAACGGGCTTCTCCGGCCTTCGAGCCTGGCCCCCCAGCCGTTTATTTACCGAAGATAATTCAACCGGGTGGGAAGCGTAGTGATTGCCGCCAAAATGGCTGGGATTAACCGGCAAAATATTAATGACCGTTCGTTTTTAAACTGGTTTTACCCCACACCTTCTATTATAAAACGGCTTTGATAAAAACAGGACGCAAGCCGGTTGACGACCGGAAAACTTCGGCGGCGCCTTGAATATGGAGGAAAAGAATGGCAGTAGAAAATCCCCTGGACGCTTTTCTCAAGCCCCAAGCCGTGGCCGTGATCGGTGCGACGGAAAGACCGGGGGCCTGGGGCTCTTTCATCATGGAAGGACTCCTGTCCCGCAATTATCCCGGCCGCATCTATCCGATCAACCGGAACGCCGAGCAGGTCTACGGCATACCGGCTTACAAGGACATCATGGACGTCAACGGACCGATAGACTTGGCCGTCTTGACCATTCCGGAAAAATTCGCCGCAGAAGCCATCGAACTCTGCGGCCGAAAAGGGGTCAAAGGCGTGACCATCATCACCGCCGACTTTGGCGAGGCCTACGCCGAGGGCAAAAAAAAGGAAAAGGCCCTGGTCGATCTGGCCCGGCGCTACGGCATGCGCATCCTGGGGCCGAACATCAGCGGCACGTTCAATCTGCACGCTGAGTTCAACGCCTCGGGCGGGCCGGGTCGTTTCGTCCAACCGACCGACCTGGCCGCCATTTGTCAGGGCGGCTACGCCTTTTACGAAATGCTGGCCGCGGCCGCGAGCCGGCGGATGGGCGTGGGCAAGTTCATCCACACCGGCAACGAGTCCGATTTGACCGTCACGGATTTCCTGGAACATTTCGGCCCGGACTCTGAAGTCAAAGGAATAATGATGTACCTGGAAACCATCCGCGACGGCCGGCGGTTTCTGGCCACGGCCCGCCAGGTGAGCCAAGTCAAGCCCGTGGTGGTGTACAAAGCCGGCCGGACGCCCGGTTCGGCCCGGGCCGCCCTCAGCCATACCGGGGCGTTGTCCGGAGTCAAGGAAATATATAACGGACTGCTTCAGCAGGCCGGCCTGGTCATCTCCCCGACCATGGAACTCCTGCTGCCTCTAAGCCACGCCTTGATCGAACGTCCGCCTCTGAGAGGCCGCCGAGTGGCTATCGTGACCATGGGCGGCTCCTGGGGGGTTTCTTTGTCCGACGCCCTGGAAGAAGCCGGTTTGGAAGTGGTCGAACTGAGCGCCAAAGTCCAAAAAAAGCTACGGGATATGGGCATGCCCCGCCGGGCTTCGACCAGGAACCCGGTGGACATCGGCGCTTCAGGCCTGTTTTTCGAAAAAGACACTCTGGTCGGCCTCGGCCGCGAGGTCCTGGCCTCGGGCGAAGTCGACTCCCTGATCCTCCACGGCGTGGGCCGTCCGGGCCTGGTTCATCAGGAAGACACTGAAGAGCGGAAGATGTTCCTGGAAATAAACAAGCAGGTCATTCGGGAATATACGGCTCTGGAAAAAGAACTCGAACGGCCGGTCTTGGTCGGCAGCCATTTCACCCCCTGGGAAAGCCAGGAAGTCTGGGACCTGAACCAGGAAGGGCTGCGAATCTACCAGCGCTTGAACGAACTGGCCCAGATTCTGACCCTAATGCACAAATATTGGACAAGACGCCTGGGCGGCCCGGCCCGATAAAAAAGGAGCGGTGACATTGCCGCCGGGGTTCATCCTCCAGGCCTCCCCGATTAATTACTCGAATATTTCAAACGTTTCCCCGACACGGGGCGCCGAGGCCGAATAGCCGGCCTCGGTCAGGCGCCTCGCCAGGGCCAGGGACTGTTTTTCCTCGCCGTGGACCAGGGCGATCCTTTTTATTTTCAGGTTCGACTCCTTCAAAAAGCGCAGTATTTCATTTTTATCCGCATGGGCGCTGAAGCCCCCGAGCTCGACGACCCGGGCGTGGAGCGGGTAGGTCTTGTTGAGGAACTTAAGCTCAGGGGCGGGGCCTTGCCGGCCGGATTCCTCGTAGGCCCGGCCGAATTCAAGGAGCCGGCGGCCTAAAGTGTTTTCGGCCATGTACCCGACAATGAGGATGGTGTTCCGCGGGTTGTGGATTTTATAACGCAGGTGGTGCAGAATGCGTCCGCCTTCACACATGCCCGAAGAAGCGATGACCACGTGAGGCTTGACCTCCCGCATCAAGGCCATCGATTCCTCGACCGAACTGACAAATGTAATCCGACGAAACGAGAAGGGGTTCTTGCCTTTTTCAAGAAAGGTTTGATGAGTTTCCCGGTCGTAGACTTCAGGGTGTTCGCCGAAAACCTTGGTCAACTTAGTGGCCAAGGGGCTGTCGATGTACACCGGGACCCGCGGAATATCGCCCTCATCATAAAGTTCATGCAGGACATAAATCAGTTCCTGGGTCCGGCCGAAGGCGAAAGAAGGGATGACCACCGTCCCGCCCCGCTCGATGGTCTCGGTCAGGATCTGTTTCAAATGGCCCTTAATGTCCCGGACCGGTTCATGAAGCCGGTCGCCGTAGGTGCTTTCCATGATCAGCAGCTCGATCTCACGGTGTTCTTCATCAAAATTCAGGGTCGGGTCTTTGATGATCGGCTTGCCGAATCGCCCGATGTCGCCGGTGTAAAAAATATTGCCGGTCCGGCCGTTTTTCCGGACGGTGATCACGCTGAAGGCCGAGCCTAGGATGTGCCCAGCGTCGTAAAAGTGGCAAGTCAACCCTTCGCCTAAGCCGATCGGATGGCGATAGGGGTAGCCTTCAAAAAAATCGAGGGATTTTTCAGCCTCGGCCACGGTGTACAAAGGCCGGACCCCTTCCAGTTGATATTCGTCGATCAGTTGATTGATTCTTTCCACGTCCAGTTCCGACTCCCGTTTTTTGAGGACCTTTTTTATTTCGTTTATTTCCCGGTGGGTTATTTTACGGCCGCCGCTCGATTCTTTGAGGCGGTAAAGCAGGGTCCGCACCGTCTTGTAATTGAGGTATTGGGCGTCGGATTCCTGAATATGAGCGCTGTCGAGCAACAGGTACTCGCAAGCCGCGGCCGTGGCCCGGGTGCAAATGATCCGTCCTAGAAAACCGTTGCCGGTCAAAAAGGGCAGGCGGCCGGAATGATCGATATGGGCGTGGGAAAGGATCACATTGGTGATGATTCCCGGATCAAAGGGCAGGACCCGGTTTTTGCGCTCGCTCTCTTTACGACGGCCCTGAAACAGGCCGCAGTCCAGAAGAATCCTCTCCCGGCCAGCCTTGATCAAATGCATCGATCCGGTCACTTCACGCACGCCGCCATAAAAAGTCACATTCATATCCACGCTCCCCGTAGTCTTTCGATTAAGCCCGGCTCTAAGGTTGTCCCCTCGGACCGGAACCTGTGTGAAACTGTCAGACTTTGTATCACACCCGGCCGCCGACCCTCAAGGATATTGCCTGCTTTATGTGCCGGATTGACTCATGCCACTCTTCCGCCAGCCAAGATAAACCCGATTGACAATTTCAGCGGACTAAAATATCTAAAAAAAAACAGCGGCTCAAGCGGTCGGACTGCTTGGTGCTCAGCCTGATCCGGACCGGGGAATGGAAAATTTTTTTCAAAACGGCGTGGTTTTCGCTTTGGTCCTGAGCGCGGTGGCCGGCTTGTCCACCGGCGTGGGCAGCGCCCTGGCTTTTTTCACCCGAACCACCAACAAATCCTTCCTGTCCGCGGCCATGGGCTTTTCCTCCGGGGTGATGATCTACGTTTCCTTTGTCGAAATCCTGCCCAAAGCCGCCGACACCCTGGCTGGGGAATGGGGCTCCCTTGAAGGTTACTGGGCCGGCGTGGGCGCCTTTTTTGCCGGCTTGGTTTTCATGGCCGTCATTGACCGGCTGGTGCCCGATCAGGGCAATCCCCACCAGGTCAGGTCGGTGGAACAAATGAGCCCGGATGCGGCCGACCCGAAACTGATGCGCATGGGCCTGGTCACGGCCCTGGCCATCGGCCTGCACAATTTTCCCGAAGGTTTCGCCACGTTTCTGGCCGCCATGACTGACCCCTACCTGGGCGTCTCCGTAGCCGTGGCCGTGGCCCTGCACAATCTGCCCGAAGGCATAGCCGTTTCCGTCCCGGTCTATTTCGCCACCGGCAGCCGCAAAAAAGCCTTTTGGTTCTCTTTTCTTTCCGGAGTATCGGAACCGGTCGGGGCCCTGGCCGGGTTCTTCCTCTTAAGACCCATTTTTTCCGACGCGGTCTTCGGTCTGACCTTCGGGGCCGTGGCCGGGATCATGGTCTTTATTTCCCTCGACGAACTGCTGCCCATGGCCAAGGAATATGATCGCGGCCACTTGTCCATTTACAGCTTGATGGCCGGCATGGCGGTCATGGCCTTGAGCCTGCTGCTGTTCATGAGGCCTTGACTTCCGGCCTTGGCTTACTTACAGATCGCGCCGCCCAAGACAGAAAATTTGTTGGGTTTGGCTCCGCTCAACGCCAACCTACCGGTCGGGGTGGCCATGCTTTTGTCGGGCGAACACATAGGTTCGCTCCTACAGATGATGGTTCTCCCGCCCAGGCTCGGCCGGCTTATTTCGGGGAATAGGTAACCACGCAAAATGCTCCAGACAAATGCGCCTTGACCCCGGATCATTGGCCGTTATAATGAATTTTATCGGCGGAGGCGGCCGAATTAATTTTTGTCAGGAGCCAATACATGTCCACGCAGGTAATCCTGGGCACAGCCGGTCATATCGACCACGGCAAAACCAGCTTGATCAGAACTCTGACCGGCATCGACACGGACCGGCTCAAAGAAGAGAAAGCCCGGGGCATCACTATTGAACTCGGCTTCGCTCATTTGTCCATGCCCAACGGCGCCCGCGTAAGTATTGTCGACGTGCCGGGGCATGAAAAATTCGTCCGGCACATGGTGGCCGGAGCCACCGGTCTTGACTTGGTGGCTCTGGTCGTGGCCGCCGACGAAGGGGTCATGCCTCAAACCAGGGAGCACGTGGAAATCTGCCAGCTTTTGGGGGTCCGGGCCGGCCTGATCGTCATCACCAAAGTCGACCTGGTTGATGAAGAATGGCTGGAGATGGTCGAGGAGGATATTATTGATTTCGCGGCCGGCACTTTTTTGGAAGGAGCGCCGGTGATTCGTTTTTCCGCTGTGGACGGCCGCGGCAGGGACCAAGTGATCGAAGGCGTGGCCCAGGTGGCGGCCCGGCTGGAAGAACGCCAGTCCAGCAGCCTTTTTCGCATGCCCCTGGACCGGGTTTTTACCATGAAAGGCTTCGGGACGGTGGTCACCGGCACAGCCGTTTCCGGGGCCATTTCTCTGGGCGAAACGGTCATGATTTACCCGACCAGGCTGACGGCCAAGGTCCGCGGCTTGCAGGTCCACAACGAAAGCGTGACCCAGGCCCAGGCCGGGGCCAGGACGGCGGTCAACCTGCAAGGAGTGGAAAAAGAACGGGTTCAGCGCGGACAGGTCCTGGCCCCACCGGATACTCTGCACCCCAGCCGGCGGATGGACCTTTGGATTCATCACCTGGCCAGCGCCGACAAGCCTTTAAAAAACCGCGCCCAACTCCGGTTCCATATCGGCACCACCGAAATTCTCGGCCGGATCATCCTCTTGGACCGGGACGAACTGGCCCCCGGCGACTCCGCTCCGGCCCAAATCATCCTCGAGGAGCCGGGGGCGTGTCTGGCCGGCGACCGCTTCGTCCTGCGCAGTTATTCCCCGATTCGGACCATAGCCGGCGGCGAGGTCCTCAACCCCAACCCCGTACGGCACAAGCGTTTCCAGAGTCAAGTCATAGCCGACTTGGAGACGTTGCGGGACCATGACCCGGTCAGGAGTCTGAAAGTCCTGATCGAAAGCGCCGGTTCTAAGGGAACCTCCGCCCAAGACCTGGCCGGCCTGATCGATCTGCCGGCCAAAGAGATTAAAAATGCCTTGGACCGAATTCTGTCCCGACAGGAAGCCATTGCTTATGACAAGGAACAAGGGCGGTTGATCAGCCGAAAAACCTTCGACCGTCTGGTTGAAAAGACCTTGACCGTCCTGGCCGAATACCACCAAAAATTTCCCGTCCGGCCGGGTCTGGGCCGCGAGGAACTCAAGACCCGGGTGTCCGGTCTGGAAGACTACAAGCTCCTGGCCTTCCTCCTCGATCACCTGGTTAAGGCCGGCCGGGTGGTGGCTGACCGGGACATGGTTCACTTGGCCGATCACCGGCCGAAATTGGCCGACGAACTTCAACAGATCGAAGAACGACTGCTTAAAATCTACCGGGAGGCCGGCCCGACCCCGCCTTATTTCAAGGAAGCGTCCGCCGGACTGCCCGGTTCGGCGGAGCATCATCGGGAGGTTCTGGAGCATCTGGTCAAACAAGGCCGCTTGGTCAAGGTCAAGACCGACCTTTATTTCGACAGCCAAGCCCTGGCCGGTCTCTGGGACCAGGCCCGCGCCTTCCTCCAGAAAACCGGCGAGCTGACCACCCCCCAGTTCAAGGAGATCACCGGACTGAGCCGCAAGTTTCTCATCCCTATCCTCGAGCATTTCGACGCCAAAGGTTTGACCATGCGGGTGGGCGAAGTCCGGGTCCTCCGGTCGGACAAGGGCTGAGCAAAAGCTTGACAGGTCAGAACCGCCGGGTATATAGTTAGGCCGTCTGTGTCGGGACGTGGCGCAGTCTGGAAGCGCACCTGAATGGGGTTCAGGGGGTCGCTGGTTCAAATCCAGTCGTCCCGACCATTTTTTCAATGGTCAAGATTAGGGCCGGATGCAAGGATAAGCGTCCGGCCTTTTTGTTTTATGCCCGGGCCGAGGGCACCAAAAATGAAGGGGGCGGCCGAAACCGCCCCCTTGGTCGTTCAGTTCAGCTTAGCGGCTGTTTAGTATCTGCGGCCGCCGCCCCCGCGATTACCCCCGCCATAGCCGCCGCCTCCGCCTCGGTTGTCGGTCCGGGGCTTGGCCTCGTTGACTTTAAGCTGGCGGCTATCCACCTCTTTGCCGTTCAGAGCGGCCATGGCCTGCTCTCCCTCGCTGCGGCTGGACATTTCCACGAAGCCAAAACCTCGGGACTGCCCGGAATACCGGTCGGTGATGATCTTGGCGCTCTCGACCTGGCCATACTGGGCGAACAGGTTCTGCAGGTCGGCCTCGGTGGTGTTGAAGGAAAGATTTCCCACATACAGGTTCATTGAAGACATAATTTACACTCCTCTTCTAAAAATTGAGCAAAAACATCGGCGATTCTCGTGCTTGGGAAATCTAGGGAAGCTAGACTCTGACGGGCACTGACGGCGCTCTTTGTATCTGCCCTTGGCTCGGTTCAAAATGAATCCGGCCTTTATCTTAATTAGAATACCAGCCTTAAAAGATGTTTGCAAGAAAAATATTCCTCGGTCGGTAATTCAGGAATGGTGAGATTTTCCACCTCTTTCTCCCCGACCGAGAGAGTGGATTCATGTTTTCGCGGTAATGACGCATAGTTAGCGCCGTCATTACCGCGCAAGAGGCTGTGTCGCAATTCCGAAAATCGAGGATGTCCATACAATATCATGCGTATATAGATAGACTTGACCACCATATATGGCGCCTAAATTGGATAAAAATCAATTATGACACAGCCTCGCAAGCGGGAATCCAGACCGCCAATAACCGAGTAGATTGCCTCAGTCGAGCCTTGATTGATTTTTTTCAAGGCGCTCAATAGTAAAAACTTCCGGACCCGTGGTAGGGAAACCGGGCCTCGACCAAACGGACAATTTCATCGGGGGGCCGACTCAAACTGCGTTTACGGCTTATCCAGGGCAAGCCGGCTCGTTTCAAGGAAATCATAACTTCGGCCATTCTGACCGAGGTGCTGACCAGGTCCAGGATCGGGACGCCGTCAAACTCGGTCAATCCCTGGGGATACTCAGAGCAGCCCGGTGCAACGCACAGGGTGTTGGCCAGGACCATTCACCCGGGGATGAGGACTTCGGCTCCGTCCTCAATAGACAGTGTGGCGATTTTTTTGAATTTTTCAATGCTGTCATGGGCGTCGAAGTAGGAGCGGGCGAATTCCTTATTGGTCGTGTCCATACTCCGGGTCCGCACGGCCCGGTCCTTGAAGCCGTACCGAAGAGTCAGGTCGTCGATCAGATCGATCAGCGGCTGGGCGAAGGTGATCACCCCGAACTTGGAGCCCATCATCGAGGCCATCATCATGGAGGTCTGAACCACGCCGATGACGGGGATATCCATAATCTGGCGGCAGGCATTCAAATGAGGGTCGGAATAGCAGTGAATGACCACGGCGTCGTAGTCCTCATTTTTCAGTTCGCGGATGGCTTCAAACAGTTCGAACATGTTCCAGACGTTCAAGGCCTCCCAGGCCAGATGGTCGGTATTGGTGATGCCTCTGTGCAGGAGGCGGTAATCGACGGTGGTGCCTTGTTCTTTAAGCTTGTTGGCGTTTTTGACGAAGATGTTTTCGACTACTTGGCGACCCTTCTCGTTTCCGGGATCACCGGCCATGGGAGCGACCAAAGCTATTTTGGTTTTCATTCATCCACCTCCTGGGCAAACCGATTCGTTTGGTTGAAAATTCGATCTTGACCGACCTTGGTCTCGGCCGGGTCGGCGCTTTATCCTGTCCTCACCTCCAGCACTTGGGGAATCTTAGGGGGAAAATGGTCAGCGCCAAGCGATGGGCGGCTCGTTCCGCAAGGGGATGCGGTGATATTGATATTTCGGGTACCCGATCATCATGGCCCCGAAGCTCTGGTGGTCTTCCGGCAGACCCAGCGCCTGAAACAGCGGAGGGTGAGCGTTGAGCGCCGCATTGAAGTACCCGCCCCAGCAGGCGCCCAGACCGAAGGCAGGCGCGATCAACTCCAGAGTGGTCAGGGCGATGAGGCAAGCGGGTTGAGAGGCGTAGAGTTCTTTGGGGCCGTGAGCCACGATCATGTGGGGCGCGCCTCGACAGATCATGTCCCGGCCTTCTTGCCAGGCCCGGACTAGAGGCATCAGGCGGACCAAAGGATAGGCCGGTTCGACCCGGCCGTCGGTCATGGGCTGCATCCATTCCACAACCAGACCGGCCAGACGATTCACTTGGTCCGGCCCATTCACCACCGTCCAATGAACCGGCTGGAGATTGCTGCCCGTGGGGGCATAGCGGGCAGTGCGAATCAGGTCTTCAAGGAGGTCCCGGCCGACTTCTTTTTCCTTATATGAACGGATGGAGCGACGGGACATGACCAGATGCCGGGCCTGGACCTCTGAAATAAGCAAATCCTTTTGCACTGGCGGACATTCTTCGGGCTTCATGGTGGTCAAGGCCGCCGCACCCTGGGGGCAAACCGCCACGCAATGTCCGCAATCAATACACCTTTCCTCGGCCGGAGCTGTAATGGTGGGGAAACCCCCGTCGGTGATGGAAATGATCTGCATGGGACATTCAGCCGCACAGATGCCGTCCTTTTTACATTTGTCCCGGTCCACAATTAAAGGATTCATGCTTCCCCCTTGGCCGATGATTATTTTTATTATTAATGGCCTTTAGGCCGAAGTCTTTCAATCACGCCAACCGTGGACGCCGATCAGACTGACGAAGCGGCAGCCGCCCAGGCTTGTTCGAACAGTTTCTCCTTGTTTTTTGGTTATCTTTAACAAGTCCTGTTCCAGACGGCCGCCTACAGGGATAACCAACCGGCCGTCTTCGGCCAGTTGGGCCAGGAGTGGGTCGGGGACTTGGGGTGCGGCGGCGGTGACGATAACGGCGTCGAATGGCGCTTCTTCCGGCCAGCCGATGGTGCCGTCAAAGACTTTATATTTAATGTTGGTGTACCCCAGTTCGTCAAGGATTTTTTTGGCCTTCTCCTGCAAACCCGGTATCCGTTCGATGGTGTAGACCTGAGCGGAAAGTTCGGCTAGGATAGCGGTTTGATAGCCGCTCCCCGTGCCTATTTCCAGTGTTTTCTCCCGGCCGGTCAGTTCAAGGGCCTCGGTCATAAGAGCGACGATGTAGGGTTGAGAGATGGTCTGACCCTCACCGATGGACAAGGGGTAATCGCCGTACGCCTGGGAAACAAGGTCCGGTTCGACAAAACGATGTCGGGGGATTTTGGACATGGCCGCCAGAACCCTGGCATCGGTGATTCCCCGGGCCTTGATTTGGGTTTTGACCATGTTTCCCCTGGATTGAATGTACGGGTCGAACATACCGCTCCTTTCGGGGTCGGAACCGAAAGACTCGGTCTAAATGCAAATAAGACCTATTTTTCATTATATATGGACATAGTCATGAAGGCCAACGTCAAATATGGGGTGTGTCAAAAATAAAAAATTCGGCGGGGGGCCGATTCTTGCTGGCCGAAAAAAACGGACGGGGCAAGCCCGTCCAAATATAAATTTTATAAAAAGGCAAAAGATAGTTATTTCTATTCTTCCGCCTTAACTCCAGGCTGTTTTTCGGCCGTGGCTTCGGCGGTCGGCCCTGATGGGGCCGCAGGAGCCGCTTCTTTCTTGGGAGCGGCTTTGGTCTCCGGAGCGGCTTTCGGCTTGGGCGCGCCTTTCTTTTTCCGGGTTTTCTTGGCCTTTTGCTGGTCCTCCGGTTTGATCAGTTCAATCAAGGATAATTCCGCTCCGTCACCGCGGCGGGGCCCGATCTTTACTAAGCTGGTGTACCCGCCGGAACGGTCCATATAGCGGTCTTTTATCTCGGAAAACAGTTTATGGGTCACCGATTTTTTGGTTAAAAAGGCCAACACCTGACGCCGGGCGTGCAGATCGCCGCGCTTGGCCAGGGTGACCATCTTATCGGCCAAGGGACGCACGGCCTTGGCCTTGGCTGTAGTGGTGATGACCCGGTCGTTTTCGAACAGGCTGGTGAGCATGTTGCGCATCAGGGCCCGCCGATGGCTGGCGGTCCGCCCCAGTTTAACTCCGGCTTTACGATGTCTCATGACGACGATTCCTTCTCGGCCGCTATCTGTTCACGGGGAGGAAAGTCCACCTTCATGCCCAGGGAGAGACCCATCTCAGCGAGAATCTCCTTGATTTCATTAAGGGACTTTCTCCCGAAGTTTTTGGTTTTCAACATCTCGGCTTCGGTTTTTTGGACCAGTTCGCCGATCAGGTGAATATTGGCGTTTTTCAGGCAATTTGAAGACCGGACCGACAGTTCCAATTCGTCCACGCTGCGGAAGAGGTTCTCGTTAAGCTTGGTTTCCGTCTTTTCTTCATCTTCTTCCTCAGGTTCCTCTTCTTCTTCAAAGTTGATGAAGACAGAGAGTTGTTCTTTGAGTATCTTGGCGGCATAAGCCACGGCGTCCCTGGGCGTCACGCTGCCGTCGGTCCAGACTTCCAAAGTCAGTTTGTCGTAGTCGGTGCGTTGGCCGACCCGGGCGTTGGTCACTACATAATTGACCTTGCGAATCGGGGAAAAGATGGCATCAATGGGGATTTCCCCTATGACCTGGGGTTCTTCCGGGTCCCTTTCGGCCGGGACGTAACCTTTGCCCAATTGGACCAGCATTTCCATTTTGAGGGCGCCGTCTTTAGACAAAGTGGCGATGTGGTGTTCCGGGTTGAGAATCTCGACTTGGCCATCGGTCATGATGTCCCCGGCGGTGACTTCTCTTTCTCCTTGGGCCTCGATGCGAATGACCCGAGGCGGCTCGCCATGGAGTTTAAGGCGAACCTCCTTGAGGTTGAGAATAATATCGCTGATGTCTTCGACTACGCCGGGAATCGAAGTAAACTCATGGAGCACATTTTCAATCTTGACCGAGACTATGGCCGCTCCTTGGAGAGAGGACAAGAGGACCCGGCGCAAGGCGTTGCCAAGGGTGAGGCCGAATCCCCGTTCCAGGGGTTCACAAATAAATTCCCCGAAAAACTTATCCTTTTCGTCGGAGCCGACTTCAACCTTCTTTGGTTTTATCAAATCTTTCCAGTTCCTTTGCATGGCCTCTCCTGATTGGGAAAAGCATTTAGACAGGCCCAAACTATTTGGAATATAGCTCAACGATGAGTTGCTCCTGAATGGGCATAGTCAGATTTTCCCTGGTGGGAAAAGCTCTAATTATACCGGTAAAATTATCTTTGTCCAATTCAAGCCACTCCGGGACCCCGCGTCGGGCCACTGTTTCCAGGGATTCCAAAATAGTCCGCGCCTTCCGGCTCCTCTCCTTCAAAGTGATCGTGTCACCCGCCTTGACCAGATAAGAAGGTATGTTGACTTTTTGTCCGTTAACCAAAAAATGGTTGTGGCGAACAAGCTGCCGGGCTTGGTTGCGCGAGGAAGCAAACCCTAACCGGTAAACAATATTGTCTAAACGCCGTTCCAATAAAACCAGCAGGTTAGTGCCGGTGATGCCTTTTTGTCGTTCGGCCCTTTCAAAAAACAGGCGGAACTGCTTTTCCAAGAGGCCATACATTCTTTTGACTTTCTGCTTTTCCCTAAGCTGAATACCGTAGTCGGAAATCTTAGTCCGCCGCTGACCGTGTTGGCCGGGTGGATAGCTCCGCCGTTCAAAGGCGCATTTGTCGCCGTAACACCGGTCGCCTTTCAGGAAGAGCTTAAGGTTTTCCCGCCGGCAAATCCGGCATGAAGATTCCGTATATCTCGCCAATTGGGGACCTCCCTAATTTTATGGCTTAAACCCGCCGACGCTTCGGCGGTCGACACCCATTATGGGGAATCGGGGTTACATCCCGGATGAGGGTCACCTGGAAACCAGCGGACTGCAAAGACCGGAGGGCAGCTTCACGCCCGGCCCCAGGTCCCTTGAGATAAACCTCCACTGTTTTCATCCCGTGTTCCATAGCCTTCTTAGCCGCGTCTTGGGCGGCCATCTGCGCGGCAAAGGGGGTCGACTTACGCGACCCCTTGAACCCCTGGGTCCCGGCGCTGGACCAGGCCACCGTATTACCCTTGGCATCGGTGATGGTCACAATGGTGTTGTTGAAAGTGGACTGAATATGGGCGATTCCACTGGGAATGTTCTTTCTTTCCTTTTTTTTGCGAGGCCTTTTCGCCTTAGCCATGATTCCTCCAGGGGGCTATTTCTTTTTCTTACCCACCACGGACCGCCGCGGACCTTTCCGGGTCCTGGCGTTGGTGTGCGTCCTCTGACCGCGAACCGGCAGGGATTTGCGGTGTCTCAGGCCCCGATAACAGCCCAAGTCCATGAGGCGCTTGATGTTCATCGTCACTTCCCGCCGCAGATCGCCTTCCACCTTGTAGTCGCTGTCGATAATCCGCCTGATCCGGCTGATCTCGTCGTCGGTCAACTCGTCCGTCTTTTTATTCAGGCTAACCCCGGACTGATGTAGGATTTTCTGCGAACTCGACCGGCCTATCCCATAAATGTAAGTCAAAGCGATTTCGACCTGCTTGTTCCTGGGAAGGTCAATGCCTGCGATTCTGGCCAATGCTTGCCTCCTCTTTTCTCTTTATCCCTGCCGCTGCTTGTGCTTGGGGTTGACGCAGATCACCCGCACCGTACCCCCTCGCCGGATTATCTTACAATTTTTACACATCTTTTTTACTGATGACCTTACTTTCATGATCAGTTTCCCTGTGCTCCGCTCGCGGCTTTTTCGATTTTACCGCCGCAAAGATGCGGACAAACTTCTCTGCGGCCGCTGTTTAATTCCTGTCCTTTTCCATCAACCCTTAAAATCCAATCCCTTCAACCCAGGACCTGAACGATGCGGCCGAATATTTCCTTTATATCGCCCACACCGTCAATGGAGCGAAGAAGACCTTTCTTTTTATAATATTCGATCAGGGGCTGAGTCTGATCCCAATAGACTTTCAGCCGATTGGCCACGGTCTGCTCGTTGTCGTCGTCCCGCTGGTAAAGTTCGCCGCCGCATTTGTCGCAGACGCCTTCGACCTTGGGCGGATCGAACATGACATGAAAACCTTGGCCGCACTGCCGGCAAGTCCGGCGGCCCGTCAAGCGGCCCATGAGCTCCTGGTCGGGCACTTCAATGCTGATCACGTGGTCGATACCCGACCCCTGCTCGCCCAAAATCTTGTCCAAAGCCTGGGCCTGGGCCACGGTCCGGGGAAAACCGTCCAGCATATAGCCCCGGCGGCAGTCTTCTTCCTGAATCCGGTTGTTGATGATCCCGATGACCACTTCATCCGGGACCAATTTGCCCGCATCCATATATTTCTTGGCTTCAAGACCCAACTCGGTGCCGGCCTTGAGGTTGGCCCGCAGAATGTCCCCAGTGGAAATCTGGGGAAGACCGTATTTGTCCACCAACATTTTGGCCTGTGTGCCCTTACCCGCGCCCGGGGGACCCAACAATATGATATTCATAAAAACCTCCTCAACGCCGAATGCGTCCCACCATGCCTTTTTTCAAGAAACCCTCGTAATGCCTGGTCAGCAAGTGAGCCTCGATCTGACCCACCGTGTCAATCGCCACGCCCACAACGATCAAAAGAGCCGTGCCGCCGAAATAGAAGGGCACATTGAACTCGGTGATCAGGAACGTCGGCAGAATACAGACTGCGGATACGTAAACCGCTCCGCCGAAAGTGATCCGGGTCAGGACGCGGTCAATGTACTCGGCCGTGCGCTTGCCCGGTCTGATCCCCGGAATAAAACCGCCGTATTTCTTCATGTTGTCGGCCACGTCCACCGGATTGAAAGTGACGGCCGTATAAAAATAGCAGAAGAAGAAAATGAAACCCACATAAAGGATGGTATAAAGCCAACTTCCCGGCGCCAAGGCGGCCGAGACGGATTCCATGAAGGGAATCTTGATGAACTGGGCGATGGTGGCCGGGAACATGATGATCGAAGAGGCGAAGATGGGGGGAATGACGCCGGAAGTATTGATTTTCAGGGGCAGATGAGTGCTTTGTCCACCCATGATCCGGCGGCCGACCACCCTCTTGGCGTACTGGACCGGAATCCTTCTCTGGCCGCGCTCGCAAAAAACGATCACTCCGATTACCAGAACCATGAAAGCCGCCAAGACCAGCACGAAAATCGGCCCCATCTCGCCGGTGCTCATCATGCCGAAAGTGCTTAGAACCGCCTGGGGCAGACCGGCCACGATCCCGGCGAAGATTATCAGGGAAATGCCGTTGCCGATGCCTCGTTCATTGATTTGTTCGCCGAGCCACATGATAAAGGCGGTGCCCGCGGTCAGAGTTATAACCGTAAGGAGGCGGAAACTCCAGCCCGGATTCAAAACGACCATCTGGCCGCCCGCAGTCATGCTCTCCAAGCCCACGGCTATCCCGAACCCTTGAATGCTGGCCAAAACCACCGTGCCGTACCGAGTGTATTGGGTGATCTTTTTCCGGCCGGCCTCGCCTTCCTTTTTAAGGCGTTCGAGGTGGGGCACGACCACGGTCAACAGCTCCAGGATGATCGACGCGGAGATATAAGGCATGATCCCCAGGGAGAAGACCGAGAACTGGCTCAAGGCCCCGCCGGCGAACATGTCGAAGAGCCCCAGAAGGGTCCCCCGGGAACTCTCGAAAAAGTGGCGCAAGACTTCAGCGTCGACCCCCGGGGTCGGGATATAGACGCCGATCCTAAAAACGGCCAGCATGGCCAGGGTGAAAATCACCCGCCGTTTAAGCTCGGGTATTCTCGCTATATTTTGGAAACCGCCCAGCAACTTTATTTCACCATTACTTCGACCGAGCCGCCGGCGGCTTCCACCGCCTGCCGGGCTTTGGCCGAAACGCTGTGGACTTTAAGAGTCAGGGGTTTATCCACTTGGCCTTGACCTAACAGCTTGACTTTTAAATCCGGTTTTTTGATCAGTCCGGCCGCGGCCAGACCTTGCGGGTCGATGACGCTGCCGGCTTGGAATCCGCTCAAGTCCCGCAAATTGATCAGGGCATATTTCTTCTTGAAGATATTATTAAACCCCCGTTTGGGCAGACGACGCTGCAGCGGCATCTGGCCGCCTTCGAATCCGGGCGGAACATTGGCCCCGGACCGGGAGCCTTGGCCCTTATTTCCCCGGCCGGCGGTTTTGCCCCATCCCGAACCTTCACCGCGGCCGATTCTTTTGCGGGCCTTGCGGGCCCCTTTGGGGGGTTTGAGTTCATGGAGACGCATGGTCAATTCTCCTCGACCTTAACCAAATGGCTGACTTGATTGATCATCCCTCTAATAACCGGCGTGTCCTGATGAATAACCGTCTTGTACATTTTGGTCAAACCCAGGGCTCTCATGGTCCGTCGATGTTTAGGCGGGCGGCCGATGATGCTGCGCACCTGAGTCACTTTAATCTCTTTGGCCATAATCATTCACCTACTTCGAAACCACCCGAAGCTGTTCGAGCGAAACGCCCCGCTGGGCGGCGATGGTCTCCGCCCGGCGTAAAGAACGCAGGCCTTCCAAGGTGGCTTTAACCACGTTGTGGGGGTTATGGGAGCCCAGGCATTTGGTCAAAATATCTTTGATGCCCGCCGCTTCGACTACGGCTCGAACGGCCCCGCCGGCGATGACCCCGGTCCCTTCAGCGGCGGGTTTGAGCAGGACCCGGCCCGACCCGAAATGACCGACCACCTCGTGGGGTATGGTCGTGTCTTCCAGGTCGATGAAGGTCATGTCTTTTTTAGCCCGCTCGATACCCTTGCGAATGGCTTCCGGCACTTCGTTAGCCTTGCCCAAGCCGTAACCCACCGAACCTTTGCCGTCGCCGACCACGACGATGGCCGAGAAGGAGAAGCGGCGGCCGCCTTTGACCACCTTGGCCACGCGGTTGATATAGACGACCTTGTCGATCAGTTCCCGTTCTTCCATTTCACGTTGGTACACCACCGGTCCCCCTTAAAATTCCAGGCCTTCTTCCCGCGCCGAGCTGGACAGAGCCTGGACTCGGCCGTGATACAAGAAACCGTTGCGATCAAAGACCACTTTGTCAATGCCCTTTTCTCTGGCCTTCCTAGCGACGATTCGGCCGACCAGCTTGGCGGCCTCCGTCTTTTTCAGCCCCTTGACCTGGTCACGCAGGTCCGGGCTGATGGTCGAGGCGGAGACCAGAGTCCGCCCGCTGACGTCGTCGATGACTTGGGCATATATATGACGGGCGCTGCGAAAAACGCATAACCTAGGCCGCTGGGGGCTCCCTTTGACTTTTTTGCGCACCCTTTTTTGTCTTCTTTCCCGAGCCAAAGTCCTGGGGTTGATCTTACCCATATTTCTCCAACCTCTAGTAAACTTTCAAGACTAATTATCTTGAACCCGCTTTGCCGACCTTGCGCTGGATGACTTCTTCGGCGAACTTGACGCCCTTGCCTTTATAGGGCTCCGGCGGCCGCAGAGCTCTGATCCTGGCCGCGGTCAGTCCCAAAAGCTCTTTATCCGCACCCTGAATGGTGATGCGGTTTTGTTTGTCCACACTGGCCGTTACACCCTGGGGCAGGGGAAAATCGAGAGGCCGGGAGTAACCCAGACTCAAGACCAGGCCCTCGCCTTTAACTTCGGCCCGGTAGCCCACGCCGATCACCTCCAAGACCCTGGTGAAACCCTTGCTGACCCCTTCGACCATGTTGGCCACCAGACTTCGAGTCAGTCCCCAAAGGGCCCTGGCTTCCCGGCTATCGTCGACCGGGCTGACGGTAATCACCGTTTGGTCGATGTTCACCGCCACTTTTGGATGAATTTCTCTCTGCAGGGCGCCCTTTTCGCCCTTGACCGTCAAGAAAGGCGGACGATATTCGATCGTCACGCCTTTCGGCACTTCAATTGGTTTCTTCCCGACTCGCGACATTTATCATCCAGTCCTTTCCAGGGGCTTGTAAAACAGCCTCACCAGACTGAGCAAAGTATTTCGCCGCCGATCTTCTGCCGCCGAGCTTCGCGATCCGACATCACGCCTTTCGAGGTGGAAAGGATGCCCAATCCCAGGCCGGACAGCACCGGCGGTATTTCATCGGAGCCGACATAGACTCGGCACCCCGGTTTGCTCACCCGTTGGATTCCTTTGATGGCCGGGAGATTGTTGTCCGTATATTTAAGAAAAATCCGCAAAACTCCCTGCTTGTTGTCCTTGATGACCTTGTAGTTCTTTATATAACCTTCATCACGTAAGATACGAACGATGTTCACCTTTAGTTTTGAAGACGGCACGTCGACTCGTTCCAGGCGGGCCGTCATACCGTTGCGTATCCTGGTCAGCAGGTCGGCGATTGGATCAGTCATGGTCATGTTCCTGTCTTCCCCTCCCCTACCAGCTGGCCTTAATGACTCCGGGTATCTCACCGGCTAGGGCCATCTGCCTGAAACAGATGCGGCACAGATTGAATCTCCGTAAATAGGCCCGAGGCCGCCCGCAAACCGGACAACGGTTGTAGCCCCTGACTCTGAATTTGGGGGGGCGCTTGGCCTTGGCGATTTTCGACTTTTTGGCCAAAACTCTCCTCCTTCTAGCTTCGACGACGGAAAGGCATGCCCATTTGACCGAGCAGGAGCCGGGCTTCCTCATCCGTTTTGGCCGTGGTGACGATGGTAATGTTCATCCCTTTGATTTTGTCTACTTTGTCATAATTGATCTCTGGAAAAATCAACTGTTCTTTCAGGCCCAGGGTATAATTGCCCCGGCCGTCGAAACCCGTGGGCGAGACACCGCGAAAGTCACGAACCCGGGGCAGAACTATATTCATCAGTTTATCCAAAAAGTGATACATCCGATCCCGCCTGAGAGTGACCATGACGCCTATCGGCATGCCTTCCCTGACCTTGAAAGCGGCGATGGACCTTCGAGCCCGGGTGATGACCGCTTTCTGGCCGGCGATGGCCGTCAATTCTTCCACGGCCCCGTCGAGAATCTTGATGTTCTGAACGGCTTCACCCAACCCCATGTTCAGGACGACCTTGGCCAACCTCGGCACTTCCATAGGGTTTTTGTAGCCGAACTCCTTAACCAGTCGGCCTTTGATTTCGCTCTCGTACAGTTCTCTAAGTCTGGCCATTTAATTCTCCGAGCCGTTCTTATTTATCTAAAGTCTCCCCGCATTTGGTGCAGACCCGGACCCGGCGTCTGTCTTCAAGGACCTTGCGGCCGACTCGAACCGGGTCAGTGCAACTGGAACAGATCAACATCACGTTGGAAATGGGCAGAGAGCCTTCTTTTTCCAGGATGCCTCCGCGGCTGCCCATTCGGCCGGGCTTGGTGTGCCGCTTGATCATGTTGACCTTCTCGACGATGATTCGGTCTTTCTTGGGCAGGATTTTCAGGACTTTACCCACTTTCCCTTTTTCCTTGCCCGAAATGACCATCACTCGGTCATCCTTCCTTATATGGTAACTTTTTCTCTCCATAACCTATCCCTCAACCTGTTTGACCGGTCCGGTCTCTACAGGACCTCGGGGGCCAAAGAGATTATCTTCATGAACTTCTTGGCCCGCAGCTCCCTGGCCACCGGCCCGAAGATACGTGTTCCGATGGGTTCGCGCTGATTGTTGATCAGCACGGCTGAATTCTCATCAAACTTAATGTAAGACCCGTCAGGCCGGCCGACTTCTTTGACCGTCCGCACGACCACGGCCTTCATCACGTCGCCTTTCTTGACCTTGCTGTTGGGCAAGGCCTCCTTGACCGAGACGACGATAATATCTCCGAGGGAAGCATAACGCCGCCGCGACCCCCCCAGGACCTTGATACAGTAAAGCTTCTTGGCCCCGGAGTTATCAGCCGCATTGAGCTGGGTTTCCGGTTGAATCATGACTGGTTACCTCTAAGCCCGACGTTCTAAGACGCGGGTAATCCGCCATCGTTTGGTCCGGCTTAAAGGCCGGGACTGAATAATTTCCACCTTATCGCCCGCCCGGGCCGTGTTTTTTTCATCATGGGCTTGAAATTTGGACCGCCGGCGTATGAATTTCCTATAAGTCGGATGTGGGACCAGCCGGTCGACCACGACGACAACGGTCTTATCCATTTTGTCGGAAACAACCACTCCGACCATTCTCTTTCTAATACGTTTCCCGCTCACAGCCTTCAACCCTCACTGCGGACAACGGCCCGCTTCTTTTCCTGGATGATCGTCAACACCCTGGCGATTTCCTTCCGGGTCTGACCGATCCTCATCGGGTTCTCCAGTTGGTTGGTCCCATGCTGAAAATTCAGGTTGAACAATTCCTCCCGGAGGTCTTTCTCCCGGTCCCGCAATTCATCGAGAGACATGTCCCTAAATTCCCTGGCTTTCATAAGACCTCACCCCTTTTGACGAACCGGCAACCAAAGGGCAGTTTATGCGAAGCCAGACGGATGGCCTCCCGGGCCACCTCTTCGGGCACACCTTCCAATTCGTAAAGAATCTGACCCGGACGAATGACGGCCACCCAGCCTTCCGGAGACCCTTTGCCCTTGCCCATCCTGGTCTCGGCCGGCTTCTTGGTAATGGGCTTGTCGGGGAAGACCCGAATCCAAATCTTGCCGCCTCTTTTCACATGCCGGGTGATGGCCACTCGGGCCGCCTCGATCTGCTTGCTGGTCATGTATCCTCGGCCGACCGCCTGCAAACCGTACCGGCCGAACTCAAGGTCGGAGCCGCGATAGGCCAACCCCCTCATCCGGCCTTTTTGCTGCTTGCGGTATTTAACTTTCTTGGGGGCTAACATTAATCAAGCCTCCTGCAATCTTTGCTGCTCATCCGCGGTGAGCACTTCGCCTTTGAAGATATGCACCCTGACTCCAATCACCCCGTAAGTAGTCTTGGCTTCGGCGAAGCCGTAATCAATGTCAGCCCGGAGGGTGTGGAGGGGGACCCGGCCTTCCCGATACCATTCTTTCCTGGCCATTTCAGCTCCGGCCAGACGGCCGGCGCAACGGATTTTGATCCCCTGGGCGCCGAATTTCAAGGCCAGCCCCACGGCCTTCTTCATAGCTCGACGAAAGGCCACCCGCCGAACCAGTTGCTGGGCCACGTTCTCGGCCACCAGTTGGGCGTCCATTTCCGGCTTGCGGATTTCCTGGATGTCGATCATCACATCCCTCTTGATTTTCTTTTCCAAGTCCCGCCTGAGACTCTCGATCTCCGCGCCTTTCTTCCCGATGACTATCCCCGGTCTGGCCGTATGGATGCGTAGTTTGACCTTGTTGGCCGCCCTTTCAATCTCGATCTGGGAGATGCCGGCCTGCTGGAGTCGTTCCTTGATGAACTTCCGGATCAGCTTGTCTTCAACCACCAGCTTTCCGAAGTCACGCCGAGCGAACCAGCGGGAATCCCAGCTTTTTATCACTCCCAATCGAAAACCAATCGGATGTGTTTTTTGACCCAAACCGAAATCCTCCTATGCCTTCTCGTCCAAGACTATAGTCACGTGGCTGCTGCGCTTCCTGATCCGGTACGCCCGGCCCTGAGCCCGAGCCCGCCACCGTTTCATGGTCGGTCCTTCGTCCACATAAACCTTCTTGACATAAAGGGTGTCCACGTCCACTTCGGGGTCCTGTTCGGCGTTGGCTACGGCCGAATTGAGCACCTTGAGCAGAACCCGGGCCGCCTTTTTCGGCGTAAAGCCCAAGACATTGACCGCCTTCTCCACAGGCTGCCCCTTGATATTGTCGGCCACGATCCGAATCTTTCGGGGGGCCAACCTAATATATTTCCCCATCGCCTTCTTTTCCATAAGCACAAACTCCTCGCCAGGCAGACCAGTCTATTTCTTGCCCTTGAGCCTGGATTTCTTGTCCCCGGCGTGGCCGAAGAAGGTCCTGGTTGGAGCAAATTCACCCAGTTTGTGGCCGACCATGTTTTCGGTGACGAAAACCGGAATAAACTTTTTGCCGTTATGGACGGCGAAAGTCAGACCGACCATTTCGGGAATGATGGTCGACCGGCGACTCCAGGTTTTTATTACCCGGCGGTCCTGGACTTCCTGGGCCTTAAGCACCTTGGCCGCCAAATGGTCATCCACAAAAGGACCTTTTTTTACGGAACGGGGCATGAAACTACTTTCTCCTCTTGACTATATACTTGTCACTTTCCTTGGTTCGTTTCCTGGTTTTGAAACCTTTGGTCGGCACACCCCAGGGCGTAACCGGATGACGTCCGCCCGAACTGCGTCCTTCGCCGCCGCCGTGAGGATGGTCCACCGGGTTCTTGGCCACGCCGCGGACATGCGGCCGACGGCCCAGCCACCTGGTCCGGCCGGCCTTACCCACGGAAATATTGCTGTGGTCCGGGTTGGACAGTTGGCCGACCGTGGCCTTGCAATCGGAAAAGACCAGACGCAATTCGCTCGAGGGCAGTTTGAGCAGGGTGTAATTCCCTTCCTTGGCCATGACCTGGGCATAGGTCCCCGCACCTCTGACCATCTGCCCGCCCTTGCCCATCTTCAGTTCGACGTTGTGGACCAGGGTCCCCAGGGGGATAAACCTCAAAGGCAGGGCGTTGCCCGGCTTGATATCCGCTTTTTGGCTGGAAATCACGGTGTCGCCGACTTTCAGATTCAAGGGCGCCAGAATGTAACGCTTTTCTCCATCGGCATAATGAAGCAACGCAATCCGGGCGTTGCGGTTCGGATCATATTCGATGGAGAAGACCTTGGCCGGGATGTCGGTCTTGTCCCGCTTGAAATCTATTCGGCGGTAAAGACGCTTGTGTCCTCCGCCGCGGTAGCGGCAGGTGATCCGGCCGTTGTTGTTGCGGCCACCGCTTTTGGGCAGAGATTCACACAGACTCTTTTCCGGCTCCTTCCTGGTAATCTCATCAAAAGTGATGTAGGTCTGGAACCGGCGGCCCGGCGATGTAGGTTTCACCTTTTTTATGGCCATTGGCTTATACCTCTAATCCCCTTTATACGCCTTCAAAGAAATCCACGTGATGGCCGGGAGCCAGTTTGACCACCGCCTTTTTCCAGTGGGCGCGCCGGCCAAAAAAACGGCCGACTCTTTTTTTCTTGCCCCTCATATTCATGGTCTGCACTTCCAGCACTTTGACATTGAAAGCGCTTTCCACAGCCTGGCGGACTTCTATCTTGTTGGCCCGGCGGTCGATTTCAAAGGCGATCTGATTGAAAGCCTCTTTCTGGGTGGTGCTTTTTTCAGTGACCAGAGGCCGAAGAACGATCTTGTGCGGCTCTCTCATTTGAGCAACCTTTCCTCGATCTTGGCCAGGCTGGGCTGAAGAAGGACCAGATGCCTGAACCTGACCACGTCGTAAACATTCAAGCCCTCCGAACGAAGAACCTTGAAACCTGGGACGTTGCGGGAGGATTTTTCCAGGTTCTCGTTAGATTCCGGGGTTACGATCAGGGCGTTCTCCAAACCCAAACCGGCCATGGCCTGGACGAAATTCTTGGTCTTGACCTCCTGAAGGTCCATGGCGTCCACGACCATCAACTCGGAATCCTTGAGCTTGGCGGTCAGGGCCACTTTAAGAGCGCCGCGCCGCACCCGTTTGGGCGGTAAGAATCCGTAGTCCCTGGGTTTGGGGCCGAAAATGACCCCGCCGCCGCGCCAGAGGGGGGACTTGCGCGAGCCGGCCCTGGCCCGCCCTGTGCCCTTTTGACGCCAAGGTTTCTTGGTCGTGCCCCTTATTTGGGAGCGGTCTTTGGTGGAGGCGCTTCCTGAGCGGCGGCCGGCCAGTTGGGCCGTCACGACTTCATGAACCAGGTGTTCCCGCAAAGGAACCTCATATATTTCCGGCGGCAACACCGCCTCCCCCACTTTCTCTCTTTTCAGATTATATACATCTACAACCGGCATGGTTTTATAACGCCTATACTTTTTTAAGCAGAACAATGCCGTTCTGCGGTCCGGGCACAGCTCCCTTGACTAGGACCACGCCCAATTCCGGCCTGATGTCCACTATTTCCAGACCCTTAACCGTCTTCTTTCTGGCACCCATATGTCCGGGCATTTTCTTGCCCGGAAAAACACGGCTGGGGGAAGCCGAAGACCCGATGGAACCGGGGCTGCGGTGAGTGGTGCAGCCGTGAGTAGCCCGGCCGCCGCCGAAACCGTGACGCTTGATCACCCCGGTAAAACCGCGGCCTTTGGTCGTCCCGGTTATATCGATTTTCTCACCCACCTCGAAAATATCCAGGGTTACTTCGTGTCCCGGAGCGTACTCTTCGAGCGCCTCGGCTTCGAATTCTTTCAGCACCACGAAATTCTGCCCGCCGGCGGCCCGGAAGTGCCCGGCCAGAGGACGGTTGACCTTTTTACGGCGGCCGAAGCCCAACTGCAAGGCCTCGTACCCGTCTTGATCCTTGGTTTTCTTCTGGACCACCGTGCAAGGCCCGGCCTGAATGACCGTGACCGGAACCGCCCGGCCTTCTTCAACGAACAGACGGGTCATCCCGAGTTTTTTTCCAATTATTCCTTTGACCATAACTCACTTCAGGCGGCAGCCGGCACCGGGCCTTCAGCCCGGAGCGGCCGCATTTCTTAAAGTTTTATCTCCACATCGACACCGGCCGAAAGGTTCAGCTTCATCAGGGCATCCACGGTCTGCTGGGTCGGGTCCAGGATGTCTAAAAGCCGCTTGTGGGTCCGAATCTCAAACTGTTCCCGAGATTTCTTGTCAATATGGGGCGACCGCAGGACGGTGTATCGACTGATCCTGGTCGGTAAAGGGATGGGGCCGGCCACACGAGCTCCGGTCCGTTTGGCCGTATCAACTATCTCCTGGGCCGACTGGTCCAGCAGTTTGTGATCGTAGGCTTTAAGCCTGATCCTGATTTTCTGACTGTTCATCATCATGGCCGGTTTTCCAACCTCCAGGCGCCTTGTTTATTCGATGATATCTGAGATGACGCCGGCGCCCACGGTCCGGCCGCCTTCACGAATGGCGAACCGAAGTTCCTTTTCCATGGCGATGGACGTAATCAGGTTGACCTCGATGGACACGTTGTCTCCGGGCATGACCATTTCCACGCCTTCAGGCAAAGTCACCACCCCGGTCACATCCGTGGTCCGAAAATAAAACTGCGGACGATAACCAGAGAAAAACGGCGTATGGCGACCGCCTTCATCCTTGTTCAATACGTAAACCTCAGCCCGAAACTTGGTGTGCGGCGTGATCGAACCAGGCTTGGCCACCACCTGGCCCCGCTCCACCTCGTCCCGCTTGGTCCCGCGAAGCAAAACACCCACGTTGTCACCAGCCCGGCCTTCGTCCAAGACCTTGCGGAACATCTCCACTCCCGTGCAGACCGTCTTGATCGTCGAACGCAGACCCACGATCTCCACTTCTTCTCCCACCTTGATCCGGCCACGCTCCACTCGGCCCGTCACCACCGTCCCCCGACCCGAGATCGAAAAAACATCCTCCACCGGCATCAAAAACGGCTTGTCCACGTCGCGCACCGGCTCCGGTATATAGGCGTCCACCGACGACATCAAATCCAAGATCGGCTTGCAGTTGGCGCACTCCGACTTACCGCAACCGCACTCCAAAGCCTTGAGCGCCGAACCACGGATGATCGGTATCTCCTCACCGGGAAACTCATACTTCTCCAACAACTCCCGCAACTCCAACTCCACCAGCTCGATCAACTCCTCGTCGTCCACCATGTCCACTTTGTTCAAAAAAACCACAATCGCCGGCACCCCAACCTGACGCGCCAACAATATATGCTCCCGAGTCTGAGGCATCGGACCGTCATCCGCCCCGACCACCAAGATCGCACCGTCCATCTGCGCCGCACCCGTAATCATGTTCTTGATGTAGTCCGCATGACCAGGACAGTCCACATGCGCATAATGGCGATTCGGCGTCTCATACTCCACATGCGCCGTCGCAATCGTTATCCCACGCTCCTTCTCCTCAGGCGCCTTGTCGATCGCATCAAACGGTATATACTCCGCTCCGCCCGCCTTCGACAGACACAGCGTTATCGCCGACGTCAACGTCGTCTTGCCATGGTCAATATGACCGATCGTCCCCACATTCACATGCGGCTTCTTCCGCTCAAACTTCTTCTTGGCCATCCCCAGTCCTCCTTCAATATCCTGACATTATGGGGTTTTAAGGTTTGTGATCCTTGGTCAGCGCCTGGTCCCAAACCGACTCGGGCATGGGGGCGTAGCGAGCAAACTGCATGGTGAAAGTCGCCCGGCCCTGGGTGGCCGATCTGATGTCGGTGGCGTAACCGAACATAGTGGCCAAAGGGACTTCCGCCGAGACGACCTGGACCCCGGACCTGGCCTCCATTTTATTGATACGGCCTCTCCTGGAACTCAGGTCGCTCATGACCTCGCCCACGAATTCCTCCGGAGTGACGATTTCCACTTCCATCAGCGGCTCCAGGAGAATAAGGCCGGCTTTCTTGAGTCCTTCTTTAAAACCCAAAGAACCGGCGATCAGAAAGGCCTGTTCCGAAGAATCCACTTCATGGTACGAGCCGTCAAAGAGCGTGACCGTGACGTCGGTCACCGGAAATCCGGCCAGGGTCCCTTTAGTGGCCGCTTGAACCACACCCTGCCCGACGGCTCGGAAAAATTCCTTGGGCACGGTTCCGCCGACAACGGCGGCCTCGAAGACTACGCCGGACCCGGGTTCGCCCGGTTCAAGCTTAAGCCAGACGTGACCGTATTGACCCCGGCCGCCGGTCTGCCGGACAAAGCGGCCTTCGGCCTCGACGGCTCGGGTGATCGTTTCCCGGTAGGCTACCTGGGGCTGGCCGACGTTGGCTTTAACCTTAAATTCGCGAAGCAATCGGTCGACAATAATTTCCAGGTGGAGTTCGCCCATGCCCGAAATAATCATCTGAGCGGTTTCTTCGTCCGTGTGGACGCGGAAAGACGGGTCTTCGGCGGCGATCTTGTTCAGGGCCAGACCCAACCGCTCCTGGTCTTCCCGGCCCTTGGGTTCTACGGCGATATGGACCACCGGTTCGGGGATATGCAAGTTCTCCAGCACTATGGGTCGAATGGGGTCACAAAGGGTGTCGCCGGTGGTGGTGTTTCTGAGGCCCACCGCCGCGACGATGTCCCCGGCGAAAACTTCTTTTATTTCCTCACGCTGGTTGGCGTGCATCTTGAGCAGCCGGCCGACCTTCTCTTTAGCGCCTTTGGTCGGGTTGTAAACCTGGGTCCCGGAATGAAGGCTGCCCGAATAGATTCTCAGAAAGTTGAGGTGCCCTACGTAGGGGTCGGTCATGAGCTTAAAACAGAGAGCGGCAAAAGGCTCGTGATCGTCGGCCCGGCGGACTTCCTCTTGACCGCTGTCGTTGAGGCCGACGATGGGCGGCACGTCCAAAGGCGAAGGTAAATATTGGACCACGGCGTCGAGCAGCAACTGGACGCCTTTATTTTTGAAGGCCGAACCGAGCAAGACCGGGACGCAAGCCAAGTCGATGGTCGCCCGGCGCACTCCGGCTTTGATTTCTCCGGCCAGCAATTCTTGTCCTTCCAAGTACTGCTCCATAATCCGATCGTCAACTTCAGCCAGGGCTTCGATCATGGTCTCCCTGGCCGCAGCCGCCTCATCTTGATATTCAGAGGGAATCTCCACACTTTCGAAAGATTCCCCTGAAACAGCGCCTCCATAAATAAAGGCCTTTTGCTCGATCAAGTCGATCACCCCGACGAACCGGTCTTCCTGGCCGATAGGCAACTGGAGAAGCAAGGGTCTGGCTTTGAGTCTTTGCGTCATCTGGTTCATACAGCGTCGGTAATCACTGCCTACCCGGTCCATCTTATTGATAAAGGCCAATCGGGGCACTCGGTATCGATCGGCCTGCCGCCAAACTGTTTCCGATTGAGGTTCCACTCCGCCTACGGCGCAGAAGACGGCCACCACTCCGTCCAGGACTCTGAGGGACCGCTCGACTTCGATGGTGAAGTCCACATGTCCCGGCGTATCGATGATGTTGATCCGATGTTTGCGCCAAAAACATGTGGTAGCCGCCGAGGTGATGGTGATGCCTCTTTCCTGTTCCTGCTCCATCCAGTCCATGACCGCCTGGCCGTCATCGACCTCGCCCATCCTGGAAGAGACGCCGGTAAAAAAAAGAATCCGTTCGGTGGTCGTCGTCTTGCCGGCATCTATATGAGCGACAATGCCGATGTTACGGATCCGCTCGAGCGGAACGAGACGAGGCACGAAAAACTTTCCTTACCAGCGATAATGGGCGAAGGCCTTGTTGGCCTCGGCCATCCGATGGGTATCCTCCCTTTTCTTAATGGCGGCCCCACGTCCGTTGGCTGCATCGATCAGCTCGCCGGCCAACTTGGCCTCCATGCTCTTTTCACCACGGGCCTTGGCATAGCTGATCAGCCAGCGGATGCTCAGGGCCTGGCGTCTTTCCGGACGGATTTCCACGGGCACCTGATAGGTAGAGCCGCCGACCCGCCGACTTTTGACCTCGACCATAGGCCGGACATTCTCCATAGCCTTCTCAAAGACCTTGACCGGGTCTTCTTTGGTCTTATCGGCGATGATGTCCATGGCCTGGTACAAAATTTTTTCGGCGGTGCTCTTCTTACCCCGGCGCATGATGCCGTTGACAAACTTGGCTATCAAGGCGCTGTTGTACTTCGGGTCCGGATGTATGTCGCGTTTCTGAACTTCTCTCCGCCTGGGCATTGACTTATCCCTTACTTGGGCTTTTTAGCTCCGTATTTGCTTCGGCCTTTCCGCCGGTTCTGGACGCCGATGGAGTCCAGGGTGCCGCGGATAACGTGGTAACGAACGCCGGGCAGGTCTTTGACCCGGCCGCCCCGGATAAGGACCACCGAGTGTTCCTGAAGGTTGTGACCTTCGCCGGGGATATAGGTCGTCACTTCGTAGCCGTTGGTCAGCCGAACTCGGGCGACCTTCCTCAGGGCCGAGTTGGGTTTCTTGGGGGTCTGGGTGTAAACTCTAAGACAGACGCCCCTTTTCTGGGGGCAGCTTTTGAGGGCCGGCACGGTGCATTTCTTGGGCTGAGCCTGTCTGCCCTTGCGAACCAACTGATTGATCGTCGGCATGAAACCCTTTCCTTTTTAACTTTCGTTTATCACACATGGCCCTTAGTAGACCAAAAGACCTCCCCTCGGGGGAGGTTTCAGGCCCGGCCAGGGCCGACACTTAAGGCGCGTTTTCGTCAAAACACTAAAAAGAAATAATAAACACGAACGAGCCCCTTATGTCAAGCCTTTTTCCTGCAATTTCTTCAGCCGAAACAATTTTCTCGCAACTCACGGCCCTGGACGGCGGTCTGACCGGCCGAATCCGCGGTCCGGACCGGGAAAAGCTCGACCGGTGACCGACGATGGCGGTGCTCAAATCCGCGGCCGTCGGTCTCACCGAGGTCCGGACCATATCCGGGGACAAACTAGGCTGCTTCCTCCTTCTCTCTGACCAGGTTCCGATAACGAGGCAGGCCCGTCCCCGCCGGGATCAGCCGGCCCATGATCACGTTCTCCTTCAGTCCGGCCAAGCGGTCCACCTTGCCGGCCACAGCCGCCTCGGTCAAGACCTTGGTCGTCTCCTGGAAGCTGGCGGCTGAAATGAAGCTTTCAGTGGACAGTGAAGCCTTGGTGATGCCTTGGAGCAAAGGTTCGGCCAAGGCCGGTTTTTTGCCCTCGGCCAACATCTTCTCGTTGATTTCGTCAAAGCGGTAACGATCGACTTGTTCTCCGACCAGAAAATCCGTATCGCCGGCTTCTTTGACCCGGACCTTGCGGAGCATCTGCCGGACGATGACCTCGATGTGCTTGTCGTGGATTTTTACACCTTGCAGCCGGTAGACCTCCTGGACTTCATCGACCAAATATTTGGCCAGCTCTTTCAGTCCGCGGATGGCCAGGATGTCATGGGGATTGGCCGAACCGTCCATGAGGGCCTCGCCCGCCCGGATGAACTCGCCTTCATGGACCGAAACATGCTTGCCTTTGGGAATCAGGTATTCCCTGGGTTCGCCCACTTCGGGGGTGATAATGACCTTGCGGCGGCCCTTGGTCTGTTTGCCGAAAGAGACCACGCCGTCGATTTCGCTGATGACGGCGTATTCCTTGGGTTTGCGCACTTCAAAGAGTTCGGCCACTCTGGGCAGACCGCCGGTGATGTCCTTGGTCTTGGTGGTCTCCCGGGGGATCTTGGCCAAGACGTCGCCGGCTTTGACCTCAGCTCTCTCCCCGACCATGATGATGGCGTTTAGGGGCAGCGGATAGCGGGCCGGATTGCCTTTTTCGTTTTTCAGGGGGCGCCCGTTTTCGTCGGTGATGGTTATCCGGGGCCGGACTTCGGTGTCCTTGTATTCGGTGATCACCTTGCTCGATTTGCCTGTGACCGGGTCGACCTTATCGATCATGGTCTTGCCTTCTTCGATGTCGGCAAAGCGAACGAGGCCGGGGACTTCAGTCAGGATGGGGGTGGTGAAGGGGTCCCATTCGGCCAAAAGGGTCCCGGGCGCGACCGCCTGGCCTTCTTCGACCTTGAGGTGGGCCCCGTAAATGATTTGGTATCTTTCACGCTCCCGGCCGGTCTCCCCGACGATGGCCAGTTCACCCTTGCGTCCCATGACCACCATGTCGCCGGTCTGGGTTTTGATGGTGTTGAGATTATAAAATTTGATCCGTCCCTGGTTTCGGGCCGTAATCTGCGTCTGTTCGACCCGTCGGCTGGCCGTGCCGCCGATATGGAAGGTGCGCATGGTCAACTGGGTGCCGGGTTCGCCGATGGACTGGGCGGCGATGATGCCGACGGCTTCGCCGATCTCAATCTCCTTGCCGTGAGCCAAGTCCCGCCCATAGCATTTGGCGCAAATGCCGATCTTGGAGCGGCAGGTCAAAACCGACCTGATGGGGACACGATCCAGGCCGGATTCCTCGATCTTGGTGATGACCTCCTCGTCGATCTCCTGGCCTGCGCCGACCAAAATCTCGTCGGTGTAGGGGTCCCGAATGTCTTCCAGGGCCGTCCGCCCCAGAATCCTTTCGCTCAGGGGCTGGATGATTTCACCGGCTTCCCGCAGGGCTTCGACCCAGATGCCGTCCAGGGCCCCGCAGTCACGTTCGCTGACAATGGCGTCCTGGGCTACGTCCACCAAGCGCCTGGTCAGGTACCCGGAGTTGGCCGTCTTGAGGGCGGTGTCGGCCAGACCTTTGCGCGCGCCGTGGGTGGAGACGAAGTACTGCAAAACGGTCAGACCTTCGCGGAAGTTGGCCGTAATCGGCTGTTCGATGATCTCGCCGGTGGGTTTGGCCATGAGACCGCGCATACCGGCCAACTGTCTCATCTGGTCCTTGCTGCCCCGGGCCCCTGAATCGGCCATCATAAAGATGGGGTTGAATCCTGAAACCTCTTGGGCGGCGCCGCCCTCATCTCGAATTACATCCACCGAGATTTCTTTCATCATCTCGGCGGCGACCTCGTCGGAGGCCCTGGTCCAGATGTCGATGACTTTATTGTATTTTTCACCTTCGGTGATGAGACCGTCGTTATATTGGCTTTCCACCCGCTGAACTTCTTCCACAGCCGCCGAGATTATTCTCTCTTTGGCCTTGGGGATGACCATGTCGGACATGCAGATGGAGATGCCGGCCTGGGTGGCGAACTTGTAGCCCAGGTCTTTGAGCCGGTCGGCCAGGATGACCGTCTTCTTCGTCCCGGCCGCCCGGTAACAGTAGGCGATCAGGTTTTTAAGCTCCTTCTTGGTCATGATCCGGTTGACCATTTCAAAATCCAGTTCAGGCGGAACAATTTCATAGAGCAGAATCCGCCCGGTGGTGGTTTCCACCCGCCGACCGTCAAGACGCACGGTGATCCTGGCGTGAAGGTCCAGTTCGCCGGCATCGTAGGCCATCCGCACTTCGTCGGGACCAGCGAACAAACGTCCTTCGCCTTTGGCCTGGAAGCGTTCCCGGGTCAGGTAATAGATACCCAGGACGATGTCCTGGGTGGGGACGATGATCGGCTCGCCGTTGGCCGGGGAAAGTATATTGTTGGTGGACATCATCAAGACCCGGGCTTCGATCTGGGCCTCGATGGACAGCGGCACGTGGACGGCCATCTGGTCGCCGTCGAAGTCGGCGTTAAAGGCGGCGCAGACCAGGGGATGCAGCTGAATGGCCTTGCCCTCGATCAAGATCGGCTCGAAGGCCTGAATCCCCAGCCGGTGAAGGGTCGGGGCGCGGTTGAGCAGGACGGGGTATTCCCGGACCACCTCGGACAGGGTGTCCCATACTTCGGGGGTTTCCCGCTCGACTAGTTTCTTGGCGCTTTTGATCGTGGTGACCCGGCCCTTTTCTTCAAGCTTCTGGTAGATGAAGGGCTTGAAGAGTTCCAGGGCCATCTTTTTGGGCAGGCCGCATTGGTGGAGGCGCAGGTCAGGACCGATGACGATGACCGAGCGGCCGGAATAGTCGACCCGCTTGCCCAGCAGGTTCTGGCGGAACCGGCCCTGCTTGCCCTTGAGCATGTCGGAGAGCGATTTGAGGGGGCGCTTATTCGGGCCGGTGATGGTTTTCCCCCGACGGCCGTTGTCAAAGAGGACGTCGACCGCTTCCTGGAGCATCCGTTTTTCGTTACGGATGATGATTTCCGGAGCGTTGAGCTCCATGAGCCTTTTAAGGCGGTTATTCCGGTTGATGACCCGGCGGTAAAGATCGTTCAGGTCGGATGTAGCGAAGCGGCCGCCGTCCAAAGGCACCAGGGGCCGGAGGTCCGGGGGCAGGACCGGGATGACGTCCATGATCATCCATTCCGGACGGTTGCCGGAATCCCGAAAGGCCTCGATGATTTTGAGCCGTTTGGCCAGTTTTTTCCGTTTGGCTTCCGAAGTGGTTTCGGCCATCTCTTTTCGGAGCTGGCCCGAGAGCTCTTCGAGGTTGAGACTGGAGAGCATGATTTGAATAGCCTCGGCCCCGATGCCGGCCTCGAAGGCCTCGCCGTATTCCTCGCGGGCCTGGCGGTAGCGTTCCTCGCTGAGAATCTGGCCTTTCTGGAGCGGAGTGTCTTTGGGATCGATGACAATATGGGACTCGAAGTACAGGACTTTTTCCAGCTCTTTCAAGGTCAGGTCCAACAGATTGCCCACCTTGGACGGCAGACTTTTGAGGAACCAGATGTGGGCCACGGGCGAGGCCAACTCGATGTGCCCCATCCTTTCCCGGCGGACTTTGGACTGGATGACCTCCACGCCGCATTTCTCGCAGACCACACCCCGGTGTTTCATCCTTTTATACTTGCCGCAGTTGCACTCATAGTCTTTGGTCGGACCAAAAATCTTGGCGCAGAACAGCCCGTCACGTTCGGGTTTGAAGGTCCGATAATTGATGGTCTCGGGCTTCTTGACTTCGCCGAAAGACCACTTGCGGATTTTTTCCGGCGAAGCCAGAGCTATTCTCACCGCGTTAAAGCTCAGCGGGTCCTTTGGTTTTTGGAAATAACTCAGGATGTCTTCCAAGGCTCCTCTCCTTTTCTCAAAACTTCCTAGGCCCCGGCCGCCTCTTCCGAAGTCGTCCTCGAATCAAGGCCTTCTTCCTGTTCGTCTTCTTCCAGCAATTCCACGTCCAGACCCAGGCTTTGCAGTTCTTTGACCAAGACGTTGAAGGATTCCGGCAATCCGGGCTCCAGGACGTTGTCGCCCTTAACTATCTTTTCGTACATTCTGGTCCGTCCGACCACGTCGTCGGACTTGACCGTCAGGAATTCCTGGAGGGAGTAAGCCGCGCCGTAAGCCTCCATGGCCCAGACTTCCATCTCGCCCAAGCGCTGTCCGCCGAACTGGGCTTTGCCGCCCAACGGCTGCTGGGTGACCAGGGAATATGGACCGATGGACCGGGCGTGGATTTTGTCATCGACCAGGTGATGAAGTTTGAGCATGTACATGACGCCGACCGTCACCGGGTTTTCAAACCTTTCCCCGCTCCGGCCGTCCCGGAGATAGGTCCGGCCCACTTCCGACAATCCGGCTTCCTTCAAAAAGCTCCTGATCTCCTCTTCCGAGGCCCCGTCGAAAACCGGGGTGGCCACGTGCAGACCCTTGCCGGACCTTTTGACCAGGGAAGCCAAGTCGTTGTCGTCAAGTCCTTCCAAATATTTTTTATAATCCCGTTCGCCTAAAAGTTTGCGCAATTTGCGGTTAAGCTTTTCGGAGGCCAAGGCGTCGATCAGTTCTCCGAGCTGACGCCCCAATGCCTTGCAAGCCCAGCCCAGATGAGTCTCAAGAATCTGGCCCACGTTCATCCGCGAAGGCACGCCCAAAGGATTGAGCACGATGTCCACGGGGGTCCCGTCTTCGAAGTAGGGCATGTCCTCTTCCGGCAGGATGCGGCTGACCACACCCTTGTTCCCGTGCCGGCCGGCCATCTTGTCCCCGACGGAAAGCTTGCGCTTCATGGCCACATAAACTTTGACCATCTTGATCACGCCCGGCGGCAGCTCGTCGCCTTTTTTGAGCTTGGCGATCTTGCGTTCGAAAACCATCCGGATCAGGTCGACTTGTTCATTGTAGTGATTGAGAATCTTGCTGACTTCATCCCGAACGGCCTTGGACTTGTCTTCAACCAGAGCCACGTCGTCCCAAACCAAGGGATGCAGTTCATAAACGTGCTCGCGGCTGATAACCGTCTTGCGTTTGAGCAAAACGGCGGCCCCCTTCTTTTTTTCGGTCACGGGTGAAGCCAGGGTTTTGCCGGCCAGCAAAGGGGCCAAACGGGCCTGGGTGTTCTTCATGATAATATGGATTTCGTCTTCCTGGTCCTTCATCAGACGGGCCACCTCGTCGTTCTCGATGCTTTGGGCCCGCTCGTCCTTGTCGATGCCTTTACGCGAAAATATGCGGGCGTCGATGACGGTGCCTTCCACCCCAGGCGGAACCTTGAGGGAAGTGTCTTTGACGTCGCTGGCCTTTTCCCCGAAAATGGCCCGAAGCAGCTTTTCCTCGGGGCTGAGCTGGGTCTCGCCTTTCGGCGTAATCTTACCCACCAGAATATCACCGGGCTTGACCTCGGCCCCTATGCGGATGATGCCCGAAGCGTCCAGGTTCCTCAGACTTTCCTCGCCCAGGTTGGGAATGTCCCTAGTGATCTCCTCCGGACCCAGCTTGGTGTCCCGGGCCACGGTCTCGAACTCCTCGATATGGACCGAAGTGAACACGTCTTCCTTGACCAGACGTTCGGACACTAGGATGGAGTCCTCGAAGTTATAACCGCCCCAACTCATGAAGGCCACCGTGACGTTCCGGCCTAAGGCCAGTTCTCCTATCTCGGTGGCCGGACCGTCGGCGATGATTTGACCCTTGACCACTCGGTCGCCCCGACGGACGATCGGCCGCTGGTTGAAGCAGGTGTTCTGGTTGGTGCGCATGAATTTGTTGAGTTTATAAATTTCCACGCCGTAATCCAGCCCTTCCTGACCGCCGTTCTGGTAGCGGACCACGATGCGCGAGGCGTCGGCGTCTTCCACTACCCCGTCTTTTTTGGCCACCACCGTCACGCCCGAGTCCCGGGCCACGATGGCCTCGATGCCGGTGCCCACCAAGGGGGCCTCGGTTCGGAGAAGGGGCACGGCCTGGCGCTGCATGTTCGAACCCATCAGAGCCCGGTTGGCGTCGTCGTGTTCGAGGAAAGGAATCAAGGAGGCGGCCACCGAGACGAGCTGGTTGGGACTGACGTCCATGAAGACCACGTCTTCGGCCGGCACCATCTTGAATTCGCCTTCCACCCGGCTGGAGACCAGGTCTCTGATGAATCGGCCTTTTTTATCCAAGGGGGCGTTGGCCTGGGCGATGGGGTAGCTCTTTTCATCCAGAGCGGTCAAGTATTTGACTTCAGTGGAGGCCACCCGGTCCTTGACCGTCCGATACGGCGTTTCGATGAACCCATAATCGTTGACCCGGGCGAAAGTGGACAAAGAGACGATCAAGCCGATATTAGGACCTTCCGGGGTCTCGATCGGGCATATCCGGCCGTAATGGGTCGGATGAACGTCCCGGACTTCGAAGCCGGCCCTTTCCCTGGTCAAACCGCCCGGACCCAAAGCGGACAAGCGCCGTTTATGGGTTATTTCGGACAAGGGGTTGGTCTGGTCCATGAACTGGGAAAGCTGGCTGGTGCCGAAGAACTCTTTGACCACGGCCGAGACGGGCTTGGAATTGATCAGGTCGTGCGGCATGAGCGTCTCGACTTCCTGGAGGCTCATGCGTTCCTTGATGGCCCGCTCCATACGGACCAGACCGATGCGGTACTGGTTTTCCAACAGCTCGCCCACGGCCCTGATCCGGCGGTTGCCCAAGTGGTCGATGTCATCGACCGGACCTTCGACGTCTTTCAGTTCGAGCAGGACCTTGACCGCCTTCATTATATCTTCCTTGCGCAAGGTCCTTAGGGTGACCGAGGGATCGACGTCCAGGCGGAAATTCAGCTTATGCCGCCCCACCGGCGACAGGTCGTAATGCTCGGGATTAAAAAACAGATTTTGGAAAAAGTTGTTGGCCACTTCCAGCGTCGGCGGGTTGGAGGGCCTGAGCTTGCGGTATATTTCCAGAATAGCTTCTTCCTGGGAGCCGACCTTATCCAAAACCAAGGTGTCCCGGAGGGACGAACTGACATTGATCTTGTCGATGTAAAGCAGGGCCGCTTCCTTGATGCCCGCGGCGGCGATAGCCTCGTAGGTCTCCTGGTTGAATTCTTCGTTGAGACCGGCGATCACTTCGCCGGTGGCCGGATCGACCACGTCGTGAGCCAGGTAGTGACCGAAAAACTCTTCTATATGGGCCGGGATTTCCCGGAGCCCTAATTCGGTCATGCGTTTGACCACCGCCCTGGTGATCTTTTTGTTCTTTTTGACCAGAACCGTATTGGATTGAGGATCGACGATATCTTCCTTGACCCGGTGACCCAACAGAAGCTCGGGATTGAGCTCCCTGGTCACCCCGTCGTCGCCGAAACGAAGCACTTCGGTCTGGTAAAAATAATTCAAAATCTCTTCGGGCGTGTAACCGAGGGCCTTGAGCAGGAGGGTCACGGGGAACTTGCGGCGGCGGTCGATGCGCACGTAGAGGATGTCTTTGGGGTCGAATTCGAAGTCGAGCCAGGAGCCGCGCATGGGAATGATGCGGGCGGAATAGAGCAGCTTGCCGGTGGAATGGGTCTTGCCCTTGTCGTGATCGAAGAAGATGCCCGGACTGCGGTGAAGCTGGGAGACGATGACTCTTTCAGTCCCGTTGACGATAAAGGTGCCCTTTTCGGTCATCAGGGGCAGGGTGCCGAAGTATATTTCCTGCTCCTTGATGTCGCGGATGCTGCGGGCCCCGGTGTCCTTGTCCATTTCATAGACCACCAGGCGCACGGTGATCTTCAGGGGGGCCTCGTAGGTCATCCCTTTGGCCAGGCATTCGTTGACGTCGTATTTGACTTCGTCAAAGTGATAGGCCACGAATTCCAGCGAAGAAAGGCCGGAAAAATCCTTTATCGGGAAAACACTTTTAAAGACGCCATGCAGGCCGACTTCTTCCCGCTGGTCGGGCGGGACGTCCTTTTGGAGAAAGCGCTCATAGGAATGGCGCTGCATTTCAATAAGATTCGGCATCTCGGCCACTTGCTCGATCTTGCCGAAATTTTTTCTGATCCTTAAATTCGTTGTGGGTCGGGCCATCTTGACTCCTTGAACATGGATTTAAGATCGGCATCGGCGGACCGGGGCCGGTCAAAGCCCCGGCCCGCCTCTCAACCTACTTTATCTCCACCGTTCCGCCGGCTTCTTCCACCTTGGCCTTTATCTGCTCAGCTTCTTCCTTGGGAATGCCTTCCTTGATCGGGTTAGGCGCCTCGTCCACCAATTGTTTGGCTTCTTTAAGCCCCAATCCGGTGATAGCCCGGATTTCCTTGATGACCTGGATTTTCTTGTCCCCGGCCGAGACCAGGATTACGTCGAATTCGGTCTTTTCTTCTGCGGGGGCGGCTTCAGCACCACCCGCGGCCGGACCTGCGGCCACAGCCACAGGAGCCGCGGCGGAAACGCCGAAGATATCTTCGAGTTCCTTAATCAGCTCCGAAAGTTCCAGTACGGACATATTTTTAATAAATTCAATGACATCTTGCTTAGTTACATCAGCCATTTTGATTCCTCCGAAAAGCGGCTCTTTATTTAATTACGCTTGAGTTTCTTGTTTTTGGTCTCGTATCGCCGCCAGGGCGTAAACCAACTTGACCAGGACCCCGGACAGAACTCGAACCAACCCGGTGGGCACACCGTTCATGGCTCGGAGCAAGTTGGCCAAGAGGACCTCTTTGGGCGGCAGGTCGGCCAGGGCCTTAATCTGGTCGTAGCCCAGGGTTCGGCCGGACAGAATCCCTCCTTTGATGACCAGCTTCTGGTTTTCCTTGGCAAAACCCATCAGGGCTTTGGCCAGGAGCACGGGATGCCGGTCGGTGGTCCCCACGGCGTTGTTGCCGGCCATCAATGCGGCGACCTTCTCCAGGGGAGTCCCGGCGGCGGCTCTCCGCATCAGTGTGTTTTTGACCACCCGGTACTGGCCGCCGGCCTCAGTTATTCTCCGTCTGAGGTTACCAAGTTCTTCGACCTTGAGTCCTTTGAAGTCCGTCAGGAAAACGGCTTCGGACTCGGCCAAGACCGCGGTCAGCTCGGCTACGACCTCTTCCTTTTGTTTTCGATTCAAATTATTCTTCCCTCCTTTCTCTTTGGCCTTATATCGTGCTTAGGACTTTCGGCCGAAGAGAACCTTAGGAAAAGCCCTTAAGTCTCGGCAGGCCGCCTGGCGTTTAACGCCGCTCTAGGCGGCGCACCTGCTGTCTCTGACCAGAAAGCCTCAACACCACTAGAAAAAAATAACCAGGCCGAGGATCAGACAAGTCCTCGACCGCCCAGCCTCCTGAAAATGGGCGCCCTGTTTTTGGATTGGCTGACGCCGGTTTACCGCCGTGCTAAAGTTTAGCCGAACAACTCCCTGACCTGGGCCGGATCGACCTTTACACCGGGGCCCATGGTCGTTGAGATGGATATTCCTTTAAGATATGTCCCCTTACTGGTCGGCGGCTTGAGCCGTTGGATGACTTCGAAAAAGGCAGCGAGATTCTGAAGCAGCTTTTCGGGGCCGAAAGAAACTTTGCCGATGGGGGCGTGAACTATCCCGTTTTTCTCAACCTTAAAGTCGATCTTCCCGGCTTTAAGGTCCTGGACGGCCTTGGCCACGTCAAAGGTCACCGTGCCGAGCTTGGCGTTGGGCATCAATCCGCGAGGCCCCAAAATTCGGCCCAGCTTGCCGACCGCACCCATCATGTCCGGAGTGGCCACGGTCTTGTCGAATTCCAGCCAGCCCTCTTTGATCTTTTCGATCAGCTCGTCCGAACCGGCATAATCGGCTCCGGCGGCCAAAGCCTCTTTCTCCTTCTCGCCTTTGGCGAACACCAGCACCCGGACCGTTTTGCCCGTCCCGTTGGGCAAGACGCAGGTCCCTCTGACCATCTGGTCGGCATGACGAGGGTCCACTCCCAACCGCACCGCCACATCCACGCTTTCGTCAAATTTGGCCCGAGCGGCTTCGATGGCCGTTTGAAGACCTTCCCGAAAATCGTATTTCCGGCTCCGGTCCACCTTGGCCAGAGCTTCCTGATATTTTTTACTCCTGAAACCCATTGCCATCACTCCTAAACCACTTCCAGTCCCATGCTCCTGGCGGTCCCTTCGATAATTTTTACAGCCGCGTCCATGTCGTTGGCATTGAGGTCTTCAAACTTCAGTTTGGCAATCTCCTCGACTTTGGCCTTGGGGATTTGCCCCACCTTGGTCCGCCCCGGCTCATTGGACCCTTTGGCGATCTGGGCGGCCTGCTTGAGCAGGACGGCAGCCGGAGGGGTCTTGGTGATGAAGGTGAAGGACCGGTCGCCGTAAATAGTAATGACCACTGGAATAATGGTCCCGGTCTGATTTTGGGTCCTGGCGTTGAAAGCCTTGCAAAATTCCATGATATTGACTCCATGCTGACCCAGGGCCGGGCCCACGGGGGGCGACGGCGTGGCCTGACCAGCCGGAATCTGCAATTTGACTTGACCTATTACCTTTTTAGCCATTGTCCACCATTTCAAGCCGCCGGACCAGTGCGTTTTGTCTGGGATTAGAACCGGCGCTGATTTTTTCTAATCGAATTCCCTAAATCTTGACCACCTGAACGAACTCGAGCTCCACCGGAGTGGCTCGGCCGAAGATACTGATGAGCACCCGGAGTTTTCCCTTGTCTTCGTTGACTTCCTCGACCGTGCCGTTGAAGTTGGTGAAAGGCCCTTCCACCACCTTGACTTCATCCCCTTCCTCGAAATGGAATTTCGGTTTGGGTTTTTTAATGCCCTCTTCCATCTGGGCCTTGACCCGCTCGACTTCTTCTTCAGGCACCGGAATCGGTTTGACCGCCCCGCCGACAAAACCGGTCACCTTGGGGATGTTCTTGATCAAATGCCAAGTCTCGTCGGTCAGCTCCATCCGGACCAGGATATAACCCGGATAGAATTTTCTCGAGGAGGTCTTGCGTTCACCGCCCTTGGCCAGTTCGACCACGTTTTCCATGGGCACGAGAATCTCAGAAATCTGGTCTTCCCGACCCAGCTTCCGGACCGCATCCTCAATGCTGGCTTTGACCTTTTGCTCGAATCCGGAATAGGTGTGGACGATGTACCACTGATGCGCCACTGACTAAGTCTCCTCCTCCGAGACAGACTGCCTTCGGGACTGATCAAGCCCGGTTAAGGCAACAACAATTTCATGACCTTGGCCAGGCCGATGTCAACCAAACCCAGAAAAACGGCCACTAAAAAGACCAAAACCAACACCACCGAAGTGGAAGCCAGGGTCTCCTTCCGCGAGGGCCAAGTGACTTTTTTCAATTCGACCCGGACCTCCCGGAAGAATTGCCTGGTTTTTTGAATAAAATTAGGTCCTTTATCAGCTTCTTTGGCCGCAACCTTTTTCGGGGCGCCCTTTTTCAACTGGCCTGCGGCATTTTTATTCTTGTCGATCTTCGGCTGTTTCTCGTAATTTTCCTCAGATGACTTATTGATTTTGGACGCCGCCTTCTGGTTGTTTTTTACTTTGGCCATGTTCTTCCTGCGGTTCTAAAGCTGCCGCAACAAAAATGATAAACGGAGCGGCGATACCCGCCGATTTTTCGTTTATGGCAGGCCAGGAGGGACTCGAACCCCCATCATCCGGATTTGGAGTCCGGCGCTCTACCATTAGAGCTACTGGCCTGCATTAAGCGCCCGCTCGCCGACCGGCCAGGGGCGCCGTCTTCTTACTTGGTCTCCTTATGCAAAGTATGCCGCCGATCAAAGGGGCAATACTTCTTCAGTTCCATTTTGCCGGTAGTGCGCCGTTTGTTTTTGGTCGTCGTATAGTTGCGGCGCTTGCACTCGGTGCAGGCCAAAATGATGATGTCGCGCATGACTAAGCCTTGTTTATTCGATGATATCTGAGATGACGCCGGCGCCCACGGTCCGGCCGCCTTCACGAATGGCGAACCGAAGTTCCTTTTCCATGGCGATGGACGTAATCAGGTTGACCTCGATGGACACGTTGTCTCCGGGCATGACCATTTCCACGCCTTCAGGCAAAGTCACCACCCCGGTCACATCCGTGGTCCGAAAATAAAACTGCGGACGATAACCAGAGAAAAACGGCGTATGGCGACCGCCTTCATCCTTGTTCAATACGTAAACCTCAGCCCGAAACTTGGTGTGCGGCGTGATCGAACCAGGCTTGGCCACCACCTGGCCCCGCTCCACCTCGTCCCGCTTGGTCCCGCGAAGCAAAACACCCACGTTGTCACCAGCCCGGCCTTCGTCCAAGACCTTGCGGAACATCTCCACTCCCGTGCAGACCGTCTTGATCGTCGAACGCAGACCCACGATCTCCACTTCTTCTCCCACCTTGATCCGGCCACGCTCCACTCGGCCCGTCACCACCGTCCCCCGACCCGAGATCGAAAAAACATCCTCCACCGGCATCAAAAACGGCTTGTCCACGTCGCGCACCGGCTCCGGTATATAGGCGTCCACCGACGACATCAAATCCAAGATCGGCTTGCAGTTGGCGCACTCCGACTTACCGCAACCGCACTCCAAAGCCTTGAGCGCCGAACCACGGATGATCGGTATCTCCTCACCGGGAAACTCATACTTCTCCAACAACTCCCGCAACTCCAACTCCACCAGCTCGATCAACTCCTCGTCGTCCACCATGTCCACTTTGTTCAAAAAAACCACAATCGCCGGCACCCCAACCTGACGCGCCAACAATATATGCTCCCGAGTCTGAGGCATCGGACCGTCATCCGCCCCGACCACCAAGATCGCCCCGTCCATCTGCGCCGCACCCGTAATCATATTCTTGATGTAGTCCGCATGACCAGGACAGTCCACATGCGCATAATGACGATTCGGCGTCTCATACTCCACATGCGCCGTCGCGATCGTTATACCACGCTCCTTCTCCTCAGGCGCCTTGTCGATCGCATCAAAAGGTATATACTCCGCTCCGCCCGCCTTCGACAGACACAGCGTGATCGCCGAAGTCAAAGTCGTCTTGCCATGGTCTATATGACCGATCGTCCCTACATTCACATGCGGCTTCTTCCGCTCAAACTTCTTCTTGGCCATCCAGATTCCTCCTTTTGGGAGCTGATCGTATTGCTGTCCCGGGCGACGGCGACGGATAAACCCGGGGCATAAAAAATGGAGCCCACGACCGGGCTTGAACCGGTGAACCTCTTCCTTACCAAGGAAGTGCTCTACCTACTGAGCTACGTGGGCTCGGCCGGGACGCCTCAACTCGTATCCTTGAGATAGTCCCAACTCCTTGGAGCGGGAAACGGGACTCGAACCCGCGACCCTCAGCTTGGAAGGCTGACGCTCTAGCCAACTGAGCTATTCCCGCCAAAGCGTTTCTTAAGACTGCAGGCCCAGACGGTCACCGCCTTAAATTAATATATTTACTAAGTTAATCTCCTACAGTCCCGCCTAATAAGGTTTGGTGGAGGGGGGAGGATTCGAACCTCCGAAGGCGTTCGCCGGCAGATTTACAGTCTGCTCCCTTTGGCCGCTCGGGAACCCCTCCCTCGAAAATTTTCTGCTTAGACCTATAGGTCTTTTATTCAAAAAGTCTGTCAAAGATCGTTTCACATCTGGAGCTGGCGATGGGACTTGAACCCGCAACCGCCTGATTACAAATCAGGTGCTCTGCCAATTGAGCTACGCCAGCGCCCTTAAAAACATTTTTACTTTCCTTGTCTTAAGGGCAACTTTTAATTAATACTACTATACTCTTTATTTGTCAACAAGAAATTTTTTTACCTTAATAGCCTATTAATGAACGGAAGCCTTTCCCGTTTCCGGCGGCCTGGCTGACAGAAGTAGGGCGCACGGCCGTGCACCCTTACAGCGGACCGCCGACGTGTTTCCCAGGAATGACGCATATTGGGCAATGTCATTCCCTCCAATCCGCAGCCTTTGACCGAAGCCGGAGGCTCTTACGGCCTCATCCTAACCTAAGCCCAAAAAATAACAAAACGCCGAATAAAATCAAGGCCGAACCCACCGGAAGGTCCAGGCGGATGGGTCGCGGGTAAATATTTAAAAAAAGAGCCAAAATTGTGTTGAGGGCCAATCCGCCCAGCAGAAACGGCGAAGCCAGCCCCACCAAATAGCTGACCAGCAATAAAAAACCCGCGGCCAGGTTGTCCCGGCTCCCGGTAAAAATCACGGCGGTGGTCAGGGTCCTATCCGGACAGGGGCTCCACCAGGCGGCCAGACCGACGCCCATGAAAAAGAAAAAGGCGGTGTTTATTATTTTCGCCAGGTCGGCGCTGTTGGAAGTGGTCATGCCCAGCAGGCGCAGCCCGATGAGCACCGGCGCGACGGCGCAAAACCGGCGTATTTCCCGTTGATAAACCAAGGCCCACCGGCCGGCCTCGGTGACGGGCGCAGCCAGGAGCAAAAATGTGACCATGAAGCCGCAAAGGAACCATAGGAAAAAGGACAGGCTGGGCCAACCTGAGGGATAATCGGCCGCGGTCCGTGGGGTATTCTTGAGACCTGGAGCGGCCAGGACACTCAAGTAGCCGATCAGAATGGGAAAAGCGCAAGGATCGAAAAAGGACAGCCAGCCTGCCGCCCAGGAGACCAAGAGGCTGTTGGACACGGTCGGTAAAAAAACCATGGTTTACGGCACGCCTCAGACTGATTCCTTAAGCTCGGCTCCCTCGCCCCCTGATACGGCCGGGCCCGTCGACTTCCCGATCCGATGGCGGAAAGGGGTCAGGTTATGGTCGTCCCGACGGACGGAAAAAGAGAGCGGTTGGTATGGGGGATGAACCGGGCGGCGGAAAAGCGGTTCATCAGCTCCTGATTGACATTCATCTCGAGATAGGTCAGCTTCCGCCAGACTTCCATAACCTCGGCCCGGGCTTGACCGGAGACCAGGGCCAGAATCGCTCCCTGGAGGGAGGAGTTGCCCAAGGGGACGAAGCGGTCCAGGGTAAGGTCCGGCAGCATGCCCACGGCCACGGCCATGCGCGGGTCGATGAACTGACCGAAAGTGCCGGCCACATAAAACCGGTCGATCTGGTCGAAGGTCAGGCCCACGCTTTTAATGACCGTGGTCAGGATGGTGTACATGGCGGCCTTGGAACGAAGCAAAATGTCCAATTCCACCTCGGAGACGGTGATAGGCCGGCCGTCTTCGGTTTCCTCGGCCGGAACGACGACGAAGGCCGGGCCTTCATCCGTCTCCAGTCTTTGGGGATGGCCGGGCGGCAAGGTCAGTCTGCCCCGGAAGTCGATGAGGCCGGAAAGAAACAGTTCGGCCAGCAGGTCGATCAGGCCCGAACCGCAGAGACCCCGAGCCGGTCGGCCGTCGATAGTCCGGTAGGTCAGGGCCTTGCCGGTCCGGTCGATACGAACCCGGTCCACAGCGCCGGAAGCAGCAGCCATGCCCATTTGGGCCACTCCGCCCTCCAGGGCCGGTCCGGCCGCTCCGGCCGCGCCCAGCAGCCAGTCGGCCTGGCCGAGGACCACCTCGGCGTTGGTGCCTACGTCCACTAAAAAACAGGGCTTTTCGGCTCGGTTCATCCCGGATACGACCAGCCCGGCCATAAGGTCCCCCCCGAAATAGGCCCCCTTGTTGGGCATGACCAGGACCGGGGCTTCCGGAGCCAAATCGAGGCCGATTTGGGCGGCGCTCAAACCTTCCGGCCGGTTGATGACCGGAACATAAGGCTCCCGGATGATGGTCCGGGGCGACAGGCCGAGGATAAAGTGGGTCATGGTCGTGTTCCCGGATAAGGCCGCGGCCGCCAGCCGTCCAGAGTCCAGACCGTGGACCGAGCATATCTCGGCGGCCCCTTGGTTGACGGCCTGCCGCAGGGCTTGGACCAGGGCGTCAAGCCCGCCGGGGCGGTCGGCGAAATGGACCCGGCTGAGGATGTCCTCACCGTATTTGACTTGGGGGTTGGCCAAAGTGAGCCGGTCGATCACGGCCGGGGTTTCGAGGTCGACTAAGGCGAAGACCAGGGTGGTCGAACCCAGGTCCACGGCCAGACCGTAAGCCCGGCCGGGGCCGGGGGCCGGTTCGACCATGACGATCCGCCCGGGGTCCCGGTCGACCTGGACCGCGACCCAGACCCGATAATCAGCCTCGGCGTAGAGATCAGCCAAACCGGCGGCCAGGGACAGCGGCGCGGTCAGTCCGGCCGGCCCTGTCGCTTTTTCTATAGCCCGAGCCAGGCGTTCGGCCAGGGCGGTGTTGTCTCTTAAAGAAGGAGGCGTGACCTGAACGGTCCAGGAGCGGACCAAGGGCGAATGGTCCATCCCCTGCCCGGCTAAATCTATCGGTTCAGTCTTATCGGTCATGACCGTGGGCGTATCAGGTTTATTCAGGACTGTCAACTTCTTGAAAGAAGGAAGGGGCGAAGACAAGCCCGTCTCAGGCGGGCTCGCCTTCGCCCTGGTTCATTCCCCCGCTATTCACAACTATTCACAACCTGGTTCAGTCTCGCTCCTCAATCGGCGCGTAGTGGTTTTCCTTCGGTCCGATGTAAATCTGCCGGGGCCGGTAGATTTTCCAGTTGGGATCGCCGGCGTCTTCCTTCCACTGGGCGATCCAGCCAGGGAGCCGGCCGATGGCGAACATGACCGGGAACATCTTTCTGGGGATGCCGATGGTCCGGAGCAGTATCCCGGAGTAGAAATCCACGTTGGGATAGAGATTATGGTCGATAAAATATGGGTCGCGCAGGGCCGCCTCTTCCAGTTTCATGGCGATGTCCAGGAGCGGGTCCTTCACATTGAGTTTGTCGAGGAGCTTGTCGACGGCGGCTTTGATGATCTTGACCCGCGGGTCGTAAGTCTTGTAAACGCGGTGACCGAAACCCATGAGCCGGAAGGGGTCCTTTTTGTCCTTGGCCCTTTCGATAAAAGGCCGGAGGTCTCCGCCGCTCTCGTAAATTTCTTCCAGCATGTCGACCACGGCCTGGTTGGCCCCGCCGTGGAGCGGCCCCCAGAGGGCGGCGATCCCGGCGGAAATGGCTGCGTAAAGGTTGACTCGGGCGCTGCCGACTAAGCGGACGGCGGTGGTGGAGCAGTTCTGCTCGTGATCGGCGTGGAGAATCCAAAAAACATTGAGGGCCTGGACCATATCCGGGTCGATCTGGTAAGGCTTGACCGGACTGTCGAACATCATGTTGAGGAAATTGGCGCAATAGGTCAGGTCGGGCCGGGGATAGATGATCTTGTGGCCGCGGGAAATTTTATAGGACATGGCGGCCATGGTCCGGACCTTGGAGAGAAGCCGGGCGAAAGTGATGTTGACCTCCTCGGTCTGGGACAGGCTGTCCAGGGCGGGATAAAAACCGCGCAGAGCGCTGACCATGGCCGAGAGGATGCCCATGGGATGGGATTCCCTGGGGAAGTGCTGGAAAAAGGCGTGCATGTCTTCGTGGACCAGGGAATGGTCGTTGAGCAGGACCCGGAAGCGGTTGAGTTCTGTTAAGTTGGGCAGTCGGCCGTTGATGAGCAAATAAGCCGTCTCGACAAAGGATGATTTTTCGGCCAGCTCCTCCACCGGGATGCCCCGGTAGCGCAGGATGCCCTTTTCCCCGTCCATGAAGGTGATGGCGCTGAGACAACTGCCGGTGTTGACGAAGCCGGGATCAATGGTGATATAGCCGGTTTCTTTACGCAAACTGGATATATCAATGGCCTTTTCGCCTTCAGTCCCTTCGATGATCGGCAATTCGATGGTCTTGCCTTCTATGGTCAGTGTAGCCGCCTGACCCTTGGCCCAGTCCTGAACGGCCATGCTTACCTCCTTGGGCTTAGCCGGAATATATAAGGCGACGCGCCGTCCGGGCGCGGCCTGGCCTTATTTTCTCTGAAAACATCGAGAAATGCAAATCCTGGGGGGCGGCGGAGCGTCTCAGTCAGGGGAACCGACCCGAATATGGAGTCTTAGATAAAGGTTGCGGACGCCAAGCCCGTGAAGGGGCGCTTCGAAGACGGTCCCGGAGCGGACTCGGGGCGGGATGGTCAGATCAAGGGGTTTTTCCCTTTCCATCAGGCCTTGGCCCTGGCACGCCGGACAGGTGAAAGGCCATTCCCGTCCGGCGCCGTCGCAAAAGGGGCAGGTTTCCCAAGAAGGGACATTGATGGTGATGCGGCCGCCCCGCCGGGCTTCTTCAGGACTGAGCACCAATTCGGCGGTCAAACTTTCGAGTCGTTCCGCTTTAGGCTCGCCCCATCATGAAAAATTCCGGCAAAACCGCTCGAAAAGGGCCTCGATGGGATTCGCACTTGTAAAGAAGTCTCTGAAATTAATCGGTTGACTAATCAATGGTTCAGGCGGCGGACCGGTCCGGCCCACAAAAACAGGTCCGGCCCTGGCCGACTCCTTTTCTTCCTGCCGCCTTAACTCATCATTATATTTTTTTCTTTTTTCGGGGTGGGAAAGAACTTCATAGGCCTCGTGCACATCCTGAAATTTATGCGACCACTCCGGTCCGGCCAGATCAGGGTGGTATCTTTTGGCCATCCGCCGAAAAGCCTCCCGGATGCCGGCCTGATCTTCATCCCTGGGGATTTCCAGGATCAGATAGTAGTTCTTCTTGATCATATTTCTCACTCCCTTCTCTCCGGTTTTAGGAAATGGAAACAGACCAAGTCGGCCCTCATCCATAAAAAAACGGGGGCCGCCGCGCTTGACGATCAGCCCCCCAATCCAAGGATATATTTTAAAATAAGTTATTCGGCTTTGATCTCGATCTGACGCGGCTTGGCCTTTTCCACTTTGGGCAAAACCAGGGTCAGGACGCCGTGCTTGAGAGTGGCGGTGATCTTGCTTTGGTCGATCACGTTGGACAGGGTGAACTGCCTGAAGTAGTCCCCTTCCTGATACTCACGGTAAAGCACGGTCTTGCCTTCGTCGGTCGCCGCTTGGACCTCGCCGCGAATAGTCAGCGTGTTATCCTTTAAATCGATGTTCAATCCGTCCTTGGTCACCCCCGGCATATCGGCCAGCAGGGTGAGGCTGTCTTCGGACTCATAAATATCCACCGCCGGGACAAAGACCGGGTGCGGCCGGGTCTGTTCAGCTTCAGGGGCCACGGCCATTTTGTCTCGGGCTTGAAGTTCCTGAGTCATCGCTGCCACCTCCTTTCCTCGGGCTTATTCCGATTTGATGGCGATCTGACGCGGTTTGGCTTCAGCCGCCTTGGGCAGAGTCACTTGGAGAATGCCGTTTTTGGTGGTTGCTTGGACCTTTTCGGCGTTGACCCTGACCGGCAGGCTGATAACCCGACGGAAGAAACCGGCTTCACGCTCCCGGCGATGATAATTGACGTTCTTGTCCGCCTCGGGAATCTTGCGCTCCCCGCGCAGAGTTAAATTTTCACCCTCGATAGACATCTCCAGAGCCTCAGCGCTTACGCCGGGCAGTTCGGCGGTCAAATACAAATTCTCCGCATCTTCACTCAGGTTTATCAGCGGGAAGACCCCCGCCCCGGTCAGACCGCGCCTCTCAACAGCGCCGGTCAGCGAGTCAAAAAGCCCTTCGATCTGGCTGCGCAGTCGCTCAAGTTCACTCCAGGGACCGCGAAGGCCGAAACTTCCAGGCGTCCATCGAATGATTGCCATGTCAACCCCTCCTTTCCGCTGTTGTCCTCAACCGCTTTCAAACCTTCAGTTAAGCATCGGTTCGAGGCCTGTCAAGAGACTATCCTTCGAATTTTTATCCTGATTAAATCAGGCTTTAATCTCTATCCGCCGGCCGGAAGGGGCCGAAGGATGAGTCTTGGGCAGTTTCACTTTAAGGACCTGCTTTTTAAAAGAGGCTTCGGCTCGATCGGCGTCCACGTCCACCGGCAAGGGAATGGTCCGGATAAAAGACCCTCGGAAACATTCGATCCGATAATAGTCCTTGCCCCGATCCTCCTGTTCCATTCTTTTATGCCCGCGAATGGTCAGGAGATCGTTGTCGATGGATAGTTCAATATCTTCCTTGTCCACGCCCGGCAGTTCGGCCGCAACCAACAATTCGTTCTCTGTTTCGCTTACGTCCACCCGGGGCCAGCCTGTTTCAAACACACCGGAGGTAGGTAGTTGCGGAGCTATCCACCCGCCGCGCCATCGACCGAAGTCTTCGAAAAATTCCTCGAACAACTGGTTGGTCCGACGCTGGAGATCATGGAAAGGGCTGTCCAAGCGCTCTGAAACCGGTCTGATCGGCGCCGACGAGCGGCTTGGCCTGAGCGGCACCATGTCCCTGAGCCTCTCCTTGATTTGTCTCACATCTTCTTTCAGGGATTCCACGCTGCCTTTGAGGTCCTCGGTCACACTCTCGAGCTTCTCTTTGACTTTTTCGGTGATGGCCATAAAGCACCCCTCCTTTCAACGGCGACCGAACTGAGTCAGTGCTCCGGCTCACCCTGACCCACGTCCGCCGGCTCGGTTTAAAGCCAAAGGTCGATCTTTTTCCGGAACCTGTCTTTCACCCGATCAACGGACGGCCTTTCCGCCGACCGGGATGGCTTTTGGTCAAAAAGTTAGTCCGGCAAACGGGTTTGTCAAGGGGCGGGACTTGGTTTCCATGCCGTCTCCGGCGGAACGTATGGAAAGTAACTTCATGGTCTGGATCAAAAAGAACAGGTCAGCCCGGCTTCGGCCCAGGGTCCGGGATGAGGAAAGTACCACCAGTGGTATTCGGTCTGGTTGGTCAGGTTGTATACGGCCGCCTTGAAGGCCAGGCGGGCGCTGAATTCGTAGCGGACAAGGTAGTCCAGGATCAAACGTTTATCTTTAGTGTCCTTCTGACTGGAGTTGTAATCCACCCAGCGGCCGTTAAGGGTCTGAGTCAGCCGGCCGATGTGGTGGGCCAGTCCGACCTGGTAAGTTCGGCTGGGCAGGTCTTGGATTTCCCGGCCGGTGCGGATATTTTCCACGTCCACCCAGGTCCCGCCCAGCTTCAGATCGAGACCTCGGCCCAGGTCCGCCCCCAGGGTCAATTCCAGGGCCCGGCGCATGACTTCATCCAGGTTGACCACGCGGCCCAAACCCGGGTCGTAATAAATCATGTCCTCCAGGTCGGCCCGGAACAGGTTGAGACCCAGGTGAAGGCGCGGTCCCAGGTCGGCTTCGGCCCCTAACTGCCAAGTGGTACCCCGCTCGGGCCCTAGGTCCGGATTCCCGGACCTAGGATCATACAAGTAAGACAGCGGCGGAGCGGAAAAGCCCCGGCTGGCCTGGAAACGGATCAGGGCCGGAATCTTTTCCAACCGATAGACCATCCCGGCGGCCGGACTGAAATGAGAACCGAAATCCTGATTGTCGTCCCAGCGCAGCCCTAAATTAAAAGTCCATGGCCCGAAATGGTAATCGTCGGACAGCCAGACGTCCTGGTTGCGGGCGGCGATGTCCCGACCGAGCAGACTGAAGTTGTATCGGCCCCAATCGGCTTCCAGCCCGAAATTCAAGACATGGCCGTCTTCGGACTCCTTGGCCGGCCGGTAACGGCCTTGAGCCGAAAAGCCCGAGGTCTGCTCGACATAGGTGAAGTAATTCTCCTCAGGCCGGTCAGGGTAGTAAAAATCGATGAAACTGTCCATGGCGGCCCGGCGGAGGTTGAAAGACAGGTCCAAATTGGAATTGACTTGAGAAGTCAGGTGCAGGCTTTGATAATTGCGGTCGATCTCGGCCGATTCCCAGCGGCCCGGCCGGTAAAGCTGGGGGTCCTCGATTTCGGAAAGGTCCCAGCCGGCGGCCAAGGACAGTCGGGCGGTCGGACTCAGTTCATGGTTGAGTTTAAAATAGGCTGTGTCCTGGTGAAAATCCCGATACTCATCGAACCCTTCCGACCTGGTTCTTCCGACGGAAACCAGATAAGCGGTCCGGCCCAGGCCGCCTTCCACCCCGGCTTCGGCGGCCCAAGTCTGGAAATCGCCGTAAGAAATCGAAGCTCGGCCCGCGACCGGCCGGTCTGTTTCCGGCTCCTTGGTGATGATGTTGATCACCCCGCCCAGGGCGCTGCCCCAAACCGAGGAAGCCGTGCCCTTGTAAACCTCGATGCGGTCCACCCGGTTGATGGGGATTTTGGACAGGTCGGTCATGGGGTTGGCCAGCATGTTCAGCGGCACGCCGTCTATGAACACGGCCACGTGTCGGGCTTCGGATCCGTAAATCGAGGCCGTGGCTTGGGAGCCCAGGCCGCCGCTGAAGTCGATGAAGACGCCGGGGACATGGGCCAGGGCCATGGCCGCGTCGTGAACGGGAAGGTTTTGCAGGTCCTTGGCGGTCAGAACGGTCACATGGGCCGGGGTGCGGGAAGCCGGGATGGAACTGCGTGTGGCCGTGACCACCACCGGGTCAAGCCGGTGGACCTCAGCGCTTCCGGGAACGGCCGATTGCAATATCAGAACGGCCAGAAGACCGGACCAAAACCAAATCTCTTTTCTTTGTCTCTGGTTCGCCATTAGTCTTTCCCGATTAATTCCGGATCAGGGCGGTTTTTTTAACGAAGTTGACTTAGATGAGGCTCGGATTTGACCAAATAAACAGCATACACAGGGCTTGAGGGGTTTTTACTTGACCCGAATCTCCCTTAACCATACTTTATAAAATGTTTTTGTCAAGGAGTTTAAAAATGACTGAATACACGATTCATCCTTTAGTGGTGGGGATCAACGAGACGGATCAGGGTATTATGACTTACCAGCGGGGCTACGGCGCGCGCATCCATTTGCCCATCTATGTTTTTTACCTTTCGGGCGGGGCCAAGAACATCCTGATCGACACGGGGTTGGAGGAGTTTATGGTTCCGGCCGGGGTGGAGGACCGTTACGGTTTCAAGGTCCTCGATTTTGAGGCCGCCTTGGCCCAAGTGGGCCTGCAGCCGGACGACGTGGACTTGGTCATCCAAACCCATCTGCACAATGACCACTGCGAAAACACTTATAAATGCCGGAAGGCCCGGGTGGTGGTCCAACGGGCCGAATACGAATTCGCCCTCAACCCCCATCCCATAGATCACCGTTACTTCCCGGACCTCCTGGAAGGCCTTGATCTGGAAATCATCGAAGGCGACCGGGAAATCGAGCCGGGCCTCGAAGTCATTCTAACGCCCGGACATACGCCGGGCGGTCAGTCCGTGGCCGTGCAAACCAAGGCCGGCCGGGCGATCATCACCGGTTTTTGCTGCAATGATAAAAATTTCCCGCCCGGCGGGCCGGCCATACCATCGGGCGTGCACCTGGACGCCATCCAGGCTTGGGACAGCGCTCAAAAAATAAAGAAGATGGCCGATCTGCTCCTGCCCCTTCACGACCTGTCCCTGGGAGTCAAAACACGGATTCCGGACTAGCCGGTATGGACGCCCCCGTCAGCCTGGAAGAAGTTCTGGCCGCCTGGCCCAAAGACCAGATCGAATTGCGCCGATTTTTCGAAGAACTTACCGCCGAAGTCCGAACCAAGCCAGGCGTCCGGGACCGCATTCTTTTCCGTCCGGGCGTCAGTTACTCTTTTCGGGCCGCCTTGGCTCGTCAGCGACAGGGCCGGAACCGCCCGGTGTTCTTCCTGACCGACGTGGCCCTCGCCTCGAATGACCCCTGGTTCCTGTCGGTCTGTTTTTATGAAGACGAAATTTCCGATCCCGATGAACTGGGCAACGCCGTTCCCCAGGGCCTGTTCGGCGAAACCGGGTACTGTTTCGACGTGGACGATTATGACCCGGCGCTTTGGGCTTACCTTAAAGGCCGCCTGGCCGAAGCCTATCGGGCCGCCGCCGGCCGGGCTTGATTTGACGGCGTCTTCAAATAAAAGTAAAATTGGAAAAAACGCCCCCGGCCAAAACCGGCGCGGCCGATATAAGTTATATGCGGAGTGGTTATGTCATTGAAAGTAGTCATCATCGGGGCCGTGGCCTTGGGGCCCAAAGCGGCCTGCCGGCTCAAGAGGCTGAGGCCCGAGGCCGAAGTGGCCATGATCGACCAGAACGCCCTGATTTCCTACGGCGGCTGCGGCATCCCTTATTTCATTTCCGGGGACGTCAGCGAAGCTCGTCAGCTCCAAGAGACCAGTTTTCACATGGTTCGGGACGCCGAGTTCTTCCGCCTGGCCAAGGATGTCAAGGTCCTGACCCGGACCAAGGCCCTGGCCGTCGACCGCCAGATCAAGAAGGTCAGGGTCAGGAATCTGGACATCGGCGAAGAAGCCGACCTGCCCTACGACAAGCTGCTTCTGGCCACAGGTTCTAGGCCTAATCGACTGAACGTCCCCGGTGCGGATTTGGACGGCGTCTTCACCGTGACCGGCCTCGAAGAAGCCGTTAGAATCAAAGAAAGAATCGCCTCAGGCCAGGTCGCCCGGGCCGTGGTCGTCGGCGGCGGGGCCATCGGTCTGGAGATGGTCGAGGCCTTGAGCGACCTGTGGGGAATCGAAACGACCCTGGTGGAAATCCAGGACCAGGTCCTGCCGGGGGTGATCGGCCCTAACCTGGCCCGGATGGTCCGCAACACCTTGGCCGAAAACGGCGGGGCCGAGGTCTACCTTTCGGAAAAGGTTCTCAAGTTTGAAGGCCGGGGCCGGGTCGAACGGGTGATCACCGACCGCAGGACCCTGGAAACCGATCTGGTGGTCCTGGCCGCGGGGGTCAGACCCAATGCCGACTTGGCCCGGGCCGCCGGCCTGGAGGTATCTCCCGGCGGGGCCGTTGTAGTCAATTCCCGCTTCCAAACCTCAGACCCGGACATTTACGCCGGCGGCGACTGCATCGAGAATATGCACCTTATCACCGGCCGGCGGGTCTACTTCCCCTCCGGTTCTTTAGCCAACCGCCAGGGCCGGATCATCGGGACCAACCTGGCCGGGGCGGTCGAAGAATTCGACGGCGTCGTCGGCAGTTTCATCCTCAAGTGTTTCGACCTGGCCGTAGGCGCAGTCGGACTGAGTCTGCCCCGGGCCGGGGCCGAAGGCTTCGAGGCCTTTTCCGCCTACGTCGTTCAAGGGGACCGGGCCCATTTTTATCCGGATATGGACTTGATGCACCTGGAGCTGGTGGTCGAGCGGCCCACCGGCCGCGTCCTGGGCCTTCAGGGACTGTCCAACAAAGGCGACGCCCTGGCCGCCCGAATTGACGCCGTGGCGGCCATTCTCAAATACCGGCCGACCATCCGCGACATCAGCCACATCGAACTGGCCTACGCCCCGCCTTTTTCCGCGGCCATGGACATCCTCAACGCTTTGGGCAATACGGCCGAAAATATCCTGACCGGCCAGAACCGGCCCATCGACGTGGACGAGTTCGCCGCGATTTTCAACCGCCGTGACCAAGACGGTTTTGTCTGCCTGGACGTGCGCGGCTCGGCCAACGCCGAACCGTTTGTGCAAAAATACCCGGATGTTTGGATCAACATCCCCCAGGAGCGGCTCCGGGAGCGAATCGATGAGGTCCCCGCAGACAAAGAACTGATCTTGGTCTGCAATTCCGGGGTGAGGTCCTACGAGGCCCAAATCACCTTGGACGAAAAAGGGATCAAGAACACCCGCAACCTCCAAGGCGGTGCAGCCGCCATCAAGAAATGGGGCCTGGACCTCCTGGAGGAAGAAGACTGACCGGCGCGGGTGCAGCCTAGGGTTTCAACCCCTGATCCCAAGCGTCGGGCGAAGCTTGTCTTCGCCCGACTTAACTTCTTGCGCCTGCGGCGCTCCGGCCATCCCGTCTGAGGCGGGACCGGGCCACCCCGTCGAGATAGCCGCCTACCCTATAATCCGCAAAACCAGTCCCGCAGGGACGACCAGGTATAGCCTGGGGTTTCAACCCCAGGCCCCGAATCAGCCTCTCGCGCTTTGCCCCGCCCCACCCCCATCTCCGCCCCCAGCAAAAAAATCCGGATTCAATTTTTCCCAACTTTTCCCGCTCTGTTCCCAAATGGTCCCCTTATGTTCCCCCCGACCCGCCTTGACCTTTTCCGGGAAATCGCCTATAATTCGCTACAATGAAACAAAGACCGGCCGGAAGATTTTCCGGCCGTTTTTTTTCGGCCCCCAACCGACTTTGGGCGAAAAGGACCGGGCCGAATCAGTAGCAGCCGCTCCCCGAACAGTGGCCCGGCCCGCTTTTCTTTCTTGACGCTTCTTTTTTTTCTTTTTATACTCCGCCCATAAGTAAGTTTCACTCACCAAAAAACAGGGCCGCCGGCCTTAGATTTATCAGGCTTAACCGGTCCAGTCAGGAAGGCGACCGATGGAAAGAAAAACCGTGATCGTCGACGAGGATACGGCCCTCGATCAGGTCAAAAACGGCATGACCGTCGCCCTGGGCGGCTTCATCACCGCCAACCACCCCATGGCCTTGATCCGCGGCCTGATCCGCCGGGGCCTCAAAGACCTCACCGTCATCGGCAGCGTCTCATCGGCCCTCGACGTGGACCTGCTGGTGGCCTGCGGCTGCGTGCGGCGGCTGGTCACGGCCTATGTCGGAGCCGAGGCTTCGGCCCCGGTCGGACCATTTTACAAGAGAGCGGCCGAGCTGGGGCAGATCGAAGTCTGGGAATGCGACGAGATCATCGTCATGGCCCTGTTGCAGGCCACAGCCCAGGGATTGCCTTTTTATCCGGTCCGGGGCGGGGTCGGCACCGATCTGCCCAAGTTGAATCCGGATTTGGTCGAGTTCCGCGACCCGATCCGGGGCGAGCATCTCCTGGCCGTCCCCTCCATGCACATCGACGTGGCCTTCACTCACGCTTCCCAGGCCGACCAGTACGGCAACGTGCAATACGTCGGCAACTGCTTCGCCGACGACCTGATCCAGCGGGCCGCCGATTTGACCGTCACCTCGGTGGAAAAAATCATCCCCAACGAAGACGTCCGGGCCGCCCCGCTGCGGACGGCCTACCGGGCCGACCTGATCGTCCGGGCCCCCTATGGGGCCCACCCCTACTCTTCCCACGGCTTCTACCTTGAAGACGAAATGCATCTCCGGGAATACGTCACGGCGGGCTTTATGGAAGCCAGGGGAGACTCAACGGCCTGGAACGAGTACCGCCGGGTTTACCTGGACGAACCGCCCGATCACCTGGGTTACCTGGAACGGATCGGGTTGCGAAGGCTTCTGTCCCTGCAAGAGTTTTAAACTCAAGGAGCTGCCATGCCGGATTATACGATCAAGGAACTGATGGCTTGCTGGCTGTCCCGCGACCTGGCCGACGGCGAATGGGTGGGCGTGGGGGCCAATTTTCCCATTCCCCGGGCCGCGGGCGTCCTGGCCCACCTCAACCACGGCCCGAACATGACCGTATCCATGGGCGCCTTCCGAGCCAACCTTCTGGGCGTGGACAAGGTCATGACCGCCCGGTATTTCAGCGATTTCCGCCTGCGCCGCTGGGGGGAATCCACGGTCTGCTTCCCGATCGATATTTTCTGCTTCCATAAGCTGGACGTTTTCTTCGTCGGCGGCCTCCAGATCGACGCCTACGGCAACACCAACCTGATCGGTCTGCCCGGGGAAGGGAAAAAGTTCAAGCTCCGGGGCCCGGGCTCCATCGGCACTCCCACCCTGGCCGCCGTGGCCCGGCGCTACTACATCGTCGCCGAAAACCACAACCCCAGGGTTTTTGTGGAAAAGTGCAGCCTGATCAGCGCCATGGGTTACGGCGACGGCGCCTCGGGCCTGCGGAAAAAACTCAATCTGCCCGGCTCCGGTCCCCGGTACTGCGTTACCTCCCTCTGCGTCTTTGATTTCCATCCCGAAACCAATCGGATGCGCCTCCGGTCCCTGCATCCGGGCGTCAGCCTCGACCAGGTCTTGGAGGCCACAGGTTTTAAGCCGGAATTACCGGAAGAAATCCCGGAAACCGAACCGCCGACCGAGCGGGAGCTGGAGATTTTGCGCCGGCGGGTCGACCCGGAGGGAGTGCTCCGGTCCTAAAGGGTCGGGCGGCTGTCCACCGGCAGAGCGGTGGGCCGCCCGGCCGCGATAAGTCCAGACCCAATCGCAGACGATCCGCGGCTCCAAATCGGCTTCAAAAAATTCATACAACTCCGGCCAAGCGAAGCCCGCATCCGCCTGAAAAAAGAGGGGCGCTTCGGTTTGGACGACTACTTTTTATGAATTTTTCGGTTAGCGGCCCTTGATATTTATCGGGCGGATTCCGGCGACGCCTTGACGACCGACCGCTTGGTCCTCCAGGTCGTGGAATCGTTTGCTGATGACCCTGGCCAGATTGCGCATGATGATGTAACCGATCCGGGGCTGGTTTTCAAAAAGACGGATGAGGTCGCGGCTGGTCAGGCGCAAAAGCCGGCAGTCCTGCTCGGCGGCGTAAGATGAGTGGGTGTACCGATAAGGGGGCGCCAGAGCCGACCAGCCGAAAGTTCCGCCTTGACTGATCTTGGAGATGGTCGTTTCCAATGTCTCGCCCGCCGCCGGGATTTCGTAGCGAAGGTCGACCTGGCCCTCAACCACCAGGAACAGGTTCTCCGCCCATTGCCCTTTGCAGTAAATCATGTCCCCCGGCGGCTTTTTCACCTGAAGGCTGATCCCTTCCAGTCGGACCAGTTCGTTGGGTTCCAATCCGATAAAGAGGTCGACCGATGAAAGAAAATGTTCTTGGCTCATGGAGTCCCCCTGCTTTTTCATTGTGGATCAAGCTGGAAGCCGCCCGGTGAACCTCGACGTGTTAAACCCCGGTAAATCCGGAAATCATCCTCATCGGGAAAATACTCTTGTTAAATTGTATCACTTTTTTCAAGTTTATCCCAAATAAACTCTTTTTGTCTGTCCGCGGCCGGAAAAAAACAGCCCGGGCCTGACCTTCTAAAGTGGTCAGGCCCGGGCCGGCAAGAAAAGTCGATCTGGTTTGGTCTAGTCGACGTCAGCGGCCGAGTTGATAAAACAGCCCCCGCCGCCTCCACCGGCGCTGCCTCCGCCGGCCCCAGTACCGGTGGACTCGGCGTCAAAGACGCCCGGCGGAGCAGGCGGCCGTTCAAGGTCGGGCGAAACCTGAACCGCGTCCGCCGCGGCGTCGGCCACGGCTTCAATGTTGGGGAAAAAGATGGCGCCGCCGCCTGAGGTGATCTTCTTGATCCAGCCGCCTTGGGTCACGCCCAGGTAGGTCCCGGCCGAATAATTCCCGCGGTTGTAAACCCAAAATACCCGCTGGGTGATGTTGTTGGCCTGGTTGGTCAGATACCGCTGCTCGCCGGTGGAACTCTCCTCAACCACGAAATCACTGACACTGATCGGAAAAGTATAAGGATTGCCCGCCAGGTTCCAGCCTTGGTCTATGGGCAGGTAATAGCCGGTCAGCCCGAAGGGGCCGTGCTCGGTGTTGGTCCGCCCGCCGTTGACATTTAAGGTATGGCCGTTGCGGAAGAGGAACCAGCCGGCTTCGCCGGGCTCGATGTCTTCATCGAACGGATATTCTGTGTAGGACTGGGTTCCGGCGTCCCAGTAACCGATGCGCATCAGGAAAGGATCATAGGCGTCGATCTGGGAGCCGATGACCGCAGCGGCCGAGGGATCGTCGGCCTGAAGAGGCATGGAGACGATCTGATAATCGGCCGCGGTGGTCCCGGGCGGCAAGGTCACTTCCCAACTGTCCGGGGCCTGCCGAGCCTCGCCGGTGATGGTATTGATCAGCGTTACTTCGCCGGTTTGGGCGTTCAGATCAAAAAGGTTCCACCACGAGCCGTCGCCCGAAGTCGGGACGTTCCATTCGCCGATCAGACCGCTGGGATCATAGAGCTTGACGTTGGCCTGCGAGGTTGTGGTCAAGGAGCCTTCGCCGCTGAAGTGATGGACGCCGTAAGTGTAAGTTCCCGGAAAGGTTTGATAGATGGTAATGGTTTCCGGCCCGTAACTGTAAGTATCATCGTCATGCAGCAGGGCGTAAGGGGCCGCTTGCTGGGAGCCGTCGTTTCCGTAGTAAACATGATGCTCGGTCCCCTCGATCCTTGGCGTCCAGAGATGGGCGTCCAGGTCGTAAGGGTTCAAACCCCAAGTCAAAACGATCCGGTAGCCCTGGGACAGCAGCGCCGACATAACCAGATGGGCCGTGGCCGAGGCCCCGTCGGTCAGGGTTATGGTCTTCTCTACGGGGTAAAAACCCGTTTTGGTGGCCCGAAGGGTATAACTCCCTGGCGGCACATTGAGAAATGTATAATTGCCCCAGGCATCGGCCACGGTCGAGTCGCTATAGCCCGGTCCGGTGATGGTCACATCGGCCCCATTAATGCCGTCGTTGGTCTCCGAGCACATCACCGTGCCGGAAACCTGGGCCGCCGCGTTGGCTGAATTAGTAAAAATTAAGCTGAAAAGGAAAATACACATGCAGACTGTTCCGGACAAAACCCAGAACCAGGTCCTACTCCCAACCATACGACCCTCCGTTTGGTTCCGGCGGTGTCAAATGTCAGCTTTATCTACCGCCCCGGCTTATATTGATTTAAATCCAACCCCCGCTTTCGGCTGTTTTCTGGTTTCAAGTTAAAAAGTCAGCCAGATAAACAACCACGCCTATGGAAGCAGGAAAACGAGAAATAGTCAACTATTTTCCAATATTGTCGGGATTTTCATAAAAAGATCATGTTGGGTTTATTTAACCTGTAAAGATCAAGATCCTTCCGTACGGTCCGCCCTCTCGGGACAGAATGATTAGGCTGCGTTTAACTTCTCCTTTCCGGCTTTGCATAGTTCAAAGGTTTCCAGTGGTTGAGGGACATGTTGCGGTAACCGCGAAGGGCCTGTTAGTGGTTTTAATACAGAAGTCACAAGTCCACCCCCTCTTGGCTATTCGGGTCATGTCCATTCATACCTCTCCCGGAAGTTCTTCCCATATTGTTGCGGCAGAAGTTTTTCATGCTGGAGCCGCCCCACCACGATGCCGGGGTGAATCCCCACCGCTTGGGCCAAGGACTTTATGTTCCCGGAGTAAAACCGGCCGCGTTTCACGAACTGTTTATAGGCATCCGAAGGAATCAACGTATTCTCCGCAAACATGTCGGCCTCTTTCTCCCGCTGGTCAGTTGAATCGTCCTCCAAAATGACGAATTGCCGCTTATGCAGCAAAATATGGCCGATCTCGTGAAAAAGGCTGAACCAAAAAATATCCGCCCACTTGCCGCGTATGGTGATCATCAGCACGGCCTTGTCCCGTCCCAGCCAGAAGGTGGCCCCGTGGGCCTTGGTCTTGGGAAAATGGGGAGAAATAATCAGGACCACCCCGCCCGCTCCAATTGCAGCGCCGTGTCCGGGGTGATCGCTTTTTCGCCCTTGAAAATCGGACTCAGCTTGGGAGCCGGCGGTAGACAATCGTTATTATTTGACTGACAACCGGACATGTAGTGGACGATGGTCAGATTTTATCTTAGCGCTTCCAGGTAATCATCCGACAAAATCCCGGCCGAATAAGTTACGGGCGATGATCATTTTCTGGATTTCGTTGGTCCCTTCGTAGATTTCGGTTATCTTGTAATCCCTGTAGATCTGCTCGACCTTGTAGGTGGATTGGTCATGAGAAAGTTGACGCATGAAGCCGTACCCGCCGAAAATCTGCACCGCATCCCGAGCCATATCCCCGGCAATTTGGGTGCCGTAATACTTGGCCATGGCTGCTTCGGGTTCGGGAAATTCCACGCCTTGGTCGAGACGGTAGGCGGCCTTGATATATAGGTTCCGGGCGTTCTCGATTTCGGTCAGTCTTTCCGCCAATTTGAACTGCCAGTATTGATACTGGGCGATTTTTTTGCCGAAGACCTCCCGGTTCTTCATGTAGGCGACGCATTCGTCCAAAGCGGCCTGGGCCATGCCTACGCCGGTGGCCCCGATGCCGATGCGGCCATAGGTCAAGGTGCCCAGAGCAATGTGCAATCCCTTGCCCACCTCGCCGACAATATTTTGTTCCGGAACCTCGACGCTGTCGAAGTAGATATCCGAGGTCAGTTGACAACGGTTGCCGGTCTTTTTATCCGGTTGGCCCACCCGCACCCCGGGCAGGTTCAAGTCGATGACCAGTTCGCTCAGCTTGCCGTCCGTGTTGACCAGAGCGGAAACGAAATCGGCCACGCAGGCATTGGTGATGAAGCGCTTCTGCCCGTTGACGATCCATTTGTCGCCTTTCTTTTCGGCCTTGGTTTTCAAGGCGCGCAGGGACAGATCACTGCTGGCGTCGGGTTCGGTGGTGGCGAAACAGCCAATTTTTTCCCCGGTTATGAGCGGCCTAAGATAGTTGGTACGGATATGTTCCGACCCGTATTCGAGGCAGTGGCCGGCCAAAATACAGTGGACGTCGACGACCGAAGCTAATCCGTTGGAAGCATAGGCTATTTCTTCGAGCATGACGCAGGTGGACAAGCTGGGGAATTCCAGCCCGCGGCCCCCCAGTTTTTCCGGGAAAGGTATCTTGAAAAAGCCCGCCCTGGCCATCTTGCCGAGCAAGTCCCGTGGGAAGTTTTCCTTTTTTTCTTCCTGAACTCCCAGGTCATAAGCGAGGGGTTCGATTTCCTTCTCGGTAAATTCCCGGACTTCCTGGCGTATTTTCTTGACTTCATCCGGAGTGAAGGGATCGTTAAACATTCTGTCCATTAGTTTGGGGGGGATTTCTCTCATAAGGTTACCTCGATTTTTAATTTTATAAGGGATTAGGCGGACATCTTGAAATTTTCTGTCTTCCCGGTCCTCCGGCCCGGCTTGTCGCCTCTGGACCAGGCCTAAATCTTGACAGGCGGGTCAGAGCTATTTGGCAAAGGTCATTGGAAATCAAAGCATTTTCCAATCATAAAGGATACTAATTCATCTGGTCCGGCATCGTCAACCTGAAAACCAGTCGCCAGCCGCGGCCTGCAAGCAACTGTCACTCAGCAGAAGGGAGCAAAGTCGGAAATTGTTTGGGAAAGGAAGGGACGGGGGTCCGGCCGGATGTTTAACGTTGCATCCGGCCGGATTTTCTGCTAAAGACAAATATTACAAAAAACCGATACTTGCCCGGCCGGGCGGGCGGGACCTTAACTTGCCGAGGAGCTTAAGATGGACTTCGAACTGACCATGGAACAGGAAATCCTCCGGAAGAGTGTGCGGGAATTCGCCGAGAAAGAGATAAAGCCGGTAGCCAGGGAGTTGGACGAGCGGGAGGAATTTTCGTACGAGACCATGAAGGCCATGGCCGAACTGGGACTTTTCGGCATGTTCGTCTCCGAGGAGTACGGCGGCCAGGGCATGGATTACCTGTCTTACATCATCGCCACGGAGGAGATCGCCCGGGTGGACGGTTCCCACGCGGCCACAGTGGCCGCGGGGAATTCCCTGGGCATCGGGCCTTTGTATTATTACGGATCAGAGGAGCAGAAGCGCAAGTATCTGCCCAAGCTTTGCAGCGGCGAGGCCTTATGGGGCTTCGGCCTGACCGAACCCAACGCCGGTTCCGACGCCGGGAACAGCAAGACCACGGCGGTTCTGGACGGCAACGAATGGGTGATCAACGGTTCGAAGATTTTCATCACCAACGCCTCGACCGACATTTCCATCGGAGTGACCGCCTTGTGCCAGACGGGTCGGCGGGAAGACGGCCGCAAGGAACTCTCGTGCATCCTGATCGAGCACGGCACGCCCGGGTTCGAAGCCCGGCCCATGCACGGCAAGATGATGTGGCGGGCCTCCAACACCAGCGAATTGTATTTCCAAGACTGCCGGGTCCCCAAGGAGAACCTGCTGGGCCAGCGGGGTCATGGTTTTTACCAGATGATGGAGACCCTAGACGGGGGCCGGCTGTCCATCGGGGCCATGGGTCTGGGCGGGGCCCAGGGCGCATACGAACTGGCCCTGAAATACGCCAACGAGCGCCAGCAGTTCGGCAAACCGATCGCCAGTTTCCAAGCCAACGCCTTCAAGCTGGCCGACTGCGCCATGTACCTCGAGTGCGCCCGTCTGCTTATGTACAAGGCCTGCTGGCTGAGGGACAATCACAAGCCTTTCCGCAAGGAAGCGGCTATGGCCAAGCTTTTCTGTTCCGAAGTCATGCACATGACGGCCAACCACGCCGTCCAACTCCACGGCGGGTACGGGCTGATGAAAGAGTACGAGGTGGAACGTTTTTACCGGGATCAGAAGCTGCTGGAGATCGGGGAAGGGACTTCGGAAGTCCAGCGCATCGTCATCGCCCGCCTGATCGGGGCCCTCTAAACGATTCCGGGGCGGGCATCGGGCGTTATGATTGAGTCTAACTTCAAACTCCCGCCGATTTCCGGGCCGCCGGGCCCGCGGCCTTACGGCCGAGGACCTTAAGCCGAACTGACGGACTCCTCCCGCGCAAAGCAAAGTTTCGCCGGCTGAATCTCAAAAAAGATGGATGAGGCTTGGAGAAGATTGGTTCTTCCCGAACCGACCAGTGGTTTAACTTTTTAACCAAAACATGTTGTTGAATCGGGTTAGGGGGAGTATATTAAAATTGACGGATCAAGGCCATTACGGCTGAAAATCCGAAAAACTATGAGTATTATTTAAAAATAGGGGAACCATTTTCAAACAGGGGTTTTGGTTCCCGGCTCTTTATTTTATTCAGCAGAAAGGCGTGACCATGTTCGAACTAAAGAAAGGGCTGGACATCCTGACTGAAATCGGCGGGGTAAAGAATCCGGCCGAAGCGGAGAAAGTCTTTCGGGAATCCATGGACCAAGCCAACTTTGAAAAGATTCAAAAAATCAAGAACAAAGAAGCCCGGCTGAAGATAGCCAACACCATCGCCCTGGGCCGGCCTGACAACGTCTTCATCAACACCGGCTCGACCCCGGACAAAAAATTCATCATTGATTTGTCGATCAAGAAGGGTGAAGAGGCCTGGTTGGCCATCAAGGATCACACCATCCACTACGACCTGGCCGCAGAACAGGCCAGGATCGTTGACCGGACCTTTTACATCGCCAACGACGACGAAAAGGTCAGCTCTCTGGCCTTGAGGATGAGCCGGGAGGACGCCTTCGAGTACGTCAGGAAGTATATGATCGGGATGATGAAGGGTTCGACCCTGATTGTCGGGTTTTACGCCCGGGGTCCGGTCGGGGCCCCGCCGACCATTCCGGCCATCGAGGCGACCACGTCAACGTACGTTTGTCACAGCGCCGAGCTTCTGTACCGGAACTGCTTTGATGATTTCGACGCCGAAGTGGACCGGGTCGGTCATTTCTTCACCAACGTTCACAGCCAGGGCCCCAACCGGCCGGAGGACCTGCCCAACGCCCGGGTCTTGATGGACCGGGCACACCAGACGACTTACAGCACTTTCTGCACTTACGCCGGCAACACCTTGCTGCTCAAGAAGGGCAATCACCGTTTCGCCGTGGACCGGGCCGTTTATTATCGCCGGGGCTGGGAGATGTCCGAGCACATGTTCATCACCGGGATCAAAGGCCCGGGAGGGCGGGTGACCTTTTTCGCCGGAGCGGCCCCCAGCGGCTGCGGCAAGACCACTACGGCCATGGTCGGGGATGAATTCATCAGCGACGATCTGGCCCAGATTTGGATAGCCGAAGACGGGTCCATCCGGAGCGTCAACCCGGAAATGGGTATCTTCGGGATCATCGAGGACGTCAACTGGACGGACGATCCCATGATAATGAAGGTCTTGCGGGAAGAAGGGGCGGAAGTCATCTTTTCCAACGTGCTCATTGATGAAAATAAAAAGCCGCACTGGGTGGGCAGCGGCGAAGAGCCGCCGAAAAAGGGCTACAATTTCCAGGGTGAATGGTGGGAAGGCAAGACCGACGACAAGGGCCGGCCGATCCCCATGTCCCACCCCAATGCCAGGTTCACCATCAAGGCCGAAGTCCTGGGCAATTACAGCCTGAAGATCGAAGACCCCCAGGGAGTGATCACCAGGGTTTTCACTTACAACGGCCGGGACAGCGACACCATGCCCCCGGTCTGGGTGGCCAAAACTGCGGACCACGGAGTGGTGATCGGAGCCTCGATTGTTTCGGCGGCCACGGCCACGGAAGTAGGCGTGACCGGGGTCAAGCGCCAGCCCTGGGCCAACCAGCCGTTCACTCCAGGGGCTTTGGGGGATTACATGCAGGCCCAGTTCGATTTCTTCAACAGCCCCAAGATCAAAAAGGAATACCGCCCGATCCTGGCCGGCCTCAATTATTTCCTGACCCACGGAGCCCGCGGCGGAGAGGGGGCCAAACTTTTGGGAGAGAAAAAAGACGTCCACGTCTGGATGAGCTGGCTGGAAAGGCTGATCTACAACGAAGTTTCTCCGATTGAAACCCCCATCGGCCTGATCCCCAGGTACGAGGACCTGAAAAAACTTTTCAAGACCCTCATCGACAAGGACTACCCGGAAGATTTGTATCACAAGCAGTTTTCTCTTTATATCGACAACATCGTCAAACGGATCGACATGCAGAGCGAAGCCTTCAAAAAGGAAGAGCATGTTCCGCCCCGTTTGTTTGAAATTTACGAAGAGCAAAAAAAAGGTCTGCTGGCTCTGAAGGAGAAATACGGCCCGATCGTCACCCCGCTCCAAGTGGAAATGGCGGCCGGATAAGGCCTGGCTGTTGCGGCCGGACCTTGGTTTCTGACGGGTTTATCCGTGCTCAGGGTCGGCCGGGGCAAGCGGTTTCAGGTCGGCCCGGAGGAAACTCGCCGGGCCGCCTGGCAATCGTCTCGCCGCCCGGCGGGTCGATCCGGCTTAGTCATGAATATATAGCCCGAATCCCGGCGCTTGACTTAAACTGGTTTAGGTTTAAAATGGTTTTGAAAGCAAAATTTTGACCGCCGCTTAATAAACCGATGAAAAAGCGCCGCTTTCAAATCATGACCAAGGAACGCCGGCAAAAAGACCGGCGCAGGCGGATTGATCCTCGCTACCGCAATCCCAATTATCCTGAATTCGTGGACCGGCGTTCCGGCCGGGAGAGGCGGGGAGAGGAGCATGAGGGCGGGGTCATTTTTTCCGAGCACCTCTCCGAACGCAAGACTTTGCTGATCTTGGGGGCGGTCACGGCGGCCATTCTGATCTATTTCTTTTCCCTGACCTTTTTTCACGTCTGCGAAATTCCAGATTCATCCTTACGCAAGCCCAAAGAGATCGTCAGTCCTATTTTGGCCTTTTAAGTCAAAGTTTTGACGGTCTTATCCGGCCCACTGCGGGCCGCCTCATGTAAATACCTATTCAAATTAGATAAAAACTATAAGGAATGGTTTGGCACGTGGTTTGAACCAAGTCGTGGAGAAAAATAATTCAAACCGTTAAGGAGGAAAAATGGTCCAGGCGGTCAACGGCGGGTCAGGTTGGGGGGCGGAAATTTACTTGGAGCAGGCCCGGCGGACGGCGGAGCGCCGCCAGGTTCAGGAACAGATTTTGGAAAAGGTCCGCCGACTTTCCCCGAATTTATCTCAACCGACGGCGGACTCCGGGACGCAGCGGCCGGACAAAGGCGGTTTGCTGGATGTATTCATCTAGTTATTCTGGAAAATTAATTTAAAAAAATCCGGCGTTTATGGTTACGAACCCGCATATCGAGAGGATCAGCGTCCGACCACGCCGTAGACGGCCATATATTCGTTGAAGTCGTCCAGGGTGGCTTGGTCCAGAGGGCGTCTGACTCCGTCGATCAGGACGGGGATTGCCTCTTGCGCCAGAAAACGGACCACCTCCCGGATGCCGACCAGGGAGTGGACCGGGATTTTAGTCTCGTTCATGAACCTGAGGATGGCGTCTTCACCTCGAACGCCTTCCAGGACCCGGCCTTTCTCATCCAGCACAGCCGTAGTCTGCTCGCGGTCGACGACCAGGACGACGCCGACCACAGACAAGTCCAGGCGGCGGTTTGATGATTCCACCTTGATCTTTTTCAGGAGATCGTATTTGGTGCCCATGGTCGTGCCCACGTCGTCGACGATGAAGACCCTGGCTTTGGGGTGCAAGGCCCGAGTGACGAAGAGACCCTGCTCCCCGGTGGCTTCACCGTAGGTCTTGGCCTCCTTGCGGTCATAGTCGAAGAGAAGGTCTATTTTGTGTTCGAGCCACAGGGCCTGGGCGGCGGCCACGGCCAGAGCGCTGCCTTTGTACGAGGGTCCGACCAGGACGTCGATTTGGCCGGTCAAGTTCAAGGAGACCAGCATTCGGGCCAGGTAAGTCCCGATGATCCAACTGAGCCGCCCGGTGCGGAAAAGGCCCAGGTTGACGAAATAGGGGGTGGGGCGGCCGTCTTTAAGGCGGAGCCCCTGAGCGAAAAAGAGGGCCCCGCTTTCGGCCAGAACTCGGGCGAATTCTTCTTGAAAATTCTTCATGTCCTTTTACCGCAATTCAAAAGGCTGCGGCCGGAGGCGGTCCGGCTTATTTTGGCATTACCAAAAGGAAGAAAACGAATCATCCGGAACTAATCTTAAGCAGAAGCTCCTTGGCTTCCTGGAAATCCGGATGAAGCTCAAGGGCCTTCTTCAAAGAAGCGACGGCTTCGTCCCGCCGGCCGGCCCCCAGATAGGCCCGAGCCAAATTATAATGAAGGTATTCTTCATCCGGATCGATAGTCAGGGCCTTATGATAATATTCGATGGCTTCGTCGAATTTTTTTTGGCGGCGGAAGGCGATGCCCAGTCTATTGTAAACATAGACGTCTTCGGGGTTGGCTTCGATCGAGGCCTTGAAGGCCTTTTCCGCTTCCTGGGCCAGGCCGGCGGCCAGAAAGGCTTCGCCCACAGCCGTTTTACGGCTGGGGTTGTCCGGATCGAGCTGGAGGGCGGTGGTGAAGGCCTGTTTGGCTTCCTGGAGACGTCCTTCAGCCAGAAGGGCGGACCCTAGCTTGGTCTGGCGATCTGGGTTTTTGGGGCTGACCCGGACGGCCTCCTTGATTACCTCGAGCATGGCTGCGGTCTTGCCTTTTTTTTCATATATTTCAGCCAGCTTTTCATGGGCGCGGATGAATTTCGGCCCGGTGTCCTTGGCCAGGACGAAGGCCTTTTCCGCTTGGTCCAGACGATCTTCGGCTTCATAAATCAGGCCGCGGACGTAATGGAGCCGCGGGCTGCGGGGGTTGATTTTGGCTGCCTTGTCCAGTTCGGCGTGAGCCTGGTCGAAGGCCCGGGCCTTCATCAGGACCTGAGCCACCTGGAGATGGGTCTCCAGGGGGGAAGGGGCCAGTTTTCTGGACATGATTTCGGCGATTTTCTCTTCCAAGGTTTTAAGGACAAAAGGTTTGATAATGTAGCCGTCCACGTCGGCCTCGATGACTTCGGCCACGGTGCCTTCTTCCACTTCGGCGGTGACCATCAGGAAGGGCAGGTCTTTAAAACGCTCGTCCTCGCGCATGGCCCGTAAAACCTCGACTCCGTTCATCCGCGGCATGTTCCAGTCGCAGATGACGAAATCTAGCTTTTCAGCCCGCAGTTTCTTTATGGCCTCATCGCCGTCGTCGGCTTCGCGAAACTCGCTGAAACCCAAAGCCCGGAGCATGTTGCGGATGGTCCGCCTCATGTTGGCCTTGTCGTCCGCGATAAGGATTTTGAACTGGTCCATGTTTTTGATCAGGTTACGCAATTGGTCCATCACGGCCCCTAATTTATTCTTTAGGCAAGGTGAATATGAAAGCGCTTCCTTGGCCGAGCTTGCTCTCCACCCAGATGCGGCCGCTGTGAGCTTCGACGGCCATTTTGCAGAAGGTCAGGCCCAGGCCGGAGCTGGTCTTGGGCCGGCCCTTCTTCTGGCCCTGGGAAAATTTTTCGAATATTTTGTCTTGCAGTTCTTCAGGGATGCCTGGACCGTCGTCCCGGACCTCGAACCGGACCATCCGGTCATCCGGGCCGGCTTTCAAAGTAATCCGCCCGGAGGCGGGGGTATAATCCATAGCGTTGGAGATAAGGTTGATCAGGATGCGCTCGAAAAGACGGCGGTCGGCTTTCACTGGCGGCAGTTCATCAGGGACTTCCAGCTCCAGGGCGACTTCCTTGAGATCGGCCAGAGTTTTGAAGCGGGCCCGGACTTCCTGGAGGAGGGGCCGCGGATCAAAGGCGACCAGTTCCAGGACCAGGCGGTCTTCCTCCATCCGGCTGACGTCCAAAACATTGGTGATCATGCGGGACAGTTCGTCCGCGCCCAGTCTGGCCCCCTCGAGAAACTCGACCGCCAGTTCGGAAAGCTCCTGGCTGCCGATCATCTCCAGGTTGGCCACTATTTCAGACAGGGGCCCCTTGAGGTCGTGGATGACCATGTTGGTCAGGTCTTCCTTGAGCTGCTGGAGGTGAAGCAGTTTTTTATTATATTCCTCCAACTCTTCTTTTTGAATGGCCAAACGTTCGTTGGCTTGGCGCAGGTCCTTGGTCCGGGCCTGGACTTCCCGTTCGAGCCGCTCGTTATGCTCCCGAATCTGGATTTCGGCCCGACGCTGGAGGGTGATATCCCGGCGGACCAGGATGATTTCCTCGATCTCCTGCCCGGCCGTGACCGGCATAGCCCGGATTTCAAGGAAGACTGTTGATTCCGGCTCTCGGTCCGGACCGGGCAGCTCATGATAGGCCACTTGGTTATGGAAGCTTGCCCGGGCGAGGACGGCTGGACAGGGCCGGCCCAGTTCCGGGCAAGGACGGTCCCAACCATAGACGGCCTGATAACAAGGCCGGCCGATGATGTCGCGGGGATGAGCCTTCAGTTCGTCCGCCAGAGCCTTGTTGGCCGAGATGATGGTGTAGGCGGGATCAATGGACATGACCCCGTCTTCGATCCCGTCGACCAGGGAGCGAAACTTGTTGCGGCTGATGATGATCAGTCGTTCAAGGTCTTGACGGTTATCCTGCAAGTCCTTCCCTGAATTATTGGAGGCTGACCTCGACCATGGCCTGACCGCCGCCTTCCGAAGTAAAGGGGATGACGATGATCGGCCCGTTGATCATGTGTTTGATGGTATGGTTCTTGCCCGAGACAATGGTGGGAATGGCGGCGGAAAGGTTAAGACCCTCCTGCTGGAGCATGCGGCGGGCGTCGCCGGAAATCATGTTGGTCAATTCGCCTACGGCGTCCCGGGCGTCCGCAGTCACATCGTCGATCTCCTCTCCCAGCATGTTCTTCATAATGGCCTTGACCATTTCTATATTCAAGGTAAAGGAGAGAGAACCCTTGACGTCTCCAGTCAGGCCGATGATGCCGGTCACGTCCCCCAGGGCCAGGTGGTCTTTCTTGAGAAAGGGTTTGCCTGGCTGAATATCCAGGAAGGCCATGGTCTTGATGACGTTCATGGTGGCGTTGAGGAACGGATTGATGTATCTGACGTCCATAATTCACTCCACAGGCGCTGATGTTCCGGCGGGAGCCTAAGGGCGGAAAAAATCCATCCGGTAAAGGAGGCTTAATTTATTTTAACCGCCCGGGCGAACCGAGCACAAAAGCAAGTTTATTTTAAAAGTTGAGACAAAGTCAATTAGAACATAAAAATGTAATCTTCAAGCTAACGGTAACGGGGATTTCGGCTTGGGAGGAAATGTGTTGCCAACTATGAGTCATGACTGGGTAAGAGTGAACCGACTGACGAAAAGAGCCTGAAATTCGATAGTGGTCCGATATCAGAGCTTGTTCAGTCGGTTAGCCCCTACATCTATTAAATATTTTAATAGCTATAAAAAAATTGATAAAAATAATCTGAAACATTAAGTTCAGTCCTTCAGGGGTTGAGACGATTATACTATTGAAATCAGTGTTATAGTATAGTTAACCTTAGTCCGGCCGCTTTGGCACGGAAAATGATAATGTAAAGGAAAACAAGAGAGGCAGCCATGAGGATTGCGGCGGGAAAAGGATTTACTTTGATCGAGCTGATGGTGGTCTTAGCGATTTTCGGCATATTGGCCGCGATCTTCATTCCGACCGCTTCATCCATTTTGCCCGGATATCGGCTCAAGGCGGCGGCCGGAGATATAAAATCCAACCTTCTTCTATCCAAAATCACGGCTATCCGGCGCAACACCAGATGCGTCATGGTTTTTAATCCTGGGACATATTCCCCACAGGGTCGGGTCGGCAGCTACTATGTCTTTCTGGACACCAACAGCGATTGGACCGAGGACGATGCCGACGGCAATCCCGAAGAGGTGATTATTCCTACTACCACCATGCCTGCGGGCGTGTCTTTGGACAATGCCGTTTTTGTGGATAACGGCAACGGCCAAGCGAATTCAACCAGGATGTTCGGTTTCAACAGTCACGGTCTGGCCGCCCGGGCCACTAACGGCTCTTTTGTCTACGGTCAGGCCCGGCTGACCAACAGCGCCGGCCGCACGGTCACCATAGCCGTTTCGCCGACCGGGTATATTGATTTACAATAGGACTTGAGGTCCGAGCATGACCATCAAAAAAAAGCCAAGCGGTTTCACCATGTTGGAAGTGATGCTGTCTATTGTGATTTTACTGGTGGGCGTCCTGGCCCTTTCCTCTCTGCAGACCACTTCCGTAGGCGCCAATTACACCAGCCATAGGATGACCGTAGCCACCATGCTGGCCCAGGACAAGCTGGAAGAGCTCAAGACCCTGGCCTGGAATGATCCGCAACTCAGCGACACCCAGGATAATTTTACTGTGGACGCCGACAGTGACGGCGCGGCTGATAATTTTGACTGGACCCAGACGCCGGACCACGACAACGCCGACGGACCGGGCGGGATAGCCAATCCCATCGATGAAAACGGCAATCCATTACCCGGGACTTTAGCCACCCAGGGTTACTATCGTTTTTGGAACGTGGCCGACAGCGTCCCGGCCGCCAAAATGAAAACCATTTCGGTCCGGGTCCAATGGCAGGAAAAGAGGGCCCATTCAGTGACCTTGAATACGGTCATTTCCCAAAATTAGGTGGCTCATGGGAAGAAAGTCAAATTTGGGTTCGATGAGTCTTCGGCCGGGATTTTCGCTGGTCGAGATGATGTTGGCCATGCTCATGACCACGATCGTCATGGCCGGGATGATCTATCTGTTCTCTTCTTCCAACCAGGCTTATGTGGCTCAAGACGAAGTGGTCACCGTTACCCAGAATATCAGATCAGCCATGGAGATCATGGGCCACGAATTGAGGATGGCCGGGTACATTTCCCGGGAGAACCAGCCCAACGGCAGTTCGCCCATTAACTCGGACGTATCCGGGCAGACTTGGTCCGACGGGGCCTTGGACCAGATCGAGGAAGCCGCGGCCTCCGCTTTGACTTTTGTGGCTGACCTTAACGCCGACGGCAACTCCGAGACGGTCAGGTACGTTCTCAATGGGACCAACTTGACCCGTCAAAGCTGGGAATGGAATCCGGGCTCGAACAGTTGGGTCCTTCAGGTCCCCGGCGCGGTCAACGTGGCCGAGAACGTGACCGGGTTGAATTTTAATTACACCTTCGCCGACGGGTCTAAGGGCATACCCGACGACACGGACGGCCTTGATAACAATGACCGGGAAGATGTCAGGGCGGTGACCATCTCTATGACCGCTCAGACAGAAGTTATGGTCAAAGGGGCCGTCAAGGGGGCAAGCGGTTTTCGAAGTCAAACTCTCCAAACCGACGTTCAAATGCGGAACATGGGTTTGGAACCGACTTATTGAGCACCGGGAAAGATGAAAGCGAACATGGCTGATTTAATTAAAGAGAAAAATCGTGATCAAAGCGGTATGGTTCTGATCCTGACCCTTCTGATCATGGCGGTCATGAGCATCATCGGCGTGGCAGCCATGACCACGTCCAGAATAGACATCCAGGTCAGCCACAACACCAAGGTGGCCAGGCAAGCCTTCTATATGGCCGACAGCGGCATCGAGATGTCCCCGAAGATTATTAGGCGGATTATCGATGAGGGCGCGGCGCCCAACATCCCTAACCTCAGTTTGCACAACAACCTGATGAACGAGATCATGGGGTATGCCACGGAAAGTTCCGCTATCGACGCAGTCTACCCCGAGATCATCAATCCTGACCTGGCTCTGACCATGGGCGACGTCTCGGTGGCTGCCGACATCGACCGGACGGGCAAAGGCTTCATGTCCGGCAGCGGCGTGGAATTCGCCAGCGGGGCCGAAGGAGCGGGGGTGGGAGCGACCGGCGGCGTCATGATCTTCTATACCCTTGATTCCGTGGGGCAGGCCCCCAGGTCGGCCCGATCCCGAGTAGACGCCTACTATCGCTACGTGGTCGGCGCCGCCGGAGGTAAATGATATGACTAGATTTTCCAAAATTATTTTCTTGGGGATCTCTTTGACTTTTGCCTTCGGCTTCCTGGCTTCACCGGCCCGGGCGGCTGAACCCAGCATATCCACCTACACTTCCACCCCGGTCTTCCTCTCTCAGTCCGTGCCGCCCAACGTCTTCATCATTCTGGACAATTCGGGCAGCATGAATTTCAACGCCTACGGCTCCTACCCCGGCGACGGCGGGCTGGTCCCTGAACCTTATCTGGGCGGACCGAACTGCAACGTCCAGGAAGCCACGCCTCTCCAAGACCAGGACGATGCCGAGGAAAACAAGTCCGACGGGTACACCTGGTACAACAGTTACGACCTGGACATGGGCGGGTACGGGGCCGAGGACACCTGGGTGGGGATCAGATTCCAAAATGTTTATGTCCCCCGGGGCGTGACCATCACCAGCGCCTATATCCAATTCACCGGCCGACGCAGCAGCGACCACACCGGCGAGGTCACCAACCTGAATATTTACGGCGAGGCCAGCGATGACGCTTCAGCTTTCCAAAGCGGTTATCATAATATTTCCTCCCGGCCTCGGACCAGTTCGGTCCAGTGGACCAATGTGCCTGACTGGATCAATAATCAACGGGACGCCAGCACCCGCACCCCGGATATTTCAGCCGTTATTCAGGAAATCGTCGATCGAGGACCTTCCGGCGGGAATCCCGGCTGGGAATCAGGCAACTCGCTGGTCATCATCATCGAAGGCTCGGGCAAGCGGGACGTCCAGGACTATGATTCCGGCGATCCCGGGGACAACCCGGTCCTGCACATCGAATACACCCCGTCCGACTGCGTCAGGTATTACGGCTATTTCGACCCGGACGCCAAATATACTTATTCGAGCAACAAGTTCATCCGTGATCCAGCCGGCCAGTGGGACGGCAACTGGCTGAACTGGGTGTGCATGAGGCGGATCGACGTAGCCCGCAAGGTCCTGATGGGCGGCCTGGCCACGGCCCGGACCGGCGGCGGCAACCAGACCCTTTACGGCGAGACCCCGGCTCAATCTTCGCGGACTTTCATTAAAAGATACAACGGTTCCGGCAAATCGCCTTACAGCGGCGACTATTACTACGGCATGGCCGGCGGCTATATTTACGTTGATGACGACGCCAACCCTTTCAGCGGCTATATTGCCCGATACAACATCGCCATACAGAAATACGAAGCCGATGAACCTGATGATTTTTATGAAGGCAACCTGGCCGGGGTTCTCCAAAGGGTCGGCGACAAGGCCTATTGGGGCAATATGTGGTTCTATAACGGCACCGGGACCAACAAGGAAGGCGGTTTCGTGGCCAACACCATCGGCACCAACATGACCAACCTGATCACCGACCTGCAGAACACCGGGGCCGACACCTGGACGCCCTTGGCCGAGGCCTTTTATGTGGCCGTGCAGTACTTCAAGCAGGAGGCCCCGCAAAGCGGACTGGGTTACTCCAACAGCGCCACCGGCCCCTTCAACAACGTCCGCGACCCCTATTATCGCAACCAGTTTATCGAGTGTCCCAAAAGCTTCGTTATTTTACTCACGGACGGCGCCTCGACCAAGGACAGCAAAATACCGGACTTCCTAAAAAATTACGGCGGGGGCGGCACCGGTCTTGTCAACTGCAACGAAAGCACCGGTTCTGGTTGCGATTTCGTTGACGGCGGGACCACTTATCTTAAACATGTGGCTCTTTACGCCCGGACCAACGACCTGCGTTCCGACTTGAACGGCGACCAGAACATCATCTTGTACCCCATTTACGCCTTCGGTGATGATCCCAACGCCCGGGAACTGCTGAGAGACGCGGCCAAGAACGGCGGGTTCGACGACCGAAACGGCAACAACCGGCCCGATCTCCAGGTCGAATGGGACAAGGACGGCGACGGGGTGCCGGACACTTACTTCGAGGCCACCGACGGGTACCAGTTGGAGGCCCAGCTTATGGCCGCCATCACCGACATTCTCAAGCGGGCCAGTTCCGGGACCGCCGTCTCGGTTTTGGCTACGTCCAGCGAAGGTGAAGGGACTTTGGTTCAGGCCTACTTCAAGCCTTCGGTGCCGGTGGGTCTGGAAGAGGTCAATTGGGTCGGCTACCTGCACAGCTTGTGGGTGGACAGCCAGGGCCGCATCCGTGAAGACACCCCGCCTCAGGGGTCCAGGCCGGGACTGGTGTTGAATCACGACAAGATAATCGAGTTCTATTTCGATCAGGCCACAGGCGAGGCCAGCTTTAAACGTTTCGCGCTGAACGCCAACGGCGACAAGGCCTTTGTCGATACCAACGGCAACGGGATCAAGGACGAAGGTGAAAGTTACATTTACACCACTCATTCCCTGGACGATCTCGAGCCCATTTGGGAAGCGGGCTCGCTGCTCCACCAAAGGAACGCCTCCACTCGGACCATCAAGACCTTCGTGGACCTGAACAACGACGGCCAAGTGACGGCCAGCCCCGATCCGGCCCTCAATGAGTTCATCGAATTCAAAACGGACAACGTCGCCGCGATCAAGCCGTTTTTAGGCGTTAAAGACAATACGGCCTGGTCGTATCTGGGGGCCGCCCACAACGACCGGGCCAATAACCTGATCAAGTATGTCCGCGGCGACGCCTCGGGATATACGGGCAGTCCGAACCTGCGGTCCCGGTTCATCGACGGCCAGGTCTGGAAGATGGGCGACATCATCCACTCCACGCCTCTCTCTTTCGGCCGGCCCATGGATAATTTCGGTCTTATTTACGGAGACCAGAGCTATCAAGAATATTACGCTCTTTATCGTGAGAGGGAGACCATAGTCTACGTCGGCGGCAATGACGGCATGCTGCACGCCTATTATATGGGCAAGTACAAAGTCGGCGACGACCCGAACACCGCCACGAACGAGCAGATTTACTTTGAAAGCAGCGGACCGGGCTTCGGCGAGGAAATCTGGGCCTACATCCCCCAGGCCCTTCTTCCGCACCTCAAGTGGCTGCCCTACCAAGATTATCCCCATGTCTATTACGTGGACCTGAAACCCAAGGTGGTCGACGCCAGGATTTTCCCGGACGACGCCGTTCATCCCAACGGTTGGGGGAGCGTCCTGATCGGCGGACTGAACATGGGCGGAAAGGAAATTTCGGTGACGGACGATTTTCCGGAAGGAACCAGCGCCACCCGCACCTTCACCTCGTGCTATTTCGCCATTGACGTGACCGACCCCCACAACCCGGTCCTGTTGTGGGAGCGGACCTATCCTGCCATCGGCCTGACCACCTCCCTGCCGGCCGTGGCCAAGGTTGATGACAGTTGGTTCGCGGTTTTCGGCTCCGGCCCGACCGAGTATGACGGGACCAGCAACCAGCGGGCCCACATTTACGTGGTGGACCTGGCCACGGGCGAACTGCGGCGGGATTTTGGTACGGAAACCAACAATTCCTTCATGGCTTCGCCGGCCACCGTGGACGTGGGCCTTAACTACAATGTGGATGTGGGCTATATCGGCCTGTCTTACGGCAGTTGGTCAGGCGAAATGTATCGTTTCCGAGTGCCCAAGCTGTCCGGGGACTGGCGGGACTCGGCCCCCACCGACGTTTACGATGAGGACCCGGCCAATTGGGAATTTTCCTTGATGTTCGAGGCTGACGGCCCCATCACCGCCGCCGGCAGCGCCTCCATAGACTCCAAGGGCAACCTGTGGCTCTATTTCGGCACCGGCCGGTACTTCAGCGAGGCCGACAAGACCGACACCAGCACCCAGTACTTTTACGGGATCAAGGACCCCTATTATAACCGGGCCATGTACGGGACCCAACTCGCTGCCGTGGGGAAAAATCCCTCCGGTTTCAACCTGTTTAATGCCACCAGCGTCAGCGTCTACACCGACGGCACCATAACCGGGGCCTCCCCGGCCAGCGTGGATACCTGGGGCGAAATGATCAGTCTGATGGAAGGCAAAGACGGCTGGGTCCTGTCTCTGGGGACCGAGGCGGAAAATATCGGCGAACGGGTCCTAAACAAACCCACGGTTCTGGGCGGCATCGTCTTTGACACCACCTTTGTGCCGAATGACGATCCTTGCGGCTTCAGCGGCAACTCCAACGTCCTCGGTCTCTATTACGAAACCGGCACGGCCTATTTTGAAGAGGTCTTCTCCGAAGGCAGCACCACGGTCTCCGTCGGCGGTGAAGAAAAGACTCGGATCGAGCGCAAGACCGAGGTTGGCTATGGCCGCGGCTCCAGCATCAGCATCCACGTGGGCCAGCAGGAAGGGGCCACCGGTTACGTCCAGCAGTCCACCGGCACCATTGAAGCGCTCCAGCTTAATCCGGCCTTTGACGTCCGCTCCGGCTTCATCTATTGGCGTGAGCGTTAACTAATAAGGAGGGCCCGAATGAGTCATCTCAGCCCATTAAGATTGACCATAGCGATATTGCTCTTGGTGTTTTTGTCGGCGCCGGCCGCTATCGGGTCGGCCGCCCCTAAAAAAGATTTCGACGAGGAGCCGATATCGACCACGATTGAGACGATCACCGGGGCCAGGCTGGACCTCATCTACGCCGGTCAGGCCGCCTACCGCGTCACACCTCAAACCGTGATCCTGTCCTCTGAGGGTAGATATGTTTCCCCGCACTTATTGCAGTACCCGGTCAAGGCCCGGTTGAAATTCAAGAATGAGCCCGAAGAGGGGAAACCGCCGATCTTGCTCGAATTTCGCATTCTTCAGGAGCAACCGGAGTAATATCTCGATTTTCCGGACCGGGCGGGAACTGAGGGAAGTTTTTCGGCGTAACTATCGAAATGTTTTGTAAAATATCAACAGAACAACATTCGGCCTGGACGGGAGTTGCTCCCCTCCAGGCATTAAAATCTTTACTGATTTGAGAGGAAATCCTGGGCTAATCGAAACTTTGGCGCTTGGCCCGCTTGGCCAGGGCCTTGCGCAGCCGCCGCTGAGATTCCCTCATCTTTCGGCGACGCCTTTCGCTAGGTTTTTCGTAGGCCTTTTTGGATTTGAGCTGTTTCAAAAGGCCGTCCTGAGCCATTTTGCGTTTTAACACTTTAATGGCCTGATCGACGTTGTTGTCCCTGACCGTTACATCAATGCCGCTTTTGGTTCCCATTATCTCCATCACCAATCAATGGTTTACCCTGAACCTTGGCCGACAAGTATTTGATTTATCGTTGATTGCGGCCAAGAGACCCCACCAGGAATTTATAAAACAAAACCCTGCCCGAAGGAAAGGATAAAAATCCCTTTGATGTCGATATCAGACCCGTTATTGGGCAAAGAAAGCGGTCGGGTTGAGGAGGCATGAGCTTTGATTTGGAATAAGGCGGCTTAGGGTCTTGCCAATCATCCGGGGTTAGACCTCTTCAGCCTCATAACCCTTCCCGCCACGATTTTTCATTCCGTTTTTTGGTCTGAGCGATGGTCAGCCTCAATAGAATATCGGCCTAGTTATTAATCCGGGTATTTTCTTTTGTCAAGTCAATTTGTTTTCGGGGCGCGTGCCTCTGGGCCGTCACGCCGGGGGATTAAATTTTAACCGGATATTTAACTTAACGAACGCGGCCAAAGGCCTTAAGCCTCAAGAGAAGTGATTTGTTTTCGGGCCTGGGCGGCAAAAGCGCTTTTACCCAGCCGCTCGGCGTTTTCGGCCAATCGGCCGAGATCACCCGGATCAAGGGGCTGGTGGAGGACTTTTTTTATCCGGTTATAGAGGAAAAAATCTCCGTCCTCTATGGCCTGAGCCGACAGCCGGTCCAATCCTTCCTTGTCTCCGGCCTTAGCCCAAAAATCCACGGCGTCGGAAAGAAACCCGGCTGCGGTGTATACTCGCCCGATTTGAACCAGTTCTTCCGGCGCCGTTTCCCTGGAATTCATCAACTCCCGCCGGGCCAAACAATCGAGCCCGGATGCTTTTGATTCACCTCGTTTTTTTAAAAAGGCCATGGTCCTGAACTTGTTTGAGCTCCAAATTCACCGCAAAAGGTATTATGAACTTTTTCCAGGCAATCTTCAATAGTTATTCGCCGACGAGCATTTTGCCTTGTCAACTATTTCCCGAAATAAGCCGGACGAGCCTGGGCGCGAGAATAATCATGTATAGGGGCGGGTTTCAAACCCGCCCCTACGGCTCTGGACCAAGATACCAGGGGCTCGTGGCCACGAGCCCCTGGGCGAACCCCGACGCATTTGACCGAGCCTGGCCTGGAACCGGCCGATTTTCTTCGATCTAGACGGCCTCGAAGAGGTCAAGACATTCAGCTTGGTTGTTTTTCGACCATTTCGACGGCCAACCGCCCTCGGCTTTCGGCTTCGCCCAGGTATATGGTCCGGTGGGGAAAAGGAATCTCGATCCCTTCGGCGTCAAAGGCCTTTTTGATCCGCCGCCGCAGTTCTCTGGCCACGCCCCATTGCTCGATGGGGCGGGTCTTCATCCCAACCCGAATGACCACCGCCGAGTCGGCGAAGTCGTTCACGCCCATAATCTGAATGGGTTCGAGAATTTTAGAGCCGAATTCCGGATCGTTCTGCAACTCCCCGCCCACTCGAGTCACCACTTCCGCCACCCGGTCCGTATCTTCTTTATAAGCCACCCCTAAATCCAAAACCGCCCGGGACCAGTCTTTGGTCATATTGGAGACCAAGGAAATCTGACCATTGGGGATAAAATGAACCTTGCCTTCAAGGTCCCGGAGCACCGTCACTCTCAGGCTGCTCCGTTCGACCACTCCGGCCACCCCGGCCGCTTGGACGACATCACCCACGTTGAACTGATTCTCGATCAGGATGAACAAACCGCTGATGACGTCCTTGACCAGAGTCTGGGCGCCGAAGCCGATGGCCAGACCGAAAACGCCGGCGGCGGCCAGTATGGGGCCGAGGTTGATGCCCAACTGGCCTAAAATCACCATGACGGCTACAAGGAGGATGACCAGACCGATCACGGTCTGGCCCAGTTGACTTAAGGTCTGGATCCTTTTTTTCACTTCAACCTGGTCTTCATCCGAGGCCCGTTCAATCAATCTCTCGGATAAGGACCTCATAACCCGGCGCATGATTATCATCGCCGCCCAGGCCGCCAAGATGACCACTAAAATCCTGAGTCCATTGGCCGCCGCCCAATTAGTCATAAGAGAAATATTCCAGTTCATTCCATCCCCCTTAAGCTCATTTGGAAAAGTCGAAAAGAAATTAAGGCCTAAACGGAAAAGCCCAAAGACCGGCCCAATTCCTCCAAGGCGGTCTGGGCGTCGAGGCCCAGATTTTCCTTGAAGCCGGGCCGGTGATAAAGATCATAAAAGGTGTTCTGGCTTTCCCACAAATCCAGGGTCAGGCCCAGGTCCTGGGCGAGACGGAGAAATTCCCGAATATCGTTAATGGTTTCCAACTTGGGCTTTTCGGCCAAGGCCTGGAACTCACGACGCAAGCAGGCCGCGGCCAGATCGACCGCGGCCGGCTCGTTAAGGTTAAGCCCCAAAGTTTTCATCCGCCGGGCCACTTCCTGAAGTTCAGCCCAATTCAGCCCCTGGCCGTTGCGGCCCTCTTCCAAAAGCCTGAGCAGTCGGTCTCCGGCGACCAGGCGAAAGAGGTAACCTTGGGTCTCGGGCACCGCTTCGTTGGTTTCCAGGAGCAGGGAGAGTATTTCGCGGTGGGAGTCGTAAAACTCGCGGATGCGGTTCATAAATTGGGCGTGGACGTCTAAAGCCAGCAGCCGGATCAGCCGGTTGCGGGTGTCCGGAATCAGGTCCATAAGACTGTATCTTCGGGGGGACTTAATATAGCCGGAGGCGATTTCGAGGGCTTGCTGGGGCGAAACTTCTTCAAGGGCCGGGCGCATCTCTCTGGTGATTTTATCCAGATTCAGACCCGGGGCTTCACCGACCAGGCAAGTCAGGCGGGCCGGGCCATGATGCAGGGCCGTGAACCCCCGGATCGCTTCCTGGCCGAGCCAGTCATCCTCGACCCGGACCTCCCCCATCAAGACCTCCAGGCCTGGAGCTGAAAGGCGGCGGCGTTTGACCGGCCTAACCTTTTGACTGACCGGGCAATCCTCGAAGCCGTTGCGGCCAAGGACCTGGCCGAGGGCGAAATGAGCAGCCGCCCGGTCCGGGTCCACTCGGGCCGGGGCCACCTGGGTCCGAAAGATTTCCGCCCCGTCGCCGTAAGCCGGATCATTGCTCTTGGCTTGGCGCAGAAAGGTCATCAGCCCGGCTTCCAGATCGGTTTTGTCCCATTCCTGGGCCAAGTCAATGGCCCGCGCCGCATACTTGAGATTCTGGACCGGTTCCAGCCCGGAGATGTCGTCGAAAAACCAGCCGCAACTGGTGAACATGAACAGGGACATGCGCTGGGATTCGAGCAGCCGGAGGGCTTCCGATTTTTGGGCCTTAGTCAGGTCCCTTTTTTGATGACGGTCGAAGAAGTCTTCCTTGGCTTCCGGAGTCGGGTTGAGCAGGATCGAGACGTAATCATCCCGGGCCGCCCAGGGATCCTTGAGCAGCCGGCCGCCGCGCCGCTGGAAGATCGAAGCCAGTTTTTCGGCCAGCCAGTCCAGACCCTGACGCAACGGGGCCCGCCAGGCCTGGTTCCATCCTTCCGGCGAACCGACCCGGCAGCCGCAATCGGCCCGCCAGCGCTCCACGCCGTGGGAGCAGCTCCAGGAGCTGTTTTCGATGATCCGGACCTCATGGTCCGGCGGGTGCAGTTCAAGAAAGGCCCCATAGTTGATCACCCTGGGCCGTTCTGGTTCCGTTTCGAGGTAAGTGAACAGCCAGGCCAAGGCCATTTCACCGAAACGTGAATGATGGCCGTAGGTTTCACCGTCGGTGGCCAGGTTGACCAAGCGGAGGCCGCTTTTATCCTCGCCCATGGCCTGTTCGAGTCTAGCCGACAGGGCGGCGCCTGAATGGAGAAGTCCCTGATAAGCCACGGCTCGGGAGATCGGTCCGTCATAAAAGAAAAGGTCGAAAAAAACACGCTCGGCGCCGTCCAGAAAGACCCGGTAAGGCCGCCGGGGATCAATCCGGCCGCCGGTGACCTCTTCCCAAGGACCGGCCGGACCCTGGCTCGGCCTGGCTCGGACCTTTTGGGCCTGATCGGGTGAAAGGATGGTGAATTTCAGGCCGGCTTCGGCCAGGAGCTTCAAAGTTTCCGAATCCACGGCCGTCTCAGCCAGCCACATGCCTTCAGCCTTACGTCCGAACCTATGCTCAAAATCGGCCAAGCCCCAGCGAATCTGGGTCAGTTTGTCCCGGCGGTCGGCCAGGGGCATAATCACGTGGTTGTAAACCTGGGCCAGGGCGTTGCCGTGACCGCGGTTCTTGGTCCGGCTGTTGAGATCTGCGGTTATGATTTGCTGGTAAACCCAAGGGTTGGCCTTTTCCAGCCAACCTAAAAGAGTCGGACCGAAGTTGAAATTCATGTATTCAAAATTGTTGACTAATTTAGCCAGGCGGCCTTCTTGGTCCAAGACTCTGGCCCTGGTGTTGGGAGCGTAACACTCCCTGGTGACCCGTTCGTTCCAGTCGTGAAAAGGCCGGGCCGAAGGTTGAAGCTCGACGAAATTCAGCCAGGGATTTTCCCGCGGCGGCTGGTAGAAGTGGCCGTGGATACATAAATATTTTTCGGTCATGGCTGTCTCGACCGCCGAGTCTCGACGGCCTGTTCGAAAACCCGAATGTACTCCCGGGCGGAACGGTCCCAGGAAAAATCCTGGTTCATGCCTTCGATCATGATGGAGCGCCAGAGGTCGGAGTCGGCAAAGGCGGTCACAGCCCGGCGCACCGCCCGGACCATAGCCTGGGCCTGAAACCGCTGAAACTTGAAACCGGTACCCCGGCCTTGGTTTTGGTCGGGGTCGATGACCGTGTCGTTGAGACCGCCCACGGACCGAACGATGGGCACGGTTCCGTATTTGAGGCCGAACATTTGGGCCAGGCCGCAGGGTTCGTACCAGGAGGGCATGAGCAGCATGTCACAGCCGGCGATGATCTGATGGGCCAGCGGCGGGTCGAAGCCGATCTTGAGGGCCATCCGGCCGGGATATTGGGCTTGAAGTCCGGCCAATGATTCTTCGAACCTGGCCTCGCCCGTGCCCAGGACCACCAGACCCACATCGAGTTTGAAAAGGTCATCGGCGGCCTCCATAAGGAGGTTGCAGCCTTTTTGCACGGTCAATCTGGTGACCATGCCGATGAGCGGTTTGCGGCTCATGGATTCGTCCAGACCCATCCTGGTTAGGAGATGCCGTTTGCAGAGTTCCTTGCCCGAAAGGTCCGCCGGCGAGTACCGGGCGGCCAGGTGTCGGTCCTCGGCCGGGTTCCAGACGTGGTAATCCACACCGTTGAGGATGCCGAAGAGGCGATGGCTGACCGCCCGCATCAGCCCGTCCAGGCCGTGGCCGAACTCAGGGATCTGGATTTCATTGGCATAGGTCGGGCTGACCGTGGTCACGGCCTGGGCATAGACGATGCCGGCCTTGAGCAGGCTAATCTGACCGTAATATTCCAGGGCATCGGTGGTATAGTAACGGTCGGGCAGACCGATGATCCCGGTCCGTTCGGGCGGAACCAGACCCAGGAAACCCTGGTTATGAATAGAAAAGACCCCGGCGGTCCGGGGCAGGGCCCCCAGGTCCAGGAGGGCCATGACCAGGCCGGACTGCCAGTCGTTGGCCATAATCACGTCGGGAATATAGCCTACGCCGGTGCACAGAGCCGGAATGACCCGGGAAAAGAAGACGAACCGTTCGGGATTGTCGAAGTAGTCGCCCTGACTGCCGCCGTAAAGTTCGCGCCGGTCGAAAAATTCGTCCCGCCGGACCAGATAGGCCGGGAGGCCCGAGGCCAGCTCACCTGATAAAACGTCGGCCGTCAGATGGAAGCCGCCCAGGCGCACGGGGATGTCTCGGGCCGCCACTTCCCAGGGTCGGTCCCCTTCCAAAACACAACGATAGGCCGGCAGGGCCACGGCCACCTGACAGCCTAATTTTTGAAGGGCCAAAGGCAGGCTGCCGGTCACTTCCGCCAGGCCGCCGGTCTGGGCCAGCGGAGCTATTTCCGGGGCCACGACGAGAATCGACAAGGAATCTGGCATTGAGGTTTATCCTTAAAATTTAAGGTGGTGGAATCAACCCCCCATCATGGGCAGGAGCACGGTGACTTCATCGCCGTCCGCCAAAACATGGTCAAAGCCCTCCGGCAAGTCCAGCCGGTCACCGTTGAGCAGGACGGTCGGCGTAAGACCCTGTTTAAGCGACCGGCGGAAGGGCTTGGTTTTTTTCAAGCCCATGGCCTGGTCGGCCTGCTGGAAAAACTTTTTCAAGTCGGCCCCGTCCTTGAGCTCGATTTGACCTTCGGCCGCCAGGGGCGCACCGTCGGCGACTCCTACGAAGCGGGCTTTAATCTTCATCGGCTTTTATTATAACTCCGTGGTTCAAGACCTTTCGGGGCCATAAAAAATTTCAGCCACATCTTCGAGACCTAAACGGACCAGGTGGTCACGTTCGGGCCGGCCGCTGTCGGGGTCCCAGTGCATGGCCTGGTAAAACGACCTGGCCATGACGTCTATATCTATGGTCACACCCTTGGCCGGCCCCCGGGCCAAAGGCGGATCGCCGTAAATCCGCGGGTGGGGCCGAAAGTCGCGGATGGCGTTCAGACCTTCCCGCAGGTTGAAAGCATGCCGCAACTGCTGAATGCGTTCGCCGATGACCAAATAATCATCATTGACCAGGTTCCAGCCGGCCGCGGCGTTGATCCATTCACACAAAGGCATCCGGCCGCCCACGGCCGTGCCGAACAGGCAGACCCCGGCTCCGTCCATGATCTGCTTGAAAAAGCAGTCGACGGCCAGGGCTTCCCCGGTCCCGGTGTAGGTGTGCCTCTGTTTATGGGTGGCCAGGGGCGGGATTTTTTTGGCCCGGCGGAACTGTTTTTCCAAAAGTTGCAGGTCCAGATAGGTGTAGGAATACATGGTGTGGCGGCCTGGAGTGGGGTCGCAGTAGTAGGCCGTGGCAAAACCGGGGTCGAACTTGGGATCGTGCATGGGCGCTTCGATTCCCCCGCAGTGGACGGCGTAACGTTCGGCCCCCCGGCCGATCCTTTCGGCCGCCGGCTTGACCCCGTCGGCCAGAACGTCGCCGATCCCTTCCCGGTTGATGATCATTTCCACCAGCTTGATCATGGCGGAGGCGTTGCCCCAACGCAGTTCCAGACCGTCGGTGTCCGCCTTGGTCAGGAGGCCGTTTTCGAAGCACTCGACGGCGAAGGCGACCACGGCCCCGCAGGAAATCGAATCGATCCCGCCGCGATTGACCAGGTCGTTGATTTTGAAAACAGCCCGAACGTCGTCGTTGAGGGAAAGGGCCCCGAAGGCGCACAAGGTCTCATACTCGGGCTTGTGCATCTCCTCCACCGGATAAGGACCGTCGGGAACCGTCACGATTCCGCCGCAGTGAAGCGGACAGGAGTAGCAGCCGTATTTTTTCTTCTCGAAACTGATGACCGTCTCGGCCCCGATCTTCTGGGAACGAGTCAGGGGGAAATCCAGATAGCCTATCCCGGCCCAGTTCTTGATCGGGCTGTCCCCGGACTCGGCGCTCAGGGCCGTCAAACCGGAGGTGCCGAACTTGCTCAGAATCAGACGAAATAGATCGGCCGGCTGCCGGGTATAGACCGGTCCGGTTCGGGTGATCCAGCCGACCAGTCCGAAAAGGCGGTCTCCGACGAACCGCCGGATTTTTTTCATACCCTCGAGCCTTTTTCGAAAGTCCTTGGTCAGTCGGCTGATTTCAGCCTTGTCCACCACTCCGACCCGGCCGGACCCGGCTGCGACCACGGCCTTGAGCTTCTTGGAACCCATGACCGCGCCCAGGCCGCTCCTGGCCGCGTATCGTCCGCCGTCGTTGCAGATGCCGGCGATCCGGCTGAGCCGCTCCCCGGCCGGACCGAGGCAGGCCACTTGGGCTTTCTTGCCGTGGATTTCCTTCAGCCGTTTCTCCGTCTCGATGGCGTCCAGGCCCCACAGGTCCGAAGCGTCCCTGATTTCCACCTTGTCTTCGTCCAGGTAGACATAGACCGGCCGATCCGCCTTCCCGTGGAAAAAGGCCGCGTCCACTCCACACCGCTTCAGAGCCGGAGAAAAATGACCGCCGCAGTTGGCGTCCCCCCAGCCGCCCGTGGCCGGCGATTTGCCCACGGCCATGAACCGCCCGGTGAAAAGGGTCCCGGTGTCGGTCAGCAGGCCGGTGGTCAAGCCGAGAATGTTTTCCGGTCCCAAGGGGTCGACGCCGGGCTTCAGCCGGTCCCAGAGGACCTTGACCCCCAGGCCCCCGCCGGAGAGAAATTTTTGGTAGACCTCGTCCCCGGGCGCCTCGTATTCGGCTTGACCCGTGCTCAAATCAACGTGAACGATCCGACCCCAATAACCTTGTCCGGCCCTGTCCTTGGCTTCTTCCGTCATGAACGTCCCCTCCTCCGTCTTGGCGGTTGGAATTCAGTTTTTCAGGCCGTCAAAACCGCGACCCTACCGGGCCGGTTCCTCGTCGATAACCTCGGCCCCGGGCGGAATCCGAAAATAGAAAAGGCCGTCTTCGAGCTCCGGGTTGAACTGGACGTTGCTGAGACTGAAATCGGTCGTCTCGCCCATGACTGAAGTCAGGCGAAAGCCGACCAGAGTCAGTTCCTGGGGTTCGAACCAAACCGTGATCCGGGCCGGACCGGAACCTTCCTGGAGACGGTGCAGATCAAGGCGATGGTTCTTCTCTTCACCGGTCCCGGCCGGGGTGACCTTGACGGTGAAATGACCCTCCAGGCCGCCCAGTCCGCCCAGAAAATCGAGCAGCGGTTTGAGTTCCCCGTGAAGGTCCACATTAGTGTAACGGTGGACCAAGTTCTCTTCAGGAATATACCACCAGACCGTCCGGCCGTCGGTGACCAGCTTCTCCGTTCTGGGAGCAGCTTGGCTCAAGATAAGTTCGGCCGGTTTTTTGAACATGAGCAGGCCCGAAGCCGTGTGTTTGGCCGAGGTCTGGAAGACCCCCTCCATGGCCGGGGTTGAAGTCACCCGAGTGTAGTCGGCCGTAAGTGAAGTTACATCGGCGTAGCGATGCTGGAGGGCGGTTAAAATCTCCTCCGATTCGCTCTGGGCCGCCGCTCCGGACAGTAAACCTGGTGCAAACATCCATAAAAAAATAAACAAAACAAGGGCAAACCTTCGTCTTTTGAGTCCCATTTCTTTTGCACTCACCTCGTTTCAGCAATCTGCTCGACTCGATAACCTGCGGACTTTTGCCTTATTAGGGGCCGACGGATCAGAGTTCGGCCTGACCGGAAGGGGGGGGTGCCGGGGATACGGACCATAGAGTAAAAAAACCGGCCCCTCCGCCTGAAAATTTTATCGGACCGGTCCGGCCCGGAAAATACAAAGAACAGCGAGCCCGAAACTGCACCCGCTGTTTGAGGGGAATTCTTTTTTCTGGCCATCCTTTTCGCCGTTGGGCCGTCGAACCTCAATCGCACCCTTCCAAACAAGAGTAGACTCATCCGTATTATTTTGCCACACCCGGCCGGAATTTAAAACCCTGTTTAGCTTTGACGGCGATCTTGGGCCGCCCCGGGTTTGGTCGGGGTGGGCTGAAGGTTTTTAGGGCTTCCAACCATGGTCAAACCGGCCTATATTAGCCGGAGATTGTGCGGAGGTTATGACCTATGAGAATGATTCAGCGGGCCTTGATCAGTGTGACCGATAAGAGCGGGGTGATCGAATTCGCCAGGGAGCTGGCCGGCCTGGGGGTGGAGATTCTATCGACCGGCGGAACGGCCAAAGCTTTGAACGAGGGAGGGATCAAGGTGGTGGAAGTGGCCGAGTTCACCGGCTTTCCGGAGATGCTGGACGGCCGGGTCAAAACCCTCCACCCCAAAATCCACGCCGGAATACTCTTCCGCCGGGATCTCAAGGACCATGTAGCCCAAATGGCCAAACACCATCTGGCCCCCATCGACCTGGTCTGCGTCAATCTTTACGCCTTTGAAGCCGCCGTGGCCAAGCCCGGGGTCACTTTGGAAGAGGCCATTGAAAACATCGATATCGGCGGGCCGACTCTGCTGAGGGCCGCGGCCAAGAATTACACTTCCGTGACCGTCCTGGTGGACCCGGCCGACTACCCTAAAATAATTCAGGAGATAAAGGAATTAAAAGGCGAAACCAGGTTGGAGACCCGGCTCGAACTGGCTAAAAAAGTCTTTGCTTTGACCCATCAATACGACGGGGCCATCAGCCGTTACCTGGCCCGACTCTGATCCGGTTTGTTCCAGGCTGTCCGGACGGCGGAGCCCTGGTCGGTTAACGCTCGACCGGCGGGATGCCGATATCCGGCGGGGTGAGTCGAGGCTTGGTCTTTCTACTTTCCAGGGTTTTATCCTGGTCGGTTTCGGGTTTTTCCCCCTCGGCTTCCTTGGCCTCGGCCGTCTTGATCTCGGCCAGTTTTTCCCGGCACAGCCGGATAAATTCGATAGCCTGGTTATGATATCCGGCGTCAGGATAATTCTTGATCAGGCCCATGAATCGCCCCAAGGCCGCCTTGTAGGCCCCCATGTTAAAATAGAATCGGCCCACATAAAACTCGTGTCCGGCCAGGTTTTTCTGGGCCTCGGTCAGCCGGGCCGCAGCCATGGCCGCGTATTTGCTCTCCGGATAAGTCTGTCTGAGTCGGGTGAAAGTCTGGATGGACTTGACCGTGTTGGACTGGTCCCGGTCATAAGTGGGCATCTGTTTGAAATAACACATGCCTAGCTGATAGATCACATAGGGCACGGCCTCGTTTTTGGGATGAAGCCTTTCGAATTCCTGGTAAGCTTCGGCCGCCTCTATGTACCTCCCCCTCAGAAACAGGGCGTCGGCCAGTTTCAGTTCGGCCAGGATGGCGTAACGGCTGTATGGATAGCGGTCTTTAAGATTTTGAAATTTTTCGGCCGCCAGGTTGTACCTCTCCTCGGCCATGGCTTCCATACCTTCTTCGGCCAGTTGCTGGGGCAGGACTTCGATTTCCTGTCCTTCCCGGCCAAAGATTTTTTTGAAGACTCCGCAACCGGTGATCGAGACCGTCACCAAAGCGGCCAGCACCACCAGCGCCGGTATTTTCAAATTAAAATTCAATTGGAGGCCCATCCTGTTAAAAATTGTCATCAATGTACTTTTCAGCGTTAAAGGCCGCCGTGGCTCCGTCGCCCACAGCCGTGGAGATTTGGCGCAGCCTTTTCACTCTAACATCTCCGGCCGCCCATACGCCCGGCTGAGAGGCGGCCAGTTCCATATCGGTCTTGACGAAGCCGGCCTCGTCCAATTCGACGAAATCCTTTAGATAGCCGGTGACCGGATTTTGCCCGACAAAGAAAAATACGCCGGACAGAGGCAGCCGGGTCTCCTTGCCGTTCTTGAGGTCCTTATAGGTCAAGGCCGAGACCAAGCCCTGGTCGTTCGCCCAGATGCCTGTCAGCACCGTGGACCAATGGACCTTGACCTTGGGGTCGGCCAAAATCTTTTCCCGGAGAATGCCCGTGGCCCGAAGTTGGTCCCGCCGGTGAAACAGATGGACCTTGCTGGCGAATCTGGTCAGAAACAGAGCCTCTTCCACCGCCGTGTCCCCGCCGCCGACCACGGCCACTTCGAGGTCCCGATAAAACGGGCCGTCGCAGGTGGCGCAATAGGAGACTCCTTTGCCGATCAGCTCCGTCTCCCCCGGCACCCCCAGTTTGAGCGGCTGAGCCCCGCTGGCGATGATCAGCGTCTTGGCTAAAAGCTCTTTTTCGGTCAGAACCACCCGGATCAGTTTTCCGGCCCGCCCGACGAAGGTTACTTCTTCGCCGCCAATCTCCAGGCCGAACCGCTCGCATTGCTGTCTCATCCGGTCGATCAGTTCAAACCCGGAGACGCCCTCGGGAAAACCCGGATAGTTGTCCACCCAATCGGTGGTCAAAACCTGTCCGCCCGGCGAAACCTTTTCCAGAAGTATGGCTTTAAGCCTGGCTCTGGAAGCGTAAAGACCGGCGGTCAGCCCGGCCGGACCGCCGCCGATGATGACCAGGTCTAAAGGGGTATCGGACAAAACTAGATGACCTTTTTGATCGCTTCCACGATCTGAGACTTAGCCACCGCGCCGGTGATCTGGTCGGCCACCTGGCCGCCTTTGAACAGGATCAGAGTGGGAATGGCCCGGATGCCGTACTTGCCCGGCGTCTGGGGATTGGCGTCCACGTCCATCTTGGCCACGGTCAATTGACCGACATATTCATCGGCCAGTTCCTCGACCGTGGGGCCGATGGCTTTGCAGGGGCCGCACCAGGCCGCCCAGAAATCCACCAAGACGGGCTTATCCGACTTGAGGACCTTGCTGTCGAAATCGGAATCGTTTACCTGAACCAGGTTGTCTCCAGCCATAAGGTTCTCCTTGTCTAAAGCGGTAAAATAATTTATATGTACAAGTAATTATTTAGCCTGTCAACTCTTGTTTGGCTCGAAAACCGCTTCTCCGGATTGTAAAGATACATAGTGGCCAAGATCAGAACCTCATTTGTCTGCACTCAATGCGGGTATCGGTCGCCCAAATGGCTGGGCCGCTGCCCGGACTGCCAGGCTTGGGACACTTTGGAGGAAGCCGCCCAAACCCATCCGGATAAACACAAGGCTTCCGCCCAAAATTATGGAAAAATATTAAGTTTGGACCAATTGGCCGACGACCGCCGGGACCGCCTCCCCACCGGTCTGGATGAACTCGACCGGGTCCTGGGCGGCGGACTGGTCCCCGGCTCGGTCATCCTTCTGGCTGGCGAACCGGGCATCGGCAAATCCACCTTGCTTCTTCAAACCGCCGCGGCTCTGGGTCGCCGCGGTCAAAAATTGGTCTACATTTCCGGCGAGGAATCCCCGGCTCAACTCAAGCTGCGGGCCGAACGCCTGGGCTTGGACCCGGCCGGTTTGTTCGTCGCCGCCGAAACTTCCCTGGAAACCATACTGGCTCTGGCCGAGCAAAACCCTTGGGACATCCTGGCCGTCGATTCCATTCAAGCCGTCAGCGCCGCCGACCTGCCTTCCGGTCCGGGCAGTCTGGCCCAAATCCGCCAGTGTGCGGGACGGCTGATCAATTTGGCCAAATCCGAGGATCGTCCGGTCTGGCTGGTCGGCCATGTAACCAAGGACGGAACCATCGCCGGCCCCAAGGTCCTCGAGCATATGGTCGACACCGTCCTCTATTTTGAAGGCGAACGCGGCTATAACCTGCGCATCGTCCGGGCCTTCAAAAATCGGTTCGGCTCGATCAACGAAATCGGCGTCTTTGAGATGAAAGATCAGGGTCTGGCCGAAGTGGCCAACCCTTCAGCCCTGTTCCTGGCCGAACGACCCGTCCAGGCCCCCGGTTCGGTGGTGGCCCCGATCATGGAAGGCACCCGGCCTATCCTGGTCGAGATTCAGGCCCTGGTCTCAGCCAGCGGTCTGACCATGCCTCGGCGGCAAGCCCTGGGCCTGGACCCGGCCCGCCTGTCCCTGCTTACCGCCGTCCTGGAAAAAAAGGTCGGGTTAAGGCTGTTCGACCGGGACGTTTTTGTCAACGTGGCCGGCGGAGTCCGGGTGAACGAACCAGCCGCCGACCTGGGCATGGTCGCCGCCCTGGCCTCCAGCTACTACGACCGTCCGGTCGACTGCCAAGCCGTTTTTGTGGGTGAAGTCGGACTGGCCGGGGAAATCAGAGGCGTCAGCCGCCTGGAAGCCCGGTTAAAAGAAGCGGCCAAACTGGGCTTCACTTCGGCCGTTCTGCCTAGAACCGACTTGGACCGCCGCACCCGACCGACCGGCCTCGAACTGATCGGCCTGGGTTCTGTGACCGATCTTCTTTCCTGGCTGGTTAAATTGTAAAAGCGGGACAAGGCCGTGCTGATGATCACCATACGCGGCAAGTGGGCGGACATTTTTTGGTTCAGCCTTTTTCACGAGATCGGCCATATTTTGCTGCATAAGCGCCCGGCGGTCATTTTGGAGGACGATTCAAATGACCAGCGGGAGAAAGAGGCCGACGCGTTCGCGGCGGATGCCTTAATTCCTCCGGAGGCCTATAAACAGTTCGTGGAACGCGGCCGGTTTTACTCCCGGGACATAAAGTCCCTGGCCCAAGCGGCGGGGATTCACCCGGGCCTCGTGGTGGGGCGTCTCCAACACGAAAAATTATTGCCGCCGAAAGGTATGAATGGGCCCGACCTGAATAGCCAGGGATGTTTTTCTCACTTGGGCGGGTGCATTTTAGAGTGTGGGAAAAGATTATTTCGTGATATGTCGGCATGTTATCGCCCTATCCTTTAAGTCATCACTATAGATATTATAAATTTTGCCTCTCATGTCATTAATGGATTCATCGCTGCAATAAGGGTACACAGATAGACATCACATTTTCAGTAAGTTAGGGTGATTCCCACGCTTTCGGTTGTACACAGCCCGGTTTGGATGTTATACACAAAAGCGGATTTATGTAAAGTTTTAGGACTGTTGCCTGATACGATCCGATACCGGCTGCTGACTGGCAAATAGGCTGAGGCAGAGAAGATCGGCGGCAAACGAAGGTTCATTATTGAGCAGGTGCGTGAGATCATTGGGATCACCAAGATTTATCTTGACATAGCCAATAATTCCAGCTAAAATTATTCGAAATTTTGACGATATGGAGGCACCCCATGGCTAAAAAGACAGCAAGCAAGAAGGGTAAGGCATTTATCGTTAAACAAAAGGATCTTGAGAAGGTTTTTGGAAAAGATATTTTGAATAATGTTAACAGCTATGTAAATGCCTGTAGTTGCTCTAAATGTGGCAAATGTTAAGCACCTCACTCACTTTCTGTCATAGTTTCGTAGGTATACCACAATAGCAACTCAAGCATCTCTTTTATATATTCACAAAATTTATCATCCATATCCCAGATAGATCCTTTATTTTTTAAGGCATTGTATCCGCATCCCCCACCACAGATGCCTTGTGCAATACATTTTTGACAATTTTTCATCAACAAAGGCGACCTTACACTCCACTCTTGCCATTCCGGCAAAGAGAACACATTGATCTTACCCTTGTGGATTCTTTCTATGCCTTTTACGAAATATTTTCTGTCCCCCAGAAATGCATGACAAACTCCTATATCGCCATTCGGAGCCACAACAATTTGGGAGCCTATTGCACCACAATCTGATGGGTATATCATTTCTTTATAAAAAGGTTCTAAAACGCGCGAAAAGCGTTCTTCAACAACATTATATTTTTTTAAGACTTTATATGATTCAAATATTTTTTTTGCGACCTCCTTCCCATTCATGGAGGTATTAAGCGGGTATGTAGGCAAACTAAGACCAATATATTTTACTCCTATTTCTCTTACGGCCCATTCAGCCATTTCGGGCAAAACTTCAATGTTGCCTGGATTTATTACAAGCGAGATACCAACATTTTCTTTATAATACTTTTTGAATATCTCTATTCCTTTTAACACATCAGAGAAAGAACCCTTTCCATTTGCATACCTCCTGTAATTATTGTGAAATGATTCGGGTCCATCTATTGATACTGCAACCTCTACTCCGTGATTATATAAGTAGTCGGCAATTGATTCACTTACCAGAGTACCGTTGGTCAAAAGGCTCACAGTCTGTCTTTTGGGTAACCCGCCTTTTTGCTTCATTTCACCAATTTTATTGATACAAGCTTGCATACATTTATAATTCAATAATGGCTCACCACCATAAAAAATTATTTGCGAATTTATCGACGGATTTGATCTGATTTCTCCAAAATAGCTTACTGCGTTAATTGCAGTCTCAACGCTCATATCTTGCTTATTAGCATTTGATGGGAAATTCTTTTCAACGAAGCAATACGAACAGTTAAGATTACACCGTTCGGTTAAGATCAAATACAGCAATCGGATGCCTATCTTTTCCCAAAGAGCTCCCCTGCAATAATTTAATATATTCTCTTCATCCTCATTATACTCAATTACCATACACTTTTCATACAAATTGCATAAAATCTCCTCGGTATCCGAGTCGTTGATGGCTTCCATTGATATATTATTTTTTAATATGCCAATAAGCTTTTCATATTCACCTATCGGCAGATAAGCTTTCCCAAGGGATAGAGCGTGGTACATGCAGATTATTCTTTCCCTCTTTAACATGTAGCAATATCTAGACAATTTGAGCTTCTTTCCATCTAAGAAGTCTTTTCTATATATCTCTCTGTTTAGTTTCATTTATTCCCCTTCTGCGCGAGTATGAACCAAGATATAGATCCTTCGGAATAATCAACCAGCTTAAATCTCTTTTGATATAGACAAGCTTCAACTTTATCAGGCCTCCAAATGTGCCTGCATACTTCCATTGGTGTTTTTCCATATTTTTTCATCCATGTTTCTTCAGACCTATAGACACCACCTTCCGAGCTTCCATCTGGTCCAACCAAATTATCTGCCAATATAATATGCCCCCCCTCTCTTAAGGAATGATTAGCTATATCTATCAATATATTTATCTCGTGACTTGATGAAAGAAACTGCATAACCCAACTACATAATATGAAATCTAGACTTCCCGCAATGAATTTAACATCTAAAAGATTGCTTTCAATTAACTCGAAATTTTCCGGCAGTGGATTGTTTTTTACATAGCTCAATGTTTCGGAGCTTATGTCAACTCCAACCATTTTAAGGTGCGGTTGTTTCCTAACAATATCTAAAGAAAACTTGCATAATCCACAGCCTAAATCAGCACCCGTTTTAGAAAGTTCGAAAACTCTATAGTGTTTAACAAGAAACGATGAGAATGCTATAAAATCGTTTTTATTATCAGATGATACATTACGACCAAAGAATTCATCTGCCACAACAGGGGCTATAGTGTCATGAAATTTTTCAGCAACTGAAAAAAAGCATCTGGAGATAGAGTCCACTGAATGAGGTTTTTTAATTTTTAGCTTATGGATTCCATTTTCTACCGGATAATTTCTATCACATTCCGTGCATACCAGCGAATCCATACTCTGGGTAAGGTTTTTTGAGCAATTGGGGCAACATAAGATATTGACAATCTCGCTCATTGGCTACCTAAATAAATCTGATTTGAATATCTAAATCGTTAGTGTACTAAAGACAGCGACTCATCTCTTAACCTATTTACTTGTAATTTACTTGTAAAAGTCAAGAGCCTTCCGTACAGTTTGCCCTCTTGGGAAATTGCTTTAAATCATCGAATTGTATTTACTCTTGGAAGCTCCCGCTTCCACCGCCTTTATGACTTCCATGACGAAGCAAAAGCTTCGAAGACCGTGGAGTTTGGGCACCAGCCTGAAGGTTCACTAAACCTTCAAGAATTCATCAATATCCACTCCAGCTTGTCTCAGGATAGCCTTCACGGTTCCTTCGGGAATATCGCCGGGATGATTCGGTATGGTGGTGTACCGGCCTGTTTCTATATTAAACCAGATTTCGTGGCTCCCGGCCGCTTGACGGTCGAAAGTAAAACCCAAGGTCTTAAGCTTCCTGGTCAGGTCCCGATACTTGAAACCTGACAGTCGTCCCATCTCAACTGCTCACCAGCAGCGGGTAGTCAAACCTCTCGGCCACCGGCGAGAGTTCCGGCGGTGCGTTACGTTCGGAGCGGGCTTCCAAAAGTTTGCGGGCCACATCCCGGGCTATTTCTATGGTTTCGGCCACGGTTCGCCCCTGGGCCACCAGGCCTTGAAGATCGTCCGAGGTGGCCAGATAATAACCCTCAGGCAGTCTCTCGATGTGAATGGTCACCATCAGTTCCATTTTTTTACTCCCATAGAGCAATCAATATCAGACCGGGATACTTGATAATTATTTATGATACCGGAAACCGAGTCGAAGGTAAAGGGTTAGATTGGATATCTTTTGAGTTCAGGCTCAGTTCCGGGCCCGGTCCAGGGTGCGGTAGCCGATGGCTTCGCTGAGGTGGTGGACGGCGATGTCGTCTGCGCCTTCCAGGTCGGCTATGGTCCTAGCCAGCTTGATGATCCGGGTGTAGGCCCGGGCGGACAGGCCCAGGCGCTGCATGGCCGTCTCCAGGAGTTTCCGGCCGGCTTCGTCCAAACGGCAGAATTGCCGAATATGCTTGTTCTGCATCTGGGCGTTGGTGAAGAGGCCGGCCGAGGCCAGGCGGGCCGTCTGGCGTCTTCGAGCCGCCTTGACCCTGTCCCGGATGACCTGGGAAGGTTCGCCGCTGGTTTCGGTCCCCAGTTCCTTGTATTTGACGGCCGGGACTTCGATATGGAGGTCGATCCGGTCCAGGAGGGGGCCGGAGACATGGGCGCGGTACCTTTGAATCTGGGCCGGGGTGCAGGTGCATTCCCTGACCAGGTCCCCGTGATAGCCGCAGGGGCAGGGGTTCATGGCAGCCACCAGCATGAACCGGGCCGGAAAGGTCAGGGACATGGCGGCCCGGGCCACGGTGACCCGTCCGTCTTCCAGGGGCTGGCGCATGACCTCCAGGACGTTTTTCTTGAATTCGGGCAGTTCGTCGAGAAAGAGGACGCCGTGGTGGGCCAGGGAGACTTCGCCGGGCCGGGGCAGGACCCCGCCGCCGATCAGACCGGCGTCGGAAATGGTGTGGTGGGGGGCGCGGAAGGGTCGGGTGGTGATCAGGGCCCGTTCCGGCGGGACCAGGCCCACGGCGCTGTAAATCCGGGTGGTTTCGAGGGCCTCGTCGAAATTGAGGGGGGGCAGGATGGAGGGCAACCGCTGGGCCAGCATGGTTTTGCCCGAACCGGGCGGGCCGATCATGATCAGGTTATGGCCGCCGGCCGCGGCCACTTCCAAGGCCCTTTTGGCGTGTTCCTGACCGCGGACGTCGTGCAGGTCGGGCAGGGTTATGTCGGTTTCGTTGAAGACCGCGTCCAGGTCCACGGTCAAGGAGGTCAGTTCGCCGTCTCCGCTCAAAAATTCGATGACGGCCGGCAGATGTTCAGCGGGCAGGACCTGGATGTCCTGGACCACCGCGGCTTCCGGGGCGTTTTCCGCGGGCAGGACGATGCCGGTCAGGCCGGCTTGTTTGGCGGCCATGGCCAGGGACAGGGCCCCGTGGATGGGCCGCAGCCGGCCGTCCAGGGACAGTTCGCCCACCAGCAGGTACTGGGACAAGCGTTCCGGCCCCAAAAGGCCCTGGGCGGCCATCAGGCCGACGGCCATGGGCAGATCGAAACCGGCCCCGGATTTTTTCACGTCGGCCGGGGCCAGATTGACGGTGACCCGCTCCCTGGGGAAAGCGTACCCGCAATTTTTCAAAGCCGATTTGACCCGGTCCTTGCTTTCCCGGACCGCCCCTTCGGGCAAGCCCACCGTGGCGAAATAAGGAAGGCCTCGGGCCAGGTCCACCTGGACCTCGACCACGTAGCCGTCGATACCTAGTAATGCGCCGCTGAAGACTTGAGATAGCAATTGATCGCGCCCCTGATAAAAATGGCCCGCCGGGGTTGAAACCCGAGCCAAAATGATTATTCCTATATAGCAAATCAGCCGAAAAAATGGCAAGAAGGAGTTTTGCGCTGATTTGGCAATGATCTGAACCGATTCCTCAAAAGCTCCAGCCGAGCGCTCTTTACAAAAGCATCACCTTATGTTAAAAGTTCGTTTTTTAAAATAGTTAGGGACCAGGGGTGTGAAGCGGCCAGGATGTCAGCCGAGCGTTTATGATTGAAGTCGACCAAATTTCCAAATATTTCGGACCGATTCCCGCGGTGCGCGAGGTGACCTTCCGGGTCAACCCCGGTGAAATCCTGGGCTTCCTGGGACCGAACGGCGCGGGCAAGACCACGACCATGCGCATCCTGACCGGGTTCTATCCACCCACAAACGGCTCGGTCCGGGTGGCCGGGTTGGACGTCTTTGAAAGCCCGCTGGCCGTCCGCAAAAAGATCGGTTACCTGCCGGAGAACGTCCCTTTGTACGGCGAGATGACGGTCAGGGATTTTCTTTTTTTTGTAGCCGACCTCAAGGGTGTAGAGAAAAACAAGCGCCAGGGGGCGGTGGGCCGGGCCATGGAAGTCTGCCGGATCGAGGCCGTGGCCGGCCGTTACATAAAAAAGCTGTCCAAGGGTTTTCGCCAGCGGGTCGGCCTGGCCCAAGCCTTGGTCGGCGACCCGGAGATATTGATCCTGGACGAGCCGACCATCGGCCTGGACCCCAGGCAGATCAATGAAATCAGGAGTCTGATCAAGAGTTTCGCCGGGGAAAAAACCGTTATCCTGTCAACGCACATTCTGCCCGAGGTCTCCATGACCTGCCAGCGGGTGGTGATTATCAACCAGGGCGTGGTCGTGGCGGAAGACACCCCCGAGAACCTCAGCGCTCAGTTGGGCGGGGGCGACAGGATCAAGGTGAGGATCGGGGGGCCGTACGGCCGGGTCAGGTCCGCTTTGAAGGGACTGCCCGGGGTGCGGGCGGTGACCTCGGTCGACGGGGCCGGAACTTACCTTCTGGAGGCGGAGGAGGAAATCCGCCCGCAACTGGCCATGGTCGTGTGCAGTTCCGGGTGGGACCTTTATGAAATGGTCCAAGTTTCGGCCACCTTGGAAGACGTGTTTTTGAATTTGGTGACCGAAGAGAAGACAGAGGTCCAGGATGATGCGTAATTTTTGGACCATCTTCAAAAAGGAGCTGAGGGTCTATTTCACCTCGCCCATCGCTTACGCCGTCATGGTCATTTTTCTGACGGCGACCGGATATTTTTTTTACAACAGCCTGGCCTATTATTCTTTGGTCAGCCTCCAGGCCATGCGCAACCCGTATTTTGAAAACCTCAACCTGGTGGACATGGTGCTCAGCCCTCTGTTTGGGAACATCAGCGTGATCATGCTGCTGATGCTGCCGGTGCTGACCATGAGGCTCTTCGCCGAAGAAAAGAAGAGCGGAACCCTGGAGTTGCTGTTCAGTTATCCGGTTCGGGACATCGAGGTTTTGCTGGGTAAATACTGCGCGGCCTTGGCCGTGTTAATGATCATGGTCGGCCTGACCGGGTTTTATCAACTGGTTCTGTGGGCTTTGGGGCGGAGCGCCCCCGGCGTGATAGTTTCGGGATACTTGGGACTGTTTCTTTTAGGGGCCGCCTTTATCGCTTTAGGCGTCTTCGTCTCTTCTTTGACGGAAAACCAGATCGTAGCCGCGGTTGTGAGTTTCGGCGTTTTGCTTCTTTTCTGGGTCATCGGCTGGTCGGCTTCGACGGTCGGTCCGCCGCTGAGCCGAATCTTTGAATATCTTTCTCTGGTCAAACACCTGGTCAACTTCGCCAAGGGGATCATTGACACGGCCGACGTGGTCTATTGCCTGGCCATGATTTTTTTCTTTCTGTTTCTGACCCTGCGCAGCCTGGAGTCCAAGCGGTGGAGGGGCTAGGGTGAAGAAATTCAGCCGACCTCTAGGTCTAGCCGGTCTGATCCTGGCCCTGCTGGGGGGGGCGGGGTACGTTCTGGCTCCCCAATTCAAAGGATTCTACGTCATTCCCTGGGTCCTGGCCGTTCCCTGTCTGGCTTTTTATGGGTTTTATAATCTGGAAGCCGTTAGAAAGTTCCTGGCCGGTCGTTCGGCCCGTTATGGCGCTGGATCGGCTTTGTCCGTACTGCTGGTCCTGGGCATTCTCATTCTCGTTTCGGCCATGACGGCCAAAAACAGCGTCCGCTTTGATCTGACCACTGATAAGCGTCACAGCCTGGCTCCCCAGACCCTTAAGGTTTTGGAGGGGTTGTCGGTCAAGGTCAAGGCCACGGGGTTTTTTCAAGGCGAAGGGGGGTTCCAGGTCCGGGGACGGGACCTCTTGGACCAGTACGCTCACGTTTCCTCGAAGTTCGAGTACGAAATCGTTGACCCTGACCGTCATCCGGCCCGGGCCAAGGCGGCCGGGATCACACGTTACGACACCGTGGTGGTGGAAGCCGGCGGCCGGAGTGAAAAGATCAATAATTTATCGGAGGAGCGCCTGACCAACGCCTTGATCAGGCTGACCAGGCCGGGGAAAAAGGTGGTCTATTTTCTGACCGGGCACGGGGAAAAGGACCCGGCCGCCGTCGAGAAAAACGGATACAGCACGGTCAAGACCGCGCTGGAGGACCAGAATTACGAAGTTAAAAGCCTGTTGCTGATGCAGACCGGGGAAATGCCGGAAGACGCGGCCGTGCTGGTGGCGGCCGGACCGCAAAAGGCCTTGTTTGCGGAAGAAATCGCCGCCATCGACCGTTATCTCCGCCAAGGCGGGAAGGTTCTTTTTCTGATCGACCCGGAAACCGCTCCGGAACTGGCCGATTACCTGGCCGGGCTGGGAGTCAAGTTGGGCGACGACATCATCGTGGACAAGATGAGCCGGCTCTTCGGCGGGGAGTATCTGATCCCGCTGGTGGCCAAGTACCCCCAGCACCCGGTGACCAGGGATTTCAATCTCGCCTCGTTTTTTCCGGTGGCCCGGTCTGTTTCGGTCTCGGGAAAACAGGTCGAAGGCGTGAAGGTCGCGCCTCTGGCTGAAACCAGCGACCAGGCCTGGGCCGAAACCGATTTGAAACGACTCAACCAGGGCCAGGCTCAATTCGTTCAGGGCCAGGATATTAAAGGACCGATCCCGGTGGCTGTAGCCGGGACGATCAGCCTGGAAGAAGAGGAAAAACCGGAGAAGGAAACCCCTCGGCCGAATGACCTGGAGGGACGGAAGAAAGAAGGCCGATTCATCGTCTTCGGCGATTCCGATTTCGCCGCCAACGCTTATTTCCGGCTCCAGGGCAACGGCGATTTGTTTCTAAATTCAGTAAGCTGGCTGGCCGAAGAAGCCGACCTGGCGGCCATCCGGCCTAAAGAGGCCAAGGCCCAGCCACTGATGCTTTCCGCCATTCAGGCCAGGTTGATCTTTTGGTTCCCGGTGGTCATCCTGCCCTTGGCCGTCCTGGTGATCGGAGTCCTGGTGTTGACCCGCCGGAGCCAAAGTGAATGAAGCCGCGCCAACTGCTGATTTACCTGGTGATATTCTTGGCGGTGGGCCTTTTTTACTATTTTTTTGAAATCCGGTTGGAAAAGAAAGAAGCGCAATTAAAAGAAGCTCAGACCAAAATCTACAATCTGCCCGCGGACCGGGTCACGGCGGTCAAATACCGAAACGGGGCAGAGGAGTTTCGTTTGGTCCGGTCGGCCCCGGATGAATGGCGGCTGACTGAACCGATCCGGACGCCGGCCGACCGGTGGGAAGTGGAGCGGATGCTTGACGCTGTTTTAAACGGGGAAAAAGACCGGGTCTTTACCGAGCCGGTGGACAACCTGGCCGAGTTCGGCCTGGACCGGCCGCAGATCGCCTTGACCTTGATGTCCGGTTCGGAAATACTGGCCCCGACCTTGGCTGTCGGCCATGAAAACCCTCTGGGCTTTCTTTACTACGCCAGGCTGGGCGATTCGAGGGAAGTCTTCACCGTGGTCGCGCCTTTGCGCCAGGAGCTGGACAAAAGTCTGTTCGATTTGCGGGACAAGTCGGTCATCCTTTTTCCCGGAGAAAAAATAGACGGTTTGCGGATTATCGGCCGGGAAGAGATAGAATTAAAAAAGAAAGGGCTGCGGCGCTGGGCCGTGGTCAAGCCTGAAGCCTGTCCGGCCGATAACGACGAGGTTCAAGAAATCGTCTATCGGGCCTTGAAGGGACGGGTCCAGGCCTTTGCCGAACCGGCCGGAGACGATGAAAAGTACGGCTTTGACCGGCCCAGGGTCAAGGTCGAGGTGCTGGCCGAAGGTGAAACGGCCGCCGAGCTGATCGTGGGCGGGGTTCAGTCCGCTCAACCCGATGATGAATCGGAGCAAGCCGAGTCCAAAGGCTACTGGGCCAGGAGCAGCGAGCGGCCGGAAATCTTCATAATCGGCCCGGAAATCGCGGAAGCTCTTGACCGGAGCTTTTTCGAGATTAAAGATAGACACGTTTTGGATTTTGAGGGTTATAATATCGAAGTCGTGGAGGTGCGGCGAGGTCAGGCTCGGTTCCGGGCGGAAAAGGTCCAGGGGATTTGGGAGGTCAAGGAGCCTCGGGAGGCCGTCAGCGGGGACAGCGCCGTGGTTTCGTTCATCATGACCCTGGAAGATTTGAAATATGTTGAAAATTTGGGGTCGGCCGAGGAGACGGTCAGGAAATTCGGCCTGGACCGGCCTGACTTGAGCGTAAAATTGACCGCCGGCGACCAGGTGGTCGCTGATCTGGTTGTTTCTCTGGTCCCGGCGGAAGACGGTCGGCTGGCCGCTCGCCATGGAGCCGGGCCCGTGGTATTAATAGACCAGAAGGCCTTGTTGGCGAGTCTGCCTCAGGAAATAAAGCCGCCGGAAGAAAAGCGGCCGAAGGAAAATCAAGGAGATTAAGAAATATGGCCAGAGTAACGATTGAGGATTGCCTTAAAAGGGTGGACAACCGTTTTCAACTGGTTCATCTGACCGCCCGCCGGGTGCGGCAGATGCGCCGCGGTTCCGCGCCCATGTCCGACCGGGACAACAAGGACGTGGTCCTGGCCTTGCGGGAGATCGCCGCGGGCAAGGTGACCATTGAAAATGTAAATGAACTCGAGCCTGGACCGCGGGAGCATCTTGAATTGGAAGAACCGTTCGAGGCTTTTAACGAAGAAATGGAGTGACCAGTTCAGGCGGCCGGCTTCTGAAGCAAAGTAATCGAGATCGACGGACGACGCCAAGCGGACGGGGGGTGGAATCCTCCAGGGACGGCGTTTCGGAATTGGCCGTAAGGATCGGCTGATCAGGGAAGAGGATGGATAAACGAGATTATTATGAAGTTCTGGGGGTCAACCGCGGGGCTGACCCGGAGGAAATAAAGAAGGCCTACCGCAAACTGGCCTTACAGTTTCATCCGGACCGCAATCCGGGGGACCAGGAAGCGGAAGAACGCTTCAAAGAGGCGGCTGAGGCCTATGAAGTTTTGCGCGATCCCGAAAAAAGGCGGATTTACGATCAATTCGGTCATGAAGGCCTGGCCGGGACCGGTTTCAGCGGTTTTGGCGGTTTCGAGGACATTTTTTCCGCTTTCGGTGACTTGTTTGATGATTTTTTCGGCGGTTCGCGCCGCCGGCGGGCCGGGCCGACCCGGGGGCGGGACCTGCGCTACGACCTGGAGATAGAATTTCAGGAAGCGGCCACGGGCAAGGAGACCGAGCTGATCATCCCTCGGGATGAATCCTGCGATAATTGCGGCGGGAGCGGGGATATGTCCGGGGGGCGTCAGACCTGTCCCACCTGCGCCGGCCACGGGCAGGTCTACCAGTCGAGGGGTTTCATCCGCTTGGCCACGACTTGTCCGCGCTGCCGGGGCGAAGGCCGCATCGTCACCGACCCCTGTCCCCACTGCCTGGGACGCGGCCTGGTCCAACGGGAGAAAAAGGTCCAAGTGCGCATTCCGCCGGGCGTAGACACCGGTTCGAGGCTTCGCCTTCGGGGCGAAGGAGAAGCCGGCCGACTGGGCGGGCCGCCGGGCGACCTTTACGTGGTTCTCCATGTTCGTCCCCATGAATTCTTCCAGCGCGAGGGCGATCATGTCATCTGCCAGGTCCCCATTTCCATGGTCGAAGCGGCCTTGGGCGGGGAAGTGGACGTTCCGACTTTAGACGGCTCCCGGAAACTGAAGATACCCAAGGGGACCCAAAACGGCGATGTTCTGCGTTTTCACGGTGAGGGCTTTCCTAATCTGCGGGGTTTCGGCCGCGGGGACCAGCTCATGGAAATCCAGGTCCAAATCCCGACCAAGCTGACCAAGAGGCAGGAGGAGCTCCTCCGGGAATTCGCCGAAGAGGAAGAGAAAAAGAAAAACAAGAAATCCTGGTCCCAAAAGGCCAGGGAAAAAGTCAAGGAGGCTTTGGCTTGAGCCAGAACGACTCCGGCGGGTTATTGACCCACGTGGACGAGAGCGGACGGGTCAAGATGGTCGATGTGGGCCAAAAGGGGGTCGCCTCCCGCCGGGCCAAGGCCCGGGGTGAGGTCCTTATGGCTGAAGAGACCTTGGGCCTGATCCGCCAAGGGTGCCTGGAAAAGGGCGACGTCATCACCACGGCCCGGCTGGCCGGCATCATGGCGGCCAAGCGCACGCCCGACTTGATTCCCTTGTGCCACCCCTTGCTGCTGTCTCACGTTGAGGTTGAAATCCTGCCGAAAGCTGACCCGAGCCGTCTGGAAATTACGGCCGAAGTCCGCTGTGAAGGACGGACCGGCGTGGAAATGGAAGCCCTGACCGCCGTGGCCGCCGCGGCCCTGACCGTTTACGACATGGTCAAAGCTGTGGACAAAAACCTGGTTATTGCCGATATCCTGCTGCTGGAAAAAACCGGGGGGCGCAGCGGAGATTGGCGGCGGGTCTGACCGGAGGGAAGAAAAAGAAAACCACGCTCCGGGGGTGATCGGCCCGATAAGTTTTTCCTTAAATGTTTATACAGGATAAGAAACTTGGTTTAAAATTTGCTTTACGGATTGACTTTTTTGTTGATTTTCATTAAAAAGTCGGCCATTAATTTTAGACTTTCATGCTGGTTCCCTCCGGCTCCGGGGGAACGGCGGTGTTGTTCCGTTTCTTAGGAACAGAAGCCGATGAGGAGAAGGTCCGGATAAATGGATGAAAAACAGATCGAATATTTCAAAGAACTGCTGACCACCCGACTGGAAGAGCTTTTGGGTCAGGCCGACGCTACGGTCAATGACATGACCGATCAGAAGGAAACCTATCCTGATCCCACTGACCGGGCTTCTTTGGAATCCGACCGAAATTTCACCTTGCGTATTCGGGATCGGGAAAGGAAGCTGATAGGAAAAATCAAGGAAGCCTTGGAAAGGATCGAGGACGGGACTTTCGGCATTTGTGAAAGCTGCGGTCAGGAGATAGGCGTCAAAAGGCTCGAAGCCCGTCCGGTGACGACTTTATGCATTGAATGCAAAACCAAGCAGGAGGCCAGCGAAAAGGCCCGGGGGGAATAGCCCGACCTCGTCGTCCGCCGCCTTGGAGCCGGGCTCGGCTTTTTCCTGGGAGGCCGATGGTCGCGGCTCATCGCCGATGTTGGAACAATGCTGTCTTTCAGGATGGTTTCATCGACCAATGGTCGCAGTTCCAGGTGAAAATAATAAGTTGACAACGGAGCTCCTTCAGGGCGAAACTGCACCGAAAGAGCAGGAAGAAATGGGCCTTTTTTTGATTCATAATATGCCGATCGACCTTTGGTGGTGGCGCCGGGGTAGAGGGGAGGTCTGTCCACCGCCGGGACCGTAAAGACTTCTTGATTGGTTTTTGAGCCGTGGCAGACCGTTGGCCGCGGCTTTTTTTTGGCCCGAAATCCGTCCGGGCGGAAACCATGTTCAAGGCGGGCCGCAGGCTGCCCGCCGGGAGGAGGGAATTTATCATGAAACATCTTATCGCCAAAGCAGTTCAAGGCCAGGACCTGGACCGGGGAGAAATGGCCGAAGCCATGGAGTTGATCCTGAGCGGACAGGCCCGAAGCTCCCAGATGGCCGCACTATTGACGGCCCTGCGGCTGAAGGGGGAGACCGTAGAGGAAATCGCCGCGGCGGCTGAGGCGGTGCGGCGGTTCAGTCCTCGGCTGGCCGTGAAAGGAGATTTCGTCGTTCTGGATCGGGATGAAATAAATCTGGATGACGAGACCATCGCCAAGACGTGTTTTTTCGAAGGAGACGGAACCCAAACCTTCAACATTTCCACGGCCACGGCTTTGGTGGCGGCCGGCGGCGGGCTGAAAGTAGCCAAATGCGGGGCCAGAACCGAATCGGTCTTTTGCGGCAGCGCGGACGTCGTCTCCGCTTTGGGGGTGAACCTGGAACTGACCCTGACTGAGGTGGAGCGTTGTCTGGAGCAGATCGGCTTGGGCTTTTTGTACGCCAATGTCTTTCACACGTCTTTGGCCGGGGTGGCCCAAGTCCGGGAAGAGATCGGGGTCAGGTCCATCTTCAACCTGATCGGTCCGCTGACCAATCCGGCCGGGGCCCAGGCCCAGGTCCTCGGCGTATATTTGCCGGAACGAATCGAACTCATGGCCCAAGTTTTGGACCGCCTGGGTTGTCGGCAAGCCATGGTTGTTTACGGTCAGGACACTTTGGATGAGCTGAGCATCACCGGACCGAGCCGGCTGGCCTATCTGAAAGAAGGTCGGATCGAAACCATGGAGATAGTCCCGGAAGACCTGGGGTTGACCAGGGCGGCGGCTGAAGAGATCAGGGGTGGGTCGGCCCTTCGAAACGCGGAGATAATCGAGCAAATCCTGGAGGGCGCACCTGGTCCGCGGCGGGACGTGGTCCTGATGAACGCAGCGGCCGCTTTCACCGTAGCCGGATCGGCCGGCGATTTGCGGGAAGGGATCGAGGCGGCCAAGGAGTCTATTGACTCGGGGCGAGCCCTCCAGGTCCTCGATGATCTGAGGGTCTTTACGGCCCGGTGCGGCGTCTATCAACACAAGGACGTGAGTTAAGTCCCGAGTTTTTTAAGGCCGCCCGGTGAAGGACGTTTCAGTTTTTCGGCCCGCAGGCCGAAAGATATTCTGAGGGACGGCGGGAAGGAGTCGGCTCAGAGGGGCTTCCTGGGTGGCCCGGCCTTCGAAGGCTGCGGTCCGGAAATTATTAAGGCTGCTCTGGGATGGTATTCTGCGGTATAATGAAATATAAGTCTGAAAAACCATTTAAGAGGCCCGTTCATGACCGGAGAAGAATTCGAAGTCAAGTCGGGGGAGGCTGAAAGAAATTTCAACAGCCAGGCCGACCAGGTCTTGGAACAATTGCGCGTACTTTTGCAAAATATTTACGCCGATTTGAACGTTTCCCGGGAAAAAGTCAACGCGGTGGTGCAAGAGGGTCGAGCCCTGGCCCAGGACCAGCGGCTTTGGCGGAAAGGACCGGAAGAAGCCGAAGAATTTTTAGCCGTGGTGGGCAAGCTGGAGCGTAAGATCAATCAGACCCTTGATCTGAAAAAGATGAAGGAAATGGGCCTGGTCAAGGCCGTAAAGTTTTAACGATGATAACTTGTGGTCAAGTTTAGAAAAATATTTTAAAGTCCTCTTGGACTCTAGTCATTGGGGTTTGGGTTGTTCGAGGCTGGGCCGCTGACCTTATTTCTTACTCAGGCCGGGGTGGACCGCGAGGCCCTGGAGACGGTCAAGAGGGCCTTCCGTCCGCGGTTGGAAGGGTTGAGCACCGATGAACTGTGGTTGGCTCTTCTTGTTTTACTATGTATTGTTTTGCTGGCTTTGATTCTCCGGGCCGTCTTCCGACCCAAACGCCATAGTTTCGCCAAATCGGAAATAGATCAGGTGGAGGAACCCAAGCTGATTCGGGAACTGATCCAGAAATCCGTCGACCTGCGGTCCATTTACGATATCGAGGTCTTTGACCGGGCCTACCGGGAGATTTACAAGGGCTCCGTCCTTGGAATAAACCGGGATGGGCTGATTGAAGTTGAAGTGTCCAATTTTACCGATCCCGCTTTGGATTTCAGGGACAAGGAGGTCCGCGTCGCCTTTCGGATGTCGCGTCTGGGCCAGGAAGAATATTTTCAGTTCGACACGGTCTCCAAGTTCATCGGCTTGACCGAAGTCGGGGGACGCCGGGAAAAGGCCGTCCGTTTGGTTTTACCCCGGATTATGGTCAGGAGCCAGAAGCGGCGCTTTCTTCGGGTGCAGCCTAGAGGGAAATTGGCCTTCAAGGTCGATTTTTTAGCCGGACCGGCTTCGGCCGCCCCTCTGCCTGCGGCGGCCTTTCGCCTTCTGCATCAGGCCGACATCAGCGATATAAGCATCGGCGGGTTGCAGGCCGTAGTCACCTGCCGGGGCCGGGAGCTCAGGGTCAGGCCCCAACAGGAACTATACGCCCGCTTTCGTCTGCCGACCGCCGGACTGGACGTCGCGGACCTGCCCGATTTTTTCTTGGCCCGGGCCAAAGTCCTGGAAATCCATAGAAAGAGCCGGGGCCGGCGGATCATGTCCCGAGAAGCGGACGCCAACATGGTCGGACCCCATCTGATCCGGGTCACCTTCACGGCGCGCGGCCGTTATAACGCCGAAGACAAGACCATCTCCTTTCGGCCGACCACCCCCGTTATTTTCGATGATCTGGCCCGCTGGATTCACGCCTATCAGAGATACGTCATTCAGGAAGAAAAAGACACGAAAAGGAAGCCTTTGCCGGCAAAAAACATGTATTCACGGGAACCTCTGGAGGTGACCCCCAAATACCCGCCCCAGAATACCAACCGGGGATCAGATTAAAGGTCGAACCAGGGGGCCGTCGAAATCCGGTCAATCAGGTTGGGGACGGCCGGGGGCGGCGGTTTAAACTCAAACCAGGGAGAACCAAAGCTATGGACCTGCTTCAAATCACAGGTAGTTCCTCGACCTTGCTCCAGGAGCTGCTGGCTGGTCTGCCCCAGGCCGTTGTCCTGACCGACTTGGAGGGCCGCATCCTTTTCGCCAACCGGATGGCGGAAAGATTGACCGGTTATGAAGCCGACCGGCTGAAAGACCAGGACTTGTCCATTTTTTTCACCAGGGAGGACTTGGGCTACCTCTACCCCAACCTCTTTTATCTGGCCCGACGCCGTCAGCCTTTTGAAGGCGAAGTCATGCTTCAGCGCAAGAACGGCGCCAAGTTTTTCGCCTTCCTTTATTTCACCCCTTGTTCCGACCCGAGCGACGGCCGGACCGTAATCAGCGTTTCCTTTCAAGACATCGACCGTCAAAAGAGCCTGGAAAAGGTCATTAGGGAAACCCATTTTGAAGACCTGGTCAAGGTGGCCAACGGCATCGCCCACGAGCTGAGGAACCCCCTGGTCGGCATCGGCGGGTTCGTCAACCGCCTTTACAAAGTCTGTGCGGCCGGGGAGGAAACCGAGCGGTATCATAACTATATCATCAACAATATCAAAAAGATCGACAACCTGGTCAAAAAGGTCGACCTCCTGGTCTCCCTGCCCAAACCGGACTTGACCCAAGAACAAATCTCCGGACTCATCGAAGCGGCCGCCGCAACCTATCGGGAGCGGATCGCGGCCAAACAGATCGAATTCATCAACAAGGTCGGCGAAGAAAAATTTCTGGTGGACAAAAATCTGTTCGTCAAGGCCTTTTCCATTTTGATTGAAAACGCCCTGGACGCCCTTTCTCCGGGGGGCCGGATTGTCATCGACAGCGAAACCCAGGAAAATCAGTGCCGGGTCGAAGTGGCCGACACCGGGGCGGGCATCTCCTCGGAAAACCTGCCTCACATCTTTAATCCGTTTTTCAGCACCAAGGCCGACGGTTCGGGCATAGACCTGGCCGTGGTCAAACGGATCATGGAGGGTCACGGCGGCCGGCTTGGGGTCGAATCGGCCGTGGGTCAAGGGACGAGGTTCTGTCTGTTCTTCCCCCTGGAACGCCGCCGCCAGATACGCATCTCCCTTTTCAGCGAATAAGGACCGGGATTTTATTGGGCTCCGCCGCGGGCGGCGGTCAAGCCGAGACGCCTCGTTCCAGGGAATCGGCCATGGCCGGAGGCAGGTCGGTTCGGCGAATCAAGGCGGCCACCTTGTCCACCGGGTAGACCACCCGGCGCAGTTCCGGTTCCACCCGTCCGTCTTCCAGGTTAAGAATTAAATAGCCGGCCCTTGGATCGCCGTCCTTGGGTTTGCCCACGCTGCCGGGGTTGACGACCAGTCGGCCGTCCACCGGGCGGACCATGGGCTTATGGGTGTGGCCGCAAAGCAGGAGGTCGGCCCCGGTGGGCGACAGCAGGCCTCGAAGCTTTTCCTCCGGCGCGTCGGGATAAAGATATTCCCGGATGCTTTGGGGCGAACCATGAACCAGGGTCAGGCGCAAACCTTCAATTTCCAGGTCCAACCTCAGCGGCAGGCCAAGCAGGAACTCGCAGTCTTCATCTGAAACCCGTTTCCTGGTCCAATCGTAGGCGGTCCGGCCCACGGCCGAGATGCCTTTCTTGAGATAGGCGGCGACCGGGTCCGGGTCCCGTCCGGCTACGGCCAAGTCATAATTGCCGGCCAGGCCGGGTATCTGTTTTTCCCGGACAAAGGCTACAGTCTCGGCCGGGTAAGGATTATAGCCGACCAGGTCGCCCAGGTGATAAACCTCGCTTATTTCTTCCCGCTCGACATCGGCCCACACGGCTTCCAGGGCGGGCAGATTGGCGTGAATGTCCGAAAGGATCGCGATTCTCCTCATCATCACTCAAGTTCGCTTTGTTTTATTCGGCTGAGATTTTCAAAGCCCAGATCGGCCCGCAGTAAACAGTCGAATCACCCGGACGCGGACCGACGCCGGCCGCGGCCAGGAAGGCTTCTTTTAAATCAGGGCCGGGCAACAGATAGCCGGTCAGGGTCACTTTTAAAGGCTTTTGGTCCGGGAAAAATCGGGCTTCAGCCTTCTCGGCCAGGGCCCGGGCTTCCTCTCTCAATCCGGCCAGTTCTTCTTCGGCCCAAGGCCTGGCGGCCGTCCGGGCCAGAAATTCAATAAATTCCGGCGGGAAAGGCCGCCGGCTCTCGATTTCTTCAAGAGAGACCAGATCGGCCGGGGTCTCGAAGGATATTTTCAAAAACTCTTCCAGAACATCGGTAGACCTTTCGGACAGGCGCGGCTTGTCGGGATAGGCTCGGGCCAGATTCAGGTCGAGTTGGGCCACGGCCTCGGCGCTGTCGGTGAACAAGGCCTGACCCGGTTGGCCGTAGGCCGCGTACAACCTGGCCCAGGCGGCCAGCCGCAGGGGCGTCAATTCACCGCCGGGCTCATCGAGTAAAGACAGTGTAGGACCGCCCGCCGCCTCTCCGAATTCGGAACCCTCCGCCTCCATCGTCGCTTCTTCCAAGCCCAGAATTCGGCCCAAGAGGCCGGACCGCTTTTCCGCCTCGGCCAACAAGGCGTTGACTTCGCTCTTTTGCCGGTCAAAATGTTGGGCCAGGTGAAGGAAAATCTGGGCCTCCCGGTCCGGGTCTTTCCGGGCGGCCGGGTCGGTGCGGAGGCCGCGGATAGCAGTCATCAGCCCCGAAGGTGAAGCTTCGAGTTCCGGTGCGCCCAGTTGGTATTTCAGGGAAGACAGACGGCGCGGGTCGCCGTGAAGTTCAGCCCAGCGGCTCAGTTCCGCCAGGATTCTTTTAATCTCAGTCCGATCCCGGATGAAGTCGGCCTCTATTAACCGGAGCCGGCCCCGGGCCGCGGCCGGATAGTCATCAGGGTGGCCATCCGGCAACGAATAGACTATAATGGTTTCAAAAAACTGGAGGGCCTGGGCCAACAAAAGCGGCTTGATCTCGGTAAATGGAAAATAACAGGCCGTCGGGGCGTTCATTGGCTTCCCTCCACTGGAGATAAAAATGGATGAACATTTTCACGCGGTCATGGATCGGAATATTTTTAACCTCAAACTCAGTGTTGAAGCCGCTTCGGCCTACATCCTGGTGACGGCCATCGTGGGTGAGAATATCTCACCTTCCCTGGATAACATCCGGGACCGTTGGACCAAATCCGAGACAGACCTTATAGCGGCCCTGAACGAGCTGCTCGGCCGCCACGTCCTCCACTTCAGAGAAGGCGCCGACGGTCAAGCCTTCTACTATCCCAACCCCGCCTCGCTCTGGCGCTAAGCCCAAAATACTTGTTTGAGAATATAAGGTAAAGGCACATCTCTGTCAATGCGGGCCGCCGGCCGCCCTTGACCCCGGCCGCAAAAAGCAATTTTCGGCCGGGGTCTTCGGTCCCTTCCAGCCGTTTCCAACCGGGGATTTAAATCCACCCCCCCTGACTCAGTCAATCTTTTATGACGAATCAGGGGATACTAACCTGTCAGCCGTATGCAGAAAAAAGCCGGGGAAGTTTATCTCTTTTTCAGGCTGACTCCGGCCGCCGTTTTTCGGACGGAAAATGAATCACCCACCTGAAAACCCATCTCTTCTATTATTTCTTTGGGCACAACCAGACTGCCTCTTTTAGAGACCTTCAGCTCTTTGGTCTTTTTCTCGGCCACGCGGACCTGACCTCTGGGGCTGACGATGCCCGGGACTACGCCTTTTTCAGTCAAAGCGTCTACATAGGCTGTTTTCAGTTGGGCCAAAGTCTTGAACCCGAATTTGTCCATTATCTCCTTTGAGGGCCTTTGGTCTTCAATGGCTTTAATTAGTTTAGCCGCATCCACTTTCTTTTTTCTGGGCATATAACCTCCTTTCCTGATCGGCGCCAACCATCATGTTGGTAATTCTTGCCGGTTGAATCAACTCCTGAGGATAACCGACGCTCTTGCAAGAGATCAACTATTCGAAACAAAATTGACCGGCAACATATTTACCGGAGTCGGTTGATCTTAAATCAGGCGATCAATTCGCCTCGAAAAAATTCTTCATAACTTTTCAAGTCTATTAATTAAGCAAGGATAAACTGAATCCTCCGAGACGTCCCTTCCCAAAACGTATATAAAGGCTAACATGAAGCGGGAAAACTGTCACCGCTCATTTCAAGCTAAAGTAAAGCCTTTTGACGAAACATGTCAAGATAAAAAGAATCGTTCTTTTGAATTCATGATCCAGGTCCGCTTTTGATCGCCTGAATTTCCGGGGAGTTTTATTCAAGTTTTATCTTACAGATGCCGATAAATTATAATAAGAGTAATCTAAGGAAACGGACAGCAGGAGCATGAGATTGCCCACTATTTACATCAATGAAATCGAGGCCGGGACTCCCTTGATCGGGCGGCCTCCGCCGAACTTCAGGCCTAAAGAAGACCGCAAGGCGATCAAGCCTTTGGTTAAAAAAAGAGGCGATCGCGAGCAAGAGGAGCAACCGGGCCGGCCGAGAGCCGGGGAAGAGCTGGACCGTTACATTTGACCTTCGGAAATGATTCGCCGACCGATAATATATCGATCGGCGTAATAGCCTCCGTCCAGACGCTGAATTTCGACCCGACGGCCTGATCTCGGGGCGTGAACAAAACAACCGTCCCCGACGAAGATGCCCACATGATAATCTTTGGACCAGGATATTTTAAAAAAGACCAGATCGCCGGGCATTAAGTCTCTTCGGTGGACTTGGAACCCGGTTTTTATCTGATCTTCAGCCCGTCTTGGCAAGTTCAGGCCGTAACGTTCATAAACATATTGGGCCAGACCGCTGCAATCGAAACCATTGGGATCGTTGCCTCCGTACTGATAAGGAACGCCGACAAAAGATTTGGCCGTCAGGGCGATCTTTTCCCCCAAATAAACAGGCTTGGGCCGGCTCTCTTTTTCAGGAACTCTCAGGGGGCCGGACGGAGGAATGACGATTTTTTTGGAGTAACCGCAACCCGGAATTAAAAACAGAACTGCAGCCAGTAGAAAAAGCAGTTCGAACAAACCGCCTTTCCTCCAAAACAACCCGGTCCCTGGACGATTTAAAGGCAAAATCGACTCACCGGCCACTTTAATGACTCCTAAAAAATTCAACCCCTTAAAAATTAAATAGTTTGACCGGTCTGAACAATTCATTTTTAATTGAAATAAATATAGCCAATTTAAAACCAATTTGCAACTTTTTTAGGTCAGACGCGCCAAAACGCCCTCCTTCATCCGGGCCGGGCGAAGGTCCGGTTTCAATAATTTTTAGGGCTTGGGCGGTCTTTTTATTTTTTATACCACCAGGCGTCCCGTCCCCCTTCGACGAAGGTCAGGCGGTCGGCCTGGCCCCTGACCGTGCGGCCGGTATAGTTGAGTTTACCGCCTTGAACGGCGAAGGACCAAGTCCCGTAAGGCTGATCGTCCACGGCCATTTTGAGGGTGTATTGGCCGTCCTTGCCCACCAGGTCCTGGGCCTTGAAGTAGGCCCCGCCGGAGGTCCCCTTCATCGGGAAAATCATATCGAACTCGAAACGAATCCACCACGGTTTGAGATTGTAAGTCGTGTCCGGGCGATTGGTGCAGATCACCTGTCCGCCGCGGAGGATTTCGATTTTTATCTTGGCGTCCTTGCCCCGGTTTTCGGCGATTTTGTGCCGGAGCCAGACTTTCCACAGCAGGGGCTTGGACGGGTCGGCGTCGGTGTAATACAGGTAGCCCCAGTCGCTCCAGTCGCCTTCCAGGCAATAGAAATCGCCGGAACTGAAGGCGTCCCTGGCCTTGATCACCCCCACGGCGAAGGGGAAATGGTAAAAATGGTCACCTTCGACGTAAAAGTCGAGGTTGTAGTTGCCGGGGGCCAGCTTAATTCCCAGGTTTCCCTCGGAACAGCCCTGGCAAAGGGCCGTGTCCAAGAGCCAATAAGGTTCCTTGATGTTTTCGCCGGTCATATCAAAACGGACGAGCTGTCGGCCGGAGGCGTCCTTGATCACGGCCCAGATCAGACCGCCGCCTCGGGGATCGTAAGGGTAAATAGTGCGGCTCTTGACCGGCGGAGTGGGCAGAAAGACGGCCTGAATATGGTCCAGGTAGACCAGCCCGGATTCGGAATGAATTTTGACCCCGTTAAGCACGGTGGAGAACATCAGTCCGGGTGGGTAGCCGGAAGGGTGAGGGGTGGGCTTGCCCCGGCCTTCGGTGGAGGCCGGGGCCGGCGCGGAACCTTGTCCGCTTTGGCCGGGGCCGGAGTCGGACCCGCCGCCCGGACCGGTTTTTTGTTCAATGGCTTCAGTGGCCTTTTTTTTCAAATCGTCTAGCAATCCGGCCTGGACTGTCTGAACCGACCAAGTCAAGAGGATACAGCCGGCTGCGGCCAGTATTACGGTCCCAATCTTCCATCTTTTTGTCATGGTTTTCTACCCCCTTCTTGGAGCTCCTCGACTTCCGCCGACTTTAGGCCGGATGAACGGCCGATTATTCCCCATTGCCCCTAAACAGCCGATAACGGAAGCAATAAGTCATATTTCCCGTAATCCGGGAAAAAAGCAACATAATTAATCAGAAACCCGGTCGGGAAAAAGACATGGGAAAAAATTTCGGCCGGCGATGATTCCGACAATTTTTTCCTTGATTTTCAATCGTTTCAACCTATAATCATAGAATAAAATTCAGATGGTCCATCCAAAAGCCGTCGGCCAAGCTTAATGCGGGGGAGCATTTCTCGTTGGGATTTAGAAGTTTTACCCGGAAAAAGGGGGACATTATGTTCACGAATTCAAGGAAAAGGCAACGGCGATTCTTTACCGTCTTTTGGTTTTGCCTGGGGGCGGCGTTGTGCCTGGGGCTGATGACCTCGGGGGCGGACCCGGTCTGGGCCGCCTACAATTACACCTTCGGGACCAAAGTGAATCCGGCCATGCCTTCCACCAGTCAATACGTTTACACCCGCGGGTTGTGGATGCAGGGCCAGACGCTTTATCTGGTTTATGTCGAGGCCTCCAAGGTCAAATTCGTCAAGTCCACCGACGCCGGGGTGACCTGGTCGGCCCCGGTCAATGTTTATGGGGCCGGGTCGTCCCAGTACCGACCAAGCGTGGTGGTCGATAACCACGGCTATATCCATGTGGTTTGGGGGCAGTACGTAGGCAGCTTTATGGAGGCCTATTACGCCCGGTCCACCAACGGCGGAGCTTCCTTCACCGATGTTCAGTCCCTGAGCGGCACGGATACTGTTAATTGCGATTTTCCCAGGGTGGACGTGGATAACGCCGGACGGGTCTTCGCGGTTTGGGAGAGAATGTCCACCCCCAGACAGCTCTATGTAAATAGATCGACCAACAGCGGTTCATCCTTCGCCAGCAAGCAGTTGCTGCAGAACACCTCGGTGGCCGGCTCCGGAACGGGCGAGTACCTCACTCCGGACATTGCCTCGGCCGGTTCAGGCGTCTGGCACGTGGTTTACGGCGACTGGGACAGTTCGCTCGGCTATCGGGTGGTCAGACATATCAGGACCACGGACAACGGGTCGACCTGGTCGAGCCCGGTCAGGGTCAGCAGCGGTTACGGGGGGACCGGCGACTATATGGGCACGGTGGTGGACACGGGGATAGACGGCCGGGTTTACGCGGCCTGGCACTGCCGTTACTCCGCGGATGTTGCTTACAACAATGTTTACTTTTCCCGGTCGACCGACGGCGGGGCCACCTGGTCGCCGCGCTGGCCAGTCAATGACACGCCCGAGGATAAGAGCGATAACGTCGATTGCATCTGGCCCAGTCTGAGGTCAGGCGGTCGGAGCGCCCCAGGAGGGGACGCTGTAATCGTTTCCTGGCGCGACACCAGAAACACCGCTCCCGGCAGTGACGGGGGAATCTATTTTGCCATGTCCGGGAACGGCGGATTGAATTTTTCAGCCAATTCGCCGGTAGACGACATCGTGGCTTCGGGGCACGCCTTTTATAGCTACAGCAGCGTGGCCGGCAACGACAAGAACCAAGCGGTGGCGGCCTTCGCCCACGCCTCAGCCATGCAATCGGTGTATGTCACCCGCGGCCACCCCAACGACTGGTTCCGCCGGGCCGACCCGGTGCTTTCAACCGGCCCCACCGGCTCTTGGGACGACGAGCGGGTCAAGCAACCCTGGGTCAGACGTTCGGGCACAACCGGCCAATATCATATGTGGTATTGCGGCCACGGGACGATGAGCGGTCCTCAGATCGGTTTTGCCTGGAGTCCGGACGGGGTCGGCTGGTCCAAATACGGCAGTCCGGTCATTCCTTATCGTAATTTGTACCCCTGGGATTACAACGGGGTGTCTCGGCCGGTGGTTTTGTTGAATCCGGGCGGGGGCAGCTCGAGCAGTTATTTCTGGGAAGCCTGGGTGACGGGCAAATGTACGGGCAACCAGTTACGGGGGCTCTATTACCGGGGGACCTCGCCGACCTCGTGGACGCTGGGTCACTCCAGCCCGGTGCTGGACGTGGGCTCGTCAGGAGCTTGGGACAGCCAGGCGGCCAGTCCCCAGACGGTCATCAAGGACGGTTCGACTTATAAAATGTGGTACTTAGGCTGTAATGGAAGTACTGACGCTATAGGTTACGCCACCAGTGCGGACGGGATCAACTGGACCAAGCACAGCGGCAACCCGATCTTTACCGGGCGGCCCGACAGCTGGGAGGTGAGCATCGGAGCTTGCCATGTGCTTTATTACGGCGGCCGTTACCGGATGATTTACGTGGGGGGCGGCTCGCCAGCCAAATTGGGATTGGCCCGTTCCACGGACGGGATCAATTGGACCCGGGAAAACGGACCTGGAGCCGCATGGACCCAGACCGATACGCCCTGGTTCGGTCCGGTGGGTCACAGTTGGGAAAAAAGGCATATCATCGAGCCGTACCTCATGAAAGACGGCAACGATTATTATATGTGGTACGGCGGGGATGACAATACTTACGCCGGGAACGGTTTCTGTAAAATCGGGCTGGCCACCAAGAGTTTCCCCCAAGAGCAATGGACTACAGATAGTTTTACTTTGAATATACCGGCGGGAAGTACGGCGGCGGCTTACAAGATGCACGGCATCCCGCTGCACTTGCCGGACCCTGGAGCTCAAGCTGTTTTCGGCCCGGCTATTGGGACCTATGACAACTATCATATGCGCATCGGTCGCTGGTCGCCTTCTATAGAGACCCATAAAGAATATCCGGACATAGGAGAAATATTTTACGGTTGGGCCGGCTGGTTCCTGTTCCGTAACGGATTGTCCCATACTTTCAATGGCTGGCAAATTAACGGCAGAAACACTGGATGCCTCTTAGGCCTGGGCTGGCGCGGGGCCTGTCTGGAACCTGGTTGGAACCAAGTGGCCAACCCCTTTAATCACAGCGTGGATCTGAGAGGCGCGGTCGTGTATGACGAATCCGGCGAAAATTTATATTACCTTCTCAGCAGCGCCAATAATTTGACTCAGCGGGCTTTTTGGGGTTATTCGGGCGGCAGTTATTCGCAGGCCGCCAGCCTGGCTGCCGGAGGGGGCGGCTGGGTCAAGAACATGACCTCGTCGAATGTGACAATCGCCTTCCCGGACACCACGGCCAGCTTCCCGGCTCCGGCCTATGATGCGGAACGAGCCGAGGACCTGGAGCAGCCGCCCGCTCCGCCCGGAGCTATTGACGGCTCGGCCGGTCCTTCCGGCGCAGGCGGAGGTGGCGGCGGCGGAGGCTGCTTCGTGAACACTGCGGCCGATTAGGCTTTCGGGGACCTTGCAGTAGCCGCTGAAAGTCGAGTTTAACTGAACCAGCAACCAGAGGGGAGTCGGCCCGGCCGATTCCCCTTAACATTTCAGAGAGGGATCATGGCGGAAACCATAGACGAATTGACCATTGCCTATGAAGAGGACGGGGTCCTGGTGATCGAGGAGTTGGACAAGGTGGTCCTGAACCGGGGGGCCTGGACGACCATTTTATATCTGTACCGGGAAAGGGACCGCAAGACCGGAGAATTCGGGCCGCCCAAGGCGGGTCTGCGGCGATATCAGAAGTTCGGCGGAGTTTTTCGCAAGAGGGACGCCATAAACCTGTCGGAGAGCGGGGTCGATATTTTACGCCGGACTCTGGCTCAATGGTTTGATTCGTCGGATTCGGATCAGACTGGTCTGTAGCGGACTTTTCTCGGAACATGCAGCCTTTCCGTGCGAAAAGGGTTGTGCTTAGACTTTATTTCTAGTATTTTTAAATCATGGGTCATTTTTAAAATATTTTTTTAACAAGTAGTGATTGACAAATAGCAGGTATTTTGACAGACCCATATTAGGCAATATGTATTTTAAAGCGCCAGGGCCTATGGAGATTTCAGGCTCAGTGCTGAATGAATTTCCCGGAAGGTTTTGAATTTCAAATCTGAAATGATCCTTTAATATAATTCCCCAAAAAAATTAGGTGGTTACCCTATTGCCAAGTTTCGGCTCGGGAAAAGAAATAATATTATCCCACTGCTGTCCCACAATTATATAAGGGATAACTGTTGTTTATCTGGGTGAGGATGGGGATAGGCATCGGGTTTGAGGAGTTTGATGAGATCTCGTCGTTCGAAAAGATTGAGTTGGAGCAAGCGTAG
>Ga0209164_1000346_pt1 | contig 122661 bp, 106 predicted proteins | sample MTBNYHSulfiMetaG_FD_187458 | JGI IMG/M metagenome (GOLD analysis project Ga0209164, IMG submission 187458) | Enrichment culture microbial communities from rom New York Harbor, USA that are MTBE-degrading - MTBE-NYH (New York Harbor Sulfidogenic)... | ecosystem: Environmental > Aquatic > Marine...
GATATCATTTTCACCCAGATTATTGGAAAACGGAACATGTTGGTTATCCATGAACCTGAGCGTATCTTGCTCATAATCTCTTAGCCGTTCGAGCAAATTTCTGGATTTTGATCTTTTAAGCCGTCCCCTTTTTCTTTTTGTATCTGGCCTAACCGGTTCCGGGCATTCAATTTCAGCTTGTTTTATCAGGACCCTGTATTTAAGCCGGTATTTTTGTGATTCTTGTGCATCTAGCGCACCACCGGCATTGTTGACCTTGCGATTTATCGTTTCAAGTAGGTTTTTCATGTTTTGCGCCCACTGCTGGCCATCCTGCTCCCAGGCCCTTGTCAATTCCCTTAAATGATGGGCATTGCACAATGCGTGAGTACAATCGATCTTATAATAAGGCTTCCAGTGGTCATGGCACAATATCCCTTTGAACCTGGGCAAGACGCCCATCTCGTTCATGGCATCTGTTCCCCTCTTTGCATGGGGATAATAAAGCGTCCAGGAATCGTTGGAAACGCAATGCAGCCAATGTCCTTTGCCACCTATATTGATTCCGGTTTCATCAGCATGGGCGACATCTGAAGCAGCTAACTTATTTTTGACCTGATCTTCAAAGGCGGCCAATAATTGAAAGGCTTCTTGATTGAAATTGAAAATCGAGCCTTCACTGACCGGTATATTCAGCTGATCGGAAAAATAGTCTTGTATTCTGTTGTATGGGACCAGTTGAAATTGCGACATATAAACCGAATGGGCTTTGAGTCCTGTCCCATATTGAACCGCTTTTGTAACACCTTCGGGGAAAGGGGCAATAAACCGGTTGCCTTTATTATCTTCGAGTATCTGAGCCCGGTATTCCGTCACGACTCTTAAAATATCAATATCGAACACTTGGCGTGTGTCAAAACCTATCTCCCGGCATCACTCTTGTCCAAAATCGGTTTTTCTTTGGACAGCATCCGGAGGGGTCAGGCTCCGGACTATTTGACCCTAAGCTGCCAGAAGCGCTCAAAACCCCTTATTTTGTATGCTTGACAGGTTTCTTTGCACTTACAAAAGCCCTGTCTTTCGTCGTCCCGCTTTTGGACAGCATTCTGAGCCCAAAGGCAACCTGAAATCACAGTAGAATGTCTGACGATGTAAAATCAGGTAGTTACCTGTCCAAGAAGGGCATTTTCAGTTTATTTTGGACAGTAGTGTCCCGGTATCGTGCGGGAGGCAGCTTACTGCGATCGACCTTGATCACTTCAATTTTATCAGGGCATCAACCTTTATCAGGGTTTTACCGACATGGCCTTCTTGGCCTCCTGGTTTTTTACCCGTTTTGGTTTTCGGCTCTTTTTTCCTATTTGGATCGCTCGATGGCGGCTTGCTGCTGTTTGTGCTGTTTAAATTTAACCGATTGGCAAGCAAAGAGATTATCAGAATCAGAATCTCGAACATTGACCTCGCGCCGACAGACAACTGCTTGTCTTCGCGAATAAGACTTTGCGCCTTTTTTATTGTAGCCTCGATGTCAATGCTGTTAATCTTCACTCGGTTTAGCTCCTGTCGCTGATTCAGAACATTATAGCACAGGTTTTGAAACCGATATTTTTCGTCCTGTAACCGCCGTGATCGCAATAACGCTCACGGACGTATGCCAGGGGACGTGTTTATCTTAAAAGCTATCAGCGCATCTTGTTAAGAGCTTTTATGGCCGAAATATGCAGACAATCCTAACAAGATTACTTTTTGCGATTTTTCAGAAAAACCCTGTCAAGCTTTTTTTCTGCTTTTGCAGATTTTTCGCTGAATAGTTGCAATTATTCAAGGATTATCTCTCGCAGAGCACACAGGCACACAGGGCACACACGATTTATTCTCAGCGGTCTCTGAGGACTCGAACGAACGACGTGAGTGGGCGGGAGGAATCTTTTCGGGAGGATTAACATGGCCAGGGGAGACCAGTTGGGAAGGCAATGGAAGATCATCCAGACCTTGATATCGTCCAGGAAGGGGAAATCGGCGGCGGAACTCGCTGAGGAACTGGAATGTCATCCGAGAACAGTTTATCGGGTCTGGAGGCTCTCCAAGTAGCCGGGTTTCCCATCTACACGGAACGATCAGAAGGGAAAAATCTGTGGTCCCTGTTGGATACTGTCAAACACCAGATGCCGGTCCCGTTTTCCCTGACGGAGCTCATAGCCCTCTATTTCAGCAGGGACATGCTCAAGGTGTTCAAAGATACGGGCTTCTATGAATCCCTGGAGTCACTCCTCCAGAAGGTCAAGACCACCCTCCCACCGGAATCCATCCAATATCTCAAGAACGTTGAGCAGACCCTCCACCTTGCCACAAAACCATATAAGGACTACGGCAGGTTCAAGGAGGTCCTCAATCGGGTGACCGACGCAGCCCTCAACCGTAAAACCATCGAGATCGTCTATTACACCATGAGCCGGAAGAAAGAGACCCGGCGCGGGGTGAAACCATTTAAGAATTTCGTCGGCCAACTTTTACCAGGCTGAGGGCCTTCGAATTGTTGTACCGGGAATTGGATCAGGAAGTTGAGATACAGCCAATACGCCTTTCCTTATTCGTTTGTTGAAATCCGCGTATTGCATGAGTTCTTTTGAAGGATGGGTTTTATTTGGCGTGATCAGACCGATCATTTTTTTATGTTGGGTTTTTACAAGCCTGAGGGATTCAGCCAAGTCACTATCATTTGATACAATTATTGCGCAATCATACAAATTGAGCCATGCATCATTTAAGAGATTCAGCGCGAGGTTCACATCAGAGCCCTTTTCCTCGGTTTTTATAATATTGACAAATTTTATGCTTTTTCCGAAAAGATTTTTATTGATTGGATATGCTAATGGTTTGAAAACATTATGACTTAAGAACTCACCATAGTGAATTGAAATCTCAGGTATATGTTTTACCAATGCTCTCAGGAAGGTTTTTTGACGTACCGGCTGAGCTGGATCTATTTTACCGGTAACTACAGCTGTAAAATATTTAATTGAGAGTATATCATGCTTCGGGTCCAGGAGATGTTCGAATAGTTTCTTAAAATTTACCCATTTGTATGGCGTATCTTTGACTGCCCCATAATAGAAATTGAAGCCATCAATATATATGTAAGTTCTCATACTTGTTTTATTTTACAAAAAGCAGGGGCCACCGAGGTGGCCCCGCACCCTGGGTCGAAACCACAGGGGAGATTTATCCGTCTGTTTTGATAACATAAACTTCTGACTCAATTCTGTCAAGAAAAATAATCTCCTCATGCAAGTTACGCAGCAAGCACCGCCGCAGTTTTGTGACCATTTTACCGAACGGTAAAGGCGACTGCAAACCGTTTGAGTCGGGATCGATAGACGGCTTTATTTGATCGATATGAGCGATTGGGGGGAGTCGTGATAAGGTCTGCAAAGCTTTATGTGCCAGAGAAGTTGTCTTCACGATATCTCAAGCATTTAGTACCACCCAAAGCGTGACATTGTCAGCCTTCCATGCTGAAGATAGATGGGTAGGATACTTCATTTGCGGCTCAGACTGGAAACACAATTTTGGGCAAGGGTCGCAACTAACCCAACGCACAGCTTGGCCGAATCCTCATAAATCTTTCCCTGCCCGTGCAAGGATCACCTCTGAATCGTGACGATCACCGAAGGAGGGGACGTGAGAACCTCGAACACCCGCAAGATTGCCGAAAAGACATGGTGGGTTGTGGACGAATACGGGAACTCCAGGACGGTGAATGATTTTTCGGGTGATCTGAACGACAACAGGAACCGGGAGGGCCAAGACTGAAATCGGGCTTGAACCTGATCCAGAGGGATGGTATACTTTTCTTCAATGCTTTGGCCTGAAATTGCGCTAAGGGGTGGACCTTCTTGGTCGGACCGGTGGGACTGCGCCCCATCCCAAAGCAGGAAGAGGTCAGCCTCCACCCTATTGCTGAGGGATTGCCCCTTGCTTGGGGCTCGGGCTGGCCTTTCCCTTATCGGATCCGCCTTCTATTAAGTAGAAACAAATTGCTGCGATCAGGCCTAAACCCGGTTAGTGAGGAATGGCCCGTCAACTCCATTTCAGCCAAGACGAACCCGAAAGCCACCATAGGAGGGAACTGTTCCAGGGATTCGGCTTCCATCCGGTCAGCGACAAAACGTGTCAAATATCCTGGGAGCTTGCTGTCTCCGAAATGCAGGGTCTTCCGGGTCTCTGTGTTCCGCCGAACCAGTTGGGCGATCAAATTCAAATCAATCTTTTCGAAGTCGCAAGGCAAAGTGATGTTAATCAGCACCCCGTCTCGTTGGTTTCGTCTCCATAACTCATAGACAGGGCTCTCTGGATCTCCCAGGATGGAGTTTAAGCAAAAATCGTCCCGGAACTTGTGACAGACCCTCTGGAGCTCTTCAAGATCGGATGTCTCATGTTCTACCAGTACCCGGTAATGGCGGGGACTATAGGGCAGGCTGTGATCCTGATCGAAATTCTCGCCCAAGGCCACTACGAAACCGGGTCTCTCTGCATACGGCCAGCCCAGGCCCGCCAGGATGCGCCGGAAGGTCATACCGGAGTCGATGTCTACCAGTCTCTTGATGTCACTCCCCCCTCTGACCTCAATCCACTTCGTTTCAATTTTCACGGTTATCAACCTCCTTATGATAGGTCACAATTTCCAAATAGAGAACCCGCTCCAAACTGCCTTGCCATGGCCTCGTAGTTAAAGGCATGGCGGAAATGGTCCGGACCTAACCTCACATATACATAGCGCTTTGAACCAGTCTCCTCGTCCTCCTCAAGCCGCTTGGCGACGTTGTGGAGGTGCTCTGCGAACTCCCGGGTAATCTCGCATTCTTTGGGCAATACAAGGTCCTGATCCAGGATTTCGCGATGAGAAGCGTCCAGGCTTTCGGTTCGATTGCAGGAGACGATCAGCTGTTCCTCATCCCACTTGTAAGCGCCCTTCTGCCTTTCGTTATAATAATTCAGGAACACCCGCCCCCGATGGCGGTTTGCGAAGGCTCGGGCGTTTCTGGTTTCCGGTAAGGCGTCCACCACACACCGGGCTATATTGAAGTTTCTCATGAGACTGTCCAGATCCTCCCACTCAAGGTATATTCCCAGATGAATGATTTCACCTGATCTCTGTGGATGGCGTTTACCAACAACCACATGAAGCAGCTTCCCCTGATCCACACCCATGTAACACGGCCCCATATCCTCACTGGCAAGCCCTTTGTCGCCGCACAAACAAAGGACATCCTGTAAGCTCAGTCTATTTGTGGCCTCAACGTAGGGATTCCCAATTTTGAGGTTGTAAAAGTCGGTCAGGTTGTTCGTGGTCCTGAATTGGTGGAGAATATCCCCAGGGGAAATGAAATGACTGAACAGCTGGCTGTAGTGGTAGCCTCTCTTGTCTGTGATCGAGGGTCTTTTGGCCACCCATTGACCGATAGAGGGGTTGAGCTCCTCCTTACACTTCCGACAAGCCCGAATCACTCGGCCGGCGACTGTAATCAGGCAATCCGGGAACGTGTCCTCAAGGCAGGTGTATTCGCCGCATTTCTGGCACTTCAGGAGCCAGTATCTTTGGTCAGTTTCCTGGAAGGCCTTGTCAATCCCGTAGTCCGGAAGGGTAGGGTTTGAAAGCTGAAGGACAAGCCTATACTCTGAGTGGCCCATCCTTTCCATGGCCATGTCAACGGCATTCTGGGGGCTTTCGTCGAGCTCGTCAAAAACGATAAAATCTACAGGGATGCTCTTCAATCCGACCTTGCTGTGCATCCCCCGGATGTAGAGAAAAGAGTTCCAGACCTTTTTCAACCCTGCGCTGTCCGTGTCCTTCAACCATTTGCCAATGGTATCGGGGTTTTCATCGATGAGGTTCGAGATACGGCTTTTTGAGAAGTCAAGGGCGTCGGTCCTGCTGGGGAACAGATAGAGGGCGCCTCTGAAGCCTCCATACCGGCATTTGTGGAGTGACCTTAACATGGCCCTGGTGGTCAAGCCCAACTGCGCGGCCTTCATTTCCACCTGGAAGGGGTGATCGTCCCGGTAGGGTTCAATCAGGTATTCATGCCGGTCATAGGTGAAGGGCTTTCCATCAAGGGTAATCCCCTCCACCCATTCGTGAAACGCTGAGGCTGTATCGTCTCCTCCGAATTCCTGGCTAATCGAATCGAACAGCTGATCGTATAGCTCGCTTTTGATTGAGTTTATGAATGATTTCATTTCGTACCTCCGGGCTCGCCTCGTCAATGGCCCCTAACACCTCCTGTTGAAATTCCTGAATCGCCTTCATGTCATAGAGGGTGGCAAAGATTTCAAGTTGGAGCTTAAGCTGACCCCGGATTTCTGCCATGGCTTTCAAGGCCAGCTCCCGGGGATCTTTCAGCTTGTACTCAAAAACTTCTTCCTCATCCTTGCCGACCCTGACCGTCTTCTGGGTCTCCAGGATCTGAAGGGCCTCATCGTCTCCTCGTTGCCATCTCATGAGAAGGTCAAGGATCTCGTTGGCGTTATCGTTGATCTTCTGGAGCTGTTGAACCGCGTCCAGTTTACTATCGACAACCTGCTCGATCTTCTTGGCCGCCAAGACCTTTGTGGTTCTCCCTCTAAGCTCGATGAGTCGTTTGTTAACCGCCTGCCTGGAAACACCCAGGGTCCGGGCTATTTCTGCTTGGCTTTTACCCTCGTCAACCAAACGGATCAGCTTAGTATCATTCACTTTCTTGGATGTCATGTTGCACCTGTGGTTGACATGGTTGACAATAAGGTTGACAACAAGAACCCCCATTCAGGAACCATCCTACACAGGGAGGCTCGCTACTATTCTGCCTTGTCCTTCGCGATTTTGCCTTGTCTTCCAAGATAGCCCGAACCCCCCAACAAGAAAGGGGTTCCGGGATTAAGGTTATCCAAACAGGTAGGCCAACATTCCAACCCCCGCTCCGATGGCCGTGCCGATGCCGGGGCCACCAAAGGCGGTTCTGATCATCGCGCCCGAAGACGCACCCCCCGGCCGCCCATGATCGCCCCGCCTGCGCTCTTTCCAGGGCCTTCATAGACGGTTTTATGCCCGGCCTGCATCCTGCCATAGGTGTTGGCGGCGCTGCTCATCCCCTGCATGGCATTCCTGATAGGATTTTCCACCTTGTAAAATCCGCCGATAGGGGTAGCTTTACCTCTTTTCAAAACAACGTTTTCTGTTTCGGCTTAATGCCCACCTTTGCCAATTGTTCCCGGACCTGGCTTATTCCCCTGGCAACAAACCCAAGACCACCGGCCCGGTTAACATCCTTGATAAACTGCTCTTGGTGTTCAGACACCCGGCCCTTTTCGGCCTTGACCTCAACGGCAAGAAACCGACCGTTAGGCAAGCATCCAATAATATCGGCCACACCCTTCCGGCCCATGGGACCGCCCCAGTGCTTGTAGCAGAAGCAGCCACAGGCACCAGGAAAGAGGATAATGGATCTTGTGATATCGGATTCTTTCATAATTCTGGCATCCAACATGCTTTCCATTCGTTGAGAGCTTCTTTGAAGCCAGAGAGGTCCCCGGAATTGGCACTTCTGGTCATCTGCTGATCCAGTTCACCGGCCCGCTTCCTTTCCTCCAGACGGATATCCTCTATGGTGTACCCTGAGTGCCTCCACACATCATTCAGTTCGGCAATTACTGAGTCGAGATCCGTCTCCATTTCACTTCTTAACCCGACCTTTTGCTCCTTTTGCGGCTTTTGCTCTATAAACTGAAAATGTTTATTTTCAGTTTTTACCCCCATATTTCGACGCCAATCCATCATAATTATCTATTTATTTAATCTTTAAATGACTATTATTAGAATTTATCCCCATAAGGAGCAAAAGTAGCAAAAGTAGCAAAAGCCCTCTCTTCGAACTCTTTACCCCTTTTGCTCCTTTTGCGGATTGGTTTTGAGGTGTTTGACTCACGTCGGCCCATCAACGCCATTCTTCCGTCAACACAGGATTGACCGTGTAAGTGACAGATGGTCTTCCACCTGTTTTCTCTCTCTTAACGGCGATGTAGTTTCGTTCCTCCAAGAGATCCAAAAGAGGCTCAATATCTGCTACCCTTCGGAAGGTCCCCTTCAAGCCGTTGTAACAGTCCCTCTTGGTGAAAACATTGAATTTACCTCGTTCGATCCATCGCCAAACCTTCCTCGCTCCCTCCAGAAACTTATCCGCGCCCATGAGATCAAAGGCCTTCAAAGCATGACTGGTAAAAACTGATGCCAACCCCAATGCCTCCCTCATGGTTTCAAGACTGATATTTTCATTCCACGGCTGCTCTGGGTGCTTAACACAGTGAAGTAATCCTGCTAATCGAACGGCCGCCCCTGGCAACTTCCCGGCCCAATCGCTTATATCCTCAAAACGCCCACCCTCCTGGAGATCCACTTCTACGACTCTCGAAAATTCAAGCCATTCCTGATATGCTGCATATTGGAGATTGAGGATACGCGGACTGTTATCTTTTCCAGTCTCCAGATCCAACAGCTGATGAATGACCTTCTCCCAATTCCTTTTGAGGTTGTGTGGCACCGGCTCTGTTTCCAGATTCCTGAACCCCAGACGGGACTTTGGGAGGAGATAAAGGAACCGTGCTAATAACCCCCTCCCCCGAAATCCTGGAGAATCCGCGATGCTCTTCAAGACGCTCGGCTGAGGACTTAACCCCATGCTCAATGCCGGCCGTTCAAGATAGATGCTCTCTCGGCTTCCACGATCAACTCGGACCGGATCTCCGGAATGGCTTTGGAGAAAAAGATCGAGATTTGGAACACCGCTTGAATACCTCCCGGCGAGGATATCGAAAATTCCGCCTTCAGCTGACAGAATGGCCATACACTCATTATGGGCAGCCATTACGGCTCCAAGGTGTTCCGGGGTGATGTCCTGTACCCAAACCTTTGGTAAAACCGGAATCTCTTCGAGTTTGGTCTCAAGATCCAGGATTTCTTTCTGAATCTTTTCCAATGTATCCGGATCAGCTTTCTCGGCTTTCCCATATCTCGCCCGGAGGCCCTTAACTCGCGCCTCGGCATTTCTCCGCCTACTCTCTGCCTCCCGGATTTTGGGCTCCATCTGTATTCTTTTTTCAACTTCCCACGTCGATAAAGGGCGTGTGACCTCCTTATGGTTTGAGGACTTCCGATTGCCTGACTCCAGTGCGACATTGATCCATATATTGACCTGCTCGAAATATCCCTGTTTTACCTGAACGATTATTTTCCTATGGCAGGCGGTTGCGACAGTTGCGAGGCACAAACCCTGGGGAAGCTCCAATGGGGTCTCTGTGGACGATGAGACCGCCTGAGAGAACTCGCCTATGATACCGGGCAAAGGCTCCATTTCTGGCAGGCTGAAATCATCGAGGAAGATCGGCTTTTCCCATGCAGATTCACCCCCACGTCTTTGGAGGGCCAGGAAATCGTCAGCCGTCCTGCCATGTGTGACAAACCAGTCGGTCAGGTCTTCACTATTTTTCATGAATTCCGGCCATTGTATGATTTCGACCTTGTCCGCTACTGCTTTGAGTTGCTCGGCAACCTTCTGGGCCCCCTCCCTTCCTGCCTTGTCCTGATCGTAGGCAATGATTACATGGCGCCCCCTGAACGAATCGTTAAACTCACTGGACCAGCTACCGGCCCCGGCTGTCTGCGTAATGCAGTTCAGGGTATTGGATAGGCCACACAGCGTATCAGGCTCTCCTTCACTTATGATGATGGGATCGTCTCCTTGAAGAGATTCAAGCGGGTAAAGTCGATTCGATCCATAACCGCACTTGTAGTGCACGGTCTTTGGCTCATCCCCTGGGGGTTTCGGGGTGTACCGGCGAATGTTTCGACAGGCGCCTTGAGCATCGAGGATAGGGATCATCAACCGTTTACTTTTGGGGTCATAGCCAATCCGGTAATTCCGAATGATCTCTTTCGACCATCCCCGCTTCTCCCGTAAGGCTCCTATCAGCTTATCTGTCATGTTGGCCTGAAATTGCTCGATCACCTCATCTGGAATCGGCTTGTGAGTGTTTACGGGAAATGATTTGGAAGGGGAGGTGTGCCCGGAGCCATTTATCCCGAAGTCGGTTCCGATCCCCTCAAGGATCTCTCCGAAATCGGAAACCCCTTTCATCTGGCTGTAAAATTTGAAAGGATCTCCCTCTGCTCCACATCCGAAACAGTGGAAAAGTCCGCGTTCTCCGTCGATCGACATGGAGGGCTCACGGTCATCGTGGAGGGGACATAGACATTGGTATTGGTGCCCCCTGCCATTCTTTAACCCTTGAACGTACGGCGCATAAAAATCCTGCCAATGTCCGCTGAAGGCGCTGTTGACATCCTCTTTCCGAATTGTTAATTTATTCATTAAGATGTACCCGTTTTACTGCGTTGGCCTCCTGGCTCATCCCCGGGGGGCCATTTGTTTTTGAAGATCCATAACGATGTGATCAAAATAGGTATCGATCATTGCCAGCAGATCGTCCTCACTGACATCTGGAAACCGAGCCTTAAGCCAACTAAGTACGCCCGCCTCTGCCAGTACAGTTTTTAACTGTTCCACGGTTCGCCTCCTTCTGATTTTTCAAGAAGTCCATCCAGCCATAGGCTCCGCCACTGCCTATACCGACCCCGCGCCAATAATAAACCGGCCCACGGCAGAAGCCGCTTCGCAACTCGCTGGCATATTCGCTTCTTTCCCATTTTAGGTCTCCCCCCGGCTTTGTCTTTCAAGCCAATGTACGACGGCTTTGAGGTTAAACCTCAAATATTTTCCAACCTTTAGTCTTGGGATTGCTTGCGGTCCAAGCTGCCTTGTCTGATTGTAGACCCACGTCTTTGGAACTTTTAATTCGGTTGCAAGCTCATCGGGTGTGATCAGCTCTGGATTTTCAGGAGTTGATTTATCGGACATTCTTTCCCTCCTTCCTGTCAAGCTGGGCAGCCAATGCGTGGAGCCTGGAGTTAATGGCTGATGTGGGCTTGCGAATCCCAGTCAGAAGATTGCTTGTGTACGTGTAGGAAAGGTTTAGGGCTTCTGCTATGACAGCCCGAGGGATATTGTGTTTGCGGAAGATGGAATCGGTTGGATGGGGTTTGATCTGAAGATTTAGAGCATCCATAGAGGCCTCCTTTGCAACTTCTTGAAAAGTGAAGTTCTTCATCGAGGAGACCCCAACAAACAAAAAGGCCGATTGAAGATGGGAAATCTCCCCACCTCATCGGCCTATCACAGTGCTCGTCTGAGGACGATATTTAGATTGTGCTATGCTGTATGGTTATTATTTAAACTCCCCCCGCTTCAGCGGCCCTCTACGGTACTCGTCCAAAGCGGAGAGGGTAAAAATCAAATTGTAATTGTATAAATAATAAATCCATGAATGTTTGTCAAGGCATTTTTTAGGGATATACTCATTCCTCATCAATCTTGATAGTTATCTCCTTAATACGGATCATCTTGAAATCCGGTTTCATCTCGTGCCGAATGGTCACCCACAAACCCTATTTCATACATAAGTTTTCGAGCTCCTTCTGTAGCTGCAAAACCTCGCTTCGTTTCACGATATCTTAACCTCCTTCAGATACACACCACACGGTCACCATTTAGTCACCATAACAGGAAAGATTTTTGACGAAAACCAACAAACAAGATCAAAAGTACCTGGCCCTAAGATACTAATACAATAGAAAAACAACTGATACCAGCAAACAATAATGATAACGATATCAGACCATTATACACCCTGACACGGTAGGGGTCGCGGGTTCAAATCCCGCCGTGCCTACCAGAGGAAAAAAGAAGAATTTAGGCCGCTTTTTTGAGCGGCCTTTTTAGTGATATTGGGCACTTAAGATATTAAAATCGACACGGTTTTGTTATTGGGCTTCTCGGGAACTGGGTTTTTCCCTTACCGAATTTGCTCAACGATCGGATATCTGCCTTCCGGCAGTCAGCGACTCTGTAGAGCGGGGAGAGACGATCCCATGTAAAAGTAATTATCAGTTAATCAGATAAAACTTAATATCAGTTAATCAGATAAAACTTAATATTAAGGGAATGCATTCCAAAAGAGCGGTTAATTATTTAAGAGATGCCAAACTTCTTTTGCCAGGCATAGACCGTGGGACGAGATATACTTAGAATTCGCGAGATTTTAGATACGTTACCATCCGCTTGGCTATAAGCCTTTAGAAATGCAAGATATCGTTGTTTTTCTTTTTCAGGAATGTTGAGCGGGATCTTAATGGCCCTCTGGATGTTAGAGGCAATATCATTGATTCCAATGAGAGGGCCCTCGGCCATAACGATGGCCTGCTCAATAACATTTCGGAATTCACGAATATTCCCAGGCCAGTCATAAGCAATAAGGGCTGAAAGAGCTTCATCTGAAACACCTTTAATATTCTTAGAAAGCCTCGCAGAAAGACTCTCCAAAAAATGTTTAGCGAGCAAGGGGATATCTCCTTTTCGTTCCTTTAAGGTGGGAAGTTCAATATGAAGAACATTAAGACGAAAGAAAAGGTCTGCCCGGAATCGACCCGATTCAACCTCGTCTTGAAGATCCTTGTTTGAAGAGGCAATCACCCTGATATCTACCGGGATTGCCTTGGTTCCACCAAGCCGGGTTACTGTTCGTTCTTCTATGACCCTGAGAAGATAAACCTGAGATTCCAGGGGCATCTCGGATATTTCGTCCAGAAGTAACGTCCCACCATTAGAGAGTTCCAATTTACTGATATGACCGTTTCTGTCTGCACCGGTAAAGGCCCCGGACTCATAGCCGAAAAGTTCGCTGCCCAGTAAATTGGGCGGGATAGAACCGCAGTTGATCGCAACAAAAGGTTTTCCAGCTCGATGGCTCCTTTCATGAATATTTCGTGCAATGACTTCCTTTCCAGTACCCGTTTTTCCAATGATGAGGACATTTGAATCAAATTTAGAGGCCTTTTCGACAAACTCCATAACTTCTAAAAAAGACGGGGAGTTCCCTATTGGTTCATGTGTGCTTTCTTTTGATGACGGCGATTTCTGCCCGGTGTGGCTTTTTTCAACAAGGATTAAGGAGCCGATAAAGCGACGTTGATGGACGAGAGGTTGCCTCGCCAGTCGAACCACAGTCTGGCCTCTTGTATGGATATAAAAAGGTTTATTTTTGTCCTCCCATCCTTGGAGGATCGCAAGCGAGTGGAGACGTTTGTTAAGAAGGTCATCGCTTTCAATCCCCAGGAGTTCGAGTGTCTTCAGGTTTGCACGATGTATCTGATCTTTATCATCGAGCAAAATGACGCCCCGTTCCATTTGATCCAATGTAAGCTGTGTACTATAATCCCTAAAAAAATCGTCTCGTTCTTTCCGAGAGCGGTAGATTTCAAGTTCTATGCACCGCCCCATTTGCAATGCCATTCCTTGGGAGTGAGGTTGGTGGTCTCTGACGTAAGCAACAAAGTCCAAGACCCCAAGCATCTTATTTGTAAAGGGATCCCGGATGGGAACCGCCGTGCATGTAAACTCATGTAACCGACGACAATAATGCTCCGCATGGAAAACATGACTCGGTTGGCCGGTCTTGAGGGCAATTCCAACTGCAGTGGTCCCAGTGAACCGTTCGTTCCAGTTTGCACCGAGAGTGAAATTCACCGAGGCGAGTATATCCTGGATATCCTTGCTGCCGAAGATTTTGAGCACATAGCCTTCGGGGTCAACGAAGCCTACTACGTGATTTGAAACATCAATAAAATCGTTCACGGAATCAATAACTAGATCAAGGGCTTCAATACACTCCTGATGATGATAAAGCCTATCGTTAAGCTGATCTGAGCGTAAAAAGGCGGGTTTATGGTTGTCGGGATTTACATTCAGACTGAGACAACGCCGCCAAGAGCTAAGGATATCCGGGCGGAGTTCCTTTTTCGGAATGGTTTTCTCTTGGATAAAGGCTTTCCACACGCGCTTCATGTCTGATAGGGCTTGGCCTGAATCAAAATCATCATTCTTCATGGGAAACCAGTTCGTATCCATTTGAACCTCCAAATTCGAACACTGCTTGTGACAGATTTGCCTGCGCCAGATTATGAATGTCTTAACACCTCGTTTATCTCCGCCCCAGGTTGCCTTCCTGCCAAAGGCCTCGAAAGTGTAAAGGCCCCAACCCATTTAGTCAAGCAAGTGTAAAATTAGAACTTTACACCTGTCTCGCGGATTCATTCAAGAAGAAAATTTGATTATATCCAATTCGAGAATGGGTTTTGTTAAAAAACATTGGAATCGTTAGCTATTTTAAGTCAGTGGCTTCTTAAATCCGATTGAAAGTAACCTGAATTATCCTGATTTGCGACGGTTGGTATTGTTATTGCTTTTGGAAAACTTTACATGCATTTTGGTGGATAACTCATCCTGGCCCAACTCCAAACCATTATTGTCAAGGAGGAATGCTATGCTGGACCTCAAAATTAAGAACGGAAAAGCGTTTATTCCGGGCGCCGGCTTTTTTGAAGTCGGCATTGGCGTCAAAGATGGAAAGATCGTTGTTCTTGGAGATGCGGAAGTAACTCCAGAAGCATCCGCGACTCTGGATGCGGCTGGCAAAATTGTTATGCCAGGTATCATAGACCCCCATATTCATCTTGGGATATTCAACGATTTCGCCTTTGAATGCGAGCATGAAACAAGGGCGGCTCTTGCTGGGGGAATAACGACGGTTGGTGTTTTTATGGGTGGAGGGGACTCCTACCTAACCCAGCTTGGTTCTCTGATCGATATCGTTGAACAAAAAAGCTCTGTCGATCTTTTCTTTCACCTAAGCATTTTTACCGATGAGCAGATGGGTGAGATGCAAAACTATTTTGAAAAGTTCGGGGTAACCTCTTTTAAGTTTTATATGGCAGGGGTCAAGGGAGTTTTTCCTGGTGTCTCGGACGGCTTTATCTATGAGGGTTTCAAAAGGATTGCGGCAATGGGAGATCGGGCTACTGCCTGCATCCACTGTGAAGACCAGTCCATGTTGGATATCGCTTTCGAGAAGGTGTCCCGGGAAACGCCGAACGGATCGCTTGCGGACTGGGCGAAGACCGGCCCGAATGTGGCCGAGGAAGAAGCCGTCATGAGGGCCTGCTTCCTGGCCGAACAGGCAGGCAATCGCCTTTACATCGTCCACATTTCCTCGAAGCAAGGATCGGACCGCTTCGCCTTCATGCGCCGGAACAGTTGTGCGAGGTTGTTCGGGGAAACCACATCCGCATATCTTTCCGTTAGCAAAGAAGATCCCATCGGTCTCCTGGCCAAAATGCTTCCGCCAATCAAAGGCGAGGAAGACATCGACGCACTTTGGGAACACGTCAGGCTCAACGAACTGGACTCATTCGGCACGGATAACGTCAGCATGAACCGTGAAGTGAAAGGCGCGGAAAAAGGCATGCTGGATGCTATGCCTGGATACCCGATCCTGCAAACGCATTTGCCCGCTATTTTAACCCAGGGTTACCACAAGCGTGGAGTGGATATCGAAACAATCCTCACCAAGGTTACAGTGAATCCGGCCAAGATTTTCGGCTTGTACCCCCAAAAAGGGACCATCGCTGTAGGTAGTGACGCCGATTTGGTCATTCTGGATCTGGATCGAGAGGAAACCGTAAAGAGCCAGGACCTTTTTTCTTACGGAGATTTCTCCCTCTACGACGGAAAAGCTCTGAAAGGCTGGCCGAGCGCGGTTGTGAAGGCTGGACAGGTCGCTTTCAAGGACGGCGAGATTACGGTTAAACCTGGAATCGGGCGTTACCTGCGTCGCCAGTTGTAGATACGGTTAGACCTTGGATTGCCGTCCATGTTGTCCGGTAATACGTACCTCGTGGACTGAGGCCATAGTCGAGCGCTATTTTGAGATAGAGCTGAGACAAAGGGATGCAGTTTCATTCCCTGCGAAGAGAATTTGAAAAAGACGGCGTTTTGGAAAGGGGCTTCGTCTCGATCCGACGTTCGGTTAAGAAGCCTTTAACGAAGAGGCAATTGGAGAGGTCATGTACGAAATTCGATTCCATGGAAGGGGGGGGCAGGGAGCAGTTCTAGCCTCAAAGATTCTTGCAAAGGCGTTGGTAGAGGAAGGGAAGTTCGTGAAGGCGATCCCCTCCTTTGGTTTTGAACGCCGCGGGGCGCCGGTTTCGGCATTTTTGCGTTTTGACGATCATGCAATTCGCCAAGTAACTAACATTTATACCCCCAACTGTATCATTTGTCTGGACCCGACACTACCACGGTCCGTGGACATTTTCGCGGGAGTTCAGGAAGACGCGGTATGGGTCCAGGCTACGAAAAAGAGCGTGGACCAGCTCCAAGTGCCATCAAAGGTCCGATTGATAGGGCTTTGCGACGGGTTCGGTATCGCATTGCAGATGCTCGGACGTCCCATAACCAACTCCATCATGCTGGGGGCGTTTGCAAAGACCACAGGCATTGTCAAACTGGATTCGCTTATCAAAGGCATGGAGTCGGTGGCCTTCCGGGACGCCGCGTTGGACAAGAATGTGAAGGCCGCGACGTACGCCTATGATGTCACCTCAGTGCACAGGATTCCGCCCGGGAGAAAGGAGTGGAGATGAAGGCGCAAGCACGCAATCCATTTGATCAAACGACCATTCCAAACGATTTGTGTCCTATCGCTACCGAGTACAGCATTTTAAACACGGGAGACTGGCGTGCCGAAAGACCAGTGGTAAATCGCGCCAAATGCGTCAAGTGTGCAACATGTTGGCTGTATTGCCCCACCCAATGCATCGAAGAGAGAGCTAATTGGTTCGAGGCCAATTTAGTCATCTGTAAAGGTTGTGGTATTTGTGCGAATGAATGTCCCCATCACGCCATTGTTATGGTGGAAGAGATAGAGGATTAAACAATGCCGAAAACGATTGTTTGCGATGGAAACGAAGCCGCAGCCTGGGGTGTGGCATGTTCTCGACCCGATATGGTCGCGGTTTACCCGATTACTCCTCAATCGTCACTTGCTGAGTACATCTCTCAGTTTGTTGCCGATGGTATCATTGAAGCTGATCTCATGGACGTGGAAGGAGAACACAGCGTACTTTCCGTGCTTCAAGGGGCATGTCTCGCCGGAGCACGCACGTTTACCGCCACTTGCGGGCAGGGTCTGGCCTTCATGTTCGAACCCTATTTTCGGACCCCGCCTCTCCGGCTGCCCATTGTCATGTCCATTGTGACGCGCGATGGGATCACGCCCCAGTGTGTCTGGGGTGGTCAGCAAGATGCAATGACCGTACGGGAGGTGGGCTGGATTCAGATGTACTGTGAAACGGCCCAGGAAGTGCTGGATACGGTGATTATGGCCTATCGAATAGCGGAGCATCGAGATATTATGCTCCCGGTCAACGTGTGCCACGACGGAAACTATCTTTCCTACGGTGTGGAGCGGGTGGAGATCCCCGACCAGGAAGTGGTCGACAGATTTTTAGGAGAAAAAAACACCAATTGGCATGTAGCCCTGGATCCGGAGCGTCCCATGGGGGTGGATCCCTTGACAGGCGGGGCAGGAGGGGCAGGTCCGTCGATGTTCGTGCGCTACCGGAAGGGACTGTGCAAGGGCATGCAGAACGCGCTGAGGGTGATTCCTGAAGTGCACAACGAATGGACCAAGACACAGGGGCGGACTTGGTCTCCGCTGCTGGAAGAGTATCGGCTCGAAGATGCCGATTACGCCCTTGTCACTATCGGAAGCATGTCCGGCGCCGGCAAGGACGCCGTTGACAATGCCCGGGAAGCCGGTGAGAAGGTCGGCCTGATCAAAGTCAAGACCTTTCGGCCTTATCCCGTCGAGGCGATGATTCAGGCCATATCAAAGGTGAAGGCCCTGGGCGTGGTGGACCGCTCCGTGAGTTTTGGGTGGAACGCTGGACCTGTTTATCAGGAAATGCTCTCAACCATATGTTTATCGGGCCGTTTTGTCCCGACAGTCAGCTTCGTTGCGGGCTTGGCCGGAGCGGATATCACCATTCCACACTTCGAACGGGCGATCGAGATCACGGCCAGACTGCTCAAGGGCGAGCAGTTTAAGGAAAGTGTCTGGCTCAATGAAAATGATTAAGCACGAGGATAAGATTATGCCCAAGTGTCCATATCTGATTATAGGCAGCAGTCACGCGGGTCTCGCTGCGGTAGATGCCATTCGCATGCGCGATTCGGATGGTTCCATCATCCTCATATCCAAGGACAAGTGTCTGCCTTATTCTCCAACAGTGCTGCCGTATGTGGTCTCAGGAGAAGCGGATCCGGAAGAAGTCTTTCTTCGGGATGAAACTTATTTCCAGACGAGTGGCGTGACATTTATGAGGGGTTGCGAGGTGAAAAGCCTGGATGTCGAAGCAAAAAAGGTGATTCTCGATTCTGGAGAGGAGGTGGCCTACGAGAAGGCCCTTGTTGCAAGCGGTGCATCACCGAAACTCCCCCCAATCCCCTCGTTGGAAAGCACGCCGTACCATGTTCTCAGAACTATCGAGGATGCCCTCAGGATTCGCGCAGCGTCGGCGAACAAACCTTCGGCCATCATTTTGGGGGGGGGACTCATCGGGATGCATGCCGCGGAGAACCTTGCCAAGGCGGGACTGGAGGTAACGGTGGTGGAGATGCAACCTCAGATCCTGCCTGGTTATTTCGATGCACAGGCTGCGTCCATGATCCACAAAGTTTTCGCAGACAGGGGTGTGCGCATCTTGACGGGGCATGCGGTAACCCATGTCACCGCATCCAACAGCGCCTGTGCGGTGTCCTTGGAGAATGGACTGGACCTCTCGGGTCATTTGCTTCTGGTGGCCACGGGCGTGGAGCCAAATACGGGGTTTGTAAAACCAAATGAAATTGAACTGGATCAAGGAATCCTTGTGGATGATCGCATGAGGAGCAGCGCTTCCGGCGTGTGGGCAGCAGGTGATGTGGCTCAAGCCAGTTCTTTTCGAGGATCCGAGCGGGTTCTCAATGGCATTCTGCCCGATGCCGTCGATCAGGGTTGGACCGCGGGAATGGACATGGTCGAAGATCCGGCGTTTATTCCGTATCGAGGAGGCATTCCCACGAACACGTACACCTTTTTCAGGAACCATGCCTTCTCTGTGGGCATTACCTCTCTACAAGCAGAAGGGGAGGAGTTTCAAGTAGATCTCATGGTCTCTTCGAGCGGCCTGCGGTATCAGAAGCTGGTTTACCAAGACGAACTCCTGGTAGGCGCTTCAGCAATCAATGCAAACCTTGATCCTGGGATTTTATCCGAAATGATACTCAGCCGGGTTTCTTTGGAGAAAGTCAAGACCCGATTTGCAAGAGAACCCCTTGACACGGGGCGCTTGATCATGTCCAGCCTGTGGAGATAAAAGCCAGGCCCCAGAGCCTGTGAAGGAGAAGCCATGTTAGGGAAGAGTTTTTCGACCATCGCGTTCAACCCGGATAAGTGCAACGGGTGTAATGAATGCATGACCGCGTGCGCCTGGGTTAAGACCGGGACGAGTGAACCGGCTCACTCGCGAATCCATGTCGTGCCGGGTGAAATTGAGAAAAGCTGGGGGTTGGCGCTGTGCCGGCAATGCGGGACGCCTCGCTGCGTCATGGTTTGCCCCTCGAAGGCTCTCACGAAGAACACCGAGACAGGTGTCATCGAGTGGGATGATAACAGGTGCGTCAATTGCGGGCTCTGTACGCTCGGTTGTGTGTATGCCGGAATCACTTACAATTCACTCAGTGAACACGTCATCAAGTGTGATCTCTGTGGGGGAGATCCAGCCTGTGTCAAGGCTTGTGAGCCAAGGGCCTTGGAGTTTCTCCAAGGGGCAGACATCTACAATGCTTGGGGGGACCTGGAAGACTTGTTTGTTCCCGGGATTTCGGCCTGTCTTGGCTGCAACTCCGAACTGCTGATACGCCATACCCTGAGACGAATCGGGCCCAACACGGTTGTGGCTACGCCACCCGGCTGTATCGCCGGTGTTGGAGCTGTAGGCGTCAATGGCCTGACCGCCACCAAGACTCCCGTGTTTCATCCCCTTCTGACCAACACGGCAGCCATGCTGGCCGGGGCCAAGCGCTATTACAATCGTATCGGGCGGGATGTCACCATGTTGGCTTTTGCCGGGGATGGAGGCGCTGCGGATGTGGGTTTCCAATCCCTTTCCGGTGCGGCGGAGCGCGGTGAACAAATGATTTTTATCTGTGTAGACAACGAGGGATACATGAACACGGGCGTCCAACGTTCCTCCACCACACCTTTCGGGGCATGGACTTCCACAACGCCTGTGGGTTCCGTTTTGCGTGGCAAAACAAGGGATGCGAAACCCTTGGCTATCATTATGATGATGCACAACTGCGAGTATGTTGCCACCGCTTCCCTGGCGTTTATGGAGGACTATTACAGGAAACTTGATAAAGCCGTCAGAGCATCAGAAAAGGGGATGGCGTTCATACATGTCTTCTCACCGTGTCCGACCGGCTGGCGATTCGCTCCAGGCAAGCTGATTGAAATTTCACGAAAGGCAGTTGAAACCAACTTAGTGCCATTATGGGAATATGATAATAGCAGAAGGAAACTCCGATTTACGCACTCGATTGAAAAACCTTTACCGGTTGAGTCGTATTTAAACCTCGTGGGAAAATATCGACACCTGGATGAAGAGCAGATAGAGCGAATTCAGAAAAGGGCGGATGAAAGAATTGAACTGCTTAAAAGCTTTATCGATGACGAAGAAATCATAAGGAATGAGTTGGCGTCATAAGCCGGGTAATTATTGACAAGAGGACATATTCTATATTTGTACCGTGATTAGGGATTCTGGTCCGCAGTAAATTGAGTATCCGATCAGGAGGATATTATTTTGGAATTTGATCTAACCGAAGAACAGAAGATGCTGCAAAACACTGTCAAACGTTTCGTTGATGAACAATGCCCAATCGAATATGTAAGGGAGTTAGAGAGAACCGGGAACTTTCCAACGGAACTATGGCAGAAACTTTCCGAACTCGGAATTCTTGGCCTTCCCATGAAATCAGAATTTGGGGGCTCAGAAGGAAACATGCTTGACATGGTTATTGTTATCCAGGAGCTATCGAGAAGGATCCTTGCCCTTGCCATTCCATTTACAAACACAATTGGTCTAACAAATAAGGTCTTATCAGCATTGGGTACTGACGACCAGAAAGCGGAAATTATCCCGGGCTTGGTTAAAGGAGCAATTAAAACATGTTTTGCCTGGACGGAAGATTCAGGCGGTACAGATGTTTTGTCAATGAAAACGGCCGCTGAATTGTCCAAGGACGGAAAAAACTACGTTGTAAACGGGTCCAAGTTGTTCATAACGTTGGCACATGTTTCCGACTATATATTCACAATGGTTCGGACCCAGAAGAATCCGCCCAAAAAGAGTCAAGGGATCTCGTGTTTAATGGTACCTTCCGGTCTCCCGGGAATGACTACGAGCCTTATCGAGAAAGTAGGACAGAAGTCAACCGGCTTTTGTGAGATACATTTTGAAGACGTAAAGGTTCCGAAAAAACATCTTATCGGTGAAGAAAACAAAGCGTGGTATCAGTTACTTCCTCTGCTTAACGGTGAAAGGACTTGTTTTTCAGCGATTTGCCTTGGAATAGCGCAAGCTGCATTTGAAGACGCAGTCCGCTATATGGGAGAGAGGTCGGCCTTCGGAAAGACAATTAATCATTTTCAGATCTTACAACATTATATAGCAGACATGAAAACCATGATTGATGCATGTCAACTCATGACCTACAGAGCCGCTTGGTCGGAAAGTCAAGGACGCTCAGTAGCTTTCGAGGCAACGGAGGCTTTTCTCGCGAGCTCTAATATGGTGAGTCGCGTAACGGATTTGGGCATGCAGATTATGGGAGGGTATGGCTATACGACCGAGTTTGAAATGGAGAGATACTGGCGGGACGGTCGGGTGTTTCGAATGTCCCCCATGACAAGCGAGATGGCGAGGAACTTTCTCGCGCAGAGCCTGGGAATGCCCCGTTCCTATTGAATCGTCCAAGAGGATTGATGCATCAGGTTTTCTGTCGATGCTGAACAACATGCATCCTTAATCGATATCGGAAGAGCACAAGCTGTCATCATAAGAGGCCTGCTGATCGAATAAAGAATCTGGGTAACTCTTCAGCTTTTTGATAAAATGGTTCTCAACAGGTTCGGCCCATGGGCCTCCTGCCATGTTTTCAGATGGCTGAAGTGTTTCGAATTTGGGTATCAGAGGTTACGGCGCGTCGCTAACTTATTGCAGATAGGAGGTAATCATGAGAAGTCCCGGAAGTGTTATAAGATTTTCTTTGTTTTCGGCAGTGGTGTTTTTCTTGCTTTTAATTTGTAACACTCGTGAAGCGAAGGCGATCAAAATTGGGATTGTCGATACGTACAGCGGGCCTGCTGCGGTCTTCTGTAAAGATGCTTTAAAAGGATTTGAACTGGCCTTGAAGGAAATCAACAAAGAGGGGGTACTGGGAGAGAAAATCGAGTTCGTCACCAGAGACGACAAATTCAAAGTTGATCTGGGGCTCACTATGGCGAAAGAGCTCGTTATGAGAGAAGATGTAGACGTTCTCGTGGGCACCATGAGTAGTGGAGTAGCCATGGCGCTGTCGCAGTATGCAAAAACGCAAAAAATGCCTTTTTTGGTCTGGCTTTCGAAAAGCGGGAGGATTACCGGGGAGAAAGGTCATAGATATGTATTCATGACCACAGAGAACACCACGATGGTTGCTAAAGCGGCAGCTTCGGCATTGGCCGGAAAGCCGTTCAAGAAATATTGGATTGCGGGAGATGATTATGAATTCGGTCACGCGATCGGCGGGGCGCTTTGGAGTCATCTTAAGAAGATCAAGCCTGATGTCGAACTCGTCGGAGAATCCTGGTGGAAGGTTGGAGAGCCAGACCTCATTCCCTATATCACCAACATCATTGCCGCCGATCCGGACGTCCTGATCTCATGTACCGGCGGCGCGAGTATGCATAACATCATGAAGGCAGCAAAATCGACCGAAATGACCAAAAAGCTGCCCCTCTGGATCCATGGGGCCACCGATTACCTTGTCATCAAACCCCTTGGAAAGGAGGCGCCTGAAGGTGTATTGAGCACCGTCCCTTACCTGTACTATTATCCGGAATCTCCTCAGAATAAGGCTTTCGTCAAGGCCTTTGAAGATGCTTACGGAAGTCCGCCAAGCTTCATGGCCTTTCATGGTTACAATACGGCCAACTTCATTGCCGAGGCCTTTAGAAAAGCCGGTTCGAAGGATAAGGAGAAGTTTATTGATGCCCTCGAAGGCTTGCAAATCGAAACCCCGGTTGGAAAAGTGGAGATGAGGGCCTGCGACCACCAGGCCGTCCTTCCCATCATTTTCGGCGTTACGGATGTCGTACCGCAGTATGACTTCGCGATCTCAATCAACAACGTGATTCTGTCGGGTGATGATGTCATGCCCAGCTGTTTAGAGATCGAAAAGGCGAGGAATAAATAGATTATCTGGCCCATTGGAACCGGGGGACACAAGGGTCTTTTGAATGCTCCCTAAGGGCAAAGCGCCATATGGGAAACTTTTTCTTTGAACGGAAACGCCGCGGGATGCGATGAGGAAGACAAAACGATGGAAAATGCTGCGTTAGATCTGGGCACGCTCGGAGCGAACTGTTTCGTCGGTCTCAGCAGGACAATGATTCTTTTCATCGTGTCTTCAGGTCTGAGCTTTATACTTGGAGTGATGAGGGTGCCCAATATCGCCCATGGTTCCCTTTATATGATCGGCGCCTTTGCCGCGTACAGCATTGCCGAGCTTTTCGGCGGCAGCACCGTTGGATTCTGGATTGCCCTGGCCTTGTCCCCGGTGTTCGTCGGGGTTTTAAGCCTAATCGCTGAGCGGGTCATGTTTCGTCGACTTTACCAAAGAGAGCATCTGGAGCTGATCTTGTTTACCTTTGCGCTGATGCTCATTTTTGGCGACCTGGTGAAGCTTGTTTGGGGAACGGACTACAAATCCATCTTGGCGCCGGATATGCTCAGAGGCTCGGTTATTGTTTTCGGCTCTTCCTTTCCTGTCTACAATATTTTTCTCATTGTTGTGGGCCCCTTGGTCGGGGTCGGTCTTTGGCTTTTCACGGCAACCACAAAAATGGGAAAAATCACGAGGGCGGCAGCGGTGGACCGGGACATGGTGGACGCCATCGGGATCAACGTCGATTGGGTATTCTGCGGTGCGTTTGTCATCGGCTGCATTTTGGCAGGATTGGGAGGCGCCCTTGTGGCGCCCACAGTAAGCATTACACTTGGTATGGACCATACAATCATCATGGAAGCGTTCCTGATTGTCACAATCGGCGGCTTGGGGAATATTGCAGGCGCCTTTCTGGGCTCCCTTATTTTTGGATTTTCTCAGGCATTTGGGGTTTATCTTATGCCGCAATTCGCCATCGTCTTCCCCTATATTGCAGTTGTGATCATTTTACTGATAAAGCCTAAAGGCCTTTTGAAATCAGCGTCGTAAAAGGAAAATCGAGATAATGCTATTCAACACTGGCATGAAATTCGGGAGTCTGGCGGCTATAATCGCAGCGATGCTTTTGTGTCCTTTTATCCTTCCTAAATTCTATCTATATGTTCTGACACTCGTCCTATTAACAGGGCTTTTGGCCACGAGCCTTAATATGGTGATCGGATACGGAGGAATGTATCAATTCCACCACGGAGTATTTTATGGGGTGGGCGCCTATACGGCCGCGCTGATCATGGCAAAAACCGACTTGCCATCCTGGATAGCGATCATCGCAGGCCCTTTCGCAGCTGCCTTTACCGGTGTTGTGATTGGATTGTTCTGCATTCGATTGACGAAGCTTTATTTCGGAATGCTGCAGATCTCTTTAGGGTCTCTTGTTTGGGCTATTGCATTCCGATGGTATGGCTTCACGGGCGGAGACGATGGTCTGCATGGGATCCCAATCCCGTCATTCATAGACGGTCCTCACGGCATATACTATTTTGTCTTATTTGCTGTTATGTTATCTTTATTCTGCATGTACTTTATTTTGTCATCGATATACGGAACCACACTGCGTGCCATCAGAGACAACCCGGATCGGTGTGCATCGATAGGAATCAATGTCAAAGCCCATCAGCTTATAGCGATAATTTATGCGACATTCTTTGCAGGGGTTGCCGGAGTGCTTTTTGTCGTATTGGAGCAATCGGTTTTCCCGGATCTTTTATTTTGGGTTTTTTCCCTTGAAATATTTGTCATGTGTCTTTTAGGAGGCTGGTTTACATTTGCAGGCCCAATGATTGGCGCAGCAATGATTATTGCACTTCGTACCTGCGCCAGCATCTACACGGATTACTGGACAATGATTCTGGGGATTGTTTTGATTCTTATAATATTCTATCTACCAGAGGGTCTTTTGGGATATGCCTTAAAGCGCATACGAGAGACCAGAATAAGTGCTGATTCAAATACGGAGCAAGCCGGTGTTAAGGGTTGAAGACGTTTCCAAGTCATTCGATGGCTTTTTAGCGGTCCAAAGAGCGAAATTGTGGATCGAAAGGGGCCAGATCGTCTCCGTTATTGGTCCAAATGGCGCCGGTAAAACCACATTGTTTAACCTTATAACAGGGCAGCTGAACCTGGATGGGGGAGATATACATTTTAACGGAAGAAGTATAAGGAATATGCCTCCGCATAAATTATGTAAAATGGGGATAAGCAGGTCGTTTCAGATTGAAAATGTATTTCAAAGAATGACTGTATTTGAAAATGTCCAAGTCTCAATTGCATCAAACCGGAATAGAACCTACAACATATTTTGTTCATCCAGGAAGGAAAGTATTGATGAAACGCTGCAGATACTGTCTGACATCGGTCTGAAGGGGAAAGCCGCAATGGTGAGCAGTTCACTGTCACATGGTGATCAAAAAGTTCTCGATATCGGCATCGCGCTGGGCAATCAGCCTGAATTGATGGTGTTAGACGAACCAACAGCCGGCCTTTCTTACAAAGAAATTAAAAGAATTACTGATCTAATTAAGAAACTTCGCGAAACCTTGGGTCTTACGATTTTGCTTTGCGAACACAATATTGACATGGTTTTTTCTCTTTCTGACAGGATCATGGTAATGAAACAAGGTATGACGATATGCGAAGGAACACCGGAAGAAGTAAGAAATGATCCAAAGGTACAGGAAGCATATCTGGGATTGAGCACATAATGCTGGAAATCGATAATATTGACACCTTTTATGGCCTGTCGCATATTCTTTTCGGTTTATCACTTCACGTTTCCGAGGGGAAAGTTGTGTGCTTGCTGGGAAGAAATGGTGCAGGAAAAAGCACCACCATGAAAAGCGTCATCGGCCTGGCCCCTCCCAAAAGCGGCGCCATCCGCTTCCGGGGTAAGGACATATGCGGAAAACGGCCCTTTGAGCTGAGCCGCCTGGGTATTGGCTACGTGCCGGATAATCGAAGAGTTTTTGCCGATCTTTCCGTCAATGAAAACCTTGAAATCGCAGAAAGGCAGAGGGAAGGGAATGACGTTTGGAATATAGAAACCATTTATGAGTTATTTCCAGCATTGGGCCGTCTTAAAGGTCGAAAAGCGGGGGTGCTCAGTGGTGGAGAACAACAAATGCTGACCATCGGTCGCGCTCTTATTACAAACCCTGTCTTGATTCTGCTGGATGAACCGATGGAAGGCCTGGCGCCGTTGATTGTTCTCGAGATAGAGAACCAAATTGAAAGGCTGAGGTCTACCGGTATCAGCATTCTTCTTGCTGAACAAAATGTATCTTCTGCGTTGAAACTAAGTGACTTTGGATATGTTATTGACAATGGAAGGATTCAATATGAAGGATGTGCTGCTGATTTGAGCGGCAATGAAGAAATTAAGCGAAAGTATCTTCTGGTTTGAGGTAACGCATGCAACAATATTATGTGTATTCGAAAGATGGAAAGATGTTTTTCGATATTCCAATGGGCTGGCAGGTTTTAGCGGGTGCAAAGGAGAAACCGACGGTAAATAAGGCTTCCGGGGAGTTCATTCGGGGAGCCCTTGAGGACCCAATCGATTCAAAAAGACTATCCGAAATGGTTGGGGTCGATACACGAGTCGCCATTCTTATTGACGACTATACAAGACCGACGCCGGTCAAAAACATTCTTCCTGAGATCATTCGGGAATTGAAATCAGGAGGCGTCCCGGACGATCAGATCGATATCGTAATGGCCCTTGGGACGCATCAGCCGATTCATAATGATGCCCTGGCGGAGCGGGTCGGCCGTGAGGTCTTTGGCAGACACCGCGTCACGCAGCACGATTGCCATGATTCCGACCTGGTATCGGTAACGACCCTCCCGAGCGGGACTGAGGTCAAGATCAACGCGCTTGTTGCACAGGCGGATCTTGCCATCGGCATCGGTTCTATTTTGCCGCACCCTATGAACGGATTCGGCGGAGGCGCAAAGACGTTGTTCCCGGGGGTTGCCGATTATGAATCCATCCGGGAGCATCACCTTACGTATACTCCGGCGCCAGGATCATGCATCGGGAGTACGCAGAAAAACCCGTTTCGATCTCAGGTGTTCAGGATCGCAAGGGAAACAAGTTACAAATTTATCGTTAACTGCATATATAATTCCAGAGAGGAAATTGTGGATTTCGTCGCCGGAGATGTGCAAACTGCGAATAAGGTCGGCATAGAAAAGAGTCGTACGCTTTATGGAGTTGAAGTTCCCGTGAAATCCGATGTGACCATAACGTCTTCTTTTCCTTATAGATCCGGTCCTCAAGTGATCAAACCCCTGATCCCCTGCTCCCTTCTTACGACCAAGCCTGGGGGCACCGTCATCATGATGGTTGCCTGTGATGACGGAATCCCGGAGATAATGCTCAGCACTTTTGATCAATTGCTTAAAGAGCGCATCGAGGACCGAGAAAAATTTGCCTTGGAAATGTTTCAATCCGGAAAGTTGTTCGTCGAGGGAGCTATCGATTTCAATTGTGCGATTTTTTACTGTTTCGTTTGTTCCGGAAGAAACAAGATTGTAATTGTCTCAGAAGATCTGGATCGGAAAAGCGTTGAGCGAATGGGTTTCCTGTTTGAGGAGAGTTTCGAGGAGGCCATTGAAAAGGAAAGTCAAAACCGGGAAAACGCAACAGTCAATGTGTTTCCGACTGGGGGTCTTTTTTTGCCGTTGACGGATAGCTCTCCGGCCTCATGATCTCTGTGAAAGGCAAGAACAATCTGTGTTATTTCTCAGGACTATCTGTTTCATATGAAATCTTTTCAAAATCAGGGAACCCGGCTTCAAGGAAAAAAGCGACATGAATGAAGATATTGTATTGGGGAATGGCGCCATCGCTCTCGGAGCAATCGAGGCCGGTTGCGAGATCGTGACCGGATATCCCGGTACTCCGAGTTCGGAGATCATTCCGGAGATCGTTAAACTGGCAAAACGATTCGGACGCCAGCCCTACGTTGAATGGTCCACCAACGAAAAAGTGGCTCTTGATACAGCTTTTGCGGCATGTCTTACAGGAAAGAGGGCCTTATGCTGCATGAAAATGGTTGGGCTGAACGTCGCTGCCGATTCCTTGATGAGCAGTGCCTATCTGGGCACCATCGGGGGTTTGGTCATTGTTTCGTGCGACGATCCAGGTCCCCAGTCTTCTCAGACCGAGCAGGACACCCGCCTGATCGCGAGGGCTGCCAAGGTGCCTGTTCTGGATCCCTCTGATCCACAAGAGGCGCGTGAAATGGTCCGGTACGGGTTTGCGTTGTCCGAGGAATTTCAAGTTCCTGTGATCCTCCGACCCACGACCAGGGTTTGCCATGCAAGGCAGAGCATCAGCTACGGGGAGATCCAACACGATTTCCGGAGGGCCCTTTTTAAAAAGAATGCGCAGAGATGGGCTGCCACTCCGATGTACCGACTGGTTCAGCACGGTGAGCTGAACCGAAAATTGAAACGTATCGCTGAGAAATTTGATGAGGCCGCCCCCTCCAATATCCACAACATGGAAGGAGACGAGGTCTATCCCTTTGGGATCATCACCGGAGGCGTTCCATATGCGGTAGTACAAGACCTGTTGTTTGAAGAGGGGAGACAGCAAGAAATTCCCGTGCTCAAGTTGGGCGCCCCCTATCCTTTTCCAGAAAGACTGGCTGTGGCTTTCCTGAACAGGTGTGAGAAAGTGCTGGTGATAGAGGACACGGATACTCTGATTGAAGTGGCCTTGCGGGATCGCCGTAAAGTCTATGGCAGATTATCCGGGCACGTGCCGGAGCAAGGTGAGCTGGTGCCGGAGGTCATTCATCAAGTGATGAGCAATGTGCTCAGTGAGATGGGACTACGACCTCTCAGGGAAGATACCTCCTGGGAGGCAGTGGAGATCGTAAAAAGGCTCGACCTACCGGTTCGCAAACCCAACCTTTGCCCGGGTTGCCCTCATCGCGCGGCCTTTTTTGCAATCAAACGGATGAACCCCAAGGCCATTTTTACATCAGATATCGGGTGCTACACCCTGGGTGTCAATATGGGTGCGGTGGATACCATCCTTGATATGGGAGCAACCATCACCATGGCTGCCGGATTTTATCACGCCTTTGCGCAGGACGGCCTGCAGCAACCCATCGTATCCACGATCGGCGACTCAACATTTTTTCATTCGGGACCGGCCGGACTGATCAATGCTGTTTACAATCGGGCCAGGTTTATTCTGGTAATCCTTGACAACCTGACCACGGCCATGACAGGCATGCAGCCTACGCCTGCACTCGGTATCAGAGCTGACGGGAGCGAAGGGGGACGGATATCGCTGGAGCAAGTAGTGACCGGATGCGGTGTGACGTGTCTCGAAACCGTTGATCCCTACAATCTCCAGGAAATGAAGTCGGCGCTAAGGCGGGCCAAGGCACATGTAACGGACCCGCAGGGGGGGATTGCTGCGATTATCGCGCGGCGCCCTTGTCTGATTGCCTATCGCGAAGAGGGCGATGTCAGGAGATTCCGTGTCACCGATGCGTGTGAAGACTGCAGTTACTGCATCGAACACTTTGGATGCCCCGCCTTGATTCGCGATGAAGAGGCCGGTTGTGCGACGATCGACGATGGCTTGTGTTCGGGCTGCGGGGTATGCGTGGAGGTCTGCCCAAAGAAGGCCATTTTGGAGATCTGAAGAAGCGAAAGGTTCCTGATGGAAGTGTTCAACATCGTTATTTGCGGATTGGGAGGACAGGGAGTCCTGTTTATGAGCAGGGCCCTGGCAGGAGCGACAATGCTGAGAGGTTACAGCGTGATAACCGCAGAGACGCACGGAATGGCGCAAAGAGGCGGCCCGGTTGTCTCCCACCTTAGGATCGGCCATGCCAAAGGTTCCCTCATAAGGACGGACTGTGCACAACTCCTTTTGGCCATGGATGAGGGAGAAGCATATAAGAATGCTAACTTCCTGACAAAAAAGGGACATATATATGTGAATACTTCCTCAAGGGAATTTCCAGTGCCCGAGATGCAGACCTATTTTTCACGGCAGGGCATAACCTATCGGAAGTTCCCGGCACTGGAGGTCGCTCGTGAGTTACGCGCCATTAAATCCGCCAATCTCGGTCTTCTGGGCTACTGCGCAGCGTATGCAGGGGAACCGTTCTTCGACAGCGAAGCCCTTGAGCAGGTCGTCGATCGACTGAGTCCTGCACAGTTTAGGGAAGTGAATCTGGGGGTTTTCCGTGCCGGCCTTGAAAAAGGCCTTCAGGAACAGAAGGGCCAGAATACAGAAAGGAGACGGAAAGGAATTATGAATAACAAGAGAGTCAGGTAAGTTCAATTTCAGGCATTGCTGCTACGATCATTTCCCATTTAAAAGCAAACAGAAGGAGGAGAATGAACATGGAGTACGAACAGGTAATTTTTGAGCAAAAGGAAGACATCGGAATTATCAGGCTCAACAGGCCTGAAAAGAAAAATGCCTTTTCACCTAAAATGGATGAAGAACTGCTGGATGTGATGATTAGAATTGAAAAAGATCCCGAAATCAGGGGTGTCTTATTCACCGGAACCGGGGATAGCTTTTCGGCTGGATTGGATTTAGACCTTTCCTTTCTGCAAACTATGGAGGAGAGCGACTCAACCAACTTTCGCAAAGTTATGGACCCGATTCTTGAATGGTATCTTAAACTGTATCATCTGCCGAGACCGACGGTGGCGGCAGTAAACGGGCACTCCTACGGCGGAGGTGTTGTCCCGGTATCACTGTGCGATGTCGCAGTTTCATCGGATAAAGCCATGTATGGCTTATCAGAAATCAACTTTGCTCATTTCCCGGCCGGAGGAACAACATGGGCTGTTTCGCATTTCCTTCTTCCCAAGCATTTTGAATATCTGTGCCTTAGTGGCGAAAGGATTAATGCGGAAGAAGCATTTAGAATGGGTTTGGTTACAAAAGTAGTCCCCCATGAGCAGCTAGAAGATGAAGCCTGGAAAATTGTGAAGAAGCTGGCAAGAAAACATCCCAATGCCTATAAGACCGCCAAGACCATGTGCCGGATGACAAGGTATATGCAGTTCTGGGAGGCTATAGAACTGGAAATGGCGCATATTCACGAAAACTATTTTCTCAGTGAAGGGGAGATGGTGAAGATCGCCCTTAAACAGTTCAGGGACAAGGAAATAAAGACGGGTACAGGTGAAGACTACAAGAAATAGTATAAAATCCAGCGTCGTGGGGGTGATGGGAATTGCCCTGGCGCCTCCACGGAGCCGTACCGTCTGTGTATTTATGTCTAACCGATTTGAGGACCTTTGTACTTCCATGTTAGGTTACATCGGCCATGAAAGATGACATTATCGCAGGCTGGACATACGTCCGTGTACAAGACTATGTATTTCCGGATTCGAAGGCGGAAAGTCGGAACGGTCAATTCAGAGGTTTTCTATGGGCTGCGATGCATCAGTAGGCCCCGTGGAAGTTTTTTAGCATGGTGTCAGCGGTCCTTTGGAGCCATTCAAAAAAAAACGTCAGACGCAAAGTCCTCCGGCTTTGGGTGAAATATATTTATTGCTTGCGCGTGGGCTATCGAGCTTGATGGGCTGTATCAGAAAGGTACACGCCCAATGTCAATGGAAGCTTAAAGTAGTATCCTACTCACTGAATTTCATTTAACGGCCTGGTAAAGAAGGGCCTATTGTTAAGATTGGGAATGACAAGTGGAACTCTCTAAAACGACCTCTGTTAATCTTGGCTTTATTGTCGACAAGAAGGCCTCGATACATCCTGAAAGAACAGCGATTACAGACATGACCCAGGGTGAGAGCTATACCTATGGAAGTCTAAGCGATAGATCAAATCGGTGCGCGTCAAAGCTGATCGCCTTGGGCGTCAGTAGAGGCGACGCGGTTTGCGTTTTGAGTGGGAACCGGATTGAATGCTTTGATATTCTAATCGCCTGCGCCAAGACCGGGGGCATTTTTGTCCCTATTAATTTTCGCCTTTCAAAGAAAGAGATTGCAGAAATTGTTTCAGACTCCGGTGCGCCCGTCGTGTTCTACGATAATACTTTTTCCAGCCTGCTGGAGGAAGTCGACTCAGACACGGTCACACTGTGCGACATAGAAAGCACTGCCTCCGTTTCGGATGTAGGCCTCTGGAATAACTGGGATTACGGCACTGCAGAGGATGTCCTTGCGTTAATATATACAAGCGGATCGTCGGGAAAACCCAAGGGGGTGATTCAAACGCACGGAAACGCGTTCTTCAAATCAATTGACAGTATTATAGACTGGGAAATGACTGCAAAAGACGTTATTTTAGTAATGGCCCCTCTATTTCACGTCGCCGGGCTTAATGCGCTAACTATTTCCGGGCTCCACCTGGGCGCACAACTTGTCCTTCAAAATAGGTTTGATGCCGAAGGAGCATTAGAGGTAATAGAAGACAAGTGCGTAACCTGTTTTGCTGTTGTACCAACGATTTTAAGGATGATTGTGAATGCTCCGAGCTTTCAGAAAAGAGAGTTGAGATCCCTAAGGTTCTTCTTGGTCGGCGGTGAAAGGCTGGACGCCAGTCTTCAGAAGGCCTTTTTGGAAAAGGGAGCAGAGGCTCTCAATGTATTCGGAATGAGTGAAACGACTGATGGCGCAATATATCAAAGGCCTGGGGAAAATATAACAAGCGGATCTATAGGTCGCATTGCAACTCACGTCGAGGCGCGATTGGTTACGAGCCAAATGAAAGAGGTGCCTGTAGGGGAAGTGGGAGAACTAACAATAGGAGGCCCGACGGTTTCACCTGGTTACTGGAAAGCACCTGAGAAAACAAAGGAGGCCTTTGTAGATGGATGGGTCTTGACCGGTGATCTGGCATATAAAGATGCTAACGGTGATTTCTTTATGGTCGGAAGGAGCGATAACATAATCAAGTCGGGCGCCGAAAAAATCTCTCCTGCAGAGATTGAGAGAGCTATTCTAACAAATGAGCGCGTGGCTGATGTCGTTGTGTTCGGCATCCCGGATCCCAAATGGGGACAAAGCCCAAAAGCCGTGGTTGCCTGCAAAAATGGTTTTGAACTCACGGAGGCTGAAATCCTCGAGACATGCAGGACTAAATTGGCCGGTTACAAAAAGCCGAGAAGCATCGTAATTGTAAAAGAGTTCCCCAGGACCGGTTCCGGGAAAATCGACCGTTCCTTGATCAAAAAGACGTATGGATAATATTCAGTAGGTTTATATGGCTTATTTAAAAAGAGGAAATATTATTAGGACGGTTCAGGTTGACGTAGAGCCAGGAAAGGAAGCCGATTTTTTAAATTGGTACATTAATGAGCACGAACCTCTCCTGAGAAAGATTGATGGAGTTATAGAAACTTATAGAGGCATTAACATATCGGAGCAAGGCCAGAAATATTTTTATTTGTATGTGCATCGAGATGAGAGAGTGCAGCTTCTACCGGACTATATTGCGTCCAGCAAGACAGATTGGGCAAAGAAAGTGAGACCCTCTCTCAGAAATTTTGAAGTCGGCAATTTCCGTCTCATCATTGATGATAGGCTTGTCACTCAAGTGAATGGTGAAAGCATTATCAGCATGCACCAGTTTGAGTTAAAGGCGGCTGACGTAGAATCCTTTGCTATTTGGTTCAAGGAGAATCATAGCCGCACCGGTTCTGAAATGTCGAAAATCAGGGCATTATGGCTATGTGAAAACCTGGACAAGCAAAAGGAGCAGTTCGGGGTTATTTGTTTTGTTGCAGATGACAGTTATTTAAAACTGCCGATTCAGTTTGCCCCTGCATATGCCGCCATTATCTCGCATGGTGCCTACAGGATAGACATATAGATATTGAAAAATCATATAGAACAAGTTGCTGTCAAGTGCTTAAAAAGAAGTAGCGAAAGGAGGGATCGTGTAAGGCAGGCGGATGATATCAACTTTTGTTTAGGTAACAGGTGTGCAGAAAGCGGCTCGTGGCGAGAAACACTTCAATGAGTAACCTGAACTTTAATAAAGGAGGGTCAGTTATGAAAAAGGTTTCCGGCGTTTTTTTTCTGGTGTTTTGTTTGTCTATGGTTGCGATTCCTCTCTGCTGCTTTGCAGGTCCTTCGATGAAATTGCATATGGCCTGCTGGAATGTACCTAAAGATCCGAATTCAAAGGTTCTCGAAGCGATTGGAAAGGATATTGAAACGGCGACGGAAGGCGATATCACTTTTGAAATATCCTACCAAGGTTTCGGAAAACCAGGGGATTACTATGATGCCCTGGTGAATGGGCTATGCGATGTTGCGTACTTCGGTCCGACCTATTCCCCTGGTCGTTTTCTAATGACGGAAATGATGACCCTTCCTATCTACTATCCGAATAATAAAGTGACAGTCATGGCCTATTACGAGCTATGGAAAAGGGGGTTCCTGGATAAGGAATTCGCAAAAATCATTCCCGTCGCTTTTGGAAACAATTCGCAATTTCTCTTCATGTGGAAAGATGTATCCGTAACGAAGCTGGATCAGCTTAAGGGGAAAAAGGTGAGTGCCCCGTATTCGATTCACTCTGAAATGGTCAAAAGAGCGGGAGCAACACCTGTCAGCATGCCCGTGACGGAAGTCTATATGGCCCTGGATACAGGCGTTATTGAAGGTGCTTGGCAAATATGGCCTGCCATGCCGATATTCAAGATGTATGAGGTGGTCAAATATGCCACAGACGTTTCGATGAGTTGCGGGCCATACGTAATTGCTTTTAACGAAAAGTCATACAAAAAGCTTCCGGAAAAGGTGAAAAAGCTTTTGCAGGACAGCCAGGAAAAATACTCTATGATGATGGCCTCCGGGTTTCAAAAGATGACGGATATTGGCAAAGAATTGTTTCTCAAAGCGGGGGGCAAAATTCAGGATATTTCCCCTGAAGAGACAGCGAAATTACAGGAACTCTGGAAGCCTATATTCTCCGAGTGGATCGGCAAAGCCAAGAAACGTGGATTACCTGCAGAAAAGTCGCTGGATGAACTGTACAAGATACTGACTGAAATGGGAGTCAAAAAGCCTTTTGTGAGATAGTTGAAAATGCTTTTCATTAAGGTTGTCTATTACATTAATCGTATTCTGATCTTCATCAGTGGCGTTATGCTCACCGCATTGATGGCGCTGGGCGTAACGGATGTTATTGGTCGCTATTTTCTGGGCATGCCGATAGAAGGCTGTTATGGGATGAGTGAGGTGTTGCTGGTAGGCCTCGTTTTTTTTGCCTGGTCTTACACCCAGGGAAAAGACTCAAATGTAAGGGTTGAAACATTTTTCATCAATTTTCGGTTGAAAGTTCAGTCTTTGGTCGGCATGTTCAGTTCGATAGTCGGAATCTTGATGTTTTCAATTATGCTCTGGCAGTCAGCAATGAAAGCTATTGAGTCGATGGAATATGGAGACATCATTGATGTTGTTAATATTCCCATATATCCTTTTCAATTCTTCGTAAGTATTGGCTCTGGGGCTCTTTGTCTCCAGCTTATAGTTGATTTTATACAGGCAGTAAAGACCGGTAAGGGAGAGCAATAACTTGGATCCTGTTACTGTCGGCGTACTTTGTCTTTGTCTCTTCTTTTTCTTCGTGTACATAGGGATGCCTATAGGATTTGCCTTTATTACCATTGGAGTGCTCGGCTTTGGTCTAGTGAGGGATTTTTCTTCTGCATTCGCTATGCTTGGTAGTGTGCCGTATACCTGGGCAAGTACGTTCGCAATGGTCGTTATTCCATTGTTTGTACTGATGGGTCAGTTTGCATATCAGTCGGGCATTAGTAGTGATCTTTACGAAGCGGCCTATAAATGGGTCGGTAACAAGCCTGGTGGAATAGCACTCGCTACTACAGTAGCTTGTACACTGTTTGCTGCCTGTACGGGCTCGAGTCTTGCATCTGCTGCTACCATGGGGACCATTGCTCTGCCGGAGATGCGAAAATTTAACTACGATACCCGACTTGCCACCGGCTCTGTGGCTGCCGGAGGGACTCTCGGCATTCTAATCCCTCCGAGTGTGGTGTTCATTGTCTATGGTGTCCTCACGGGTACCTCGATAGGCAAATTGTTCATCGCGGGTATTATACCTGGAGTTCTGGTCTCCTTAGGTTTCCTGACGCTAATATATATACGATGCACCTTGAATCCCGGTATCGGGCCACGGGGACCGTCGTTTGCATGGAAGGAAAGGTTCCGCGCTCTCATGGGGGTTTGGGGTATGCTGGGCCTTTTCATTCTGATTATTGGCGGCTTGTATGCAGGCATTTTTACGCCAAGTGAGGCGGGCGCAATTGGCGCTTTTGGAGCATTTCTCATAATGGCCTTAAAAAGGCGCCTTGGGTGGTCCGGTTTTGTATCTGCCATCTTGGGAACATTAAAAACAACCGCAATGATTTTTATGATTTTGATAGGCGCCCAGGTTTTCAACACTTTTTTGGTACTGAGCGGCATACCGGCTATGCTGGCTACGTGGATGGGTAATTTACCCCTCCCAAACTCCATATTACTCCTGTTTATTCTTTTCATCTATATTCCGCTGGGAATGATGATGGACGGGTTGCCAATGATTTTGCTGACGATGCCGACTATTTTTCCTATTGTTTCGAGCATCGGCCTTGATGCAGTCTGGTTTGGCGTTTTGGTTTGCGTCATGTGCGAACTGGCTAACATATCTCCGCCAATGGGAATGAACTTATATATTATAAAAGGTGTAGCGGAGGGTAGGGCTTCAATTCAGCAGATCGCCTTTGGTGTATTACCATTTATATTCGTGTTGTTGATATGTGCTGGTTTGTTGTTCATATTCCCATCAATTAGTCTATTTCTGCCGAATTTAATGAAATAAAGGCGGTTTAGGTTAAAACATATGACGATCGAGGAGGAAAAAATGAAAAAGCGCATTTGTATAGCATCCTGTTTTTGGATCTTGGTTGGTTTTCTTTTAGCTTTCGCTTTTGTTACAAGTGCCAGTTCTCTAGAACTGAAAGAAGGCAATTTAGTCAGGATTATCAGCGTTGATGTTGATCCGGCAAAGGAGCGGGAATTTTTGCGCTGGTATAAGAGCGAGCACGAGCCTATGCTCCTCAAGGTGCCTGGTGTCGTCTGGAACTATAAGGCAAGGAACAAGGGAGAAAAGGGTGCGAAATACTTTTTTATGTATGCCCATGAGAACTCGGATGTGCAAAAAAGTCTGCAATATAAGGCAGCTAGCCAAACCGAGTGGGCGAAAGAAATCAGGCCTTATTTGAAGGGTTTTTCAGCTGGGAACTATGAAGTCATAATGGGTGGGCCGATCCCGACACACCTTGATGAGTCCGACATTATTCGTGTTGTGAAGGTTAATGTCTCTGCCGATAAGGATAAAGAATTCAACAGCTGGTATGAAGAAGAGCATATTCCAATGCTGAAAGAGGTTCCCGGAGTCATAGCTGTGTGGCGGGGAAGAAATCTTGGCGACAAAGGTCAGAAGTATCTCACCGTTTATTTTCAGGAAGACATGGGTGTGCAGAAAAGGGATGATTATAAAAAGGCCTCAGAGACGAATCGACTCAAGGCCCTATTGCCGGATTTGAGTGATTATTCCGGCACAAACTACGGAATTTTGTTTTGATAAGCGTTGACAGGGAATGAAGCCTGTTGGAGAAAGATCTTAAAATTTTAACAAGCAGCCTCTTTCTGAATGATTACCTGAAGTTTGCACCAAATTGCCGCTGCGAATAATCCCCACCATGGAGCCATTCCATGATGGGGATTATGGATCCACCACCGCCCCAATCCCTTTCCCAGAAAGAGAGGCAGGACGCCATCAATACCCCCGCATCCAGAGAGATTTCAGGATAAGGTACGTGATGAGTTGTATGCCACGCTTGTGAATTATGGGCAATACCATTGTTCCATCAGCACGATGTATCGAATCCTCAAATCCGAGCATGGCGATGTCAAAGAGCGACGAAGAGGCCGTCAGAGAACGCAATATCAGTAGCCGGAACTTCTGGCAACGGCTCCCAATCAGGTCTGGGCCCGGGATACAACCAAGCACGAAGAGCCTGGCAAATATACATATTTCGTAACGCTTTAGCTTTTTGATAAAGTGGTTCGCAACGGGTCCGGCCCATGGGGCGCCTTTTTTAAGGGCTGCATAATCTTTCCGTCGCTCGTGCGAACGGCAGCATGCGCGGCGAAATTCGGTCAGATTCAGCGCCGGGTGTGTCCTTTCATGGGACGGTCGATCCAGCTGCCTCTGAACAATGGGCATGCACATCCAAAAGGGCCGGTCCCGGGCGCTGCGGTCCCTTATGGATGCCGCCCTTAAAAAAGGCGCCCCATGGGCCTCCTGCCATGTTTTCAGATGGCTAAAGTCTTGCCATATTTCTATCTTTATGTGTAATCCTTCATAGTTTCAGTCGTTATGTCGTTGGCTGGATCGGTAACGCGCCGGAAAACATCGTCTGAAAGCCTGCCAATTTAGTAACTACACGCCAATATTTTGGGAATTGTGTAACTATTCGTAAAAGCACGGATTATCGGGTTTTATATATTTCCAGGCCGCGAATTCAAGTAGAGGCCTAAAATTCTCTTGACAAAACCCTTATCATATAATAAAGGATCTGCATCATAATCAAATAATGATGAAGGAACGCCGTCAATGAATAATAAGATTGAAGAGTTGAGAATCAGGCGTGAGCGTCTATTGGTCGGGGGCGGCCCGGATGCGATCCAGCGGCAGCACAATAACGGTAAACTTACAGCAAGGGAAAGACTCGCATTCCTTTTAGACAAAGGGAGTTTTGTTGAGTTGGATCTTTGGGTTGAGCCTCGTCCTACCGGTTTTGATATCGATGAAAAAGAATTACCGGCCGATGGCGTAATTATCGGATATGGCAAAATAGACCAAAGGCCTGTCTGTGTCTATGCGCAGGATTTTACGGTGTTAGGGGGGACGTTGGGATCAATACACGCCAAAAAGATTATTAAAATCGCGAAGCGCGCATTGAATCTGAAAATTCCTTTGATAGGCATAGTCGATTCTGGAGGGGTGCGAGTCCAAGACTATGTGACATCGAATGTTCATGACAGTTATAGCAGTATGTTTTTCTTGCACACGCTCTCGTCGGGAGTGATCCCCCAGATTTCCTTGATGATGGGTCCATGTGCGGCTGGCGCGACCTATTCTCCGATCTTAAAAGATTTCTTGTTCATGGTGGACGGAACAAGTTCAATGTATATCGCTTCCCCTGCACTGGTCAAAGCTGTCACCTCCGTGGAGGTTTCAGACGAAGAGCTTGGCGGAGCAAAAGTTCATGCGAAAGTGAGTGGGTGCTGCGACTTGATAGCCGTTAGCGATGAGGAATGTCTGGCAAAGGCAAGGGAACTGCTCGGATTCCTGCCACTGAATAACAAAGATGGTCCGCCAGTGAAGCACACTGAGGACGATCCGGACCGGAGGGATGATGAACTCCTCAAGATTGTGCCGGCCAAATCCCAAACTCCTTTTGACATGCATGAGGTCTTACTTCGAATACTCGATAAAAGGTCTTTTTTTGAGATAAAGGCAGATTTCGCGAAGAATATGATCACTGGATTTGGGCGATTAAATGGCCAAGCGATAGGGGTAATTGCAAATAATTCAATGTTCCTGGGTGGTGCACTCGACATCAACGGGGCAGACAAGGAAGCCAGGTTTATCAGATTTTGTGATGCCTTTAATATTCCATTGGTATTTTTTGTTGACACTCCCGGGTATCTTCCCGGCAAGAATCAGGAGCATGGAGGGATTATTCGCCACGGAGCTAAGGTATTATACGCCCTTTCAGAATCCACAGTGCCTAAGATTACAGTATACATAAGAAAATCTTACGGGGGGGCAACTCCGGCCATGTGTAACGAACCTTTAGGGTCAGACCTCCTCCTTGCCTGGCCAACTGCAGAGCTTGCCCTCATGGGGGCTGAAGGCGCCGTCAGCATCATTTACAGAAAAGAAATCGCAGCAGCACCGAATCCGAAAGAAGTGAGGGAAAAAAGGCTTGAACAATACAGAAATATGTTTGGAGAACAGCCTTATCATGCAGCTCGAATGATGCGTGTCGAGGATATCATCGATCCGCGAGATACCCGCCCTCTGCTTATTGGAGGCCTGAAGATGATGGCATTTAAAAAAGAGGAGAGGCCATGGAAGAAGCATGGAAATATTCCACTTTAGTCAGGTGCCTTTTCGCTTATGAAAGAGTGCAAAAGTGAAGGAGTGAAAGGAATAAGTTTAAAATATGAATGATAATCTCAGCTCACTCCTGGCTCCCAAGTCAATTGCAGTGATTGGCGCGTCAAGTGATTTTGGCCGGATAGGGGGGATGTTAATCAAGTATCTTCTGAAATTCGGATATAAGGGGAAAATATATCCCGTTAACCCGAAATACAAAGATATCGCCGGGATTAGATGCTACAAGAATGTATCGGACCTACCGGGGGAAACTGACCTCGCGTTGATTGCCGTATCAGAAAAAATTACAGTAAAGACTCTTTCCGATTGCGGGGACCAGGGTATCAACAATGCCATTATATATAGCGCAGGTTTTGCCGAGACCGGTGTTAAGGGAAAACGAAGACAGGACGAACTCCGTCAGATAGTCGAGAAAAAAAAGCTGAATCTCTGCGGGCCAAACTGTATCGGCATTATCAATTTTATCGATAATATTGCCATGTCATTTACTGGATTCTTGGAGTCTGACAGACTAATTCCCGGAAGTGTCGGCTTTGTTTCCCAGAGTGGCGCCTTAGGCGGCTCTATTGTCAATCGAGCGCAGGATAGAAATATCGGTTTCAGCTACTTTATTTCGACAGGGAATGAGGCTGGTCTGGATGCAACCGATTTTATAGAGTTTTTGGTGGATGACCCGAATACTCGAGTTATTATCTCGTATTTGGAGGGCATTAGAGATTCAGAGAAGTTTAAGAGGGCGGCGGCAAAGGCGTTTGACCTTGAGAAACCCGTTATCGTGTTAAAAGTAGGTGAGACATTGACTGGAGGTAAGGTGGCCGCCTCTCACACAGGTTCAATAACAGGGTCGGATACGGCTTATTCAGCAGTGTTTAGAAAATACGGCGTAATAAGAGTTGAAAATTATGATGATCTGATTGAAACGGCGCTGCTATTTTCAAAATATAGACCATCACTTGGAAAGCGGGTTGGTATACTGACCGGCACTGGCGGTGGTGCAATCATACTGGCCGACAAGATCACGAAAAACGGCCTTGAAATTGCTGAATTGTCTGAAGTCACAAAAGATAGATTATCAAAAAAACTTGTCTCTTTTACTTCTGTTGCCAATCCTTTGGATCTCACCGGTCAGTTGTATAGTGATCCTGAAATGTTCAAGGATGTGATCAATATTTTTGCTTTGGATAAGAATATCGATATTGTACTTGTTGTCATATCTATGGTCCCTGGAGAGCGAGCCAAAAAAAGAGCTGAGTTTATCATCGAAGCGGCCAAAACAGTGAACAAACCCTTTGTCAGCTGGTGGGCAGCAGGAAATCTATCGGAACCGGCTTTCGAATTGCTCGACCAAAGCAAAGTCGCCCTGTTTAAATCACCTGATCGTTGCATCGCAGCGATAAGATCGTTGAGTACTTATGCCCAACACAGAGTTAAGTTTATAGCAGGCGAAAAAGAAAGTGAGCCGCTCAACTTGGAGATAGACCAAGACAGAGCCAAAGCAATTCTGAAATCTGGTGATAAAGAGATATCAGAACACGAAGCAAAGCAAGTTCTCTCTTGTTATCAAGTACCGGTTACCCAAGAAGCGGTTGCTTCTTCGCCGGAACAGGCTGTTGAAATTGCAGAAACGATTGGCTATCCGGTTGCCCTGAAGATTAGTTCAGGTCAGATTCCACATAAGACCGATGCTGGTGGGATCAAGCTAAATCTATGTTCAAGAGTAGAAGTCGTAAGGGCTTATCATGAAATTCTTGCAAGTATCACAAAGTACGATGCGCAAGTTCGGATTGACGGCGTGTTGGTCCAGGAGATGGTTAATGAAGGGATCGAAATAATGATAGGTGTTTCCAAAGATCCACAGTTAGGGGCGATGTTGGTTTTCGGGATAGGTGGCATTTTTGTGGAGGTTTTGAAGGATGTCTCGATCCGGCCACTTCCAATTACCCGTCTTGATGCAGAGGAGATGGTTTGGGAGATAAGGGGACACGAGATTCTAAAAGGTGTCAGAGGGCGAGGGGCTGCAGATGTCAAAGGCATTATCGATACGCTGTTAAAGGTTTCGGCATTTTGTACGGATCTGGGAAGCTTAGTTGCTGAAGTTGACCTAAATCCGGTAGTCGTTTTTGAAACCGGGATGGGAGTGAAAGTTATTGACGCATTGATTATAAAGGAAAATGAACTCATAAATTGAGGAGGAGAAAAATGCCACAAATTGATACGCTTATAACAAATGGTCAGGTTGTCATACCGAATGTTGGCATTGTAGAAGGGAACTTAGGTATAAGGGGGGGCAAGATCGCAGCAATACTTTCGAAAGATCAGGTGCTTCCGGCAGATAAAGAAATTGATGTGGAGGGTAAATATGTCCTGCCGGGAATAATAGATCCCCATAGTCATCCTGGCTATCCGGGTGGATCTTTCTTTCAAGATTTTGGCACCGAGACAACATCGGCCGCTGTTGGTGGTGTCACGACGAATGTGGTGTTCTATAGGCAGTACGGCGTAGCTCCATCACCCTACGAAGATTTTTGGGATGTCATGGCTGAAGCAGAGAAAAGGTCCCACGTCGACTTTGGCGTTCATCTTATGATTTCCACCCATACGCAGGTCGCACCCGGGCAATATGAAAAATACGCCAACGATTACGGCGTTACCTCTTTCAAGTATTCAATGGCTTATAAAGGCGCAGAGGGGAAAGCGTTAGGGATAACGAATGATGTGGATGATGCCTTCCTGTATGACAGCTTTAAAAAGTTGGCAAAAATCCCTGGTGGAACTATCACGGTGCATTGCGAAAACATGGAAATCTTGTCCATGCTGTCAAAACCTTTAAAGGAGCAAGGCAGAGAAGATTTGGCTGCCTGGTCGGATGGCAGACCTGATTTCACAGAAGCTGAGAGTATCCGCCGAATTCTGTATCTTGCTGAAATTACCAGATGCCCGGCTTACATCGTTCATGTTTCAACAAAAGCCGGACTTCAAGAAATCCTGCGGCACAGAGAACGTGGTGGAAGCCCGATCTATGCTGAAACCTGCATCCATTACCTGACCCACACGAAAAATTCCTCAGCAGGCGTCCTGGCAAAGGTGAATCCTCCGTTAAGAGAGCAGGAGGATATTGACTTCCTATGGGAAAGTCTGGCCAGAGGGGATATTGACACTGTTGGTACCGACCACTGTCTTCTTAAGAGATCACAAAAGAAGGATATATGGAGTGCGGTTCCCGGGTTTCCGGGTGTTGCGATGCTTCTGCCTGTTCTGTTGAGTGAAGGCGTAAACAAGGGGCGTATGACTTTGGAAAAAGTGGCAGAGGCAGCATCCTACAACACTGCCAAGATATTTGGACTCTATCCCAGGAAAGGAACAATACAGGTGGGAAGTGACGCCGATTTAGCGGTTGTCGATCTCGACCTTGAAAAGAAAGTGACTCCGGAACTTCTCCAGTCTGCTTCCGATTTTTCCATATACGAAGGTCGGAACATAAAGGGGTGGCCCGTTATGACCGTCCTCAGAGGAGAAATAATCATGAAGGATGGAAAGGTTGTGGGCAGGGAAGGATATGGGAAGTATCTGAAGAGATAGGAGAATCCGAACCGTTCTTAGACAGCGCGCGAAAATGCGTGTTTTCGGATGAGAACAAGCTGGAAGGCACTATTAAATGGACTACGAAACCATCATCTTGGAAAAAAAGGGGAAAGTTGTAACCCTATTCCTTAATAGGCCGGATTCCCTAAATGCCATAAACAATCAGATGAGAGTCGAGCTTCTAAAAGCCTTAGAAGAGGTGGAAGAAGATCCAGACGCAAGGGTTTTGGTGATTACCGGAAAAGGAAAGGCCTTTTGTGCTGGGGGGGACGTGAAAGGAATGGGTACAAAGAAAAGGCCCGTTGATCCGAAATACATTATCTCCAAGATCGTGAACCTGGAGAAGCCCGTGATCACTGCAATCAACGGTGTTGCCGCAGGTGGGGGCTGTAATCTGGCCCTGTCAGGGGATATGATTGTTGCCTCTGATCAAGCACGGTTTTCCCAGAGTTTTGTCCGGGTCGGACTGGTGCCCGACTGGGGGGGAATGTATTTTTTACCCCGCCTGATAGGGATGGCCAAAGCCAAAGAACTCATGTTCACAGGGGCCATGATATCCGCCCAGGAGGCCATGGAGATGGGTCTGGTCAATCGGGTCGCGCCTCAAGATCAGTTTGAAGATGCAGTTAATGATGTGGCGGATACAATAGCCCAGGGTCCTCCAATATCCATCGCTTCAATGAAGAAGGTCTTGAATTTGTCAAGAAACCTGGACCTTGAGGCCGTGTTGGATCTGGAGCGCTGGGCACAGGGAATTTGTCGAGAAACAGAGGATCACAAGGAAGGATTGCGGGCTTTCAAGGAGAAGCGGGCACCTGTTTTTACGGGAAAATGAGTTCGGCAAAGGAGGTCTCAGTAAAAAATGATTCCTGAAAGATATCAAAAATATGAGCAGGTTGTATCCATTGCGTGCGTCAATTTCAACACCGTGTGGGGAGACAAGCAGGCAAACCTTGAAAAGATCAGGAAGTTCGTGGTCCAGGCGGCCGGTCAGGGGAACAACATCGTTGCGATCCCTGAGCTGGCCCTCACCGGTTATGAATGCGATAAACCCGGCAAGACCTGTATGCACGAGGCCGAAGCGGAGACGATTCCAGGCCCTTCCACGGAGGAAATTGCGGCATTGGCCAGGAAACATGATGTCTATGTGATTTTCGGCATGCCCGAAAGGGATCAAGATAACACAGCGGTCCGATACATATCAACAGCGGTAATCGGCCCTGAAGGCATTTTGGGCGCCTATCGAAAACTTCACTTGATGAGTCCACCCTTATAGAGAAGGAATGCTTTAAACGTGGAAACAGTCTCCCGGTCTTTGAGACACGATACAACCCGATAGGGGTACAGATCTGCTATGATTTCTGGACGTTCCCAGAAATCAGTCGAATTCTTACACTGAAAGGTGCCCGTACTATTAATAATACCTCTGCCAGCCCGTCAGGGCCGGGTAAGCCGCTGTTTATAGCCCAGCAGACCGGCGCCCGTGCCGTGGAAAACATCATCTACGCTGTGCCAGTGCCAACCTGACGGGAAAAGATAGGACAAAGCGCTTCTATGGACATAGCACTATTGCAGGCCGGGCTCAAAGATCGCACAGTTCTATGCAAAAGGAGGCGAAGAAGAAGGTATTGTGAGCGCTACGTTGAACTTTGAGCTTTTGCACTCCCTAAGGGTAATGAATCCTATTCATGATAATTTTCGTTATGAATTGGTTGTGGAGGAATTGGAGGGACTGTTTGGCAAAGGACAAGATTGGAGTATCGGAGTGAATGATTCTGCAATTTTTTGAATCTTAGGAGCTATGCCATGAGGACTTTTAAATATTTTTCGCCTAAAGATGTAAAAAGCGTTTGCACTTTACTTTCTGAGCATCAAGGGGAGGCTAAAATTATTGCAGGAGGTCAATCTCTCGTCATTTTGCTTCGACAGAAACTCATCCATCCGACCTATCTTATAGATATCAAAGCTATCGAGGAACTAAACTATATCCAATATGACGAGAAGGAAGGTCTCAGAATCGGTGCCCTGACAACTCATCGCACTTTGGAAACATCCCCCATCGTGATGCGGGAGTTTTTTATGCTATCCGAAATGGAGACTCGGCTGGCTTCTTTTCAGGTTCGGAACTGGGGAACATTGGGAGGCAACCTATGTCATGCTGATTTTGCATCGGATTTGAGTCCCACTTTGATAGCACTTGATGCAGAGGTAAAATTGACTAGCTTGCGCGGAGAAAGAAAAGTGAAGCTCTCTGCATTCTTCAAGGACCACTATGAAACTATCCTAAGGGCCGATGAACTGCTTACGGAGATTGTTATTCCCGCCATCCCAAAGAATAGTGGCGGAGTCTACAGGAAGGCGAATTTGATAGAGACAGATCAGGGCATTGCGGGGGTCGCTACTTTTGCGGTTCTGGATTCGGATAATAAGGAAATATGCGAGTATATTCGTATCGTATTAGGCGCTGTAGGCGCATTTCCGCTAAAGTCAAAGAGAGCGGAGGAGCTTATTAGGGGGCAAAAAGTCGATGACGCTATAATTGAAGAGGCAGCCCAGATGTCATCAGAAGATTGTCGGCCAATTGCTGATATTCATGCATCCGAGGAGTACAAGAGAGAAATGATTAAGGTCCTTGTAAGGAAAACCGTAAAAAAGGCTATTTCACGTGGAAAGGCTGCATAACGATTAGGAGGCTCATTCAATGAAGATGAAATTAAAGCTCAAAGTCAATGGAGCGGAATTAGAGGCCTTTATAGAACCTCATACAACTTTGCAAGACTTGCTTCGTGAAGACCTGGACTTTACGGGAACTAAGGAAGGATGCAGCAGCGGCATGTGCGGGGCATGTACGGTCTTGGTAGATGGCAAGGCTGTCAAATCCTGCCTGATCATTGCATTACAGTGTCAGGGAAAAGAGATAACTACCATAGAAGGGTTGGCCAGGGGAGAACAGCTTCATCCATTGCAGACTTCTTTTATTGAACATGGCGCTATTCAATGCGGGTTCTGTACTCCAGGGATGGTGCTTACCGCAAAATCATGGTTGGACGAAAACCCAAATCCCTCTGAGGAAGATGTGAGATTAGGAATCTCCGGTAATTTGTGTCGATGCACTGGGTATGTAAAGATTGTCGATGCAATTATGGCCACTGTGGCGAAAAATAAATGAGGTGAAAATATGGAATATTCTGTTATTGGAAAGCCTGTCAAAAATGTGGATGCGTGGAAAAAGGCTATGGGAATAGCCAAGTTTACAGGGGATCTCAAGATCCAAGGAATGCTTTACGGTAAAATATTAAGGAGCGCGTACCCCCATGCAAGGATTCTTAAGATAGACACTATCAAGGCCAAAAAGGTTTTGGGAGTTAAGGCCGTGGTAACGGGTAAGGACCTTCCAAAAAGCTTATTTGGAACTGTAATTAAGGATAGGCCTGCTTTTGTGACAGAAAAAGCCAGGTTTATGGGGGATGAGGTGGCTGGCGTTGTCGCTGTAGACAAAGAAACTGCTGAGGAGGCGATAGACCTCATTGATGTGGAATATGAAGAACTTCCAGCTGTTTTTGACCCGCTGGAAGCCATGAAGAAGGGTGCCGTTTTAGTTCATGAGAAGCTACATGAGTATGCGCATGTGCCGATTATCACTGTTAAAAAAGGTACAAACATTTGCGGCCATACAAAGCTCCGAAAAGGGGATGTTGAAAAAGGATTTAAAGAAGCTGATCTGGTTGTCGAAGACACCTTCACAGCTCAACCTATTCAACATTGTCAAATGGAACCTCATTCAGTGATTGCTCATGTGGACGGATTGAGAAACATAACCATTTGGGCGAGCACTCAATCCGCCTACGTGACGAGAGAAGCAATAGCAACGGGCTTGGGTCTCCCTGCCAATAAGGTACGTGTGATTGTTCCATACATTGGTGGAGGATTTGGCGGAAAGTATTTTCTTAAAGCCGAAGCACAATGTGTGATGTTATCATATGTTGTTAGAAAGCCAGTCAAATTAGTTTTGACACGAGAGGAGGTTTTTACTGCCACCTCAGTTCGCCAGCCCCTGATTGCTGAAATGAAGACCGGGGTTAATAGGGATGGTCGAATTGTCGCAAGGCAATGTCGGTTGATATGGGATACAGGTGCCTACGCCGACATCGGACCGAATATTTCCAGAAATGCTGGAATCTCAGCGGCCGGTCCCTACGAGATTCCGAATGTTTGTGTCGATTCCTACACTGTCTATACCAACAATCCTGTTTCAGGGTCGTTTCGCGGCCTAGGGATGCCACAAGTAACATTTGCGATCGAGTCTCACATGGATATGATCGCAGAGAAAATAGAGATGGATCCTCTGGAGTTTCGATTGAAAAATGTGGAAAAGGAAGGATCTATAGGAGCTACGGGACAAGTATTACATAGCGTTGGGTTGAAAGAGTGCCTGCAGAAGGCTGCCGCTGGCGGAAAATGGATTCCTAAAAAGAAAGCAAATAAGAAAACTGGAAAGCTAACTGGGATTGGAATTGCATGCGTTCACAAAACAACAGCAACGCCTACCTCCTCTTGTGCGTTCTTGAAGCTAAACAACGACGCAACTGTCGAAATCATCACAAGTGGAGTGGATCTGGGTCAAGGCTCCAATACAGTGGTAACACAGATTGTCGCTGAGGAACTTGGAATATCCCCGGAGCAGGTGGTGGTATCGCCCCCAGATACCCTTATGAGCCCATTTGATCTAGGGACAATCTCAAGTAGACTGACATTTCATATGGGAAATGCCGTGAAGAGGGCGGCAGAGGATGCAAGGCAAGAGATTCTCAATATTGCGTCGGATATGCTTGATACAAATCCAGATGAGCTTGAATTAAGGGATGGTCGAGTAATTGTTAAAAGAAACCCTAAAAAGGGAATCTTCTTAAAAGAAATGCCGCTTGGAGGACGATACGTAACGGGAATAGGACATCCAGTTCTCGGAAAAGGGACCTTCTGTACAGCCAGGGAGGGAGCCGTTATAGATCTTGAGACAGGGCAAGGAGCAAATGCCTCAGTCTTTTGGATGTATGGCGCTCAGGCGGCAGAAGTTGAGGTAGATCCTGAGACGGGAGAAGTAAAAGTGAAAAAGATTGTTGCTGCGCATGATGCGGGAAAAGTGATTAATCCCCTTCTTCTAGAAGGACAATTTGAAGGTTCCCTGGTGATGGGGCTTGGAGGCACACTCTTGGAGGAACTTGTTTGGGAGAATGGCAGGACACTTAATCCTTCTTTTGTCGACTATAAACTTCCAAATGCGGTTGGACTCCCAGAAATGGTTTCCATTTTTGTCGAAGAGCCTCATCGAGAAGGCCCTTATGGAGCAAAAGGTATTGGGGAACCTTTAACGGCGTGTATCCCTGCAGCAATTGCCAATGCTGTCTATGATGCAACGGGTATAAGAATTGAAAACCTTCCGATAACTCGGGAAAAAATACTATGGGCTTTAAAGGAGAAAGAAAAATGAAGCAGTTTAAGTATTTCTCACCGAGAACGACAGAAGAAGCCTGGAAACTTCTCACTAAATATGGAAACGAAGCTAAAGTGATGGCCGGGGGGACTGATCTCCTAATAAAAATGAAGAATAGAGAGGCCAATCCCAATTATGTGATTGACATAAAGCAGATCGCAAACCTCAATGAGATTCGATATGATGGAAAAAAGTGTTGCCGAATTGGGGCACTTACGAAAATTAGGAAAATTGAATTATCTCCGATCGTATCCGATTCTTTCAGAATGTTATCCGAAGCGGCTAGCGTATTGGGTTCAGTTCAGGTGCGGAATAAGGGGACCATCGGTGGGAATCTGTGCAACGCCTCACCGTCAGCAGATCTAGCACCTCCACTCATTGCCTTGGAATCGCGGGTAAAGATAGTCGGTAAAAATGGAGAGCGGTTTGAAAACTTGGAAACGTTTTTCACTGGCCCGGGATCAACAGTTTTGAAGTTTGATGAAATTGTATCTGAAATAGAGATTCCTTCTCTGCTACCGAAGTCAAATGGAACGTATTTGAAATTTAGTCCAAGAAGAGCAATGGATCTTGCAGTGGTTGGGGCGGCAGTAGTAATTACTCTTCATCCTTCAAACAGCATTTGTACTAATGCAAAAGTAGCGCTTGGTGCCGTTGCTCCTACTCCTATCCGTATTAAAAAGGTTGAAGAAATTTTGGAGGGAAGAAAGATAAACCAAAGCCTAATCAGCGAAGCTTCGAATCTTGCAGCTGAGGAATCAAGACCGATTTCAGATATTCGAGGGTCTTCTTGGTACCGAAAGGAGATCATAAAAGTTTTGGTTTCACGAGCTATAGCGCAGACGTTGGAAAAAATAAAGCTTCAAGAAGGAGGAAGAAATAATGAAACATCAGGTTAAACTTTTGGTGAATGGAGAATTGTACGAGATCTTAGTGAAACCTGGAGACACACTTTTGAAAGTTTTAAGAGAAGACTTGGCGCTTACCGGCACCAAGATGGGATGTGACACTGGAGACTGTGGAGCCTGTACAGTGACTCTGAACGGGAGCCCAGTAAATTCATGCCTTGTGCTGGCGGTGGAGGCGAACGGAATGGAGATAACGACCATTGAAGGTTTAGCTGAGGGGACTGAGCTCCATCCAATTCAAGAAGCCTTTATTACGCATGGAGCAGTCCAATGTGGATACTGTACTGCTGGGATGATACTTTCAGCAAAAGCCCTTTTAGATGAGAAGCCTAACCCCTCTGAGCGTGAAATTAAAGCTGCAATCGCAGGTAATCTTTGTCGGTGTACGGGGTACACAAAAATCATTAAGTCCATTGCAGCTGCAGCTAAATCAATCAGTTCTACAGCCATGTGTAAAGATAGGGTGGTAATAAACTGAAATGCTGAAGGTTTCTATGGAATATCCATTCGGTTTCAATCCTCATGCTCTTGGGTTGATGAATTCAACATTGTTGTCGGTGATGTCCCGATCGGATTTTAGCGATTCCCTCCGTTTTGCTGCAGTATACAGAAAAGGCGATGTATTTGAAGTAAACCCGTTAATATGTTATTATAAATGGATGGGGAGAGAAAGGAAATGCAACTAAATTCCACTATCGGAAAAAACGTTCCAAGAATTGATGCCAGAGAAAAAGTAACAGGAGAGGCAAAATATTGTGTGGATTTGAAATTTCCAGGAATGCTCTATGGTAAAATTAAGAGGAGTCCCTTACCATTTGCAAAAATTGTGAATATTGATACAAGCAAAGCGAAAAAAGTGAGTGGTGTGAAAAGTGTTATTACAGCAGAAGATACACCGAAGATTCCTTATGGAAGTTTTGTTTCAGATGAGTTGCCTCTTGCAACGACGTTGGTTCGCTATGTAGGAGATGAGATTGCCGCAGTTGCAGCCATCGATGAAGATGTGGCAGAAGAAGCACTGGAATTGATAGAGGTTGATTATGAAGAACTCTCACCTGTTTTTGATCCTGAAGAGGCCATGGGACCAGGAGCGCCCTCTCTCCATCCAGAGCTTGAGGGCATCAAGTCAAATATTGCTTATCACTTCCAGTATGTAAGAGGAAATCCTGATCAAGGATTTGATCAAGCAGATCTCATTATTGAGGATCGGTTCGTGACTCAGGCACAGCATCAAAGTTATCTGGAACCCCAGGCTTGTATTGCCGAATGTAACCCCTCTGGAAGGTTGACGTTTTGGTGCTCCTTGCAGAGCCCTTTCAGGTCTCGAATATTGATTGCCAGAGCATTAGGCATGCCTGAGTATCAAATTAGAATGATCCAACCTTACGTGGGAGGTGCATTTGGAGGGAAAGGAGGAGGAATTCATGCCCTTTACCCTATCAGTGCCATTCTGTCAAAGAAGTCTGGCAGACCGGTAAAGATTGTCTATACCCGAAAAGAAGAGTTTATTGCTGGTCGGCCCAGACTCCCTGAGATCATTAAGCTAAGGCTTGGGCTAAGAAAAAATGGAGAGATTGTTGCAAAACAACTTAAGATTGTAGCTGATGGAGGAGGCTATGTGGGTATTATGCCCCCCGCCCTCACAGCATCTGGCACCCGAACGAGTTCTTTATATCGAATACAGAATATACGGGCAGAGGCTGATCTTGTATACACAAACAATATGCCAAAAGGAGCTTTTCGGGGCTTTGGAAATCCTCAAATGCATTTTGCGATGGAATCGCTGCTGGATGAAGCGGCCGTAAGACTTAATATCGATCCAAGAGAACTGCGACTGAGAAACGCAACCCAAGAGGGCGATATCACTGCCCACGGTTGGGTAATCAATAGTTGCGGCCTCAAGGACTCAATAAGGAAGGCTTCGGAGGATTCGGGCTGGGATACAAAAAGGTTAGGAAAGAGAAAAGCCTGGGGCATAGGGATAGGATGCTTTGTGCATGTTTCCAGTAATCGCGCGTTACATCCTTTATATGATGGTTCCTCTGTTATTGTTATGATGAATGAATATGGTAAGGTTAAGGTCATCTCCGGAGAAGGTGAGATCGGGCAAGGTTTAAGTACAGTGTTGGCGCAAATTACCTCAGAGGAGACAGATATTCCCCTCAAGGATATTGAAGTCTTTCCATTAGATACGAACATAAGCCCTTTTTGTGTGGGAGCATTCGCCAGTCGATGCACAGCCATGGCTGGGAATGCTGTGAAGATAGCTGCAGTGAATCTAAGACAAGAACTTTTTCAAGCAGCGGCTGAGCAGTACGAAGCGAATGCCGAGGATCTCGAAATCAAGAATGGTAAAATCTGTGTAAAGGGCTCCCCAGATACAGGAATTTCTATTAATGAGGTTGCAAATAAAGCGGTGTTAAAAAGAGGAGGTGGCCCTCTTGTTGGCATTGGGAACTATACTGTCCCAGATTGGGTGGTCGTACCCGACAACAAGACAAAATATGGGAATATGTCAGTAGGGTATCCATTTGGGACCCAGATTGCGGAGGTTCAAGTTGATAGAGAGACCGGAAGGGTAGAGGTCTTGGGATTGTGGACGGCCTTTGACTCTGGGAGAATCCTCAATCCAATGGCTGCAGAAGGGCAGATTGAAGGAGGGATTGCCCAAGGGCTGGGGTTTGCTATAAGTGAATCCTACTCAATGGACAAAGGCAAGGTATTAAACACCAGCTTTGCGGATTATCAGATCCCAACCGCACTGGATATGCCCCCAATTAAAATTGCATTCATCGAGACCAACGACCCCAATACCCCGTATGGCGCTAAAGGAATAGGGGAACCTGCGCTTATTGCTACTGCTCCTGCTATCGCTAACGCTATTTTCAACGCCATTGGCGTAAGGATAAAAGAACTGCCTTTAACTCCGGAGAAAGTTCTTCGAGAAATACATAAATGTGATCACCTTAAATCTCTATAATATCCATATGAGTTTATTACGGTTCATTACCTTGTAAGAAGTTATCAATAGGATTTCATTCGGTCCCTCTCAATACCTTATAGGATGCTTTGGAGTTCATAATGCCCCTTCATGGAGATAACGTTCCATCGTTATCTAAAGATAGTGGATTATTCATGCTACCGGCTTCTTAATAAAAGGGAGAATAGACGATGTTTGAAGATCTAAAAGAATTTATGGAAGAGCTGGAATCAGCAAAAGAATTAGTTAGGGTTAAAAAAGAGGTTGACCCAAAATATGAGGTTGCTGCAATTGTCCGTAAAGCATGTGATTTAGAGGGACCAGCTATTCTTTTTGAGAATGTGAAAGGATCCAAATTTCCTATTTTATCCAATCTTTTTGGAACTTACAAGCGGGCCGCTATGGTTTTTGGGGTTCCTAAGGAAGAGCTCAATGATCTTCTATGTAAAAGGATCGATTCATATCCAATTCCACCCATTGAGGGCGATCATGGGCCTGTAAAAGAGATTGTAATCAAAGGAAAAGAAGTGGACATAAGCAAGCTTCCCATTCCAACCTGGAATGAAAAAGATGGAGGGGCTTTCATTACCTGGGGTGTACAGATAGCCCGAGAACCGGATAAAGGGATTGTTAATTGCGCTGTCCATCGGATGCAAGTCCATTCCAAGAACAGATTGGGGATTTTTGCAGAACCTCCCCAGCATTTGGGGTGGTACAGGGTAATGGCGGAGGAAAAAGGAGAGCCGTTGGAAATGGCGGTGGTGATTGGATGTCAGCCAACGGTTATTATGGCAGCAGTTTCCAATGTGCCATACCAGTGGGATGAGTTATCCCTGGCTGGGGCTTTCCAAGGAAGTCCTATCAGAACAGTGAAATGTGAAACTATAGATGTCCCAGTTCCAGCTACGGCAGAAATTGTGCTTGAAGGACATATCCAGCCCGATGTCAGGGAAATTGAAGGTCATTTTGGGGAGGTTACAGGTTACTACGATCCTTTGAAAGTTCCTCGTGCTGTGTTTGATGTAAAAGCTATAACTCATAGAAAACATCCTGTCTATTTGGGGGCTTATGTTGGTAGGCCAATTACCGAAAACCACATCGCTCTTACCTTTGGAAAATCTCCCTCTCTTCTTCGAGTATTGAGGCAGCTTTCTCCAAGGGTTATTGACGCCTATTTTACACCGGAGACTTTTTCGCAGTATGCAATTATTAAAATCAGAAAATCATTTGATGGGGGGGCAAAAGAGGAGCCAAAGCGCTTGGCATTTGTCACATTTGGACATTTCTACCAAGTCAAAGAATGTGTGATTGTGGATGATGACATAGATATTTACAATCCGACTTCGGTTCAATGGGCCATATCAAGTCGTGTCCGCCCGGAGAAAGATATCCATGTCATTCCGAGCACCTCGGGTTCAGTTTTAGAGGTCGCATACAAGGGTGAGGAAAGGGGGTTGAGTTCAAAGTTCATTATTGATGCAACAAAAAAATACAAAGATTTTCCAGAAGTTGCAGAGCCTCCTCGAAAAATACTTCAGAAGATTGACCTGAAGGATTACATCTCATAATCGAGTTATGTTAAACTTTTAAATTTGACAAAAATACCAAAGCCACAATCTAAGGAAATTGTTAAGGCTTTGAATAAAGATCTATAAAGAATTGTGGGGAATTGATTAAAAACCCAGGGTAAAAAAACAGGAGTGACGGATTAGATGTTTCAAATCAAGGCTGATGACCGAGGTAGTAGCATCGTCTTGTTAATTATTTCCCTATTGTCGTGCATAGGTGCAGCACGGTTACATATAGGGAGTTTCGGTAGGCCAGGTTCCGGATTTTTCCCTTTAGTATTGGGGGTTATTGTCGGGGTCCTCTCTCTTTCAGTCCTAATTGAGGCTACCTTTGAGAAAAAGCCAGCTAAAGAAAATCAGATACTATTATTTGGAGCTGTTGGCCAGAAAAAAGTTCTTTATGTCCTCTTGGCGCTAATTTGTTATGGGCTTCTTTTGGAGACGCTCGGATATGCACTCAGTATTTTTTTGTTACTTGTATTTCTTCTGAGGGTTATTGATCCGCAAAAATGGTATTTTGCCATCGTCGGTGCTTTTCTTGCTTCAGCAGGGAGCTATGTTCTTTTTCAGCTCTGCCTAAAAGTCCAACTGCCCGGCGGTTTTTTAGGAATTTAAAGAAGGAAACGTGGAGCTTTTTGAACAAATTTTATTTGGCTTTTCTGTAGCCTTGACTTGCGCAAATATCGTTTACTGTTTCTTAGGGGTACTGTTGGGAACGATAGTTGGAGTACTCCCTGGACTTGGTCCAGTTGCAACGATGTCAATATTATTGCCCGTTACTCTTAGTATTCCACCCGCGTCAGCGATCATTATGCTCGCAGGTATCTATTATGGAGCACAATACGGGGGGACTATTACCTCAATACTAATTAATGTCCCTGGAGAGGTAACCACAATTGTGACATGTATCGATGGTCACCAAATGGCTCTTAAGGGTCGAGCGGGCCCTGCGCTCGGTATCTCAGCCATCGGTTCATTCATAGGTGGAACCATCACTCTTGTGGGGGTTATGTTTCTTGCCTCACCCTTGTCGACTTTTGCCCTGGCCTTTGGTCCCCCGGAGTATTTCGCTCTCATATTCTTGGCCTTAACCGTTGTAAGTGGTTTAGCAGTGGGATCTCCCGTAAAGGCCCTTATCATGGCCGCTTTGGGCATGTTAACAGGGGTTATCGGGATGGATATACAGACGGGAATACCAAGGTTCACGTTCGGAATTAGGGCCTTTTATGATGGGGTTGGATTAGTTCCTGTCATTATGGGCCTTTTTGGTATTGGCGAGATATTTATTAATATTGAGCAAAAGACTAAACTGGACGTCGCTACAGCAAAGATTGAAAGAATCTTGCCTTCAATTAAAGATTGGGTTGATAGCCGTTGGGCCATTTTGCGGGGCACTTTACTCGGATTCTTCGTTGGATTGATACCAGGCGGGGGCGCTCTCATCGCTACGTTTGTTTCCTACACTATTGAGAAAAAAATCTCTCGGCACCCCGAAAGATTTGGCCATGGTGCCATTGAAGGAGTGGCAGGCCCGGAAACCGCTAATAACGCAGGCGCACAATCTTCATTTATCCCATTGCTCTCCCTAGGTATACCCTCAAACGTTGTAACTGCAGTGCTCATGGGCGCGTTGATAATTCATGGTGTGCAACCTGGACCTTTATTAGTGACTGAACATCCCGACATATTCTGGGGACTAATTACTAGTATGTATATAGGAAACGCTATGCTGTTGGTTCTGAATCTCCCTTTAATCAGGTTATGGGTCCAAGTGTTAAAGGTACCTTATAACTTTTTATTCCCAGCAATTATCCTTTTTTGTCTTGTAGGAGTCTACAGCATAAACAATAGTGTGACCTCAATCTTTGTCATGGTTTGTTTTGGAATAATTGGATATCTGATGAACAAGTTCAGATTTGAACCTGCCCCGTTTGTTATGGGACTGGTTTTGAGCGGGATGATGGAGAACACATTTCGACAAAGCCTAACCCTTTCAGATGGGAAATTATCCATTTTCTTCACACGGCCAATATCCGCTTCCTTGATGATTTTGGGGCTATTAGTATTGTTGACTTATACTATTCCATGGATCAAAAAACGAAAGAATTGTTAAAGTGATTAAATAAACACCGATTTTCGCGCTGCCTTTAAGCGTAACAGCAATATAATAATTGCCGACGTATTTATGAAAAGACTAGCTGTAGGTTCGCACCCTCTAACCAGTTGAGAACGGAGGGCATTCGGTGCCAGGGAACCGCTCTCAAAATAGGGTTGTGGGCTCTTTTGGGGTATATGACGCTTAAATTCTCGTTTTTGGCGACTATTTTCCCTTTCCCCTTAACAAAATGCCGGTAGATCTTGGGCGCATCACAGTCCTCAAAACCACGCAGGTTATCGGCCAGCATGCTGTAAAGCGTATCCGCGATCATTGTCATAATGACATCGAAGTGGACCTTGACCAGGATCGGAGAGGATAGCGCATTGAGGTTGAAGAATTTGACGGCCTCGGAGATGGCGTTTTCAACCCGCCATCGTCTGGAATAATTTCCTACAATCAGCTCTAAAGGGGAGTCAAAATCGTTGGAAATAAGGAAGACCGGCTTCTCATGGCCATTACTGCGGATAATTGCCTGACGCAAGAAGCCCTCATAGTCTTTGATCTCAATGATCGATTCATGGACCAGCGGGTTCGGAAACTTTCGTTTGGCATGGGGAATGTGAAAACGATTCCAAGGCTTAAGCTTGCTGACATTTTGGATCAGGTTCTTCCCTCGACGTCGAAGGGTAATGAACTTGACTCCGCGTTGGTTCAAGACAGACAGGTTCGCATAGGTGGTAAACCGGGAGTCGAAAACAAACGTTGATTGAACGCCACGCTCAATACCGTGCCAGTATTTCAGAAAGGTGAGCACCTGATCATCGGCCTCATCCTTCTGGATATCGGCAGCGGTATACAGAATTAACTTTGAAGAAGCATCTTGTGCGAAAAGCGTAAGGGCCCCCTTCATTCGCTTATTTCGGGCGCCGGCCCAATGCTTTTGCAAAACAGACTCCTCGCCAAAGTGGCGTACGGTGTGAAAGTCGAGGTTGATGACGTTTTTATCAATAAGACCGAGCTTGTTGACCTGTTTGACGAACGTCTGCTGCAAAAGCAACAACTCGGAAGAATTCAGAGAATAGGAATAGGTGGACATGGCTGTGGTTTTAGGCAACACATTCAGCCCGGCGAAAAGTCCTAATCCGGAATCAAAAGCATGATCGCCCATGTGGGCATAGCGTTGTGTTCCGACGAGTTTGACCGCAAGAAAAGATAGAAAATAGTTGATTGCCGGGATCATTTTGCTCCCAGGCAATCCAGTTTGTTGAACAACCCGGGTAATATTCAGCTTCTGAATAAATGGAGCAAAGATGAAGATTCCGGCATCTTGGCATTCATGTTTTCTATTGTCCCATTCGCTCATATGGATCGCTTGGGATGTTTCAGGGACCTTGGCGCCTTGTACGGTGAGCCCAATTTTAAGGCGGGTCCGCCGAGGCAGTTTTGGGTAGCCCTCTTCTGCCAGGATACGCTCGACAGTACGTATGGAAATCTCAATGCCATCTTCAGACAGTAGCTGTGCGATTTCACCGGCGGAGAGCCGATGTTCACGCCAACTACAGATTTTGTTGCGAGTAATGGCGTCAACCTTGCGCCTTTTGGTTTTGTCTTCCGGAACCGGTTCAGAAAAGTCAATCTTGCCATGGGCGAACTGATGACGAAGGAGATTGACATAAGTTGGGGTGTAACCAAACTTCTCGCCGACCACCTTGGCAGGGAGCCTGTCTACAAAGGATGCTCTCAAGGCTTCATACCGCCTTTGCCATTCATGGGTTGGGTATAGGAAGAAGTTTTCATCGCGCATGTCTCTTATATATCATATGACGCTTATATAGTCAAGACATAAACGTTAAAATAGGACGTAAAAATGCATGGGGCCCCTGTCCTGCCTTGTTAATAAAATTAGAAAAGCCTTTAATTATAGAAGTTTAAAACCATGAATGGAAATTCTCGACATCGACCTTCTTTTTCGGATGGCTATTTTAACATGAAATACAGGCTATCTTAAACGTCATATGATATAATAATATCGTGTGACATGATGCCCATTAAACTCCGGATCATATTGATAATGCTGGGTTTTATTTTAAACCTCTGAGCCAGATGTGCATTATCTATTAGAAGCTACCGCAACGCGAAAATAGGTGTTAAAGGGCCCTTGATAGTAGATGTTTCCACGACCTTGAATTTCAAATTCTGTGTAAAATTATTGTTATAAGTTAGCTGTAACTGGTGATTAGCAACTTTTGTTTTCAAAGTATTGGCGGAAGTGCGAAAAATACTATCTATATTTCGAATATATTGTAGGGTCTCTTACGAAAGCCTATGCGTGTTTTGGCTAAGGCCAATAGCTGAAAAAAGGCTGGAAAAAACACTTAAGTGATTAGGCGGTAAGGAGGGATAAAGTCTTGGTCATCAGCTTTTGTAAACATTCACAACAGGAGGAAAAAATGAAAAAAAGTAGAATTGTGTGGATGAGCGTTATCTTGGCCGTGGTTTCGATAATTATAGGCGGGATATCTTTTGCCGCGGATAACTTCCCATCTCGACCCATTTCTCTTTTAGTGGGTTTCCCACCGGGAGGGGTTTCGGACGCTGCTGCCCGGGCAATTGCTCCTGTATCAAGTGAGTGCCTGGGTCAACCGGTAACAGTCATTAACAAGCCAGGGGCCGGGGGAACGGTGGCTATTGACTATGTGAGCAAGTCAAAACCAGATGGTTATACCCTTATAAATGCTGGTACGTCTACATTGGGCTATGGGATGTATACAAAGGGTGTAAGTTGGGGTCCAAAAGACTTTACTATTATTCTTGGACACTCTGTTTATAATTATGCCGTTGTCATACCGGCAGATGCTCCGTATAAAAACTTTGATGAGTGGGTTCAGTATGTGAGGAAGAATCCTGGCTTTAAATATGGTACTTATGGGGCGTTGGGTACTATGCATATCGTAATGGAATGGATAGCTAAGCGCCTTAATCTTGAGTTAGTACCGGTCCACTTCAAGGGGGACTCTCCAGGCGTGAAGGCCCTACTAGGAGGGCATATACAGGCTCATTGCGCAGCCGGTGGCCATGCCGCACAAGTTAAAGCTGGGAAATTTCGGACTCTCCTTCAGATGTCCGGTGAACCTGTGGATTCGGACGCCAAATCTGTTGCGAGATTGGAGGATGTGTTGCCTGATGCACCTTTGGACGTGGTTGGACTTCCTATAGGCGTTTTCGGCCCAAAAAGCATTTCCCCCTCAGTACGGGCAAAATTGCATGAATGCTTTAAGAAGGCGATAGAAAGCCCCATGTTCATTCGTGCTCACGAGGTAATGAACTTGCCGGTGAAATATTATAGTCCAGAAGAAATGAAGAGACGGCTTTTAGAAGTACATGACAGTTTTGGAAAACTGATGAAGGAATTAGGACTGGAAAGGAAATAAGAATTGTGGAGCAGGGCTATCTTATTGAGGCCGATGACCAAGCTACTCTCCGTTAATGTGGCCCTGCATGTCAATTTTGTAGTGTTGCAACATTTTAACCTTTTGAAAGATTTTAAGCTGCCAAGTCAAAGTAGTCATCAGGAACTTGTTCACTGGTAGTTGCCAGAATGCTTTTTGACATAGACAAGATGGTTTCCACGGGGTTCTTTTTCTGGAGATCGGCGGAGCGGAACAGGGTCATCAAAATGGCCCGTGTTTTCGCCCACTGCTCAGACCGATTCTGCTGAGAGACCTTCCGGGTTCAATCGGGTTTACGCATCTACTGGTCAGCATGATTATTGTAAGGGCTGACATTTTCATAATCCAGAAAAGTGAGTAGCTCGTCCTGGTGCCTTCGGTGTCTCTTGATCAACCGTTTGACATACTGTGATTTCCGGACGTTCCCCAAAATCAGTCGAGTTCTTAAACTGAAAGGTGCGCCCGCATTTTGATTAATACCTCTGCCAGCCCGTCAGGGCCGGGTAAGGCGCTCTTTATAGCCCAGCAGACCGGTGCCCGCGCTGTGGAAAACATCATCTGGAGGGCCCGCGCCAACGTGACGCGAAAAGATAGGGCTAAGCGATTCTATGGCCATAGCACCATTTCAAGGAGAGGCTCAAAGATCGCACAATTTTATGCAAGAAGCGGCGAAGAAGAAGGCATCGTGAGCGCCACGTTAAACTTTGAGCTTTTGCACGCCCTAAGGGGAACGAATCCTAGTCATGATAATTTTCTTTATGAATTGGTTGTGGAGAAATTGAATGGACTGTTTGGCTAAGGACACGATTGGAGCATACATTTAGGATGTTGAAACCGAAGGAGCTGTTATGCTGATTGAGGAAAAGTTCTCTGTAAAATCTCCACTACCTGAATTGTGGAATTTCCTTTTGGATCCTAAAACCATGGGGCCCTGTTTCCCGGGGTGTGAAAAGGTTGAGCCTGTTAGTGAGAAAGAGTATGATTGCGTAATCAAAGCCAAGGTTGGCCCCATCGCCGTCCGATTTAAAGTCAATACCGTTTTAGACGAGATACAACCTTACAAATTAATTCACACAGTTGGGGAAGGCAGAGAGGTAAAAAATCTGGGTCGCTTCAAACAAAAAACCAGCATCTTTTTCAATGAGCTATCTAAGGATGAGACAGAGATCTCCTATCGATCAGAGGTATCTGTTGTAGGACGGCTTGCCACCTTTGGAGATAGAATGTTGCGGGCAAAGGCAAACGATATCGGACAAGAGTTCGCCGACGCGGTTAGGAGGGCAATGTCTGAACAAAAGGAGCACTTGCTCCATCCCCAACCTGAGAAAAAGGAAACCACGTGGATTGGTGCGAAGATTTCATGGCTTGTTAATTTGATTAGGGATATTTGGCCTTTCTCAAAATAGCATCTGAGGCCTTTGCAAATGCGCTCATTGTCTTTTGAGATTCTGAAGAATTAAGGTTGCGGATAGAAAACTATCTACAGAAAAGGTTGAGAGGGCTAAAGCCTTGGCTCTCACAGTTTCAGGGTGGACTAAGAAAAAGGCCGACAGGACAGAGTACAGGAGAATTGGGGTTGGGTCCATGATCTAAATTGGCGGGGGAAGTATCGGGTCCGGTCTTAATTTTTCAAGCGCTGCAATGCAGATGGAGTCCCAATCAAGTATTTGCCTGCTTTCGGACTTCCCTGGTCAGAGGCTGAGCTTTTTGGACAAAAAATGGCGCCCCATCTGCAATTTACCGATCTGGCGGTAGAGGTCATCCAACTGGGGTTCGTTCTGTTTCTTGGATTTGTGGCCCTTCTGAAAGATCTCGGCGGCATTTTCCGCCAAGGACCGCTTCCAGGTGCTGATAATGGTCGGGTGAACACCAAATCGAGCGGCCAGTTCCGCCACTGTCTCATCATTGCGCAACGCCGCAATGGCGACCTTGGCCTTGAACTCGGCGCTGTAACGGTTTCGGTTCTTATTCATTGTCAGTTCCTTTCTTTTAGGACTGACTCAGAGTTTATCACATTGTCCAACTTCTTGGGACCAGCGCTTTAATGATGTGGCGGATACAATAGCCCAGGGTCCTCCAATATCCATCGCTTCAATGAAGAAGGTCTTGAATTTGTCAAGAAACCTGGACCTTGAGGCCGTGTTGGATCTGGAGCGCTGGGCACAGGGAATTTGTCGAGAAACAGAGGATCACAAGGAAGGATTGCGGGCTTTCAAGGAGAAGCGGGCACCTGTTTTTACGGGAAAATGAGTTCGGCAAAGGAGGTCTCAGTAAAAAATGATTCCTGAAAGATATCAAAAATATGAGCAGGTTGTATCCATTGCGTGCGTCAATTTCAACACCGTGTGGGGAGACAAGCAGGCAAACCTTGAAAAGATCAGGAAGTTCGTGGTCCAGGCGGCCGGTCAGGGGAACAACATCGTTGCGATCCCTGAGCTGGCCCTCACCGGTTATGAATGCGATAAACCCGGCAAGACCTGTATGCACGAGGCCGAAGCGGAGACGATTCCAGGCCCTTCCACGGAGGAAATTGCGGCATTGGCCAGGAAACATGATGTCTATGTGATTTTCGGCATGCCCGAAAGGGATCAAGATAACACAGCGGTCCGATACATATCAACAGCGGTAATCGGCCCTGAAGGCATTTTGGGCGCCTATCGAAAACTTCACTTGATGAGTCCACCGCTGACAGAGAAGCAATGCTTTACCCGTGGAGACAGCCTGCCCGTATTTGAAACCCGTTACGGCCCCATCGGGGTTCAGATTTGTTACGATTTCTGGACATTTCCCGAAATGACGCGACTCCTGACCCTGAAAGGGGCGCGGCTTATCATTAACACGGCTGCCAGTCCTGCGGGGCCCGGAAAAGACCTGTTTATGGCACAGCAAACCGGAGCGCGTGCCGTGGAAAACATTGTTTACACGGCCAGCGCCAATTTAACGGGCAAAGACAGAACAAAGAATTTTTACGGTCATGGGACGATTGCCGGACGGGGTTCAAAGATTGCCCAGTTCTACGCAGAGAGCGGTCCGGAAGAAGGGCTTGTGAGTGCCACCTTGAACTTCACGCTTTTGCATAAACTCAGGGAGACGAATCCTATTGCCGATAATTTCCGGTACGACATCATGTTGAGAGAAATCAAGGAACTCTATGGTTCCCTATGATTTCAGGTTCTCGAATCTGACTGACAGGTCTGAGGAGCGCATATGCTGATTCAAGAGACATTCAGGGTGAATTGTCCCATCGAGAGACTTTTTGATTTTTTCCTCGACGTTGAGGCCGTAGGCCCGTGCATCCCCGGATGCGAGAAGATAGCCCCCCTTGGAGAAAAGGAATATGAGAGTATCATCAAGGCCAAGGTGGGCATCGTCTCAGTAAAATTCAAGATCAGAACCCTTATAGAGGAGAGTGTTCCCTGCAATCTGATTCGCACCGTCGGGGAAGGCAATGAATTCAAGAAGTTGGGTCATTTTAGACAAAAGACGGAAGTCAAGTTGAAAGAACTATCAGAGACTGAGACAGAGGTTTCCTATCAATCAGAGGTGTCTATTGTGGGGAGACTCGCCACATTTGGGGATAGGCTTCTGAGATCAAAGGCAAAAGAGTTAGGGAAGGAATTTGCCGATGCTGTCAAGAACAAAATGGGATAGATGAGCACGGGTTTCCCTTTGAGGTGGAGGAAGAGGTTCGATGGATAGCTTTGAATATTTCCGTACAAGAAACGTAAAAGAGGCGTGCGCTCTCCTTTCCCAATACGGGGAAGAGGCCAAAATCCTCGCCGGGGGTCAATCCCTTGTCACACTCATGAAACAGAAGCTCGTCAGCCCGACCTACATTATCGATATCAAAGGGATCCCGGAGCTGGATTACATTCGTTACGACGAGGCTGACGGGTTGAGGATCGGCGCACTCGCAACCCACCGGTCCCTGGAAAAATCTGAGATTGTCAAAGACAAGTTTTTCATACTGGCGGAGATGGAAAGCTCATTGGCCTCGGTTCCGGTCCGGAACTGGGGAACGGTCGTGGGAAATCTCTGTCATGGGGATCCCGCCTCAGATGTTGCCCCTGCCCTGATTGCCCTGGGGGCAGATGCCACCTTAACCGGAAAGGAAGGCAGTCGCGTGGTTCCCGTTGAGGACTTTTTCACGGATTACTTCGAGACGGCGGTGCGCCCTGAAGAGATCGTGACCGAGATTCATGTCCCCCCTGTAAGGGAGGGAGAGGGATGCTACTATAAATTTGCTCACAGGGCAACGGATTTGGCGGCTGTGGGCATGGCGATCCATGTCATCATGGACCCTGTTGATAGAGAACTGTGCAAAGACATCCGTATCGTCATGGGATCGGTAGGGCCGACGCCTTTGAGATCGAAAAGGGCTGAAGATTTTCTGAGGGGAGAAAGGTTGGATGAAAAGCGTATTGAAGAGGCGGCTCGACTCTCCTCTGAAGATGCCGAGCCCACTACGGATATCAACGGGTCGGAGGATTACAAGAGGGAGATCATCAAGGTCCTTGTCAGAAGGACAATCAAGGACGCTGCAGTCCGCGCAGCACAGCAATGACCCGTGGGAACAGGCGTCGGACAAAGTAGAACCATGTGAAGGGGTTTTTTGAGACAGGTTTCGGAAGGAAAGGCAGATCAGTATGGAGACATTAAATATAACCGTCAATGGGGAGGCCATAGAGGCCCAGATTGATCCCAACACAACGTTGCAGAAGTTTTTGCACGACACATTGGGTTTAACGGGAACAAAGGAAGGCTGCGGCAGCGGCATGTGCGGTTGCTGCACGGTCCTTCTTGAGGGAAAAGCGATAAAGTCCTGCCTTGTCCTCGCGATTCAGACCCAAGGAATGACTGTCCGGACAATCGAAGGGTTGGCCGACGGGGAGACCCTGGATCCCCTTCAAAAGGCCTTTGTGGAGAAAGGGGCCATTCAATGCGGATACTGTACCCCTGGGATGATCATGTCCAGTAAAGGTCTCCTGGAAGAGAACCCCAACCCATCTGAGCAGGATGTGCGATCCGCCCTGTCCGGGAATCTTTGCCGCTGCACCGGATACCATAAGATCGTTGAGGCCGTATTGAGTGTTGGGCACAGATAGGCGCGCGGAGTCGATTTAGGAGAAGGGGAGGTCTCAAAAATGGTGAGGACAGAAGAGTATCAGTACCTTGGCAAACCTATTCCCAATGTGAACGCCGTAGAAAAGGCCACGGGCAGGGGGAAGTATTGCACGGATATGGAACTTCCCAGGATGCTTTACGGCAAAGTCAAAAGAAGCCCCTACGCCCACGCCCGGATTCTCTCCATCGATACATCAAAGGCTGAGAGCCTTTCTGGAGTCAAAGCCGTGATCATCGGTGATGAAACGACATGCCCTTTCAGATACGGGTCCGGGCTCGAGGACGAACATGTGCTTGCCAGGGACAAGGTTTTGTTTATAGGAGATCCGGTTGCGGCGGTAGCTGCGGAGAGCGAAGAGATCGCCGAAGAAGCCGTTGATCTGATTGAGGTGGCATACGAGGAATTTCCCGCTGTGTTTGACGGAGACGAAGCTTTTAGAATGGATCCGCCTGCCATTCTCCATGAAGACTTAAAAAACTACAAGACCATCGCATCCATCCCGCCCCGCTTTAGCGAGAATAGACCAAATGTTTTCAACTATTTCAGGGTCAGGCGCGGGGATGCCAATAAGGGTTTTGAGGAGGCGGATCAGGTTTTCGAAGACCGGTATGAGACGGCCATGATACATCATGTGCAGATGGAGCCTCACTGCGCCGTGGCCATGCTTGATGAAAAAGGAAGGATTGTGGTTTGGGGGACAAATCAGAAGCCTTATGGGATACAGAGAAATATCGCAGAGGCGAGAGGTATTCCCCTGTCCTCGGTCAGGATGATTATTCCCGCTCATCTCGGAGGCGGTTTTGGCGGTCGCGAACCCAAAATGGAACAGATTGCGGTTTCACTTGTGCTCGCCCAAAAATCCAACCCGAGGCCTGTCAAGGTCAGATGCACGCGGGAGGAACAGTTGAGTTGCACTACCACCCGGGCCCGTTACATTGTGGAAATCAAGACAGGCGTAAAAAAGGATGGGACCATCGTAGCAAATGATATGAGGCTCATCCTCGTAGGCGGGGCCTATTCTGGAAGCGGGTATCTGACTGCGCGGAATGCGGCCTTTGGTCCTTGTGCCAATTATAAGATACCCAACTTCAGCCTGGATGCGTACGGGGTATATACCAATCAAAGGCCTTGCGGGTCATTCCGGGGTTTCGGAAATGCCGAGGCCCTTTGGGGGTTAGAATGCCAAATGGATGTGATCGCAAAGGGTCTGAACATGGACCCTCTGGAATTCAAGCTCAAGAACTGCATTGAAGAGGGGGACCCGAACGCTTTTGGGGAGAGGATGCACAGTGTGGGGGGAAAAGAGTGCCTTCAAGCCGTTGCAGAAGCTATTGAGTGGGGGAAGAAGACCGAGGGGAAGAAGCCTCATTTGAAGAGAGGAAAGGGGATCGCCCTGGGCAACAAATACAGCCTTGCACCGTCAGCCTCTGCCGCGATCGTCAAAGTGCACGAGGACGGACTCGTTGAGCTGAGAACGAGCACCGTTGACATGGGACAGGGATCAAGCACCGCCCTGTCTCAAATGGTGGCGGAAGAATTCAAGATCCCGGTTTCCAGGGTTCGCGTCTTGAACCCGGATACGGATATCACCCCGTTCGATCAAGCGACCGTGTCGAGCCGGTCCACTTTTAATATGGGCAATGCAATCCGGAAGGCCTGCCAGGATGCCAAGGAGCAGATCTTTGCTCTGGCATCAAGAGAGCTGGGAGTCGGCCCGGAAGAGCTTGATACAGCAGATTCCAGGGTGTTTGTGAAACAGGATGCCGAGAGGTCCATGCATATAAGGGACCTCTTCATTCCGATGGTCCTTGCGGGCTATACCCTTAAGGAAGGGGGTGAGATCCTGGGAAAGGCCACCTATTACCAGCCGGGAGTCCCGACAGACCCGGATACGGGGGCGTCAGAAAAACCGGCTTCATTCTATATGTTTGTGGCCCAGGCTGCGGAAGTTGAAGTAGATATTGAAACAGGAAAAGTCGAGGTCATTCGATTTGTGACCGCCAATGATTGCGGCAAGGCCATAAACCCGCTGATTGTGGAAGGACAGCAGGAAGGAGGCGTGCTGAGCATGGGAATCGGCAGCAGCCTTCTCGAGGAGGTTGTCACAGATAACGGCCTGATGCTCAATCCCCAGCTGGCGGATTACAGGATTCCCACTACCCTGGATTGCCCGGTCCTGAGCGGCTACAAAGGCATTATCATGGAAACCCCCCATCGAGAAGGACCGTGGGGGGCCAAAGGGATTGGCGAGGGCGTCATGGTGGCCTCGGCCCCTGCAATTGCCAATGCCATTCATGACGCAATAGGGGTCCGTTTCCACGATATACCAATAACCCCCGAAAAAATCTTGTGGGCTTTGCGGGCCAAGGCTTAGGAGGCCGGTTATGAGGAACTTTGAATACATGAAGCCGGACAAGTTAGAGGATGCCCTTTCCGCTTTTCAGGAACATGAGGATGCCCTGTTGCTGGCGGGTGGAACGGATCTGCTTGTGGGAATGAAATACGGTCTCTTGAGGCCGCAGCACATCATAGATCTGAAAGCCATATCAGATCTGAGCGCTTTTAGAAATGAAAAGGGTTGGGAATTTGGAGCCCTCACAACCATTCGGGATATGGAGAAGTCAGAGATCTTGCGGAACAGGATGCCCTTCCTGTGCCAAGCGGCCGGCACTTTGGGGTCGGTCCAAATCAGGAACAGGGCCACTTTAGGGGGCAACCTGTGCAACGCTTCTCCTGCTGCGGACATGGCGACCATGTTTCTCGCAATGGATTCTCAGGTAAGGATTATGTCCGTCAACAAAGAAAAAGTAATTCCTTTAGATGGCTTTTTTTCGGGACCTAATGCGACTGTTCTGGGAAAGGGCGAAGTGTTGACGGAGATCATGATTCCCGAGGATATTGAGAAATGCAGAGGTTGTTACCTGAAATTCGGGCCAAGGAAAGCGATGGACATCGGCATCGTGAATATAGCAGTGCTGCTGGACGCCGATAAAGAAAGCGGCTTGTGTAAGAAGGCAAGAATTGCATTGGGCGCCGTGGCGCCGACGCCCGTCAGGGCCAAGCGTGCGGAAGAGATTCTAAACGGAAATGTCTTGAGCCCCGATCTTATTGCCAAGGCGGCCCAGGCTGCATCCGGTGAGATCAATCCCATTTCGGATTTCAGAGCTTCTGCGGACTACCGAAAGGAATTGGTGAAGATATTGGTTGCAAGGGTGTTAAACACTCTGTTGGCGAAAAGCCCGATCTCTTGAAGAAAGGGGATCCCAGGAAAATTGGCTGAAAGATTTCATCACGAAAACCTTATGAACCTTTTAGCGCTTTCTTGGTCGATTCATGGGGAAGCGATTTGCGGGGTATCATGAAAATGAAAAAGACGCATCAAATCCAGGTTGCCGTAAACGGGGAGGCGTACACCTGTTTGATCAGCTCCAAAACGACGCTTTTAGAACTACTGAGAGATGATCTTGATTTGACGGGCACAAAGGAAGGATGTGATGAGGGTGATTGTGGCGCATGTTCTGTGATCCTTAACGGCAAATTGGTCAATTCATGTCTCGTACTGGCCGTCGAGGCGGATGACGGCGAAATCACCACAATTGAAGGATTGGACCGGGGAGACGCGTTGAATCCCATACAAGCAGCTTTTGTCGACAGCGGCGCTGTTCAGTGCGGATTCTGCACGCCGGGCATGATCATGACAACCAAGGCCATGCTGGACGAAATTCCGGATCCCTCGGAGGAACAGATCAAACACTACTTAGCGGGAAACCTGTGCCGATGCTCCGGGTATGTGAAGATCATGGACGCCGTCAAGAGCTCAATCAAAAGATCTGAATAAAGAGAGTCGATGGGGGAGACGAGAATGGACGGATATACGTCAGTAGGAAAGCGAGTCCCACAAAGAGACGCGGTAGTCAAGGTGAAAGGAAGCGCCATTTTCACCAAAGACATCAAGCTTAAAGGGATGCTTCATGGCAAAATGCTCAGAAGTCCCCTCCCGCATGCCAGAATACTGAACATCGATGTCTCAAGGGCTGAGAAATTGAAAGGGGTAAGGGCGATCCTGACATATAAGGATACGCCTCAGATAAAGTTTAGCATATCCCCAACCTGGGCTGACAAATTGCCCCTTGAGAGTGAAAAAGTGAGGTATGTTGGCGACGAAATCGCCGCGGTCGCCGCTGTGGACGAGGATACGGCCATGGAGGCCCTGGATCTGATTCATGTGGATTTCGAAGAACTCCCCGCCGTATATGATCCTTCAGAGGCCATGAAACCAGGCGCGCCCATCATTCATGACGCATTTGAGAACAATATAGCACGCGTCATCAATATGGAATGTGGCGATATTGAAAAGGGTTTTGCCGGGTCGGATCTGATACTTGAAGAGACATTCACAACACAGGCCCAATCGCATTCACCCATTGAGACCCATTGTTGCGTCGCCACTTGCGAGCCCAACGGCCAGATCACGGTCTGGGCCAACTCCCAGGCGCCCCATTCCCTTCGGCAGAGGCTCTCTTATGCGTTGGGTGTAGATGCCTCGAAGATTCATGTGATCACCCCTTTTATCGGAGGAGGTTTTGGTTCCAAGATTGACCTGGAGCCATCGCAGGCGGCCTGCGTTCTCCTGTCCCGTAAGAGCGGCAATCCGGTCCGCATCTCAAACACGAGGCAGGAACAGTACATGTTTACCCGGTTGCGGCACCCGACGATTGAAAAGATGAGAATCGGCGTCAACCGCGGAGGAAAGATCATAGCCAAAGAGGCAAGGGTGGTCATGGATAATGGCGCTTATAACAGCCACGGTCCTGCTGTCCTGTCATACAACAATGTCATGTTTTCTACCCTCTACCGGGTGGAAAACATCAAATACGAAGGCTATCTGGTTTATACCAACAAGAACTGGGGGGGGGCATGCAGGGGGTATGGGGATCCCCAGGTGACTTTTGCCCAGGAATCCCTTTTGGATATGATCGCTGAGCAGTTGAAAATGGATCCCATCGAATTAAGGCTGAAGAACGCGAACAACCCGGATGAGGTAACGGCGAACAAAGTCTTCATCACGAGCTGCGGCCTAAAGGAGACGTTGAAGGAAGCAAGAGATGCGGCCGACTGGGCCGAAAAAAAGGTAAATAAACCGCGTCATCGAGGGATCGGCATGGCCTCAATGATCTACACGGGCGGGGGGAGCATTGGATCGGGCTCCAACTACTCGGGCGCCACAGTCCAGGTCAATGCAGACGGAACGATTCACCTTATGGCGGGGGCGGTGGACATCGGTCAGGGATCCAATACAGTCTTGGCTCAGATGGCGGCGGAAATCCTGGGTGTTGATCCGGACAACATCCGGTTAACGACGGCAGATACGGACGTGACCCTGCCCTGTATGGGGACTTTCGGGTCACGGGTTACCTTATGTGCGGGCAATGCCGTGTTTCAGGCCGCAAATGAAGTGAAAAAGAAGCTTCTGGAAGAGGCCGCGGAGATGCTGGAGGCAAACAAGGAAGATCTGGAAATAAATGAGAAAAGGATCTTTGTCAAAGGCAGCCCCGGAGTCTCCGTGACTTTTGCTCAGGTCGCTTCCGCTGTTCATTACAAAAAGAGGAAAACGCTTATAGGCCACGGGTACTATAACGGGCCTGAGGTCGTGCCGAAGGATTTCGATCCGGTCAGTTATCGTGGTTATCCCTCGCCGGCAATGGTGTTTGGGACCCACATTGCCGAGGTGGAGGTGGACCCGGAAACCGGGAGGGTCGATGTGGTGAATTTCGTTGCCGCACACGACCTGGGAAAGGCCATTAATCCGCTTCTGGCTGAAGGACAAATTGAAGGTGGGGTCGTACAAGGCATCGGCTGGGCCTTAACCGAAGAGGTAAAATTCGAAAACGGGAGGATTCTGAATCCAAGCTTCCATGACTATAAGATATTTACAATAGAAGATGCTCCGAAAATATCCGCCATTCTTATAGAGCCCATCGACCCCAATGGTCCTTTTGGGGCTAAGGGAATCGGAGAATGCGCAATGGTTCCCACAGCACCGGCAGTGGTGAATGCCATATATGACGCCGTTGGCGTGCGAATCAAAGACTTGCCCGCCACCCCTGAAAAGATATGTAAGGCCTTGAAAGAGAAATCGACATCATAGAGTACGATTTCAAAATGAGACCCATAAAGCTCTTGGGGACAAGAAACTCAAACATTTCAGAAAACGATTTAGAAGGGAGATAAGGCAATGGGTGAAAAGGAAAAGGCATTTGAACTCAAGAGTTATAAAGAGGCATTCAACCTGGATACGGTGGGCCCTTACAGCGCCATGGCAAAGATCAAACCCGGTGCGACGCTGGTATTCTTATCCGGGCTGTGTGCCCGTGATCCGGAGACAGGCAAGGTCCCGCACTTAGGGGATGTGCGGGGGCAAACCGTCAATATCATGGAAAGGATCAAGGCCGCCCTGGAACAGGCAGGGGCAAGCATGGCAGACATCTTCTACCTGCACGTCTACCTTGCGGAGGAGGTGGATCAAGCCCAAAAACAGGATTATGTTGACCCTGCATTTGGGCAGTATTTTGAAGGGGGCATGCCGCCCTGTAATGTGGTCATGGGTGTGAAGAAATGCTACATGCCCCGGGGAGATGCGTTGTTGGAAATCGAGGCATGGGCAGCGGTTAATGAATCTTAGAAATGGGCGAATGGGCAGACAATCCCCATAGAGACAGGGATTATAAAGGATGAAACTGTTTGAGCCGGGAAAGATAGGGGCCCTTGCCATAAAGAATCGAATTGTCATGGCCCCTATGGGTATCGGGGGCCTTGCCGAGTCTGATGGAAGATTATCTCGGCGGGCCATTGATTATTATGCCGCCCGGGCCAAAGGGGGCGTGGGGCTCATCATCACATCCCTCATGTATGTCAGCAGAGAGCTGGAGCACCATCCTACAATACCCATGGTAGAAAGCAATGTTCAGGTGTCCCGCTTGAGTGAACTGGCAGATGCTGTCCATGACTATGGTGCAAAGCTCTGCGTCCAGTTAACGGCGGGTTTTGGACGCGTAGCCTCACCGGAGCAATTCAGGAAAAACGAGATCGTGGCGCCGTCGGCCTCAGAGTGCTTCTGGGACCGTTCGATCACGGCTCGAGAGTTGCGTGTTGAAGAGATCGATCGATTGATCGCGTCCTTTGAGATGAGTGCCGGGATATTGCGGATTGCCGGCGTAGATGCCGTGGAATTACATGGACATGAAGGGTACCTCTTTGATCAGTTCAAAACGGCCCTGTGGAATAAACGAACCGACAGGTATGGGGGCGGCACCCTCCCCGAAAGGCTCCGTTTTTCTCTGGGTGTGATCGACGCTATCAGGCGGGGGGCGGGAGAAACTATGCCCGTCATTTATCGCTTTGGTCTCAGTCACTTTATAGAAGGGGGAAGGGATGTTGAGGAAGGCCTTGAATTGGCCCGACTATTAGAAGATGCTGGCGTCGAAGCCCTTCACGTGGACGCCGGTTGCTATGAAAGCTTTTACTGGCCCCATCCCACGACCTATCAACCGCCGGCCTGTATGACGGGGATGGCAGAGATGAGCAAAAAAAGGGTAGGCATCCCTGTCATCACCGTGGGCAAGCTTGGATACCCAGGGCTTGCGGAGAAGATTATAGCGGAGGGCAAGGCTGATTTCATAGCCCTGGGAAGGGCATTGCTTGCAGATCCGGACTGGCCCAATAAGGTGAGAGAGGGGAGGTTTGAGGATATTCGCCCATGCATTGGAGATCATGAGGGGTGCCTGGATCGAATCATTGCGGGGAAGTACATCAGTTGCAGCGTAAACCCGGCAGCGGGGATGGAAAGAGAATTTACCCTCAAGCCAACAGACGACAGAAAGTCGGTCCTGGTTGTCGGCGGGGGGCCCGGGGGAATGGAGGCGGCGAGAGTCTCGGCATTGCGGGGGCACAGTGTGACGCTTTGGGAAAGGGGACGTGCACTGGGTGGTAATCTCATACCTGCATCCGTGCCGCCTTTTAAGAAAGATTACAGGGCGTTCATAGAATATCTTTCCAATCAGGTAGAGAAGCTTGGCGTCAGGATCGAGTTGGAAAGGGAAGCCACGGTGGAGAGCGTCCTGGAAACAGGAGCGGATATTGTAATGATTGCCACCGGGGGAGAGCCCATCATCCCGGATATTGACGGCGTTAATAGAAAGAATGTGATAACGGCCGTGGACGCGCTACTGGATATAGAAGGGGTCGGGGATTCAGTGTTGGTCATTGGCGGCGGGTTGATGGGCTGTGAGACAGCTCTCTATCTGGCACAGTTGGGGAAAAAGGCGACTATCGTTGAAATCATGGATCGACCGGCACGACATGTAAGTACGCCGAATCGAATGCATCTCCTGAAGTTGCTTGAGGAGGCCCATGTTAAAATTCATACGGAAACGACCGTCTCAGAGATAACGCATGAAGGTATTGATGTTGCTGATAAGCACGGTCAAGAGGCAAGACTTGATGCACAGACGGTTATCCTGTCCGTGGGACTCAGGCCTAATGATCGTTTAGCAAAAGGTTTAAGGGAAAACGCCAGGGGCGTCCATGTTATCGGGGACTGCGTCAGGCCTCGAAAGGTGATGGATGCCGTCTGGGAGGGATTCCGCACGGCAAGGTTAATTTGACGGCATATCCGATATCAAGAAAAAGGATCAACTGCAATGGATTTATGGGACGTTATAAGAGAGAGGAACAGTATTCGTGTTTTCAAGCCTGATCCGTTACCCAAGGATCTAATAGAAAAGATTCTGCGGGCAGGTTTAAAGGCCCCCTCCTCAGCGAATATGCAGCCCTGGGAGTTTGTCGTCCTGGCCGGCCGGGCGAAAGATCATTTAAGTCAGTTGATTCTTAAGAAACATTCTGAAGCGGGTAAGGATTATCATTTTGAAGGCACGAAGACAAAATTTCCTGAAAGGCTTTTGGTCCGAAGGAGAAAACTCTTTCGTGAACTGTTTCAGCAGTTGGAGGATGAGGGAAAAGAGCCTAAATCGTTTTTGCAGAGAGAGACCTTTCGATTCTATGGTGCTCCGGTAGTGATACTGGTCTTTATGGACGGGCAGATTTTAAAGCGATTTTTTTTTGATGTGGGGTTGTGCGTTCAAAACATCGTGCTGGCGGCCCAGGCAGAAGGCCTGGGATCTCATCTCATCGGACTCATATTGAAATTTCAGAATACGATCAAAGAGGCGCTGAGCATTCCTCTGGGAAAAAGATTGGTGGTTGGAATCTGTCTTGGCCACGTTGATCCCGAAGCACCCATCAACAGGTATAAGCCGGAGCGGGATAGTTTAGATCAGATGGTGAACTGGGTCGGTATTTGAGCGGCAAATCCGGAGTGATAACTTCTGGTTCGGTTATACAGCCATTTGAGGCCTGAAACAGAAAAAAATCGTTTGAAAGGAGAGTTGAAAGAGAGTACTGGGGGACGATTCCATTAACATTAATCTCTATACTGATTAAGGAGGGAGAAATGGAACAGAAAATGGATAGGAGAACGTTTCTCAAGGTCACGGGTGCCGCGGGAATCAGTGCCATGACCATAGGATTCCCCAACATCCTCAGAGGGGCCGAGCCGAAGCCCATCAAGATAGGCGGCATATGGCCTCTGACGGGAATCATCGCTGCGGGAGGGACTTCCTGCATGAATGGGGCCAAGATCGCGATCGAGGAAATCAACAATTCAGGGGGCATAAAGGCCCTTGGAGGGGCAAAATTTGAATTGGAGGTCGCAGATGCCCAAAGTAAACCTGATATCGGCATGGCTGAGACTGAAAGGCTGATCAGGAACGGGGCTCAGGTCATGGTCGGTAGCTGGGGTACGGGCATCACCCTGGCAGCCACCCAGGTTTCCGCCAAATACGGCATTCCTCACCTGGTTGATGCGGCCATATCTCCCCAAATCACGCAAAGGGGCTTCAAGCATGTATTTAAACTGATGGGCACGCCTGACAATGCTGCTCTTGCTGCCGTTCGGGATATGACGAGATTGGCCGAGATTACGGGAGTAAAACCCGAGACGGCTGTTGTTTGCCATGTGGATACCCTGTACGGCCAGAATATGGCAAAGTTTTTCAAGGACCATCTGTCAAAGATATTGGACATCAAGGAGACCTATAAATATCCCCCCGGAACAAAAGATCTTTCGGTTGAGATCACCAAGATCAAGGCCCTCAAGCCGGACATTCTGCTTGTTACCAACTACCCCCCGGATGGCATATTGCTTTCAAGACAGATGAAGGCCCTTGATTTCAATTGCATGGCCGTATGGGGGATGTACGATGCGGCCCGTTGCGTTGAGACATTCATGGAGGGCCTCGGCAAACTGGCAGACTATCAGTGGAATACCATCGAGAATCCGGACTATAATCAGAAGCGTTACTGGGAGGTCTCTGAAAAGTACAAAAAGGTTCTGGGACATAATATGCCTATGGATGCATCCCTGTCCTACACATTGATGTATGTCTTGGCCGATGCTTTAGAGCGAGCCAAATCCGTGGAAAAGGAGAAACTCATTGAGGCCCTCGGGAAGACCCATTTCACGGATCATTTCTTGGCAGGCGGGGCCGTAGTCTTTGGTGAAGACGGGCAATGTACAAGTGACTTCAATACCTCTATTCAGATTCTCAAGGGGGAGATCAAGAATATCCTGCCCGAAAAGTATCAGAATGCAAAACCGGTTTTTCCCGCACCAAAGTGGTCTGAAAGAAAACTCTAATTGTTCCAGGGACGCAGACGGGAACGGATGTTTTCTATGCCCGTTCCCATCTGCAAAAACGCAGGGGTCTTTTGCGGCGGCACATCGTGATGGCGCGAAAGAAAAAGAGGGAACCCATTGGAACGGTACGCATTGTTGGTTGACAGTGATTTGTGTCTGGGCTGTCAGGCATGCGAGATTGCCTGTAAAGCCGAATTCGGGCTCCCGGTTGGTACCCGGAGAAACCAGGTCCCGGCTACGGGATTGAAGAAACAAACATAAACGAGATAATACCGGCAGACCCCTTTGAGGAAGTATGCGGGACAACTCCGTTGAGGGGACTCCTGTGTAAAGGCTATAAGGCGTGAGAAAGACATTGCAACTATAATTAGAGCAGGACTGGTGGAGTTGCCCCTCAAGTGCGAGCATCAAATGCATTAGAATAATTTATGTTTTCTGGGGTAATAAGAATGTCATGTTGTCTGTAATCTTACAAACGCTTGTCAGCGGAATTCTGCTGGGAGGCATATATTCCTTTGTCGCTCTCGGCCTGACTTTAATTTTCGGGGTCATGAACGTCATCAATTTCGCCCATGGCGCGCTGCTGATGTGGGCCATGTATATCTCATTCTGGCTGCATCATCTATTGGGCATGGATCCCTACCTTTCCGTCATTATTACGGTCCCTCTATTTTTTGCGGTGGGTTGGTTGATTCAGCGTTTCTTAATCGACCCCGTATTCACGGCCTCCGAATTTGTCCATATCCTCATTACCCTGGGACTTGCCTTTTTCCTGGAAAACCTTGCACTTTTTCTATGGCAGGCGGATCATCGTTCGGTGACGCTGGGCTACCAGGGAAAGAGTATCTTTTTAGGAACCGTGTCCATCAACTATCCACTTCTCTTGGCCTTTATATTCGTCATTATCTTTACCGGCATTCTATACCTTTTCTTAAAAAAGACCGATTTAGGACGGGCCATCAGGGCTACCGCAGATAATAAGGAGGCCGCAATCCTGATGGGGATTGATTACAAAAAAGTTTATTACATAGCATTTGGAATAGGCGCCGCCTGTGTCGGGGCGGCCGGGTCGTTTATCACGCCCGTTTTTTTCGTTGATCCCTATAGCGGGCATTTTTTCATCCTTATGGCCTTTGTTGTGGTGATTATGGCGGGGATTGGGAGCTTCTGGGGAACATTAATATGCGGGATTATTGTAGGCGTTACAGAGAGTCTCGGGGCCCTTATCATGGTCGGTTCCATGAAACAGGTCCTCCCCTTTGGTCTATTAATCTTCCTGATTCTATTTAAGCCTACCGGATTATTTGGACAGAAAACATAGGTGAAGATTACATGGGCAACTTGAGCAACGTTTTCAGAAAGAAACATTTTCTGCATATCGCCACATTCTTAGTCCTCTGTTTTATACCTATATTCATAAGGGACCCCTATTTTCTGCATTTTCTCATCATGCTGTATTTTTACGCCTACCTCGGCGGCGCCTGGAATCTGCTGGGGGGCTATACGGGTCCGTTTTCTTTAGGACACGCTGCCTTCTTTGGGATAGGGGCCTATATCTCTACGATTCTATATATTCACTGGGGCATTACGCCATGGTTAGGGATGCTCATTGGCGCCTGTGTCTCAGCATTAATTGGAGTGCTGCTTGGTTTTTTGTGCTTTCGATACGGCGTGAGGGGCGTTTATTTTGTCCTCATAACCCTCTGTTTTGCGGAAATCGTTAGACTTGTCTTTGTGAATTGGGGAATCTTTGGAGGCCCCACCGGCCTGCTCATCACACTGTCGGGAGATTCTCTTGTTAAGTTTCAATTTATAAGCAAAGTGCCCTATTATTACATTATCCTCGCCATGATGTCTCTAATGATCTATGTGACGTACGTCATAGAAAACAGCAGAATAGGGGAATTTTTTATAGCCATCCGGGAAAATGAAGATACGGCGGAGGCTTCAGGCATCAGGACCACATTCTATAAGTTGATATCAATGGCCATGAGCTGTTTTGCTATGGCGTTGGGCGGAACATTTTATGCCCAATACCTGTTGTATATCAATCCAGACGTCACGTTGGGGATCGGGCTCTCGATTGAGATACTCTTTGGGCCCATTGCGGGGGGGATTGGCACCGTTTTAGGCCCTTTCGTGGGGTCCACGATTCTTATGGTCTTTTCTGAGATTGCGAGGATTACGTTAGGACAGTTTCGGGGGATACACCTTATGCTCTACGGGATTTTTATTATATTTATAATGATTTACATGCAGGAAGGCATTTTAGGTCATATAAGAAAGGTGTCTAAAAAAATAACAACGCATGCGGGATGATCAACTATGGCCCTTCTGGTTTGCACAAATTTATTCAAGTCATTTGGAGGATTGAAGGCGGTATCTGAACTGAGCTTAGAGGTCCAGAAGGGCGATATCGTCGGCCTAATCGGTCCGAACGGCGCTGGCAAGACAACCCTTTTCGGCCTTATTTCCGGGTTTCTTTCCCCGGACAACGGGGAGATCCTGTTTCAAGACCAAGATGTTGTTGGATTGAAACCGTCTCAGATTTGCAAGCGAGGCATTGCCCGCACTTTTCAGTTGGTAAAACCCTTTGCCAATTTGACGGTGCTCCAGAATGTGAGATTGGGATCATATAATAGAGAGATGAAGAAGGAAAATGCTACGAGCAGGGCAATGGAAATATTGGATTTGGTGGGGCTCATCGAGAAGAAAGAGCAGAAGGCAAGCAATTTGAATATTGAAGGGTTGAAACGGTTAGAGCTTGCAAGGGCACTTGCAACGAAACCCAGACTTCTCTTATTGGACGAGGTAATGGCAGGGCTCAATCCTACTGAGGTCTCGGAGATCATCTCCCTGATAGAAAAGATTAATCGAGAGGGCATTACGCTTCTTATCATCGAACATGTTATGAAAGCCATTATGACGGTCTCCAGCAAGGTAATTGTCCTCAACAACGGTCTTAAGATTGCGGAAGGGAAACCGGCAGAAATCTCCAGGGATCCCAAGGTGATCGAGGCCTATTTAGGAGAGGAATATCGATTTGCTTAAGATCGAAAATCTTGAGGGTTATTACGATTTATTTAAGGTCATCCACGGCGTTGATCTCCACGTGGATAAGGGGGAGATTGTCGCCATTCTTGGCGGAAATGGGGCCGGTAAAACAACCGTTTTGCGTTTTATTTCCGGTCTCATCAAACCGGCAGCGGGAAAGATCTCATTTAATGATGACCGAATCGATGATATCCCTCCGCACAAAATCGTTGAAAGGGGGATTATTCAAATTCCTGAAGGGAGAAAACTGTTCCCGAGCCTTACCGTTCTTGAAAACCTTTATCTTGGTTCTTATACGCGGAGGGCCAAGGTCAAGAGAACTGAAACTCTAAAAAGGGTATATGAGCTTTTCCCCGTCTTACAGAAAAGGAGAAATCAGCTTGCCGGGACCTTGAGTGGCGGAGAAATGCAGATGCTGGCGATTGGCAGGGGGCTTATGGCCTTGCCCGAAATTCTCATGCTGGACGAACCCTCTCTTGGGCTTTCGCCCATATTGATAAAGACGGTTTTTGATACAACGACGAGAATTAACTCCGAGGGGACAACGGTATTATTGGTTGAGCAAAATGTCCATCTCTCCTTGCAGATTTCCGATAGGGGTTATGTATTGGAAAACGGGGTGATCGTCCTGGAAGGCGAAAGCGAAAAACTCGGTCAAGATGAGAAGGTCATGAAGTCCTATTTAGGGATGTAACCCAAGATGGCATAGAATATCAAGACAGGAATTATCCTTTTCAAGAAGGTCTAAGTTAATGAATCCGGAGAGAACCGATCTATTGGAAGATATTATTGCAAGGAACTATCAAAATCTCACGAAAAGCGGGAAGAAACTTGCTGATTATATCCTTAAGAATCCTGAAGACGCCGCCTTTCTATCATCGGCAAAACTTGGGAAGAAGGTCAACGTAAGCGAATCTACTGTTATAAGGTTCTCCACGGAACTGGGGTTATCGGGGTTTCCCGAACTCCAGAGAATGCTCCAGGATAATCTGAAAGAGAAGATAAAGCCGTCAGACAGACTGAAGAAACTAAAGAAATCAAAAAAGAGCGGTACCGGCATATACGATGAGATATTCAAATCTACGATTAGGGGTCTCAATCTGACCCAGGAAAATATCCGTCCTGAGATGATGGGCGATATCGTCGATAAAGTCCTGTCGGCAAAAAAGGTGTACGTTGTCGGATTTCGCAGAACCTTCTCTTTGGCGTATCAGCTCAGTTACGATCTCAGTCGTATTCTACATCATACCGTCCTGGTGGAATCCAACTATGGTCTTCTCTTTGACAAGGCCATTGAGATGGGGCGTGAAGACCTCTGCATCGGGATTAGTTTTTCGAGGTATTCTGCCCTCACTTTTCAGATTATGGAGTTCGCCAAGAAGAATGGATGCGCCATCATCGCTATAACAGACAGCCTGGTCTCGCCCATTGCCCAGATTGCAGACCATGTTCTTGTTGCCAAATATGACTATGAAAACGGGTATTCCTTCCCGGAACCAAGAACGATAGCTTTTGTCCTGATTGATTGCCTCGTCGCAGAGGTTGCGAGGAAACAGAGGAAATCGATAAAGTTCTTAGAGAAATTGGAAAGTGACCTAAGCGACTACAACACATGGCTTATCAAAGACTGAAAAGGCATGGTCGAATCGAAGAAGTCAAAGTGGAAAAGCAGTGTCGGTCCATTCAGCAAGGCAGGGTGTCGCAGCTGCTGTTATTCGGGGCGGCATTATTATTTGCCGGGTTCTTCTTTTCCTTGCAGGGGCTGAGTAGCACGGGTCAGATGTGTCGGACGATACAAGGTTGCCCTTTTCTTCAAACTCTTCTGCAGGAGGGTTTTTTGCGCTGCACCTTAGGGTCTGAATTTTTTGTGATCCGCAAGGAACTCTGGATCCATTTTCATCGGCCCCCATCGCTATTCGGTCAGATCGAAGTCAGGTTTTTCAAAATATGCTTGCACCATGATCCACATCCTATCGCGGGCCCTTTGTTAATCCTGGGAAAACCGCCTGCTCGGGAGGACCGTTGAGGCCGGTTTTTGAAGACCGGCCTTTTTCATTTTATATCTGAGCACCCGTTCACTGATACCCAGGCGTTCCGCGGCCCGGGTCTGGACCCAGTCGCTCTTTTCCAGGGCCGCCAGGATCATTTCGCGTTCCACCGCCTCCATGCGTTCGGCAAGGGTTCCCTGGGTGGCGGCCTGGAAATGCCGTATCTCCTGGGGCAGGTCGGCCGGTCCAATCAAATGTCCCCTTGTCAGGGTGACCGTCCGCTGCACCATGTTCTCCAGTTCCCTGACATTGCCGGGAAAAGGGTACTTCATCACCACATCCACCGCCTCGGGTGTTATGCGGAGGGGAGAAGATGCATACCGGTTCAGGAAGAGACTTAGAAGGCCGGGGATGTCTTCACGACGGTGCCGCAGGGGCGGGATCTCGATCTCAAGGACCCTGATGCGGTAGAAAAGGTCCTCCCTGAACGCTCCTTCATGGACCATTTTCTTAAGATCCCGGTTGCTGGCCGAAATCAGCCGGACATCTACATCGTTTTCCTCTTCACTGCCTACCCGGCTGATCTTCCCTTCCTGGATGGCCCTGAGGAGTTTGGGCTGAAGGGAGGGAGGCATTTCGCCGATCTCGTCCAGCATCAGTGTGCCCCCGTGGGCCAGTTCGAAGCGACCCCTGCGACTGTTGGAGGCGCCTGTAAACGATCCCTTCAGGTGCCCGAACAGCTCACTTTCAAATAGTTTTTCAGGTATGGCAGCGCAGTTGACCACATTGAACGGGCCGTCGCTTCTCGGGCTCAGAAGGTGTATGAGGTGGGCTGCCAGTTGCTTCCCGGTCCCGGTCTCTCCGGCAACAAGGACCGGCCACCGGCTCGCTGCCACCCGTCTTACCAGGGAGAGGACATCTTTCATGGCCTGGCTTTCGGCGATGACCCTCAGGGGAAGAGGTCCCTCTTCCATGGCCTCTTTCACCACCGTAACATCCTCGTCAACCGCGATCTCCTGCTCTGTCTGCTGGATGATTTTCAGCAGCACCGAGAGATCCACGGGTTTTTCCAGGAACTCATGCGCCCCCAGTTTCATGGCCGTGACAGCCGTGTCCACATCGCCAAAGGCCGTGATCATGATGATCCGCACCATGGGATTCATCTGTTTCATTTTTTCGAGCACCGCGTCCCCCCCGAGTCCGGGCATCCGGTAATCGAGGAGAATCAGCTGCACCGGTTCTCTGCCAAAGAGGCGCAGGGCCTCCGGGCCGTCCGGGGCCGTCAGGGTCGCGTAGCCCTGGTTCTCCAGGAAACCCTCCAGCAGTTCCCTCTGGCTCGGATCATCGTCGACGATCAGTATTTTCATTTAGAGCCCCCTCCACGTCCTTTCTTGCCTGTAGCAGTCCTTTCTCCTGGCCCTTCCCCGGGGGGAGACAGGCTGAAATTTCCACGGTTCCGGGTTCAGGAACCTGAACGGTCATGCGACCGCCGTGGGCCTCCACGATTTTCCGGGATATGGTCAGCCCCAGCCCGGTTCCGTCCGCCTTGGTGGTGAAATAAGGTTCCAGAATGCGTTCCGCTTCTTCCGGTTTCAGGGAAAAGCCCCGGTTCTTCACCCGGAGACAGACGCCCTGATCCTGGCCGGACACTTCCACGTGGAGAGAACCCCCTTCGGGCTGGGCCTCGATGGCATTCTTCAAGAGATTTTCGGCTACCTGCCCCAGCAGTCCCGGATCTCCGATAATCGGCTCGTGGAAGGTGATCCGCCTTGATACGGCGATGCCCAGCTCCTGACAGCGGGGGGCGTACAGGTGAAGCATCTTCTCAGTCAGCATATCCAGCCGCATCGATGTTTTCAAGGGTCTCTGCGGGCGTGCATATTTCAATAGACCCTCGACGCTGCTGTTGGCGCGTTTGACCGCATCGAGCATCAGGTCGATCAGATGGCGGTGATCATCGTTGATTTCATGCCCCTCAATCTGCAGCCTCTGGAGACCCATCCCCAGGACGTTCAAGGGATTCCGCACCTCATGGGCAATGGCCGCAGCAGCCCGGCCCAACGCCGCATTTTCCCTCTCAGAAGCGATGCGTCTTTCAAACCGCTGCACCTGAGCCATATGAGCGGCCTGATATCTATAGAGGATCAGAGACAGGAGGAGCCCCAGGCATGCAAGGGCGGCGCTGAAAAAAAAGAAATCGCGCCATAGACGTCCGATGGCCCGGTCAAGATATCCGGCATCCAGGGCCACAGCGATCTCCTTCCCTTCCATGGGCACGCGGGCCTCGGCAACTCTGAGACCCCCTTTATCCTGCATGGTTACGGCAGGGGCATCGGTCGCCTTTTTTCGGATTGGGGAGGGCGTTACCAGTTTCACGTAGCTTATGCGGGGAATCCCTGCCAGGGTGCGGATCACGTTGTCCAGTCCCAGTTGCTCCTGGATGGTCCGGATTCGGGCGTCGGTGATCCCCACCATCACACATCCCTTTGACCCCTTACGGGCCCATGAGAAAAGATAGAGACGCTCTTTCGTGAGATGACGGAGCCTTGCAAGGGGCGTACAGGTCAGGTCAGGTTCATGGAGCCAGCCCGCCGGGCCCCCCACACATCTTCCGTCTTCCCGCTGGATGCCTATCCCTGCGAGCCCTGCCTCCTGGGCAAAGGCGTTCAACTCCTGGGGCGTGAACGGTTCCACCGTGTCGAGATGGTCCACAAAACGGGCCGTGTTGCCCAGGAAGGCCTCGAGGATCTCTTCTGCCGCCTGTTTCGAGAGAACACTGCCGCGGGCACTCATTTGAATTACCTCCGCCATGAGTACGGCGTGTTCCTGCACGTGTGCCAGGAAATCCTTTTTAGCCTGCTGGACCTGCCACAGGAAGTATGCCGTCACGGCGCAGAACAAAAAGGCAAAGACAAAAAGATTGGCTACCCACAGGGGAAGCCTGCCTCTAATGCCTCCCATGGCCCCTGCCGCCCCCCTTTCCACCATACAGGCTTTGGCTTTTTCCGAGGCGCCGTCTCACCCCGGTCGGATCATTCCCCCTGGCGCCATGCCCCGGGCCGATCACCCTGGTGGCATTCAGGCCGCCTGCTTCCACGGGCCTGTCACTCCATATTCTTATCACACTCCCTGGAGAGAGATTTTTGGGCAGCCGATCCGGGTGGATGGTGACCTCCACGCGTTTTGCATCACTTTCCTCTTCCTCAAGCCCATTCGATGCATCAATAAGGACGACGGAGAGCTTGCCGGCATCACGGTCCAGAGAAAGGACCCGGCCCAGGTAGAGTTCCTCAGCCGGCGCAGGGGAGACCCACCCGTTGACCATCATGAATATCAGAAGGTATAAGAGAGCCCGCATTGGATTACCGTCTGGCAATAGCTTTCATAGTCAAGGGGCGCGTCCCCGGACTTCCATCCCAGCGCCCCGAACAATTCAAAACTGCCCCAGAACCTGCTGACCTGGATCCCCGCAGACCAGGTGTAATTGGTGCGTCTTAAGCGTGTCATATTCTCCGGAACCCGGTGGTATTCTGTCCGGGACCCGGTCGCCTCCACCTCTGCCAGCCATTGAGGGGCCGGGAACCATGAAAGGGCGGCGCCTGCCTGAACTTCCCTGTAGGACTCCATGTCCAGAGAGGCATCCAGGTCTCCATATGCCGCATACACCCGCGCGGCTAGCGGGGCTGAAATAAAGATATCCAGATCCAAGGCCGTCGACAGGAGGCGGTTGTCCCGTGGAGGGTAGAGCGTATTGAGCGGACTGTTACCGTTTCCGGAAACCGGTTTGGCCGGGGGCTGCCACATCCTCTCAGGCCGGACCGCCGGAGAGAAATGCTTTCCTCCTTTCCCTGCCTTGTCGGCCTTCCTCCCCTGGCCCTTGCCGGAAAAGGGTCTGGCCCAGTTCAGGTAGTTGAGCCACCGGTATGTCTGCTCAAATCCCAGGTTGAACCTGCTGGAGATGATCCATCTGGCGCCGATGCCGACCATGGCCTCATTGCGCTCGTCGGCTTCTATGAGCCCGTCGCGCACGAATCTTTCCCATCATACCTGATATACACCGTGCTGCACAAAAAGAAAAGGCCCCTCGCAGGGGCGCCTTTCCTGTTACAGACCATGTGAGGCTCAAAGCCGTTTCAGGGTCTCAATCGTTTGTCCACGCGTCTATTGCTGACCCTGTTTCCGCCAGCCGCCGCGCCACAGAGGCTGACCGCCCGCACCGTCCACACACGGCTCACGCAGCTGAATTGTCAGACCTTCGGTATTGACGGTAATGGAAATGGCCACGATCCGTGGCGTACCGTTGAAATCGACCAGCATGCCGGAAACAGCCACCATGTCCCCGACTACGGGACGGTCTATCTCCCTGGCGTCCCAGTACCAGTAGGGCCCTATGCCGTAGATGGTCACGTCGTCGGTCCCGTCGGTCGGGCTCAGCACCATGCCGCTGCCGCCATAACTCACATCCGATACCACGCCGATAATCTCTATGGGCGTCCCTGTACATACAATCGAAAGACCTGTACCGCTGCAGATACCCTGACCCCCGCCTTGTGCATTTCCGGCCACACCCGCTCCTGCACCCAAAAAAAGAACCATCAATGCCATTACACTGCCGGTTAAGACCTTCTTCATCGCGTTATTCTCCTTTCAATTCATGGTTGGTTTTTTTGTTTGAATGATTCGTTGTTTCTAATTCCTTCCTCTACCGCTTCCTTTACCCTTGGGGCCATCGCCGTCACAGTTTTCAGACCCTGTACCTTTGCCGGCGCCGTAGCCTGTCCCGTCCTGGGGTCTGGGTGCAGATCCGGTGCCATCTTGCGCACCATATCCGCGTCCTCTGCCCGAGCTGTCACCTGTCCCCCATCCTGTCCCGTCACTGCCGGGGCCGCCCCCTCGGCAGCGGCCTCTGCCGCCTTGGGCCAGGATGTCGGTGGCCGGGTCACAGGTCCCTGTGGTGATGCGTTTGCCCTGATCCCGGATCCTGTCTCTATGGATCCCGGCCCAGGCCGGTCCGGAATTCAAGCCCAACAACACCGCGGCGCTCACGCCTGCAAGGACAACCAGCTTTTTCTTCCCTAATCTCATCGTGCTCCTCCCCTTTCTGCCGTCCCCGGCCGGGCTTCTGATGTGAAAACAGCCGGGAGAACGGGTTAATGTGACCACCTTTTCCCTTCTCGCAACGATCATATGCGATGTTTGGCTATTTCTTAAGCAAGTCGTAAGCCAAAAAATGTATTAAATAAAAATCAATAGGTTAGGTCCTGGAGGACGGTTAGCGGGTCGACAAGACATGTCATCTCTCGACAATCTTGTCGAACTGGGGGTCGCGGGAATGGACTTCCTCATCAAAACCGCCTATAAACCTTTTGCCGTCAAAAATAAAACCGACAAAAAATTTTGCTGACGTAGAAGTCTTGCGAGGGCATGACCTTCATTCGTTGACTGCCTTTGTTCCTCGAGCCGTTATTGAATTACTCAAGAGTTCACCTTTCTATCAATCACCGACCATCATATCCATGTCCGCCGCGCACGCACAGGACGTATCTGCTGCTGTCCTTAAGCCTGTAGGTTACCGTGCCGTAACTGAACTCCACGACCCATGCGGAGTCCGGGAATCCCTCTCGGGTGCTGCGGGACCAGTAATCGGATAATTTCACATTGATGAAGGGATGGCCTTCAGGCAAGGCCGGCAGGGTTTGGGATGCATCCACCAGGCTGGCCAACTCCTCTGCGGTCGGGAGCCGCCAGCCTTTGCGGTGACTCAAACTTAACTCGTAACAGTAACCGCAAGCCTCAGGCCAGGTCATTTGGGTATCGTTCGCGGAACGCTGCCAGACAAGTCCCGTCTCTTTGTCAAGCACGGCAGGGTATATTTTCACCGGGATAGCATCGTACCCCAGAACAAGCTGGAATCGCTCCAGAGCCGGCAATTTTTGGTGCCATGTGGGGGCGCTGGCTGTGGTCTGGACGGAATTGTCTGAAAATGAAACGCTGTCAGGGGTTATCTTCATTTCACCATTTGATGGGGTTGCAACAAAGAATAATGATAACAACATAGCGACGATAACGATTCCTTTTTTCATCTTACTCTCCTTCCAGTGGGTTTGGGCTCATCCGTTGAAGGGCGCGTCGAGAGAAAAAACACCTCAGCATCGAATGCCCTTAACCTTTCCTTATGCCATTCCCTTGAGGGATGCAAGAGTCTTTCCTGCTCCCGTGAAGTCAAAAGGCGCATGGTCCGGATCGCGGGAGGCGAGGGGATCGTCAGGTTGTTATCGAGGGTAATCTGTTCCTGCATGCCGAGTCCTGCGGCCACCCTGTTTTGATGACAGGCCGTGCACGCACGGCCGAACGGGGCTGTGGTATGGGGTACATAGGGCATGAATGCCCAGCCCTTTCCGGAGCCGTCGCCCCGTTCGGGGACCACGCTGTCCAGAAGAACATTCCCCCATCGGTCCACATGAGAGACGAGGTGCTGGTAGAGAGGTCGCAGGACGGCAACCCTGCCGGCGGTGTCCACGCCGAGGGGCATCGGTTCCCAGCGCCTGAAGCGCCATCCCGCAGACCAGATCCCTTCTCTTGCCTTGCCGGAGAGATGGTCAATGGACGCCGGATAGGCTGTCTCCGGACTTTCGGCCGAGACCTTCAAGATCTTCTGAAGATAGGGATCTCCCTGTACAGTGAGGTGCCGCCACTTGTAGTCATCTATCCGATCTTCACGCATGACGCTCAGTCCGTAGTCCTGATACGACCACTGGGCGTGGCAGGCGCTGCAACGGACCCCGGCATGGGCCTCGATTCTGTGAGCCGTCGAATCCTGGCGGAATCTGGTCAGCGGATATTCATTTCCATGGTGTCTTGAGATAAAGAAAAGTCCTCTTGAGTCTTTTCGGATTGACGGGTTTGACATATCAGGGGTTTTTCCACCGAACCCGCCGTGACAGGCCATGCACGAGCGTTTGGGCGCCTCCATCTGAAAGCTGTAAACGCGACCGTCCCCCATGATGTCGCTTTGGGTGTGACAATCGATGCACCAGAGGCCTTTTTCCGCATGAATGTCCCTGGCCAGCCGGTGGTGATCCAGTCCATACAGCATCGACATGAGACTGCCTTTTATCACGGGAGAGCGGTAGGTATCGCTATAGTCATGCTCGAACAGGCCTTCATAATCGCCGCCCACATGGTTATGGTTATGACAGTGGAGGCATTGATCGTTCGGGATGCTTGTTGTAAAGGCATGTCTGACAGGGTACCCGGTTTTGGACCGGTCGATGGCCGGGTCGTTCCCCTCATACCGGCCCTCGTTATTGTACAGTACGTGGCAGGCGGCACAACCGGCCGCCCTGTAGAGTCCGACTCCATCAGGACCTTTGGAGTGGATGTGACACCTGAGACACCGCCTTCTCAGGAAATCATCTACCAGCATGGCCGGGGTTTCCGGACGGGTTTCCGGTTGAGAGTCAGGGAGAAACTCCAGGCGCCCGCCGCTCAATCCGTACACAGCCGGGGCAGCCCGGTCCTGCGCCCCCCAGAGGTAGCGCGTCTGGTTGATCACCCCGGCCATGGACGAATGAAGGGAATTGTGAACCCGCGTGACTTCATTTGGATGGCATTTGGCGCAGAAGATCTTCACGTATTTTGGGTCCGAGGGATTCCGCACGATTCCCTGATGACGCATGAGGGCCTTCACCTGTCTGTCCTCCGGCAGCAGGTGGCAGGCAGCACACGCAAACGGGTGACTGGGGCTGATGGATTCGATTCCCTGGTGACAACGCAGGCAGTCGGCATAGTTGGTTTTTTCCGATGCCAGGGTATGGGCGGGCATGAAGAGACCACCCGGAAAGATGCCCATCCCCATCAGCAGGCGAACGGCCATGATCATGAGGCCGGCTCCATGGCCAAATCTTCTCATCTCACACATGGGAGTCCGGCCTCTGTCAGAAATCGTTTCCTGGATTCCTGAAAATCCCGGTAAATCGGGTCATCATAGCCGGGGTGGCATCCGAGGCATGGCGCCACTCCGAGGATCCGGTCGATCTCGGCCTTGTTGAAGGGTCGCACCCCATTCCTGATACCGGTCTGGAAAGGTTGGCCATCCAGATTCACATAGCCGTCCAGGGGATGCGAAAGTCCAAGGCCTGAAGCCATGGCATTATACGTCGCTCGGAACGCTGGCCGGTCGCCCTTTTGATGGAGGATCCCCTCGCCCAGCCCCATGACCTTGGGGTCTTCGTGGCATTCCAGACAACGCCTCGATGTCCCGGCAGTGGTGTGGGGATCAAAGGCCGAGAGGTTCATGACCCGGAAGGATCGATCCTCCCGGTATTCACCGGAGTCGTCAAAAACAGAGACAAACATCTGGCACGGAGAGACGGGAAAGATCTCCAGATCGTCCCGAATCCCCAGGGCAGGTTTTGAAAAGCGGACATATGAGCGGGCCTCTTTCCACCTGCCGGAGGATTTTTCCCCGGTTATCCAGTCTCTCTGCCGCTCCGCCTTCCTGTATGTCAGGTGGCACCCATAGCACTGGGGAATCCAGGCGGCGTGACACGCCTGGCAGGAGAGGCGTTCGTGTCCCTTCAGAAGGTGGTGGGGCCTCTCCGGAGAAGACCCGGCCATCTCAATGGGCAGACCGTCCATTTTGCGGTAAAAAGTCAGTTTGCCGTCCGTCTTTTGCAGGTTGTAGATCGGGGTCCCCTTTTTACTGACCCCCACGGATTTTCCGAGGACAGCGGGGACGCGCCTGTTCAGAACGTTCAGCCGACCGGCCAGGGAGTCCACTGTCTCGACCCGGCAAAACGCAGGTGAATGACACGCCTGACAGGTGATATCCACCTGATCTCTCATGCTGTCATAGGCCCGTCCATCCCCCATCAGACCGGTGGCCGTATGACAGTCGATGCATTCCATGCCTGCCTTTCTGAAATGGACATCTGACTGGAGATCCAAAAAAAAGCGATTTCCTGAAAGCCTTCTCCCGCTAAGGCTGCTCCCTTCATACGGTGTCCCGTATCCGGCGGATTCGAACCTCCCGAAATAGGAGAGGCCGATTCTCGCAGACCGGTTGTGACACTTGGTGCAGTTGGTGGATGGAATCCTCGTCGTTATCAGCGGGTGTTCCTTCATCCTGTTTTTTTGGCCTTCTTGCATTGCCCCATCCAGGACATGACAGTCAGTGCATCCGCCTCCCCGTCTGGCCACTTCTCCCTTCCCATCCCCCCTTTTCTTCCAGAGATGGCATCCCCCGCACATCTTTCGATAGTGATCAATTGCCAGGTTTCCGGGGGGGCTCTTTCCATACAGGTCGCTGACGCTGACACCTTCGAGGGGGGGGCGGGCCTTCAAATCATCCTTTTGAAGCCATTCCTCCTGAATAATCCTGATTATTCCGCTGTTTGTGGCCATGACGCTTTTCTTTACCCGCTCCGCCATATCCGGATGGCATCCTGTTTTGCCGCAGGTCTGGTCCACCACCCGGAGATCGCCCGGGTTGTAAACCATGCTGAAGTGGGCCCTCTCCGGGTCCAATGAATGGCGGTTTCCCAGGTGACAGACAGCACATCCGAAGGCTGAAACAGGGTGGGACGGATCCGGATCTTTCATCTCTTCATGGCAGAAGAGACACCCGTCCTTCAATGGTCCTGAGGGCCGCTCTATCCGGCTCTCCTTCAGGATCAGCACAGCAGCTATGAAGCAGATTGAAATGACGGCAAGGGACCTTTTCATCGATTTCAGGGAAAGCAATTTTAGAGATCGGCGGCACCCGGCAACTCCGCACCCCGGCAACGCCTGAGACTTGAAGCTCTTCTAAAACCTTACTGCAATCTCTTCAAAGGTCTTTCGCCATTTGGGGGCCGAAAGGGTCTTGTTCCGGTCAAAATAACCGATGGCCAGAAGAAGGGGGATCCAGTAGTTTTCCGGAATCCTGAACGCCTGCCTGACGCCTTCATGATCAAACCCGTCCATGGGATGCGTGTCCAGCCCCAGACTCTTGGCGGCAAACATGAGTGCCATGGCAAAGAACCCGGCGTTTTTGCAGGCAAATGCCTGGGCCTTTTCGCCGGTCTCGCCATAAAGGTTCTTGCAGGCATTCAGGAACCAGTCCCGCTGGTCCTCCGTGTGGCTCCCGGATGCAACCATCTCCTGGAAGTTCCGCTCTACAAAAGGATGGCCGGCCTTCCATGCCTCCCGGTCGGCCAATACAATGGCCACCACCGGCGCCTCGGTGACCTTGGGCTGGTTCCAGGCCAGCTTTCTGAGACGGGCCTTTTCCTCGGCGTCCTGAAGCAGAATAAGGCTCCACGGCTGAAGATTGAAACTGGAAGGCGCCTTCGCCGCCATCTCCACCATTTCGCGCAGCAGGGCATCGGAAACCGTCCGCGAGGGGTCGAAGAAGTTGATCGCCCTTCGGTGCGTTACCACCTCTTTGAAGTCCATAAGATGCTCCTTTCAGAAATCGTGAGATAGTTGATGGGTTGATTCGTCAAAAACAAGAAACCCTATTTTAAATTTCAAAAACAGCGTTATCATGCAGGGCAAACCATTTTCAATCGTTCAGGGGGCAGAGAATTGGGACAGCTTCCCGTCGCTTTATGAATTATCTTTCTCCACTGCCTCCAAAATCTGAGAGTAAATTCCCGGGATGCTATAGAGCACGCGGTTCCATGAAGGGATGAGCGTGCTCTCATGGGGCCCTTTAATCTGCTCCCAGGCGGTCCACAAAAACCCCCTGAAGTGCCTCACCGTAAGCTCCTCCTGATACCTGTCAAGGACCAGATTGTTCACCTCTGCATCATCACTGTAACTCTTGATAAATCCCAGTGCGTTCTCATAGTAGCTGTGAAGAATCATATCCACAACCGAATCATCCAATGGAAACCCCTGGGACCGCACATAGTTCAAGTAAAATTTGGCAATGTCTACCACCATCCGGTGCAGGCCTTTGCTCGCGTCGTTCGGGAAAATATCCTGATGCTTGTGCTCATAGTTGGCGGATAGATCGATCTGGGCGATTTTCTGATTCATAACCCTTCTATAAACCTCGGAAAGGGTGCTCACTTCCAGTCCCCAGTCATAGGCGATGTTAATCCCGCGGGCCAATCGGGTCAGAAAGCTGAATTCCCCTGCCAGAGGATAGTTAAAGGAACGGTGATAGGCAAAAAACTGCCTGAGTTCTTCCAATCCCCTCTCCTGCATGATCCGGCTCATGATATCCACAAAGGGCGTTACAAAAAGTCTCGTGACCCTTCCCTTCATAGCCCGTTCCATAGGGGAGATCCTGGCATAATACCCTTTGCAGAACTCAAAATCGTTGTTTGGGTTGGCAGTGGGCTCTATGAGACGTCCTAAAAGGAGACGATCGTAGGTAACGATATCACAGTCGTGCAGGGCGATCACGTCGCAGTCCTCTTTCGCACAGAGGTACCCCAAAGCGATCCACACCGACTGTCCCTTTCCCTGAACGCCTGTCGAGATATCTCTGTTGTTAATCTCATGAAAGACATGCTGAATGCGCGGTCCTTCCACCCAGATCACTTTGACGTCGCGATTGGACGTCCGGAGCCTTCCAAAGTATTCTTTGGCCTCCCGGAACTGGGCTTCTTCGGGCGCACCTCCCAATGCTACTGTCACACGATGGAGGTAGCGAACCTTCTGTATATTTTCTATGATAGGATCCAGGACCTCAGGGTTCTTTATTTCTGAAAATAAGGATGGCAACAAAAGGCTGATGCCAAGATGACGGGAATACTCCTCCAACTTCTCTTCCAGCCTTGTCAGATACTCCTCCCGGTCAAAGGCTTCATACAGGGAATGGAGCGTGGTAATAATCCCCTCCTGGTGAAAGTCTGCCATAAGACCACCTCCTTTCTGTGATACAGATTATTCGATGATACGGCCATATCATCGATATCGTCAAACAATCCGTTGCATCGGCCTCTTTTTCCTTCATTTCCACGACATGCAACCTATGGTGTATCAAATCATCTTGTCGGTCAAGCAAATCTTGGGTGCGTCGTATGTGTCAGATGCTAACTGCATAACAGCGTATATGCATGTTAGGCAGAAAACTGGATAAGATTACGTTCGACATCAAAGATGCCTTGGTTCTGTGATGGCGGGTTTCGCTCCCGGCAAGACAAAAAAGGCTCCTGTCAGGAGATGGGCGGGTAATATTTGAGAACCTGTTCCGTGGAGAAAAAGTTCATGCCTGATGGCTCATAGCTCAAGGCATAAAAATAATGGCTCAAAGCTCAAAGGTGAAAGGTGAGAGTCCAAGGCAGTGGATTCCGGGTTCTGGTTTCAGAAGATGCCTGTTAGAAATATTAGCGAAATCAATAGACAAACCAAGAGAACTATTTCTGTCGTTCAGTCTTCTCCGATAGCCTCTAAGTCGGCAATGTCCTTTTTGCGTCCCAATGCTCTCTTATTGGCTACAAAGTCATCATGACCGATGTAATAGACCATTAAGTCCCCGAACGGGCCTCTTACCCTGTTCGATCGAGCCTGTTCCCATGAAACCCCGGTGATCGAGGTAACCATATCTACCCTGACCGGGGGAAATCCAAGTTGAACGACTTTTCCTTCTTTCTCGAAATCTGCTGCTCTCAGGCCCACAGATTCAAATCCAAATTCATGAAGGGCTTCCATGATGTTTCTTGCATTGACAGGGTCCGGCCTCACAAAAATATCCAAATCACCCGTGAATCGAGGAGCACCATGAAAACCGAGTGCGTAACCCCCTACTATGATATAATCAACCCTGTATTTGTTCAACAACTCGAGCAGATCTCTGAAGTCTTGCTGAACTTCCATGGGATTGCCTTCTTAAGAATTCAATGGCAGCGATTCGCTCCCGGGGTGTCTTGCTGAGCCAGTAGGCAAAATCTTCCTTAATGGGTGCATCTCTTTTCAGATCGAATTTCTTGGCAGTCTTTTCAATCATCGCTATTCCCTTTCCATCCTGTAAGCCCTTTCCGGATCATGAAAACGCCTCTTTGATATCTTCAAGCCCATAAGGAGTCGGTTCCTCTTCAATTCCCCTCATTGAAGATTGCAATGCAAATCGTGACCATATGGTTGATGGATCATGGCTCATGGGTGAACGATGAAGGCACCCCGCAAAAGGACGCGGGATCTTCGACAAGGCACAAGAATAATAGCTCAAAGGTCAAAGCTAAAAGATAAACGTGAAAGGCACAGAGAACGTTTAAGTTTAATTATGAGGCATCATACTGAAACCGATTGAAAAGTCAAGAAGAATCGGTCATCTACATCTTCTTCATGGGTGAAAACATGGCGATCAAGAGGCCTGAAAGCGTGAAAATCCCCGAAGCGATAAAGAGCATGTCCAGCCCCACCTGATCGGCAATCCAGCCCGATACCACGGCGCCGGTAATGAATCCGCTGTCATAAATCCCGGTAAACAGGGCCATGACGGCCGGTTTTTCCCTGAATGATCCGTGCGAGGCGGCCAGGGCATTGTGTGTGGCAAAGAGGAGGCCCATGCCGCCCCCGAACATCACGGCGGTGACAATAAAGAGCGGCGACGCAATCGTACCCGGGACCAGCAGGATGCTCAGGGAAAGAAAGGGGTACGACAGACACATTAAAAACAGCTTGCCATACCGGTCCACGAGCCTCCCCAAGGTGAGGAGTACGATGATCGCAGTAAGGTGTGCGAAAAAGAAAAAGGGTCCGGCAGAGGTGTCCTGTTTCGCTGCAATCAGGGCCAGGAAGTTGGTCAGCGTGGCCTGGGAGTGGGCGAAGATGAGCGTGGAACAGAGAAGAAAGAGAAAAGAGCGTCTCCTTAAGATCGACAGATATCTGACCCCGTCTTTTTCTTTCTTGCTTGAAGATCCGGATCCGGGCTGAATACCGAGAATTACAGCAAGCCACCCCATAACGACAGCGACCGCTGCAACTGCATAAAGGCCATTAAAGCCATACCGGCTGATAATCGCTTCACCGATGGACGGCGCGAGTGCAACGGCGGCCATGAGCGACACCCCGACCATGCTGAAGGCCATGCCCCGCCTGAGGGGAGAAACCTCTTTTGCCAGCAGGGAGAAACTGCCGGCAATAACGGCTGAAAACCCGAGCCCGTGAACCACCCGTATCAACAGCATTAACGGGCCGAACATGGTGATGAAATGGTAACTCAGGGATGAAACCAGGCTCAGGGCCATACCGGCGGAGATCAACCCATACTCCCCTTTTCGGATCACCAGTTTGCCCATGAACGGTCTGGACAGGACCGCAGAGATGGAAAAGGCCCCCATCACCCATCCGATGGTGTGATGATCGTTTCCCATTGCCTTGAGGACGAGGGGGTATAGATAGAGCAATCCGATGCTTGCGAACATCAGAAAAAGGGAGAGGTTGAGAAACAGAAAAGGCCTGTTCCAGAGGGGAGCGATGGGGCTGGGTCTGTCTTGGTTCGAAAAGGTCACGAAACATCCCTGGTTACAGCCTGTTCCCGCAGGAGGGGCAATAACGGAAGCCCGGTTCAACAGCCTGGCCGCAGGAAGGGCACGTGCGGCCATCGGTTCGCGGTCCCTGGCCCCGGAGATCCCCGGACTCCGTAGCGAGGCTTCCGCAGCTCTGACACTGCAGGAACGGGGTTCCTTTTTTTACCGGGAACAGGGGGATAAAAAAGAAAGAGATGTAATGATCCACCCGTTTCAGGCGTGCCTGATACAGGCCGCACGCCCGGCACATTCTGGGGGCGTCATCCAGGGTCACGGTCTTGGGCTGCAATCCGCCGATGAAGAAGAACATGGGCGCCTTCCCTACGGTCACAAAAAAGAGATGGCCCGCAATGGCCAATCCATGGGGCCCGGCTACTCTATCGCTGAAATCCATGGAAATCAAGGCTGATGTTAAGACGCACCATCAAGCATGGCGGCCACCCGGCTCCAGGAATCCTTGAATGTGGAGGAATAATCGGGTATGGTGTCGGCCAGAAAGGAGAAAGAAATGAAACAGATTACAGAAGCTGTTTATTTTATCCCGGGACGGGACGACATGATCCCTGATTCCCATGTCTACCTGATCGGCAGACCCGACGCAAACGATCTGACTATTGTGGATGCCGGGCTGATGGGCAAGGGAAAATACAAGATTGAATCGATCCAGGGGCTGGGCTTGCAGCTCACCGATGTCAAGAGGATCATCATGACCCACACCCACCTGGACCATATCGGCTGCCTGGGAGAGATCCTCCAGGCGATTCCCCATGCCGAACTGTGGGTCCATACAGCAGAGGCCGATCTTCTCGAACAGGGGGATGAGCGGACGGTCTACGGGATGGATATGTTCCAGAGCATGTGCCGGGCCCAGTACGGGATCCTGCCGGGGGCCTTCACTTTCCAGGTTCATCGCCGGCTGGAAGGCGGAGAGACCCTTTCGCTGGGAGGAACGGCGTGGGAAGTGCTCCACATCCCGGGCCACTCCGCTGGCAGCATCGGCCTCTATAGCCGCCGGGAGAAGATCCTGATCCCCGGAGATACAGTCTACGCCGATTATGCCATCGGCCGTTTCGATCTCTACGGAGCGAGTGGCGCGCAACTGAGAGAATCCCTCCTGACACTGGGAAGTCTGGAAGTCAATATCCTCCTGCCGGGCCACAACCGGATTGTGGAGGCGGCTCCGCCAGGCTATATCCTTGAAACGGCCGAACAGTGGGGACCGTATCTGTCCTGAGGATTCAAAGGTTCAAGGTTCAGAGGTTGACAGGTTGACGGACACGTCTCGGGAGAGGCTGTCTTATCGGATCATGACGGAAGGCCGCCGTGTTTTCAGGCTTATACGCGGTGGAAGCCGCGGCTCCGAGGCAGTCGGAGAACGCGGAGGGGGCAAGCCTTTCATACGCTTCAAAAGAATCAGCGCTCATCCACGGCGTGCTGAGCTCAGGAAAGACCGGATGCCGGCGATGAGATCTTTCGCCTTCTGGATCAGAGGGTTTCTGATGCGGATGGTCACATAAAGGTCTCCGGCCTCTCCCCCGGCCCGGCCGGTTTCTCCCATCCCCTTCAGGCGCAGTTGCCGGCCAGCTTTGATGTTCGGGGGGATGGTGACCAGCAGCTCCTTGCCCGTCTTCCGGCAGAGATACTGTATCCTGCCCCCGATCCGGGCCAGTCCAGGGGAGATGACAATGCTGTCCTGCAGATCGTTCCCCTTCTCGGGAAACTCAATGCCCCATTTCTTTTTAAGGCCATATCGGATCAGCCTGCCCAGATACCCCGGCAGCGGCGCAGTTCCCCCAGTGCCCTGACCGCCGCCGAAGCCGCCCACAAATACCCGGCCAAAGGCGCCCGGTCTCCTGAATTCGAAGGTGCGGTATCCGGGGCCATAGGAATCTCTGAAAACATCGTCAAAGCCCCTGAAGCCGAAGGCCCGGCTCAGTTCCTCAAATATCTGCTGGATATCCGAACCCCTGAAGATGTCCTGCTCGGAATAGGTCTGCCTGAACTGCCCGTAGGCCGATGATCCATAAGCCTGCCTCAGCGCATCATATTCCCTTCTCTTCCGGGGATCGGAAAGCACGGCGTAGGACTCGTTGAGCTCTTTCATTCGCGCTGCTGCATCCGGGCTGTCCCTGTTCCTGTCCGGATGATGCATCAGGGCCAGCCGGCGGTATGCGTCCCGGATCTGTTTCTGACTGGCCCCTTTCTCCAATCCCAATATGTCATAGTAGTCTTTGTGTTCCATAACCTTTTGGTTTCCTGCGCGACCATCGATTCCTACCCCCTTGCGATGCCCCCTTCCCCGGTCAGAACCTTCCCATCCGGTGCAGATAGTGGTAGGCTACGATGCCGACGGTGGTGGAGAGGTTGAGACTCCGCACATTGCCCCAGATGGGAACTGCATAACAGGGGCACGATACCCGAATGGCCAGAGGCAACCCCTTTGTCTCCTGACCAAAGAGAAGATAGCCCCCCCGACTCACCTTGGCCCGGGTGTAAGGCTCCGAAACATGCCGGCTAAAGGCAAGGATCTTCCCGCTCGCATCCGTATCCCTCAAGAATTTCTCAAAGCTGGCATGATACCGGATATCCACCTCGTGCCAGTAGTCCAGGCCGGCCCTCTTGAGGTGCCGGTCGTCCACCCGGAAGCCGAGGGGGTAGATCAGGTGCAGACGTATTTCAGCAGCCCCGCACAACCGGGCGATGTTTCCCGTGTTGGCAGGTATCTCGGGCTGGTAAAGAACCACGTGAAGGCAGGGATCTTCAAGCGTTCTGTGCCTGATGGTGGTAATATCGCAAGTCATGTAAAGAACTGGCTAACGTGAGCTAAAGTGTGGCGTGCCTAAAGTTGAGAAATGGCGCCCGGCAATTCCGCTAATGGGATTTTCGCCCCGCTGCAACAAGTATCCGTTAACGAGTATCCAGCATCGAGCATCCGCTATCCAGTGACATCCGAACGTTATTTTTCAAGAAACAGTTTTTTCCGATCGACCGTGTAACCGTGACCGACCCGTCTCAGTTCCCGATTGAGGTCCATGCCTTCCCTGGAGAGCTTGTTGACACCGTTGATCGTATAAAACTGGAGATACTCCGGTTCGTAAGGGGCTTCGTAGAGCTTGATCCCCTCATGTTTTTTCCCCTCCAGTGCCTTCCGCTTGAGGAACTTGTAGTCATGGATTTCCTTGAATGTCACACTGCCGATGGGACCGAAGATGATGTCGTCCCCATAAAGCCACGCATAGAAATCCTTTCGGTTGTTCTGTACCCAGATTTCCTCGGCCACGCGTGACTTGGTGTGACGAAAGGCGATATAATACTGCACCCCCATGACCTGATCATCGCCGTCGCCCTTCAGATCAAACACATCGTAACAATGCGAGAGACTCCGGTAATGGATAATCCCCTCCATGCCTTCCGAGGTGGAGGGAAGCATTTCCCTGAATTCGGTCAGATGCCCGGAGTTGAGACGGGTGCAGCCATGGGATACCGGCCCCCGGCTCGTAATGGCCACCCGCAAAAAGGGCTTGCCGTTACGACTCCCCCTGGTCAGCTTCTCCCATTCCTTGGGTAGTAAATGGTTTCCGTGTATCCAGCAACTGATGCCGGTATTGTGGATCGCATTGTAGGCAATGCCGCCTCCGTACTCATAGGGGAGCATGGGCATCAACCCGTAGTACCCGGCCGAAGAGATGTAGTCCACCATGCCCAGGAAGCCTTTTCCATGTTTTCGGGGGATCAGCCGCCAGATGCCGGTCGTGGTATACATGGGCATGACCTGGCCATCATGGGTCGTGGTCGAATCGTGGGTCCCTGCCGGGTAGATCGAGGTAAACTCATAATAATCCAGGGCACCGTTCTGGATGGGATAAATGTGATTCGTAATGGCGTGGAAGAACTCCCCGGCAAGCGGCTTGAACTCGGCGGTCTTGTCTGCCCGGGCCAGTTCCGTCAACCTGTCCAGGGCGGTCTGCTGCTCTTCTGTGAGATCATCTAAGAAGATGCGGTGGGGAAAAAAATCATTGACCAGGTCCAGTTTGGCCTGGAGGGTTTCCGGGGTTGGCGGTGTCTTGAGCAATCGGGCAAAATTGTCGCACATCTCATTGAAGTCCTTTTGAATATGAAACAGCCGTCCAGGGGCCAGTTTGTCCATGCATGACAGATTCAGGTTCCGCCATTCCTCAGGACTTATGGTGGGCCGCTTTTTGACCAGCTCATGAAGGTTTTCGTTCTCGACCTTTTCGTGATACGCTTCCCAGGCCGTATTGGATGTCAGCGTGATGATCTTCTTATCAATGAGTTCCTTGTAAAGATCGTGCCGGGCCAACTGATCCGGAAGGTAATTTTCAATGGTCTCGTCCGGCAGAATCATATGGAGACGGACCTGATTGCCGCGGCCCAGATGAATTTTTATCCGCTGTTTGTCCTGGACCCGTGGGACAAAGCCGGTATAGAAGTTCGGGTCATAATCGTTAAAAAAAACGCCGTATGGCTCACCGTTGGTCCACCTGTCTCGACTCAGCGCATGGGTCGATACGGGAAGCATCCATGTCATTAGAAGACTCAGACAGCTCCATACACTCCACCTGTTGATCATATGTCGTCTCCTTTCAGATCGTCGAACGTTTCAGAGGTTTCCTGCGGAAGCGGGATTCAAGGGCCTGAAGAGGGCATAACCATGAAGCGGATCCCTGTGACAGCTGTAACTTTCTATCTTATCCGCCGGTTCCGGTCCTGAGATGACCCGAATCCTTCCCTTGACCTCCGGTTTTATACGGCCCCCGAGGTGTTTGATATACTCAACAAGGATATCCCTCTGAGGGGTGGATGAGTCAAACCGGTCAAAACCCTCCAGAAAAACAGTATAGCCGTCGCCGCCGCCGGCCAGGTAGGAATTGGTCACAATCCTGTAGGTTTTGTCCGCATCAATCGGTTGTCCGTTGATGAGGATATGCTCACATGTTTGGGTCACGCGGTTCAGGGTAAAACGGACACCATCGGATACCTGCGGGAAGGCGCCCTCTCCCGCCTTAATCGTGGCGACATAATCAAAAAGCGAGGCGACCTCTTTCCCCTTCAGACTCAGAACGACCGCTGTGCTGTCAAAGGGGAGGACATCAAAAACGATTTTTTTCCTGATCGGTCCCTCAGGGAGATCGGCCCGGATGGCGCCTGCGTTTATGAGTGCAAAATCGGGGCTGAATTTTCTCATATACCAGAGTGTGGCATTTGCCACCAGATCTCCCAGAGCAGTCTCTCTTTTTCTCTGATACCGGTTCCAGAACGTGCCCTCGGCATAACCGATTTCTTCTGAGAGAAAGGCCTCCACCTTATTCAAATAGGGCTGCAACCGTTTCAGGAGTTCAGCATCCTCCTCGATCTCCTTGCCGATATACGCATAGGTCCAGCCGCCGTCCGGTTTTTTTACCGCCTTTTTAAGATTAATGGGAATCAATTCCATCTCGTAATCGATCATCTGCCGGTCACGAATCCAGATGTCGATCCTCCCCATAACAAGCCCGTACTGCCAGGCCTGGACAATGACCGTATCACGCCCCGACCCGGTATTTCTGACGACAACCGGCTCGGTCAGCTTGGTATGGGTGTTACCGTCAACAATGAGATCAATGCCGCTCACCTGGGCGGCCAGTCTCCTTGAACCTCTTGAATTGTCTTCATACACGCCCAGATGCGTCAAGGCGATAACAATATCCGCCTCCTTTCTCAGCATCGGCACCAGTTCGCGGGCCGTCTCCACTTCGTCCTGGAACACAATGTCCTTAATATATTTCGGGTTCCCGGTAATTTCCGCCCTTCTTGTGGTCAGGCCTGCGACCGCGACCTTGAACCCCTTGAACTGCTTGATCATATAGGGCGTTCCCACGTAGTCGCCTTCCCGGGTCCTTACATTGGCAGACAGAAATGGAAAGCTGGCCTTGGCCATCTGTCCTTTCAGGACATCCATAGGATTATCGAACTCATGATTCCCCAAGACCATGGCATCATAACCGATATAATTATAACCGATGATGTCCGGTTCCGCCTTGAAGAAGTCGGATTCCGCACCTCCGGTATTCAAATCGCCCCCATCCAGGACCAGGACATTCGGGTTTTGGCCTCTGATCTCCTTAACAAGCGTCGCCCTCGCAGGCAGCCCTCCGACATCAGGGATCGGTCCGTAGCGGAATTTTACAGGATGCCCGTGAGTATCGTTCGTATAAAGGACCACGAGGTGGTGAACAGAACAATGCCCGTCCGGTCCGGACGCGACGGGAGTGCCTCCCCAGAGGGATGCCAGAAGGACAGAGGCAACAAGCCCGATATATCGCTTCAGATTCCCGCCTGACCTAACGCCGTTCATTCGTTGTCTCCCGCTGATTCCTAAATCGTATGGTGAAACGAGCCGCAGCAATGCACACTACATAAAGGCGTTGTCAAGGTCGCAGTGTCCCCCTGCCAGTCTCGCACACCTGAGTGAAAGGTAAAATAAGCGTTGTCGAGAGAACCAACTGTTGGCCTTGCAATGCAACATCGCCAATGGTATAGTGGCGTCGTTTATTGTCCATGGCAATGGTGTGATTTTAGGTTTTTTAGGAGGGGTGTTCAATGAAAAAGTTCGCCTGGATACTGATCCCGTTATGGATCTGTTTCTGTGCCGGTCCCGTCCGGGCAGAGTTGACCCCAAACGAACGAAAAGAACTGAGTTACCTCTATAATGCCATCAAGGCCAAGAAAAAGGGGCCTTTCACCATCAATACCTGCACCTGCACCAACGGCAAGCTGGCGCCGGTGGCCGACAAGAACATGCGGATTCGGCCGAATCCCTGCCAGGAACTGGAGGGCGTGGCTCAGCTTTTCTGCTCGGCCTATAGAAACGATCTGGCCGAGAAACTGGCCCGGCACGGGGTTTATGTGGGCAATATCTTCTCCAACGAGGTGTTCTTATGGGACGAAACCCCGGACCATCACCGCGTGGCCCAGGGATTCATTCTGGAGAAATACTATATGGAGACCCACCCGGATTCCAAACTCTCCATGGCCCGGGCTTACGGCGGCATATCCGGCAGCGAGTTCGAGGTCAGGTATGCCCCCATATTCTTCGCCAAATACTATGCCCTCGACGACTGGAAGGATTTTCACAACTACCTGCTCCAATATGAACTCCAGAGACGCTTCTTCTGCAAGAGCAACCTGTCGCTGATCAATGACATCCGTAACCTCTCGCTGGTCATGTACTCCAACTATCCCCCGTTCAAACCAGTGAAAGACCTGGTCCACAACCGGCTCTCCCCAGGGTCCATTCCGCTTATCGAGGAGTTTCAGAAAAAGCACCCGGATGACAAAAAAAATGCTCATAATTACAGTAAGTTAATTGGCATGATCCAGGAGATGACCCGTGTCGATCAAGATCAGCTAAAAGAATATTTGCCAGGCATTTCCGACAGGGGCATTCAGGAGCTGATCAAAAAGGTTCTCAGCGTTCCCAAAAACGAACCCCTCAGGCTGCTCAACTCGGTGGCCGAGCTGGTGGCGGCGTCCAGGGAAACCGTAGCAGCCAAACAGATACCGCCTGAAGAGGCCGTCACATTGATCAATCTGAATGTCTCAGCCAACCTGCTCATGCTCATGACCACGAATCGACTTATGGAAATGGACCGGGACTGGACAGCGAGAGAACTTATCGACATCCTCCGGGATGCATTGGCGGGCAGCTACGGCGCCGGGCTGATGAGTCGCCGGGAGTACGAATCCGGCATCTCATCCCTGGATAAGCTCCTCGATAACAGGGATCTCACCATAGGCAGCGCCTACCGTACCCTCAACCGGGCCAACCTGGTGGTGGAATGGGCACAGGCCTCCATCCGCACGGCGTTTTCAGAAGTGTGGGAGCCCTGGATATATCTGTTTCCAGGGGTTCAGCGCATCAATGACGACATTATCCGTTCCTCCCCCCTCATGGCATATGCCAACATCATCACGTCCCTTCGCGGGTATTTGCTGACGAAACTGGATCTGAAGCATCACATCTTGGGGGGAACCTTTGTCCAGGGGATCCGGGCATTGAACCCCGGCCTCGCCCTGGGGCCGCTGGCCTTTTTCAAAGACACTGACCTCTATACACGTGACAATATTCTTGCCCTGGAGACCACCAGTGCGGAGCTGGAGCCGGTGGCCGGGATCATCACCAAGGATGAAGGGAACGTGGTTTCCCATGTGCAGTTGCTGGCCAGGGCCCTCGGCGTGCCCAATGCCGTTTTCCTGAATGCCCTTTACAGTCGGCTGGCTGCAGTGCAGGGAAGGTCCCTTTTCTATGCCGTGACGCCGATGGGTCGGATTATTCTCAAGGAAGCCGGCAAAATGGACGCTGTGGACAAAGAGATTCTCGCGGAATACCAGAAGAACATCAAGCGGACCCGGGATGCGGATGTAAAAGGACAGTCCGGCAAATTGGCCATAGATGCCGGACGCTTGAACCTCAAGGAAGCCCGGGTGTTGCCTCTTGAGGATGTCAGGCGGAAAGATTCCGGAGTTTTCTGCGGACCCAAGGCCGCCTTTTTGGGAGAGCTGAAATATCATTTTCCCCAGAATGTGGTCCGCGGGGTCGTCATTCCATTTGGCATATATGCAGAGCACTTCGAAAAGGCGCGGGTGGTATTGCCTGAGAGCCTCAATGACAGAGGAATTGCAGCAGCCGGACAACCCCTCCAGGCATTTGTGCGAGGCGCCTATGATACGTTTTTTAACAGACTGCTCCAGGACCCCGCCATGTCGTCGGCCCAACTGGCTGCATGGATACAGCCGAGGCTGGATGTCATCCGTCATTCCATTAAAAAGATCGAGCTTGATCCTGCCTTTGTCCGGTCACTGAGAGAACAGCTCTCCGACCAAGGCCTTTTTACCGACAGCAAAGGCGACGCGTTGCGGGGCGTCTTTGTCCGTTCGGACACCAATGTGGAGGACATGCCCAACTTCAACGGCGCCGGACTTAACCTGACCATCTTCAATCTCATGACCTTTGGCGACGTTTTAGACGGGATCAAAGAGGTCTGGGCCTCTCCCTTTACCTATCGTTCCTTTTCCTGGCGCCAGACGGTCATCAGCAATCCGAACCTGGTATTCCCTTCCATCGTGGTCCTGGAATCGGTTCCATCGGAAAAATCAGGTGTGCTGATCACTGCAGACGTGAATACGGGTGATCCCACACGTATGACCATTGCCACAGCCGAAGGGGTAGGGGGCACGGTGGACGGTTCCCCTGCCGAGACATTGCTTTACCATAAAGACGAAACCATACTGCTGAACCAGTTCAAGTCCCCCACCCGGCGAATGCTGGTCCTGGAGGGGAAAGGGGGATCCCGGATGGTCCCCTCTACCGGGTCCGAGCGAGTTCTCACAGACGATGAACTGAAGGCCCTTGTGGCGGCCGCCGAAAAGATAAGACAGGAATTCACGCCTGAAGCGGGTGTTGACGATATGCCCCTCCCATGGGATATCGAGTACGGCTTCGTCAATGGAAAGCTCTTTCTCTTCCAGTGCCGTCCCTTTGTCGGAAACAGCGATCTGAGAAATCTCCCGGCCCTCACGGCCCTGGACAAGGGGATGAAGGAGAAGGAACGACAGTCTTTTTCGCTCGGGGAAAAGGTGGCATGGCAGCCCTGATACGCCGCATTTCGCGACATACCGACCAATGGCAGTCCCTCTCCCCGCGAAGCGTGAGAAGACTGACCCTGTTCGCATCCGCCGGCAATTTCCCGCCTGAACGTCGAATACAGATGCAGAATTCAAACAACGGGCTCCGCAAGCCGGCATGCCTTTGGGGCCACAGATATATGACTAACTGCGAGGTCTAAAAATGAACTGGAGCAAGCGATGGGGTGCGGGCTTTTTCTCCGCAGCCGGAGAAGAGAAGGGGATTTTCCTGCCGCTTTTCGGGTGTTTTTTTCTGGTCTTGTTCAGCTACAGTTTTATCAGACCGGTCTGCGAGTCTCTGTTTCTCTCGTCCTGGGGAGCGTCCAAGATGCCCCATGTCTGGATTATCTCGGCCGCGGCCACGGCGGCAGTAGTCTGGGTCTACAACAAATTTGTCGGCTCAAACCGACCTTACCGGCTCTATGCAGCGAGCAATTTTATAGCAATCGCCTTTTTCCTTCTGTTTTACGTATATTTCTCTGCGAAAAATCGAGGATTTGCCCTTACGGCCTTTATTGTAAAAGACATCTATGTGGTCATTCTTATCGAACAATTGTGGAGCTTTTGCGATGCCACGTTTTCTGAAAACGAGGGCAAGACGCTGTACGGTTTCCTGGCCGGGGCATGTTCCATCGGCGGGATTGCGGCGAGCGTTTTGACAGTCAATCTGGCGTCTGTCCTGGGCTCCAATAACCTCTTGTTCGTGGGCTGCGGGGCATTGCTGGCAGGCGTCTCGCTGTTCGGATACGCCAATAAAAAGGGTGCTGAGACCTTGAACAGGGCGCAGATTGATGACGGCGGCAATCGTTCAGAAGACCGTCCGTTGGGGAAAGGGGCCGGGGGACACCGGAAAAAGGAAAAAAGGACCGTCATGTGGGGCGGTTTGGATGTGGTATTCAAGTCGAAATACCTGATCCTGATATGCATCATGCTCATGTTAAGCCAGTTTGTAACGGCGTTGATCGGTCTTCAATTCAACCAGGTCCTGGAGATCCAGATCACGGAACTGGATCTGCGGACCGCATACCTGGCCAAGTTCTACGGCGCAACCAATGTGATTTCGTTGATCCTCCAGTTTGTGGTTAGTGCGCCGATGCTTCATTTCCTGGGGCTCCTGCTGTCGCTGTTGATGGTGCCGGCGATCATGGGCGCCGGATCTTTCGCCTTTTTCTTCCTCCCTACCATGACCGTTTTGTTCGGGACGCGAGTGGCCAACAAGAGCCTGACCTATTCACTCTTTCGGGCCGCCAAGGAGATCCTCTACATCCCTCTGACCTATATCGAGAAATACAAAGGCAAGGCGGTCATTGACATGTTTGTGTATCGCTTTGCAAAGGGGGGCATCGGCGTCGTTATTATCGGCCTTCAGGCCGTGATGCCTGTGACCCCCTTCACCATTAACTATATGATCATCGCACTGATCCTCATATGGATGCTGATGGTGCCTTTTTTGATCGCTGAATACAGGGGCCGGGAACTTGCCGGTTCGCCGGGATAGTATCGGAATTAAAATGACAACATCGCTTGTACGCTTGTGCATGGGGAGGCAACTACTTGCCTTCACTATCCTTTTATGTATAACAGGCCGGGTCGTTCTGGCCGCCGGAGCCTCAACAGATGAGACCCCGGATCAAAAGACGACTGAGGCCCCGCTTCCCGGCGTCTATTTCTACCGGCTGGAACCTTCCTTCTATACAGGATTTGCCCCCCGCTGCCAGTCTCCGGAGCGGATTCACATCCATCTGGGCCGCGGCAATCAGCTGCGAGTGACCGTTGTCTTGTCGGATCGGACCATCGATAACTACTTGCCCGATCTGGCGATCCGGTACCGCACCTACGATCAGCTTATCAAAGACGGGACGCTCACGCTGACCCAGAATAGGGGCTTTGAAAAGTTCCGTTCCATCGTCATGGAAGAAGACATCCTGAGGCTGGCCGGTCTTCAGAAGGAGATGGATGAGGCGGAATTCCGGAAGGTCAGTCTCGATGTGCTTGAAAAGCTGAACCCGGGGCGGGTCTTCCATATCCGGATCGATTTTGATCGAAGAATGCGCGAATGGTCATCCCTCCTGAACCCATATCTGGGCAAAAAGCCCTCCATGGCCGAATGCCTGGACCTGATCAATCAGATGCTTCCCACACGGATGTGGCTTTCAGAGCTGTTTGCGGGATTAAGGGGTAAGCTGAACCGGGCGATCACCCTGTATGCGGTCTATGAAGAAGGTCAAAGAGGGAAGATTTTCTGGGATAAGTTTTACAGCGCCTGCATTGATCTGTTTGAAACCGCTACCGGAAACATCTATCCGTTGAAGGGAACCATGCTCGATTTTTATGAGTTTACAGCCGTCTACCCCGTGGGAACCGCGAATGAATTCACCAGTCATGAGGGAGATGGCATCCCGCTCTATCCCTACCCGGGTAAGCGCGGCCTGGTCCACCACCAGCGGACCCGGGTGGTGGACCATATCCCCGACATCCCCTGCTATGGGTATCTCCCCTGGATTCCCTATATGCATGTGGGCGAGAGGCTTCACAACTCCTTTCACACCCTCTGGTTTAATATCGACATCCGCACAAACGGGTTTATTCCGAAGGAGTGGAACAACAACATCCGGGACAGCCGGACCGGCGAACCCTATCCCCACCTGTGGCTCCTCAGCCGGGGGCCCATGAGCCACGGCTGCACCCACGTGAACGCCGGCCATATTTCGGAACTCCGGCAGATGCTCCCTTCCAGTGAAGAGTTGCTGGGGAAGGTGGCGACCTACCGAAACAGATCCGAGCAGTTCGATGTGTTTGATATCGACGGGGATGGGCAGTTGGAGGTCATGGGTGTGAAATATTTTCATGCCTACTCACTCAAGGGGAAAAAGCCGCACCGGATGAGGGCCCCCTCGGACCGGAAATCCTTCTACAAGTGGCTCTACAAAAACGGCTACCATTACGAGCCTGACGGAAGGGTGGTCTTTGAAAAGGCCCCGACCTCAAAATTCATTGGAAAGAGGGCTGTCAAAGGCAGAACGTACAAGAATATCCCTCTGTATGAGGCTCATTACGAACCGGAGACCATTCAGTTTTATGAATTGACCAGCATTCCCTTTGTCAGAGAGTTGAGGCGCGTCAGCACCACCTACCCCCTCAATCGCAAGCTGTTGAAGATGGACGAAGAGTAGGGCAAGAAGAGGACCGGGACTGGGAGTATCCGGTACCCCTGCTTTATGGGGTCAAATGTCAAATCAAACCACCGCCAATCGCCGCCATGTCCAGCTGATTGTTGCGTTATGCCTCTTCGTCTTCTTTAATATTGCCAGTTTTACCCTTGTCACATCCTTTACCAAGAGCAACTTTCTAACGGCCATTCAGACATCCCCGGCCTTCAAAGACGTCTACAACCAGAGGCCATACTTTTTTCTATATGGGTTTTCCGGGATCTGTTTTATCATCTTTTATCTCATCTATCACCTGATCGGCCCGAAGAAATCCTTCGAGTATCGCATCAAGAGAGACGCCCTCTTTCTGTCCGGCTGCTCACTGGTACTGTATTTTATTCCCACCCTCATACCCGGGTTCGAGCAGAGATTTCTGCCGGCCGCATTTTATTTTGTTATCTATGACATTCTGGACGACCTGATTATCGTTCAAACCTGGACCTTGATAAATTACGCCATCGACATTCGAGAATCAAAGAAGATCCAGAACCTGTTTCTCTTTTCAGGGGGTGTAGCCGCGTTCATCTCAGGCCGAGGCATCATCCGGCTTATTCCGGAAGAGAATGAGATGTCCTTCCTGCTGCTGGTGATTCTTTTCTCCTTTGTCAGCTACCTGATCGTTACCCATATATTTTCCATCCACCGCTCCCGGATATACGCCGGCGTCTCCACCGAGAAGACGGGCCTCAAGACCCTCCTTAATTCTCAAAAGAAATACCGCATTATTCGATCGATCATCATCATTACCGTTTTTGTTGGGGTGTTCAATCTCTTTTTCAAGGTTCTGTTTGATACCCAGGTCAACGTCCGATATCCGGTTGAGGCCAGGCTGGCCTCCATATCGTACGACCCATCGGAGATGCCCGATCCCAAGACCGAATTCATCGGGGAGTACAAGGCGGTCATCAGTATCCTCCAGGTGGCCCTGCAGCTCGTGTTTATCTATTTTTTCTCCAGGATCTGGCTGAATGGACGCATCCTGCTGTCATACCCGCTCCTCCTGATTCCTCTCCTGATATTCACCCTCGGGGTATATCTCGCCCGCCGGCCCGGATTCGAAGGCCTCCTGTTCTGGGGAACGATCGTGGCGTGCGGGGCCAACGAGTTGATACGGAGGATTATCTTTGATGCGGCCTACCAGTTGCTCATGTTTTCCATCCCTGAGCGGCTCTGCAACACCCTGAGGTTGTATGCCAAGCTCCTGATAAAGCCGTTGGTCATCATTGCCATCTGCATATTCTTTGTGATGATCCCTCCGCAGACGAGCCCGTTTCCGATCTACTGTTTTCTCCTTGTTATGCTTCTCGCCTTCATGAGTGCCGTGGTATTGCGTATTCCGGGTGAGTACATCTCTTCCCTTAAAACATCGGTCCTTCGGCGGCTTCCGGTTGAGCGGGCCCTGGATTCGATGGTGAGATTTGAGACCAACTACATTGTGGATCAGTACGAAAAGGTTGTGGCCGAAAGCGATGACCGGTTTGGATATCTCTATATCCTCAATATCATCCGAAACAACTATTCGCCCGACCTGAATTTTATCCTGAGCGCACTCCTGGAGAACAGGGACAGAGAGGTGCGTCTGGAAGCGGTTTCAGTGGTGAGCGAACTGGGCATTCAGAAACTGCTGGGCCAGGTAGAAACCCTGTTTGCCGGTGAAGAGGACGTCGATCTGAAAAAGGCCTGTCTCAAGGCGGTGGCAGCGTTGGGACCTTCCAACATCACTCGTGTTCATGAGTGGATGCGGATGGATTTTCCCATAGAATTCCGTAAATATGTGCTTACAGCCGCGTATCGGAGCGGGTCACCGGTGCTGGTGAATATCGTCGCCCAGGAAGCGGCTCAACTGGCAGGCTCCGCGGACAGGGACTCGGTGCTGGCCGGCATCTGGCTCATCGGAGAATTGGGGCTTTCTCATCTGAGCGATGAGATCCGGCGTCATTTTGACATGGAAGATCCAAGGGCATACGGGATTATTCTTGAGGCTGCGGCCAAGCTGGAGGACTTCGGGTTGTTCACTTCCTGCATTCACCACCTGGGTTATGAGCGGATCAGGATGGATGAAGGCTTCCACCGCACCCTGGCGCGTTTCGATACCCGTTCGTTTGAGGTTATCTCTGAGATGATCGGGGTGATTATCCGGTCCAAGTCCCATTTTGAACTCAAGAAATGCCTTCGGGCCCTTCGCCTCATTCCTTCTCAGCATGCCCTGGATTTTATTGCCGGGATTCTCCGGCGCTTCAATGTCCCCCTTATCCGGGAGGAGGCCCTCAACTGCGTCGCCGGGATCAAGTCAGCGGAACCGGATCTGGACTACAGCGTATTCATGGAAAGACTGCCCGAAGAGATTCGCCAGTGCAGGACATACTGCCGGTATTACAGGGCGGTGCTGACAGCTACCCCTGAAAGCCTCATGTTGATCGAGCTGGAACGAAATATTGAGCATCGGGTCTGGTCCGTATTCAAGATCTTTGACATGTTCTACCCTGACCTGGCCATATTTGACTCCTATTGCCGCATTACCCAGACCTCCTGTCAGATTGTGGACGCCTCGCATGTCAAGGCCAAATCCATTGAGTATCTGGAGAACTTTACGAAAAAAGACTATCCTGAATTTCTCAAACTGCTGGAATCCATTACCTTCGAGGACGGCTTCATCGCTAATGTCGCCCCGTTACCGGGTCCCCGCCTCAGTGTGATGGATGTATACGAAGATATCTTGACGCAAAGCAACCAATGGCTTGAGATTTCGGCCATACTGGATATGCCGCCCGGTATGAGAGAACGGTTTTGGCCGACTTTGAAGGAGACGGAAAGCATGATACCGGTTATGGAAAAGGTCCATTTTTTGCGGAAGGTCCCGCTTTTCAGGGGGTTTTCCATTGCTGATATGATGGTTGTCGCTCAGATCGCCCAGGAGGTCAGAGTTGAGGCCGGGAGTGTCCTGTTCAGAAAAGGGGATTCAGGGGACGCCCTGTATCTGATCCTGGAAGGGGAGGTGGACATCGTCAACGCGGACGGAAAGATCCTGTCCACCCTGGGCGCCACCCGGTGTTTCGGCGAAGTCTCGGTTTTGGACAAAAAGGGGCGCACGGCTACGGCCGTCTGCGTCAAAGACTGCCGGATGCTCATGATCTCCAGTAATGACTTTCAGGAAATTTTGGAAAAGTACCCTGTATTGTATCGGAATATTGTCCAGGTCCTTACCGGCTGGTTGCGTGATGTTCCACCCCTGTCAAGAAGGGGATGGGATTAGCGGGAGCGGGTTATGACGAGACCGTGCCGTGAAGGTCAGTGGAGATCCTAAAGTTCGATTATCGGACCGGGCTCATCCTGCTTTCCAACACATATCCGGGTCTTCCCGAGGCCGCACGTTCCGAGGACCCGGGCAGCTTCCTCCCGGGCCTTCTCGGGCTGATTGTTGATTTCACTCAGGTGGGCAAGGACGACCAGTCTCAAGTCAATATGGGAAACCGCTCTCAGAAGTTCGCCGGCCTGCCGGTTCGAGAGGTGCCCGTCCGGGCCTTTGATCCGGTGCTTCAGAGAGAGGGGATAAGGCCCCTCATCGAGCATATCCGGGTCATGGTTGAATTCCAGGATCAGGGCCTGGCAGCCCTTTAATCGCTCTTCCGCCAGATGGGTGCTCCGGCCCAGATCCGTGGCAAGACCGATTCGGATCCCATTTGAGGAGAGGACAATGCCGATCGGATCGGCCGCATCGTGACATTTCGTGAAGGTCTCCAGAAAGAGATCGTTGATGGCGAGAGATCCACCGGTCTGAATCAGCCTGAGATCCGGAAGATTACCCAGCGTCTTCCGTCCGTTCTCGAGGGTCCTGGAATTGATGTAAAGCGGCAGGTTATAGCGGCGGGCCATGGGTCCTGCCCCCCTGATGTGATCCAGATGCTCATGGGTCAAAACGATCGCACTGAGGCGTTTTGCCGTCATCCCCACCGCTGTGAGACGACGTTCCATCTCACGGCAGCTCAGCCCGGCGTCAATCAGGATTCTTGCCCCGGTTGTCTCCACATAACAGGCATTTCCGCCGCTGCCCGAGGCGAGAATGGAGAATCGGACCGCGTTTTTCATAAGATCGGGACCAAGGGAAGTGACGCAAGTCATCCAAAGTGAGTGAAGCTGAAACCCGCAAAAGGCAAAGCGCTGAAAGCATCAAGAATTCAGCGTCTCCGCATCCGAATTATCCAGTCGTCGCGCATCCAGCATCCGGTTTCATACGATGCCGCTGTGGCCGAAGCCGCCCGCTCCCCGGTTAGTGACGTCAAGGTCGCTGCGGGTCTCCACGATAAGGGCCCTGTACACCTTTGATATGACCATCTGGGCGATTCGATCCCCCCGCCTGATGACAAATGGACCTTTACCCCAGTTGATCAGGATGATGCTGACCTCCCCTCTGTAGTCGGAATCAATGGTTCCCGGAGAGTTCACCATGCCGATGCCATGGTTCAGCGAAAGGCCGCTTCTCGGTCGAATCTGGGCCTCGTATCCTGGCGGAATCGAAATGGCCAGGCCGGTAGGGATCAGGTGGATCTCGCCCGGGTTCAATGTGACGGGTCCCTGGACGCAGGCCCGGATATCCATGCCGGAAGCCCCTTCGGTTGCATAGGCCGGCAGGGGAAGCCCCTTGTGATGTGCCAACGGTTTGACTTTGACGCGGATCTGATTCAAGACAACCCCGGGAGGATTTATCATTGTCGATGGATTGTTGACACTTGATAAGTGTATTCTATTGGCTCATCGTTGTGGACCTTATAGCCCGGAAGGCACGCGTAGGTCCACAGGCAGCCCGTTGAGGCTGCCTGTCATCCGTCGGCCCGCATCAACCGTCAGGCATACGTGAGAAGGGCCTTGTCAAAAGACTCGCTTTCCACCGGGCCGAGGCTGGCAAAGGAGATCTTTCGGTCCTGAAATGTGCTGCAGGCAACCTCCACCACTTCATCCCTGCTCACCTGCTCCAGACTGGAAACCAATTCATCATAGTCCACGTATCTTCCAAAGGCAAATTCGTTTTTTGCAATGCGCATCATCCGGTTATCGGCGCTTTCAGAACTTAAGTAGATGCCGCCGATGAGATGCTCCTTGGCCTCAGCCACTTCTGTATCGCTCAGTTCGCCTCTGCACAGCTTCACGATCTCATTCTGGATCGTTTTAAGGACACGGTTGAGGTTTCGAGGTTCTGTAGCCGCATAGATCCCCAGGAGTCCTGCATCCAGATAGGTTGACAGGAACGAATAGACCGAATAGACCAGGCCCCTTTTCTCCCTGATCTCCTGAAACAGACGGGAACTCATGTTTCCGCCCAGGATGGCGTTCAATAGGGCGCCGGCAAATCGTTTGTCATCCATCTGGGACGGCGCTTCTCCTCCCAGGCAGACATGAACCTGTTCCAATGCCTTCTGGTGTGTTGAAAACCCCCCTTTCGATACGGGTACGCTGCGCCCGCACCGGTTCACGCCTGACCCTGAGAGAGCCTCGAAAACGGGTTCGAAAAATGCCACCATCCGAGGGTGGTCCACATCCCCTGCCGCCACCAGGAGGGTCTCCTCCGGGGCATACGATTTCCGGATGTAATTGAGAATCGTCTCCTTGCTGATGGCGCATACGGTCTCCTCGGTTCCCAGAATAGGCCATCCAATGGGATGACCGTCCCAGAAAAGATCACTGAAGAGCGTATGCAGGTTGTCGTCCGGGGTGTCTTCCATCATGTTGATTTCCTGCAAGATGACCTCTCGTTCACGCTCCATGTCAACGGAATTGAAGGTCGAATTCAGGAAGATGTCAGAGAGGATTTCGGCCAGGCGGCCAAAATGCCTTCCCAGGACCCTTCCGTGAAAGCAGGTGTTCTCTTTCCCTGTGAACGCATTGGAGAGACCTCCGATGATATCCAGTTCCTTGGCGATCTGGAGGACGTCGCGATGGCGGGTCCCCTTGAAACTCATGTGTTCAATGAAGTGGGAAACCCCGTTCTCCGATCGGACCTCGTCGCGTGATCCGGTATTGACCCATATGCCCAGGGAAACCGATCGAAGGTGTTCCACTCTTTCGGAGATGATCCTGACGCCGTTGTCGAGTACAGTCTTATGATACATTGTCGAGGCTTTCTCCCAGAGCGGCCTTGCGCGACAGGCGTATCCTGCCGTCGTTCCCAACCTCGAGAACCTTAACCAGCACCTCATCCCCTTCGTTGAGAATGTCCGTTACCTTGTTCACCCTCTCTTCTGCGAGTTGGGATATGTGGATCAGGCCGTCTGTGCCGGGAAATATCTCTACGAAAGCGCCAAAATCCATGATCTTGACCACCTTTCCCCGGTACAGCTTGCCGACCTCTGCCTCCTGGACGATCTCCCGGATCATTCTTACGGCAGCATCGCTGCATGTCTTGTCCGGAGAGGAAACCGTGACCGTCCCTTCGTCGTCCACATCGATCCTCGCGCCGGACGAATTGGAAATCTCTCGGATGGTCTTTCCCCCCGGACCGATGAGCACCCGGACCTTTTCAGGGTTGATCCGGATGGATGTGATAATCGGAGCATACTGGGAGACATCCGCCCGCGGCCGTGAAATGGCCTTGGCCATCTCATCCAGTATGAACAGCCGGCCCTCTCTTGCCTGATCGAGGGCCTGTTTCATGATTTCCCGTGTGAGCCGCTTAATCTTGATGTCCATCTGCAGGGCCGTAACCCCGTCACGCGTGCCGGTTACCTTGAAATCCATATCCCCGTAATGGTCTTCATCCCCGATGATATCGGTCAACACCGCCACCCGTTCACCGTCGCTGACAAGACCCATGGCCACACCGGCAACGGGCTCCTTGATGGGAACACCTGCATCCATGAGTGAGAGGCTGCCGCCACACACGCTGGCCATCGAGGAAGAGCCGTTGGATTCCAGGATTTCCGAAACCACGCGAATACAGTATTGAAAGTCGTCTCCGTTCGGCAGGATGGGGAGAAGCGCCCGCCGTGCCAGGGCGCCATGGCCGATCTCTCTGCGTCCCGGACCACCCAGACGTTTGGCTTCGGCCACGCTGTAAGGGGGAAAATTATAGTGAAAGATGAATGACCTGAAATAGTCACCGTAGATCGACTCAATCCGCTGTTCATCCCTCTCCGTTCCCAGCGTGGTCAAGACCATGGCCTGTGTCTCACCCCGTGTAAACAGGGCCGATCCGTGAATGCGAGGCAGGAACCCCACCAGGCACTCGATCGGTCTGACCTCGTTGAATGCGCGACCGTCCATCCTTTTTCCTTCGGACAGGATCATTTCACGAACCATTGCCTTTTCAATGGCGTGCACGGCCTCTTTAATCTCTAATTCCCTTCCTTCATACTCGCCGGAAAGGAGTTCGGCGGTTTGGTTTTCAGCCTCTTTTCGTTTCTGTTGTCTCTTTAACTTGTCTGCCGTGGCGATCACGTCTTTGAGCAGGGGGGCGGCGGTTTCTCTGATCCTGTCCTCCAGGGCCGTGTCCACATAGGCCGGAGGGCATATCCTCTTGGGTTTGCCGACCTCGGCCTTGAGCTTCTCCTGCATATCCAGCATCGGCTGAATGGCCTCATGGCCATAAAAGATGGCTTCAATCATATCCGACTCAGAGACAAAATCGGCCCCTGCTTCAACCATGACAATGCCGCCCCGGTTGCCCGCTACAATCAGGTTGATATCGCTGTCATCCTGCTGGCTGATCGTAGGGTTGGCAATGAACCGGCCATTGATCCTCCCTACTCTGACCCCGGCGATGGGCCCGGAGAAGGGAATATCCGAGATCTCGAGTGCGGCTGAGGCCCCTAACATGGCCAACATATCGGATTCATTTTCCTTGTCTGTGGAGAGCACCGTTGCAATCACCTGGGTCTCGAAATGGTAGTTTTTGGGAAACAGGGGCCTTAGCGGCCTGTCGATCAATCGGGACGTCAGCGTCTCCCTTTCGCTCGGCCTTCCCATGTCCCTTCGGAAGAAATTGCCCGGTATCGTGCCGCCCGCATAGGACATTTCTTGATATTCAACGGTCAGCGGGAGGAAATCGATCCCTTCACGGACCTCGTCGGTAGATACCGCCGTCACCAGCACGACGGTCTCCCCATATGTAACAACCACCGAGCCGCTTGCCTGTTTTGCAACACGACCCGTCTCCACGTTCAGCGGCTGACCATTTATCTCAATAGAACAGCTCTTTATCATAGTTTTCTGCATCCTTTCAATCGGTTAGGCATTTACTCACGCGTTTCGTCCTGCTGTCTACTTTCGAATACCGAGTTGCTGGATCAGGTTCCGGTATTTCTCCACATCTTTCTTTTTCAGGTAATTGAGAAGCCTTCTCCGCTGGCCGACCAGTTTCAACAATCCCCGTCGTGAATGGTGGTCCTTTTTGTGAATTTTGAAATGGTCTGTAAGATATTGAATACGACTGGTGAGCAAGGCAATCTGCACCTCGGGTGAACCGGTATCCTTTTCATGGACCTTAAACCGTTCAATCACTTCTCTTTTTGCTCCCGCTGACAAAACCACTTTTCATACCTCCTCTGTCCTGTTATATGGATTGTGTGACCGACTTCTTTTCCCATGGCGCATGGGCAGAGCGTCCAACGCCCACGAACGCCACGGGCGCTATGATGAAAACACCCTCTCTATCCTGACCCTTCCGTGAATCCCGGCATCCACGGGCGCGACATGCAGAATCGCAACGAGTCTGTTGTCGCAGACAAGCTTGATTCGCCCATCAGGATCGTCAGGCCTGATGCCCGTCTTTCCATCACAAAAACCCATCAGGTCTTCCCAGGACGGCCGGCAGCCTTTCCGCACTTTTTCAGCAAGCTCCTCACGGACCGTGATTTCCTTCATCGAGGGGATGGCCTCTCGCATGGGAATCACCCTTCCTGACAAGGAGTGCGTCTGGGCACTGCAGCCGATCTCAGCCGAGGAAAGGGCCGCCCCGACATCAAAGGGACCGCTCTTGATTCTGCGCAGCGATCGAAGGTGCCCGCCAGGGCCCAGGGCCTTCCCCAGATCTGATGCAAGGCGCCTGACATAGGTACCGCTTGAGCACCGGATACGCATGGCAATCTGCGGCAAACTCAGCGACAGAATCTCAAGAGAGTAGACGGTAATCTCTCTTGCCTTAAGGTGCACGCGCTGGCCGTTTCTCGCCAGCTGGTAGGCCCGCTTACCCTGGTATCTGACAGCCGAATAGTCCGGCGGTACCTGGTGGAACGTCCCTGTAAATCGGGCCGCTTTCTCACGGACGTATTGAAGGTCCATGTCCGGGACGGCACTGGCGGCCACCACCTTTCCGGTAAGGTCCAGTGTTTCCGTCTCGACGCCCAGCTCGAGGGTGGCCAGATACACCTTCTCACCGGGCATGATGAACGGGGAAAGCTTGGTTCCCTGACCCACAAGCACAATAAGCAACCCGGTAGCGAATGGATCCAGCGTCCCGGCGTGCCCGACCTTCATTCCCCTGTCTTCACGCCGCAATACGGACCTGATCTTTATGACGACGCCGTGGGAGGTTTCACCAATACTTTTATCGATCAGGAGTATCCCGTCAGTCACAGGTCCCATCCAGAAACCGCTCAGCCTCACTCAGAAACTCGCTGAATGCCGTCTTCACAGGTCCATGATATCTGAATCCTGCGGCCCTGGCATGCCCACCGCCTCCAAAGCGAGATGCCAGACGGGCTGCGTTCAAGCGGTTGTTGGACCGGAGACTGAATTTGCACTCATCCGTATCCGTTTCGCGGATAAGGACCCCCAGCTCAACCCCCCTGACGAAACGTGGATAATCCACAAATCGCTCGCTGTCCAGCTCCTGAGCCCCGGCCTCCCGAAACATCTCGCGGGTCAGGGTCAGAACGGCGATATGCCCCTTATGGCGGAACTGGATCGTGCCCAGGGCCATTCTCAGCAGGCGAAGACGGGGCAGACTATAATTGTCCATCACCTTTCGGGATATGTCCCACGGGTCCGCACCCCTGTCCACCAGGTCGGCAGCCGTTCTCAAGGCCCTGGCCGTGGTATTGGCGTATCTGAAAGAACCGGTATCCCCCTGTATGGCCGCGAAAAGATTTCCAGCCACGTCGGGACCCAAGGGAAGGCCGGCAGCCTGGATTACGCTGAAGACCAGTTCGCCTGTCGAAGAGCTGTCCGGTTCAACCAGGTTCAGGGTCCCGAAGTGATCGTTGGTTTCATGGTGGTCGATATTTATCAGGATGAGATGATCGTTCAGGTGACCGGCAGCGTCTCCCAGTCGCTCCTTTTCCGAGCAATCCAGGACCACCGCGACGTCAAAAAGCCTGTCAAGGCCTTCCCCGTTGACCACCTGGTCCGCTCCCTTCAGGAAATTCAGGGGAGGGCCGATCGGCCCATGAGACACGAGCGTTGTCTCTTTTCCCGCATCGGACAGGCTTTTCCCGAGGGCCAGCATGGAACCGATCCCGTCTGTATCCGGGTCCCTGTGGGTCATGAGGAGAAAGCGATTTTTGTCAATCAATTCGGCTGCGATCGTGTCGAGAGATGTCATGACAGCCCTTTTTCGGATTCACCTATTTTCTCGAACACCCGTTCCATATGGTTTCCCTCTTTCAGGGAAGGATCATGTACAAACAAAATCTCCGGTACGTAACGCAGTTCCATCCGGCTCCCGATCTCTCGCTTGATAAACCCTTTGGCGCTGTTCAGACCTTTCAAGGCCTTTGCTATCTGCACGTCCTCTCCCAGGACGCTGTAAAAGACCTTGGCCTGTTTCAGATCATTGCTGAGACGGATTCCGGTCAGGGTAACCCCTTGAACCCTCGGGTCTTTGACCTTTTCCAGGAGGAGAAAGGCGACCTCTCTCAGGATCAGGTCTCCCACTCTCACGGCGCGTTTCCCTGGTACCATTTTCGCTCCCTCCATCCACCGGATTGTGGCTACCTGAATTTGTCAATCTTTCAGTCCGTCAATTCCTGAATTCCTGAATCCACAAAACCAAGGGCTTTTTACAGGGGTCAAAGACTGATAATATCCATTTCCGTATTTACGATCTCTGCGAGGCAAAGGGAATCAAGGTAACCGAGAATATGATTCAGGGAGGAGTCGATATGCCGCCTGTCATTCCCTACTGCGCTGATCCCCAGTTCGATCTTCTGCCATTTATCGTTGGCGCCTACCTCTGCAATGGAGACATTGAACCTGGCCTTCACCTTGTCCACCATGCTCCTGACCACCTTCCGCTTTCCTTTCAGCGACCGGTTGTCGAAGAGCCGGAATTCAATCTTAAGGGTCCCCACGACCATGATTCTAAAGCTCTGCGGCCACCTCCTGGACCTCATACACCTCAAAAACATCAGCGGGCTTGATATCGCTGAAGTTCTCCAGGCCGATGCCGCATTCATATCCGGTCTGGACCTCCCTGACATCTTCCTTGAATCGCCGGAGGGAGGCCACTTTGCCGTCAAAGATCACCACATCGTCACGCAACAGTCTCACATGCGCGTTCCTGTCCACATGTCCGTCCGTGACCTGACATCCGGCGACCGCGCCCACTTTCGGCACGCGAAATATCTCCTTGACCTCTGCCCTGCCGATCACGTGTTCCTCCAGGACCGGCGCCAGCAGACCGGCCATGGCCAGACGAATATCATTAATGGCATTGTAAATCACATCGTAGTACCGAATATCGACGTTTTCCCTGTCCGCGACTTCAACAACACGCGGATTGCCCCTCACATTGAATCCGATAATAATAGCCCCTGATGCGGCAGCCAGCATCACATCCGATTCCGTGATGGCGCCCGTTGCCGAATGAATAATATTCAGCTTCACCTCTGTGGTGCTCTGTTTGACGAGTGAATCGGAAAGCGCCTCTGCTGAACCCTGGACATCGGCCTTCAGAATGATGTTGAGCTCCTTCATATCCCCCTTGTTGATCCTGTCGAAGAGGTCGTCGAGGCTGACCGGCCCGCGCTTTACCATCTCCTGCTTCTGGGGTTTGGCTCTCCGATGTTCGATGATCTGTTTGGCGGTCTTTTCGTCCTTTACCACGATAAATTCATCGCCTGCCATGGGTACGCCTGAAATACCGTAAAGTTTGACAGGAACGGAGGGACCGGCGATCTTCATCTTCCGGCCCCGATGATCAAGCATGGCCCTGACGCGACCATAATAGTCACCGCAGACAAACTGGCCGCCCTGCCTGAGCGACCCGTTCTTGATAAGGACCGTGGCCACCGGACCCCGGCTTTTATCCAGTTCCGCCTCGATAACCGTTCCTCTCGCATCTTTATTGGGATTGCCCTTCAACTCGAGCATCTCGGCCTGCAGAAGGATAAGACCCAGCAGATCGCTGATGCCTTCACCGGTCTTGGCTGAAATGTAGGCCCACAGGGTTTCGCCGCCCCACTCTTCAGGGGCGAGATCCAGCTCGGCCATTTCTCTCTTGACTTTTTCGGGATCGGCGTCCGGCTTGTCGATCTTGTTAACAGCCACAACAATCGGAATCCCGGCCGCCCGGGCATGATTGATGGCCTCCTTTGTTTGCGGCATGGCTCCGTCGTCTGCGGCCACCACCAGTACGATGATATCGGTCACCTTTGCTCCCCTCGCCCGCATGGCCGTAAAGGCCTCATGCCCCGGGGTATCCAGAAAGACGATATCGCCGCTATCGGTCTTGACGTAATAGGCCCCGATATGTTGAGTGATGCCCCCGGATTCTCCGCCGATGATATTTGATTTCCGGATATAATCGAGTAACGAGGTCTTTCCGTGGTCCACATGACCCATGATGGTCACCACGGGCGGTCTTGGAACCAGGTCTTCAGGGCGATCCGCCGTGTCTTCAAAGAGGCTCTCCTCCTCGAATGTGTCCAGCTCAAGCTCAAAGCCCAGTTCATCGGCCACGACAGATGCGGTCTCAAAGTCGATCGGCTGATTGACATTGACCATTGCTCCCAGCGTTATGAGCCGCTTCAACAGTTCAGTGGCCTTTGTCCCCATGGCCTTGGCCAGGTCGATAACCGTGACGAACTCCTGGACCTGGATCTTTCGCTTGATGGCCTTGGGAACCGTAATCTCAGTGTGCCTGAGTTTTCGGGCGATCTCCTTCCCCTTTTTGGCCCCTTTCACCCCCTTGGGCCTTCGGGGCTTGCCATTATAAAGATCGGCCCGCTCGTACACCTCCTTTTTTCGTCGCCGGAATGTCCCCCGGTCGGGAGACTCTTCGATCTCCAGCACCCGTTTCTCTTTCTTTTTCTTAAATCCCTTCCCCTTTTTGGGTTTTTCTTCCTTTTCTTCTAAGGTTGAGGGCGCTGGCGAGACCCCGAGCTCCGGTGGCGCAGGGGTGACGGCCGCGGCCTTCTCTTCCACCTGCTTGGCCAGAATGTCTTTGAGCGGACCTTCTTCGGGTCTCATGATGATTCTGGCAGGTCGTTCGGTCTTCTTCTTTTTCCCCTTCCTGGGCTTGGGTTTTGCTTCCTTACCAGGTTTCACAACCTCTTCTTCGGGGGCCTTTGGTTTTGCCCTCTCAGGTTCGGGTTCAGGGGCCACTTTT
>Ga0209164_1000348_pt1 | contig 122322 bp, 117 predicted proteins | sample MTBNYHSulfiMetaG_FD_187458 | JGI IMG/M metagenome (GOLD analysis project Ga0209164, IMG submission 187458) | Enrichment culture microbial communities from rom New York Harbor, USA that are MTBE-degrading - MTBE-NYH (New York Harbor Sulfidogenic)... | ecosystem: Environmental > Aquatic > Marine...
CAACGGACCCTTCTTCGACATTCGCGGCGATATCACGATGAGTAGGTCCGCATCCTCCAAGTGGGACCTTGCGCGCAGGATGTCTTCTTCCATTGCGGCAACGTACTCGCTCGAGGCTGCAACGACCAACGGTTCGCTTGGCCAGGTCCGTGCGAGTTCTGCCACGCTTCGAACGGCACCGCGAGACGGTCCCTTCCATGTGCCAATCAGGCTCCACCACTCCCTTAGCATCATCGCTGATCTCGTGCGGGAGACTGAATCGTCGTGGCCAGGAGCGAAGGTTGCTGAATACGGTGCCATTCGGGAGTCAGGTCTCACAAGGCCGTAGCCTGCAGAAGATACCCAAAGCCGTGTCTCCCAGTTGAGAACTCGCGAACTGACGCAACTCCTGGCCACCGCCCAGTGGTCACCCGCGTAAAGCGCCTGCGCCTCACTCTTGTCTTCGTGAGTGCTACACAACCTGTCAATCCACCTGCGAGCCCTCGTCGCCAAGTCGGTGCCACTGAGACTTCCAAGCCGGAGTTCACGAGGGATAGGGCGCGTCTTGCGGTTGGTGCAACTCACCAGGAGATTGGCTGTAGGACGGTCCACGAGTCACATCCGAGTCGGCCACGATTCGCGTTCAGTAGCTTCACTAGCAGCCAAACAATGACAGAGAGTCCGGAAAACTACAAGGTGACGTTCGAAGTGATTGCCCAGAAACTACCTTCCATTGTCACGCGAGGGCCTGTAGTATGGGCGCGAGCATTCCTTGGTCCTGCGACTGGAGGTCACACGCGATGAACAGAGGGGTACCGTGGTGGCTGCTAGCGCTCTCGGCGTTGTTCTGTGTCGCCCTCGTCGTGAGCAACATCATAGCGGGGAAGTTGTGGGCAGCTCCTTTCGGGATTGTCCTTCCGGCAGCGGTCTGGCTCTTCCCCATCGTGTACATCGTTGGTGACGTGATTCCTGAGGTGTACGGCTTGCGCGTGGCAAGACGAGTGATTTGGCTCGGGTTCGGGTTGAACGCTTTCGCAGTCCTCTTCTTCTTCATCGCCCTGAGGCTGCCCTCCCCGGGCTTCTGGGACGGCCAAGCCTCGTTCGAGGCTGTCCTCGGCTTCGCCCCTAGACTCCTAGTCGCGTCATTCGTCGGCTACCTCGTGGGCACCAACGTCAACGCCTGGGTTCTGGTGCTCATCAAACGACTGACCAAGAGTCGCTATCTGTGGATGAGGACGATTGGCAGCACGATATGCGGCGAAGCGGTGGACAGTGCCCTGTTCATCAGCATCGCATTCGTCGGAGTGATTCCTTCCGATCAACTACCCGCGATGATTCTCTGGCAGGCGACCTTCAAGACGGTCTACGAGGTACTCGCCACCCCGCTGACCTACTTCGTAGTCACGCAACTCAAGAAGAGAGAGGGTCTCGTGGACACTCGGGACGGCCTAACGGTCCCGAGAGAGTCGCTAGACGGGACTCTCGCGATGGCTATCGGCAAGCAGTCCACGGCGTAGTCCAGATCGCGGAGGCATGCGTTATGGGTGCACCGGCGTTCGACTGAGCACGTATCACGCTTCAGACAGCACTGACGGCCCCGCCGCGTCGAGGTCCAGCGTCACCTCGAGTGCGCTGTGATCGCTGTATCCGTCGGTCCTGAGTGAGTGCACATACGCACACTCCGCGACGTCGAAGTGGCGTGAGACAAAGATGTGATCGAACCAGCGCGGGCGACCGCGGGAGACGTGAGTCTGCTCCATCGACCCGTGACCTGCGCGCTCCCAGTAGGCGTTGCGCAGTCCACTGCTGCCGTCGAAGAACCACCGGACGGCGGCATCCCACCGGCCCCACTCCCTGCTGACGCCCTGCTTGTCCGTCCACTCGCCTTCCTCGACCGACCACCGTTCGCCGTTCCACTCCTGGCCCCACGTGACGAGCTGGCCGTCCTGCAGCGGCTCCCATCGGGGTTCGTTGAAGTCGCCGGCGAGGATCAGCGGTTCGTCCTTGACTGCGAGCAGCAGGCGCCTCAGCGCTTCGAGCGTCTCGACCTTCTTCCAGCCGTAACCCTCGCCGTTCGGCACGTGGACCGTGACGAGGTTCACGGGCCCCTCGCGCGTCTCCATCCTCGCGTGCGCGACGAGTTGAGGGTACGGGAACTTGAAGTCGCGCACGTCGAACGTCGACAGCGGCGACCGCGCGGCGACGATGTTGCCGTACCGCGGCTTACCGGCGCGTGGGCGTGCTGAGTACAGGACGTCGAACCCCTCTCGAGTCAGACGCGAGGCGATGGCCGATTCCTTCTCCAGTTTCACTTCCTGGAGGGTGACGACGTCGGGGAGCGGGCGGCGCGCAAACAGCGAGTCGAGCGTCGTGGCCGAGCCGAACCTGATGTTCCAGGTGAGCACCCTCAGAGAGTCTGTCGACATGACACACCTCCACACAGTCTGGCCGTTCGGTCTGCGACGGGTGCCGTCCTCGTCGTTGCGTAGAATCCAACCATGACCAGCGTCGGCCTCTCAAAGTCGCGCATCATGGATGGCCTGCAGTGCCCCAAGCTCCTGTGGGTGCGCGTGCACGAGCCCGAGCGCATCGTCTATCCGCGCAGCCTGCAGCGCATCTTCGACATGGGGCACGCCGTGGGCGCCGTCGCGCAGGCGCAGTACCCCGACGGCGTCCTTGTCGGCGCCGTCGGCCAGCCTGAAACCGGCCGCCCCGACATGCGCGCGGCGCTGCGCGAGACCAGCGGGCTCCTCTCGCAGAGCAGCGATCACACGCTCTTCGAGGCGACCTTCCAGCACGACGGCATCCTCGTCCGCACCGACCTGCTCTTCCGCGAGCGCGGGCGCGTGCGCTTCACCGAGGTGAAGTCGAGCACGTCGGTCAAGGACGAGCACGTCCCCGACGCCGCGATCCAGACCTGGGTCCTGCAGGAGAGCGGCGTGCCCGTCGACGGGGTCTGCATCGGCCACGTCGACAACACGTTCGTCTACCAGGGGGACGGCGACTACACCGGCCTGCTCGTCGAGGAGGACGTCACTGACGCGGTCGCCGCGCAGCTCCCGGAGGTCGCCGGCTGGGTGGCCGACCTGCGGCGGATGCTGAATGGCGACATGCCCGCGGTCTTCGTGGGCTCGGTCTGCAGGACGCCCCATGACTGCCCGCTGCGTGAGTGGTGTCGCGAGTGCGACGGCGAGGTGCACGTGGGCTACCTGCCGGGCGGCAGCAGGCTCGTCGAGCAACTGCAAGGAGAGGGCTACGTGCGCCTGCGCGACGTGCCTGCGGGGCGCATCACCGGGCGGGACCAGGCGCGCGTGTGGCAGGCGACGGTGGCCGGGCGGGCGCAGCTCGACCCGGCCATCCGCGCGGAACTGCGCGCGCTGCCCTACCCCCGCTACTACTTCGACTTCGAGACCATCAACTTCGCCGTCCCCATCTGGGCCGGCACGCGCCCGTGGGAGCAGCTGCCCTTCCAGTTCTCGTGCGACGTCGAGACCGCCCCGGGCATCTTCGAGCACCGCGAGTTCCTCGACCTCACCGGCTCGCCCCCCATGGAGCCGTGCGCACAGGCGGTCGTCGATCAGCTCGGAGACGGCGACGGGCCGGTGCTCGTCTACCACGCTCCCTTCGAGAGCACGGTGCTCGCGACGCTGCAGCGGCACGCCCCGAGGCTCGCCGTGCCCCTGCAGGGCGTCATCGACCGCGTCGTCGACCTCCTCCCCATCGTCAAGCGGCACTACTATCACCCCGACATGCGCGGGTCGTGGTCGATCAAGGCCGTGCTGCCCACCGTGGCCCCCGACCTCGACTACGGCGCCCTCGACGAGGTGCACGAGGGCACCGAGGCGCAGATGGCCTACGAAGAGGCCATCAAGCCAGACACGCCTGCGCCGCGCCGCGAGACGATCCGCCGCAACCTGCTGGCCTACTGCGCGCGCGACACCGAGGCGATGGTCGAGCTGGTGAGGTACTTCCAGAGCGTCTGACGCCCTGCCGCACGAGCCGTGGCAGCAGAAGCACGGGCGGACACGCGCGACCCCCGCGCGTCGCTCTCGCCTCCGTCGACCGTGACCCCGGAGGCGGCACCGGTGTTCCGGCACCCGTCCGGGTATCGTCCCTGGTCAATATAACCTTGACTTTTTGGCATCTGATGCCGCAAACACCTTGACTTTTTGACAGTCCAGCCTCAGTCTTACCGGCATGGAACGGCGAGTCTTAGAATCGCTCACCGAGTGGAGAGTCTCCTCGCGGCGCAAGCCGCTGATCGTGCGTGGAGCCCGCCAGGTGGGCAAGACATGGGCGGTCAACGAGTTCGGCCGCCAACATTTCGCCGCCGTCCACGTGGTCGACCTGGAGCGCGACCGCACACTCCACCGCCTGTTCGATGGCGACCTCGACGCACGGCGGATCGTCGGCGAGCTCGAGGTGGTACTCGGCCGGCGCATCGGCCCAGGTGCGGACCTGCTCTTCCTCGACGAGATCCAGGCGTGCCCGCGCGCGCTCGTGGCGCTGCGCTACTTCCATGAGCAGTTGCCCGACCTGCACGTGGTGGCTGCCGGCTCGCTGCTCGAGTTCGCGATCGGCACCAGCGCCTTCCCGGTGGGCCGCGTGCAGTTCCTGAACGTCTTCCCCATGACGTTCGAGGAGTTCCTCAGGGCGACCGGCGACCAGGTCGCGGCCGACATCGTCAGTGGACCGCTCCGTGCAGAGGCCGACGTGAGCCATGCGCATCTCCTCGAGCGCCTGCGGCGGTACCTCTTCGTCGGAGGCATGCCCGAAGCGGTCGCGGCATATGCAGCGTCCGACAGCATGCAGGCGGCATTCGAGGTACACGATGAGCTCGTCGCGGCCTACCGTGAGGATTTCGGCAAGTACGCCGGGCGCGCAGACAAGGACTGCCTCGATGCGGTACTGGCCGGCATCGCCCAGAGTGTCGGCCGTCAGGTCAAGTACGCAAGACTCGCCCCGGCCTTCGCCAACCGGACGATAAAGCGAGCCTTCGACCTCCTTGCGCACGCACGGGTCGTGCGGCCCGTGCGAGCCGCGAGCGCCGCCGGCGTGCCGTTGGCGGCGAGCGCCTCAGAGAAGCGCTTCAAGGCGATCATGGTAGACCTCGGGCTTCTGCGCCAGCTCTCCGGCCTGCGCACCGACGTCGAGTACGCGCGCGCGGACCTGCTGGCCATGTTCGACGGCGCGCTGGTCGAGCAGTTCGTCGGTCAGGAGCTCCTGGCAGCGGGCGGCGAGCGCGAGCTGTACTACTGGAGCAGGGCAGAACGCAGCAGTTCCGCCGAGGTCGACTACCTCGTGGACGGCCCTGGGCGACCGGTCCCCATCGAGGTGAAGGCGGGGCCGGCAGGCCGCCTGCGCAGCCTGCACATGCTCATGCAGGCGCACCCCAAGTCGGCCCCGGGCATCGTCGTGTCCGAGGCCGGGCTTTCGAGGCTTCCGCAGCAGCATCTCGCATTCGTTCCTCTGTACTTCGCCGCTGCTCTCGCTCGAGCAGATCTCGACGAGCAGATCTCACACATCCCCATGCGTGACGGGTGACGATGTCGCGGGACCGGACTGCGCGACCCGGTCGACACGCCTCCGTCGCCTCACGGCACCACGAACCGCGTCGAGCTGCCCCCCCGGCCCGCGCCGCGCCCTACGGCAGCCGCCGCTCGCCGGGCTCGCACTCCCGCAGGCTGGGCACGTCGGGCAGCACCTGCACCACCGTGAGCGTGCCCGCCTCCAGCGCCTCTGTCCCCTCGGGGATCTTGATGTAGGCCTCGCAGTCGGCCATGGAGCGCAGGCGGCTGCGGCCCTTGGCGGGCCGCACGCGGAGCTCCGCGCCGTTCCACTCGAAGCGTCCCTCGACGAACTCGGTCCACGTGCGCTGGCCCTTCACGGACGCCGCCAGTCGGGCCGGCCGCGTCGGCAACCCGGGGCGCGCGTAGCCCATCAACCGGTGCAGCGCGGGCAGGGCGAGCTGCAGGAAGGCCATCTGGCAGGACGCCGGCCCTCCGGGCAGCACGAAGACCGCCCTCCCCTGCCACGTGCCGAAGCCGGCTCCCTTGCCGGGGCCCAGCCGCACGCGGTGGTAGATCTTGCGCCACCCGAGCTCGTCGAGGATGCCGACCACGAGGTCGCGCTCGCTGTTCCACGCGCCGCCGCTCGTGATCACGACGTCGCTCCGCTCGAGGGCCGCGAGCAGCGTGCGCCTCAGGTCGGCCGAGTCGTCCCCGACCATCGTCTCGGTCGCCGTCACGCCGTAGTGCCCGCACCAGGCGGCCATGGTGGCGAGGTTGCTCGAGAACACCTCGCCGTGGCCGAGGAGCACCTCAGGCGGCGCCACCAGTCCGCCGCCGGAGCGCCCCGGCGCGAACGGTCCGTCATCGGAGCCCCCGGGCGCCGCCTCCCCGCCGCCGGAGCTCCCCGGCGCCACGAGCTCGTCGCCGATGGCGACCAGCCCGACGCGCGGGCGCCGCACCGCCGGGGCGACGGCGTACCCGGCCGCCGCCAGCAGACCGACCTGGGCCGGGCGCAAGACTGTGCCGACCGGCACCAGGCAGCGCCCCTGCTCGAAGTCGGTCCCGCGGAAGAGGACGTTGCGCCCCGGCCCGGCGTCGGCGAGCGCCGTGACGCGCTCTCCCTCGCACTCGGTGAACTCCTCCGCCAGCACGGCGTCGGCGCCGGCGGGCAGCGGCGCGCCGCTCAGGATGCGCACCGTCGTGCCCGCGGCGAGCTCCCCGTCGTACGCGCCGCCCGCCGGCACGTGACCGACCAGGCTGAGATGGGCGGGGTTCTCCGGCGACGCCTCGGCGACGTCCGCCGAGCGCACGGCGTAGCCGTCCTTGAGCGAGACGTCGGCGGTCGGCGCGTCGACGGGGGCGATCACGTCCTCGGCGAGGACGCGCCCGACGAGCTCCTGCAGCGACGCCGGCTCCGCCGGCAGCGGCACGAGGGCGTGCAGCGTCGCCGCCAGCGCGTCCTCGAAGCTGATCCTCGCCTTGCTCACCCGGTCCTCGCCTTGCTCACGCGATCCTCACCTTGCTCGACCGGTCCACGCTCAGGCGCATCAGCGTGGCCACGGCTGATCCCTGCCACGCGGCCCACCCGCGCCCCACTATCTCCGGGTCGCGCCGGCCGCGCAAGCGACGGCGGAGGGCCGCGGCGTCCGTCGCCGTCGGGTCGGGGCGACACCGCGTGAAAAGAGACCCTCAACGGGTTACGCAGACACGGTGTCGGCGACGACGCCGGCGGCGGCACGAACGTCCTCCAGCACCGGCGGCGATCGTCACCGTGATCTGGCGCCTGGCCGACGCCCGACGGCCTGCCGCTGGGCTACTGTCGGGAGCGTGCACGTAACCAGCACATCCGAACCTCCGTTGCCCTGCGCCACAGGTGTGCTTACAATGTGGCTACACGGAGGTGGCCTCATGCGCACGCGCATCGTCAGGATCGGCAACTCCCGGGGCGTCCGCATCCCCAAGGCGCTCCTCGAGGAGTCGGGGCTGAGCGGCGAGGTCGACATCAGCGTGCGCGACGGCACGATCGTGATCGCCGCCGCGAACCAGCCCAGACGAGGCTGGGACGAGGTCTTCAGCCAGATGACCCTGCGCGGCGACGACGAGCTGCTCGACGGCGATGTCGTTACCAGCGAGAGCTTCGACGAGGAGTCGTGGGAGTGGCAGTGACCCGCTTCGACGTGTTCCTCGTGAACCTCGACCCCACCGTCGGCAGCGAGATGCGGAAGTCGCGCTCCTGCGTCGTCGTCTCCCCCGACGAGATGAACCGGCACATCCGCACCGTGGTCGTGGCGCCGCTCACGACGGCGGGTCGTCCCTACCCCTCGCGCGTGCCGGTGCGGTTCGCCGGCAAGGAGGGTCAGGTGGTCATCGACCAGCTGCGCACCGTCGACAAAGCGCGCCTGGCGAAGCGGCTCGGCGCGCTCGGCAGAGACGAGGCCGCCGCGGTGCTCGACGTGCTGCGCGAGTTCTTCGCGCCGTAAGACCCGCCGCCCAAGCGGCAACCGGTCGTCCTCCGCCCCGGAGCCCGCGCGGCAACCGACCGTCACCCCTCCCCGCCCCGAACGTCAACCCCCGTCACCCTGTTTGCCCAGCCGGCGCGCCCATATCCTCGAGGCATGCCGTCGTCGCCCTCCAGCCTTGCCGAATGTCAACTTATGAGTTAACATGCGTCTGAGGCTGCTGCCAGCCGCCTCCTGGACGGTCGTGGCCACGGTCGACGAGCGCGGCCGCTGCCGCGTCATGGAGGTCCTCGATGTCCTGCGCCGCAACGACGGAGTCGCCCACGCACAGGTCATCGCGCTGCTCCTCCGTTGCGGCCGGCAGGGGCCTCCGGCCGACACGCGGCGCTCCAGACACCTGGGCGACGGCGTCTACGAACTCAAGACACCGCGGGGATGGAGGCTCTTCTACTTCTTCGACCGCGAGCGGCTTGTCGTCTGCAGTGAGCTCTGTCGCAAGCCCAAACCGCGCGAACTCACGAACGTCGTAGCTCGCGTACGACGTGAGCGCGCCAAGTACGTCGCCGCACGCACCCGGGCAACCCTCGTGATGGAGGACTCGACATGGGAGCACTGACCTTCGCGGAGCACCTCTCCGAGGCCCGGGGGCATCCTGCCTACTGGAGCTACCTTGCCTCGCTGCAGTTCGTTGACCAGGTGTGCGAGCAGATGGACGCGCAGGGCGTGTCGAGCGCCGAACTCGCCCGCCGCATGGGCACCTCCCGCGCATGGGTGTCGAAAGTGCTCCGGGGCGAGAACAACCTCACCGTCGCGACGATGGGCAAGCTGGCCTTCGCGCTCGGTATGCGTGTGACCGCAGGGCTGGCGCCGCTGGGGGAGGCCGCCGGCCGCAGGAGCCGACCGGCAGTGTTGTATCGCAAAGCCGCGCAGTCGAGGATCCCCGAGCGGGAGGCGCAAGCCGCAGAGGGTTGAAGCGTGGCGGGCGGGCCGGGGTCGTGAGACCCCGGCCCGCCCGCCACCCACGCTGTCCGACTGCAGGCTCCGACTCTCCCGGCTACCCCGTCGCGCGTCGCGCGCGCCTCTCCGTCGCCCGGCCGCCGGGCGCCTCACGCTCCACCAGGCGCCCGGTCACATACTTGTGCAGCACGCTGGCGATCAACGTCTGGTACGGGAGCCCCTCTTCGAGCGCCCGGGCCTGCAGGTCTCTGAGGTCGCCGGAGGACAGCCGGATGTTCACCCTCCGGTCCTTGACGGCCGTGGCCCGGGCCGCCGCCTTGAGCCTCGCGAACTCCTCCTTCGTGGCGACGGACCCGAGCGCACCCCGTTCGTAGTCATCGACAACGTTGGTCTCGAAGGCATCGATGTCAGTCATCACTCTCACCCTTCCCCAGGTAGTCGCGCGTCGCCTTGCGACTTGGAATGAGCGTCTTCAGGAAGAAGCAGTCCTCCTCCTCGACGAACGGTACGAGGTAGAGGTACTCGTGTGCCTTTTGTCATCAGCCAAGCCGGGCGCGCATCGACGACCCCAGGGCGGTCGGCTGACCGTTCACGGATCTTGTACGCCCGGACTACGGGAAGCGCGCCGCCAAACGACAAGAGCCGAAAGGGGCGCGGATGGTGTGGAGGTGTATCCGGTGGCGTTCGGCGGCACGGCTCCTGCCGTGCCGCCGAACGCCACCACACCTTGAGCGCAAGGTCGCAGAGTGATATGTAGTCGTTTGGCTACTTCCTTCGCCGTCGGCGGCGGCCGCTCGAGGCCGGGCCGTCAGACAGGGGCACCTGTGAACGAACGCGACGCTCTCCCGCACTGGGACGACGGTCCGGCGAAGTCGGCCGTCCTCGACTTCGTTCACTCGGTCACGGAGCCCGGGCAGGCGTTCGTGCCGCCCGCCGAGCGCATCGCGGCCTTCGACAACGACGGCACGCTGTGGTGCGAGAAGCCCCTGTACGTGCAGGCCGACTTCGTCTTCCGCCGCTTCGCGGAGATGGTCCGCGAGGATCCGAAGTTGGCCGACGAGCAGCCGTACAAAGCCGTCGTCGAGGGTGACCGCGAGTGGTTGATGGACGTCTACGCCCACGTCCCCGAGCTGGTGAAGGGGGTGACCGAGGCGTTCGGCGGCATCACGACGGAGCAGTTCGATGTCGCCGCGCGGGCGTTCTTCGCCTCCGCGAGACACCCCACGCTCGGCGTGCCCTACACGCAGGTCGTCTATCGGCCGATGCTCGAGCTCATCGACCTGCTGAAGGCGAGCAACTTCACGGTCTACCTCTGCTCGGCGGGGGGCCGGGACTTCGTGCGTGCGGTCTGTGAGGAGGTCTACGGCCTGCCGCGCGCCCAGGTGATCGGCTCGGCGACCACGCTCGAGTACCGCGACGGTCATCTGTACCGGACAGAAGGTGTGGAGCAGCCGATCGACGACGGCCCGGGCAAGCCCGTCCACATCTGGGCCCGGACGGGGCGCCTGCCGCTCCTCGCCGGCGGCAACGCCGACGGTGATATCCACATGCTCGAGAGCGCGCGGTTCGCGCTCCTCGTCCACCACGACGACGCGGAGCGCGAGTTCGCCTACGACGCAGGCGCCGAGCGCGCGCTCTCCGCCGCGTCGGCACACGGCTGGACCGTCGTGAGCATGAAGGAGGACTTCGCGACCGTCTTCTGAGCGCACCCCGCCGACTCGGATCCAGGCAGCGGTGTCACGTTGGCGCTTCACGTTTGCGCTCGCGCCGTCAAAGGAGGGCACATGCACGCGGTCCGCACACACGAGGCCGCCCGTCAGGCCGACAGGCCTGAGGACTACGAGCGCCTCAAGCTCGAGAGACGCCTCGTCAAGCCCTGGGAGGACGGTATCCGCATCGACACCGCCGCGCCCAACCTGGAGTGGTGGTACTGCGACGCGGACCTGGACGACGGCACCGGGCTGTGCCTGATCTTCGCGACGAAGGACGGCACGCAGCCCCACCAGCCTCTCGGGCCACAGCTCGAGATCGACGTGACCCTGCCCGACGGCAAGAGGCTGGTCAGGTCCTGGTATCCCAAGATCGAGGAGTTCAGCGCCTCCAAGGACGGCTGCGACGTCCGGATGGGGCCCTATCGCTTCACGGGCGACACGCACGAGTACCGGATCACGGGCGGAGCCGACGAACTCTGGGCCGACGTCCGGCTCGAAGGCATCACGGAGCCGTGGCGACCCGAGACGGGCTATCTGCTCTTCGGGCCCCACGACGAGCACTTCTTCGCCTGGACGCCCTTCGTGCCCTTCGGCAAGGTGACGGCCACCTACAAGATCGGCGACGAGGTCCACGAGGTCACGGGCAGGGGCTACCACGACCACAACTGGACGAACACCGACCTCGGGCACCTGATCGACCACTGGTGGTGGGCGAGGGGTGAGGTCGGCCCCTACACCTTCCTGGCGGCGCACATCGTGGCCACGAAGAAGTACGGCTACACGCCGTTCCACTGGTACATGCTGGCGCGCGACGGCAAGGTGATCGCCGACGACGGCTCCAGGATGACCTTCACGACCCATGGGGCCGAGATCAACGAGAAGACCGGCAAGCCCGAGCCGGATGCGATCTCCTTCGACTACCAGGACGGCGACACGCGCTACGAGCTGACCCTCACGCGCCAGAAGACGCTGGTGGCCTACACCTGGATCGACTTCGCCAAGGGCTGGCAGAAGGAGCTGATGAAGCTGATCCGCTACCCGGGCGGCTACATGCGCTTCCTGGCCACCACGAGCCTCAAGTGCTCTCGGGGGGGCGAGCTCGTCGAGCAGTACGAGAAGTCGGGAGCCTTCGAGCAGATCTTCTACCAGCGCACGATCCACGAGGAGTCGCTCGAGCGCGACATGGAGCACTAGCCGTGGATCCCGAGGGCTCGTGGGGCTGGGACAAGCGCCTGTTCGGCCTGTGGATCCTGGTCAACGGGGTCGCCTTCCTCGTGATCCCCGCGGTCGCCATCGTGCTCGAGCATCTGGCGTCCGCGGCCACGCACGACCTCTTCGACGACCGGAGGACTCTCGCCGTGCTCATCATCGCCGCCGTGGGCGCCGGGAGCCAAGGCGTGATCCTGGGACGCTGGCAGTGGCGGCTGCTGCGGCGGCGCGTGCCCGACCTGCGGCGGCGCCGCTGGGTGATGGCCACGGTGGTGCCCGCGTTCTTCGTCTGGCTGCTGGTCATCTCGCCGGCCGCCGTGGACATCCTCGCGCGGGGCGGCGACACACTCGCCGCGTTCGGCAACGGCATCGTCCAGGCTCTCGTCCTGGGGCCGCTCATCGGCCTCTCGCAGGCGACCGCCTTCCGCGGTCACACCACCCGCTGGGCGTGGTGGCTGGCCGCCAACGTCGTCACCTACGTCAGCGGTACGGCGTTGTACGAGTTCGGGACCTGGCTACAGCAGGCCCTGTCGCTGCCCGGGCGCGCGCCGGCCTTCTTCCCGGTCGTGGCGATCGCGATCCACGGCGCCTTCATGCTCTGGGTGACCGCGCCGGCGGCGGTCGCACACGCCGGGCACGCGCCTCGACACGCCGGCGCCAAGCCCGTAGCGGCGAGATCGTCATCGACGTCGTCACACGGGACCACATGACCGCCACGAAGAAGGAGCTTCGGCATGGGTGAGCAGTTCAAAGGCGTCATCAACGTCGACGTCCGCGATTCCGTCCCGGACTGGGCGCCGTTCGAGCCGCCGAAGGCGCCCGACGGCGCCCCCAACGTCCTCTACATCGTCCTCGACGACGTCGGCTTCTCGGCGATGTCGTGCTACGGGGGGCCGATCGAGACGCCCAACATCGAGAGGATCGCGGCCGAGGGCATCCGCTACACGCAGTGGCACACGACGGCGCTCTGCTCGCCGACCCGCTCGTGCCTGCTGACCGGCCGCAACCACAGCCGCAACAGCATGGCCTGCATCACCGAGGGCGCCATCGGGTTCCCGAACGCCAGCGGCACGATCCCGCCCGAGAACGGGATGCTCTCCGAGATCCTCGCCGAGCTGGGCTGGAACACCTACATGGTCGGCAAGTGGCACCTCTGCCCGACGGTCGAGATGAACGTCGCCGCCCCGCGGCGCAACTGGCCGAGCGGGCGCGGCTTCGAGCGGTGGTACGGCTTCCTGGGCGCGGAGACCAACCAGTGGTATCCGGAGCTGGTCTACGACAACCACCCCGTCGATCAGCCCAAGCTCCCGGAGGAGGGCTACCACTTCACCGACGACATCACCGACAAGGCGCTCGAGTTCATCAGGGACGCCAAGGTCATCGCGCCGGAGAAGCCGTTCTTCCTCTACTACGCGCCGGGCGCCTGCCACGCGCCCCACCATGCTCCAAAGGAGTGGATCGAGAAGTACGAGGGGCGCTTCGACGCCGGGTACGAAGCGATGCGGGAGGAGACGCTCGCCCGCCAGAAGCAGATGGGTATCGTCCCGCCCGACACCGAGCTGCCGCCGGTGAACCCGATGGGCACGTCGGCGACCCGCACGGGCCCGAAGGGCCAGCCCTTCCCTCCGCTGGACGAGACCAGGCCGTGGGGCACGCTCTCGGACGGTGAGAAGCGGCTGTACGCACGCATGGCCGAGGTCTACGCCGGCTTCCTGGCCCACACCGACCACCACATCGGCCGGCTGCTCGACTACCTCGAGGAGACGGGGCAGCGCGAGAACACGGTGGTCGTCCTGGTCTCCGACAACGGCGCCAGCGGCGAGGGCGGCCCCGTCGGGTCGGTGAACGAGTGCCTGTTCATCAACGGGATGCCCGACGACCTCGAGACCAACCTCAAGATGCTCGACGAGCTGGGGGGAACGAAGACCTACAACCACTACCCCAACGGCTGGGCGATGGCCTTCAACACGCCCTTCAAGATGTGGAAGCGCTACGAGTTCAACGGCGGCACGGCCGACCCGTGCCTCATCTCGTGGCCCGCGGGGATGAAGGCCAGAGGCGAGGTCAGGGGCCAGTACCACCATGCGATCGACGTCGTCCCGACGATCCTCGACTGCCTCGGGGTACGACCTCCCGGGACCATCAAGGGGCACGTGCAGAGCGACCTCGACGGCGTCAGCATGCGGTACAGCTTCGACGATGCCGCGGCGCAGGGAGCACGCAGCACGCAGTTCTACGCGATGCTCGGGTCGCGGAGCATCTGGCACGACGGGTGGAAGGCGGTGACCACGCACCCGACGCTCGCCGGCTGGGGGTCGTTCGAGGCCGACGAGTGGCAGCTCTACCACACCGACGTCGACCGCGCCGAGCTGCACGACCTCAGCGCCGAGATGCCCGACAAGGTGCGCGAACTGGTGAACCTCTGGTACGCGGAGGCCGGCCGCAACGGCGCCTTCCCGCTCGACGACCGCCTCGTGCTCGAGATCGGTCTCGAGGAGCGGCCGCAGCTCTCGGCGCCGAGGGAGAAGTACATCTACTACCCCGACTGCGCCGAGGTCCCCGAGGCGCAGAGCGTCAACATCCGCAACCGCTCCTTCTCGCTCGGCGCTCTCGTCGACATCCCGGCCCCGGGCGCGCAGGGGGTGCTCTTCGCCCACGGCGCGCGCTTCGGCGGCCACGCCCTGTACGTCAAGGACGACCGCCTGCACTACGTGAACAGCTTCGTGGGCGTCGTGGAGCAGAGGGTCGACGCCACGAAGGACGTGCCCACCGGCGAGGACCTGATCCTCGCCGCCTCGTTCGAGAAGGACGGCGAGGAGGCGCCCGGCGTGGCCACCGGCATCCTGTCGCTCTACTACGGCGACGAGAAGGTCGGCGAGGGGCGGATCAAGCTGCAGCCCGGGCAGTTCTCGCTCGGTGGCGAAGGGCTCTGCGTCGGGCGCGACAGCGGCGCCCCGGTGACCGACGACTACCCCGGCGAGTCTCCCTACCGGTTCACCGGGGGCACGATCAAGCAGGTGAGGGTCAACGTGAGCGGCGAGCCGTACCTCAACCTGGAGCGCGAAGCGCAGGCGATGCTGATGCGCGAGTGAGCTGAGCTGCGACGCCTGAGGAGGCGAACGGCCGGGGGGCCGCCTGGCGGCGGCCCCCCGGCCGCCACACCCGCCTCCCCTGTCGCCCATCCCGCCGACCACCGTGCGTTGCCGGGACAGACAACGATGCCCCTCTACCGCCCGCCGGCCGTTGGTGCTAGCGTCCTCGTCGACGGACGCGCGGGTAGGGGGCCCGCGCCCGTCGGCGGCGTGCCACGGGCAGGGGGCCCGTGCTGCCGCCCATCGGCATCGACCTTGAGGGGGGACTCGCATGTCGCACGCCATCCGTCAGCTCGCTTCGCACTGCGCTCCGCCGCGCACCGTCAGGCGGTGGTGCGCGGCGGCGCTCGTGGCCGGCCTGGCCGCAGGCCTCGCGGCCGGCCTCGCGCTCACCGTCGGCGCACCGGACACCCTGGCCGCATCGGGGACCTCCGGCCCGCCGCCCGCGACCGCGGACGACCTCACGCTCGAGGACGTCCGCGACGCGGCCCTCGCCGAGCTCAGCGGCGAGAACGCGCTCGAGTACACCGCCTACCCGTACCTCGGCTGGCGCACCAACGGCGGACCGTGGTTCAACGCCTGCCTCGACTGGCTCGCCGGCGAGCTCGAGTCCTTCGGCTTCGTCGAGGGCAAGAACGAGCCCGGCCCGCACTACTGGTTCCAGGAGGACGTGCGGCCGGGCAACACGATCTGGGCGCCGCAGTACGCGGCGCTCGAGATCGTCGGCCCGGCCGGCGACGCCGTGCCCGGCGACGACTACCACTTCGACTTCGCCGTCGCCACGTTCGACCCGACCTCGCCGTACTACCCGGCGTGGATCACCCAGGAGTGGGTGCTCGACAACATCGGCACCGAGGCCGAGGCGCTCATCAACGAGCGTTGCCACCTCGCGACGAACTCGCCGTTCACGAGCCCCGCGGACACGCCGCTGGCCGAGGCCGAAGCCGCGGCCAGGGAGGCCGACCTCGTCGACGTCGGCGTGGTCAGGTTCCTCAAGGGCAAGTACGTGTGGACGGCCAACACCGGGCCGCTCGCCGGCAGGTACCTGTACGCGGCGTACGACGCCGTGACCGGCGAGGGCACGACGCGCTCCGCGCTCTACGGCCTCGCCGTGCAGGAGAAGGCCGCCGGCTCGCTCTCCCCGCAGATCAACTACTACAACGACCCCGTGATCGACGGCGAGGAGCTCTACCCGGACACGGTCAAGTACGCCGGCGTGAGCGGCGGGGGCGCCGGCGGGCCGCTCGCCTTCAACATCTCGCCGATGGACGCGCGCTACCTCGAGCGACTGCTGGCGGCCGGCACGGTGCGCCTGCGCGGCATGGCTATCGGCAGCGCCACGAGGTACAGCGACGAGGCGCCCCTGCGCACGCTCGTCGCCGAGATCCCCGGCCAGGGGCCGGCGGCCGGCGAGCGCATCCCGCTGCTGGCTCACGTGCAGGAGCCGGGCGCCTGCGACAACGCCAGCGGCATCGGCACGCAGCTCGAGATCGCACGCGCACTGGTCGAGATGATCGAGTCCGAGGCCCTGCCCGCCCCGAAGCGCACCTTCACCTTGATCTGGGGCGCCGAGCTGATGATGGCCAAGCTGTGGAAGCACGAGAACAAGGCCGCCTTCGACGCGACCGTCGCCGCCCTCGTCCTCGACATGGTCGGCGAGGATCCGACCAGGACCGGCGGCCCGATGCGCATCGAGAAGATGCCCGACCCCGCGTCCGTGTACCAGTACGGGCTCGACACGCTGCCGGGGCTCGAGCCCGAGCCGGTCGACGCCTACGTGCGCCTGCCCGACCTCCACTCGCTCTGGGGGATGGGCACGGTCAGGTTCTGGCCCTACCCCGGCCACTTCCTCAACGACCTCTACTTCAGGTCGGCCGACCTCGTGAACGAGGTCTCTCCCGACTACGCGATCGGCTCCAACCCGTGGGAGGGCGGCAGCGACCACGACAGCTTCATCTGGAACGAGGACGCGGACGGGTACGACCCCAAGCCCGCGGCGTTGACCTGGCACTTCACCGACTACGTCTACCACACCTCCATGGACACCATGGACAAGGTCAGCCCGCGCGAGGAGCGCGACGTCGCCCTGACCACGGTCAACGTCGGCTATCTGCTGGCGATCGCCGACGAGCCGCAGGCCGCCGAGATCCTCGGCGTCGTGCAGAACCGGGCGCGCTGGCGCTTCGACTGGGAGATGACCAACTCGGCCGGCAGCCTGCAGTGGGCGTATGACCGGGCGGTGGCCGGCGGCGCCTCGCGTGACGAGATCAAGACCGCCGTCGCCGACGCGCTGGCGCTCGAGGTGCTGACGCTCACCGACTGGGGGCGCTGGTACGAAGAGGCCGTGCTGAGCCCGCGGACGCTCGTCGCCGACCCTTCCGCGGAGTACGACAAGATGGAGGCGGTCGCGGCGCTCGACGTGCAACTCATGACCGAGCTCGCCGTCGCCAGCGCGGAGGAGATCGCCGCGGAGCTGGTCGCGGGGCTCTGACGGGCGCGGGGCGGCGGCGCGGGGCTGACGCCCCGCGCCGCCGCCCGACGACGCCTCAGGCGCCGGACACGACCGACACGGCGAAGGACCGGAGATGACCGACACAGTGATGGACCGGAGATGACCGACACGCTCGAGCACCGCATCCGCGTCGTCGAGGGCGATATCACGCGCCTCGACGTCGACGCCGTCGTCAACGCCGCCAATACGCGCCTGCTCGGCGGCGGCGGCGTAGACGGCGCCATCCATTGCGCCGCCGGTCCTGGGCTGCTGGCCGAGTGTCGCACCCTGGGCGGCTGCCCGACCGGGGAGGCGCGCCTCACCGCCGGCTACGACCTGCCGGCGCGCCACGTGATCCACACCGTCGGGCCGGTCTACCGCGACGGCCGCCGCGGCGAGCCGGAGCTCCTGCGCTCGTGCTACGTCGAGTCGCTCCGCCTCGCCGACGAGGCCGGCCTCGGCACGCTCGCCTTCCCCGCGATCTCGACCGGCGTCTACGGCTATCCCAAAGACGAGGCCTGCGACATCGCCGTCGCGGCGGTCTCCGAGTGGCTTGCCACGCACGAGCGGCCGCGCGTCGTCACCTTCTGCTGCTTCGGCGCCGCCGACGCCGAGCTCTACCGGAGGCGGCTGGCGCAATCGTCCTGAGCGAGCGTCGGCGGCCCGCGCGTCCCTCCCACGCCCGCGCCCGGCGCGCCGAGCCTCCGCGGCGTACAGACCGTCTCGCCACGGTGTGCCTGCGAGGCCATGGTGTCTGTCACGGCGGTCTCGTAGGATTCTGTGCGAGGCCGGTGCCCGCCGCCCGGCCCGGAGCCTACGGAGGGGTCCATGCGCGTGATCGCAGTCGTGCTCGTCCTCGCCGCCCTGGCGGCGGCGGTCGTCCTGATCGTCGGCCTCGTGCGACCCGGAGCGCTCCGGATCGAGCGACGGCGAGTCGCGCTGATCCTCGGCCCCCTCGCCGCCGGGCTCGCCGTCGTCGCCGTCGTCCTCTTCGCCCTCCCCCAGTTCGAGGTGGCACAGGCGAGCCCCGACGAGCCGGTCGTCTGCGGCGAGACGACCGAGCTCGCCGTGACCGTGCACAACGAGGGCCTCGCGGGCGGCACCTACGCCTGTGCGTACAGCCTCGACGGCGCGGTGCAGAGCGACGTCGAGCTCGCCGTCGACGGCGGCGGCAGCGAGCGCGTCGCCCTGCCGCTGCCCGCCGACCTCTCCCCCGGCGGGCACACGGCCACGCTCGGCGACGCGACCATCACGTTCACCGCCCTGCGCCCGGCCGAGTTCGTGGTCGAGTACTACGACGTCTACCCCAAGCTCCTCAAGCCCGGCCAGCGCATCGACGTGACTGCCGAGGTGACCAACACCGGCGAGGTGCCGGGCACCTTCGACGGCGAGCTGCGCTTCGGCGGCGAGGTCGTCGACGCGCAGCCGACCGACGTCGAGCCCGGCGAGGTCGTCGATCTCACGTACACGATCCGGCCCAAGACCGCCGGCCAGTACCGCGTCAAGCTCGGCGGCGAGCAGAAGAAGGTCGTCGTGGTCAAGCCCATCCGCTTCGCCAACGGCGAGGTCATCGAGCGCCACCTGAGCGGCGGGCTGGGCAAGCTCACTCTCCAGAACAAGAAGAACGACTCCGACGCGGTCGTCGTCCTCACCTCCACGTCGTCCCGCAAGCCGCTGCTCGCCGTGTACGTCCGCCGCAAGGCGAACTGCACCGTCTCCGGCATCCCCAACGGCCGGTATCGGGTCTACTACTGGATCGGCCGTGACTGGAACCGATACATGCACGGCTTCCTGACGACCGACGACAGGGGCCGCTACGACGATCCGCTCGAGTACTCGACGAAGTCATGGACGTCGTCGTGGACCGACGCGTTCTACCGCTACACGCAGCAGAACACCCAGTACACCACCTGGACCCTCTCGCTGTACGCAGTCCCGGGCGGCTCTGCCGGGGTACAGCAGGTCTCCGAGGGCGACTTCCCGCGTGTCGACTGACGGCGCGGAGACGTTTCCAGCGCCTGACGTTGAGCCGCGCGCCCGTTGGGCGTAGGCTCGCGCTGCGCACGTGCACACACTCTGAGGGGGGGACCATGCACACCACCGCGCACAGCCCGGGCGCGCCCGCGCGCCGCTCCACGCACAGACCGCTTCTGCTCCTGCTCGTGACCGCCGTCGTCCTTCTCGTGCTGGCGACGGCGGCGCCGCTCGCCGCCGCGGCGGCGCCGCTCCCGCCGGTACCGGCCGACATCGGCGCGAGCGCCTATGCGCACATCGACGAGCTCACCCGCATCACGAACCCGGACGGCACCTACACGGGCCTGCTGCGCGTCGCCGGCACGCCCGGCGAGTACGACGCCGCGCTCAAGGTCGCCGGCTGGTTCACGAACGCCGGCTACCTGCCCACCCTGCCGCCCTTCACGTACACGCGCGACGGCGTGAGCTACGCGAGCCAGAACGTCGTCGCCTGGCGCCCGGCCGACGTGAAGAACGTCAAGAAGAAGGGCGCCAAGGCGACGCCGCTGGTCATCGTCGGCGCGCACTACGACGCCGTCAAGGCCGGCCAGGGCGCCGACGACAACGCCTCCGGCGTCGGCGTCATGCTCGAGCTCGCCGAGCGCGTCGCGGCCTGCAAGCTCGACTTCGACGTCGTGTTCGTGGCCTTCGGCGCGGAGGAGGTCGGCCTCATCGGCTCGCAGCGCTACTCGCGCTCGCTGCCCAAGGCCGACCGCGACCGCGCCATCGTCATGATCAACCTCGACTCGGTGCTCGTCGGCGACAAGCTCTACGTCTACTCGGGCACCAACGGCTGGACGTGGGCGCGCACCGTGATGCTCGAGCTCGCGGAGCTCCGCGGCCTGCCCATCGAGACCCAGATGGGGCTGAACCACAAGTATCCGGCGGGGACGACGCCCAACGGCTTCAGCGACTACACCGCCTTCAACCAGATCGGCATCCCCGTCGCCGCCTTCGAGTCGACCAACTGGGAGATCGGCGACCTCGACGGCTACGAGCAGACCGAGGAGTACGGCTCGTTCTGGCACACGCCGTGGGACACGCTCGAGACGATCGAGACGCTCTACCCGGAGCGCCCGATGCAGCACCTGAGCGCCTTCACGACGGTCGTCTACGACTTCCTGCGTGTGCTGGACCCCGACGCCATCGACGTGACGGAGTCCATCGACCTCGAGGCAGCCGCGCTCGAGGCGGCCGCGCTCTGAGTCGGTACGCCCGCGCCGGCCGTACCGGGCCCCGCCGGGCCCGAGGCGGCCGCGCTCTGAGTCGAGAGGCCCGCGCCGGGGACGGCCGGCTCTGAGTGGAGGCGGCCGCACCGGAGGCGGCTGCGCTCCGCGCCGACGCGAAGCCGCGCGAGAGCGGCGCCCTCTGAGCGGCGCGGAGGGCTGACGAAAGGGCCGGGGGCGGCGGTCGCAGACCGCCGCCCCCGTCCCCCGGCCCTGCCTCCCGCGGCGCCGCGCCGACGCTCTCTCCCCCGCCGACCGCCGTCCGGCGAGGCACAGGTCGCTCAGTTTGCCGAAGTATCGACCGTTGCGAGGCTCTCAGCGGCGTCCTACAGTCAACGCACGAACGGCCGCCGCGTCCGCGGGGCTTGCGCGGCGGCCTCGTCGGTGCGTGACGCGGCCGCCGCGCGGCGAATGGCCTCCGGGGGGTGCCGCAGCCGGCGGTCCGCGTCACGCGGTGCCCCTCGAAGGGGGCCGATGAGACGTTCGTCCGCACGTCGTCCGCACGTCGTCCGGACGTCGTCCGCACCTCATCCGCACCGTCCCGCGCGCTCCGCACCGTCCCGCGCGCTCCGCTCCGGCGCGTCGCGGCCGGGCCGGCCCGGGCACGCGGCCGCGCGCCTCCCGGCGGCCCTCGTCGCCCACGCGGACAACGCTTCGCCCGCCCGTCGAACACGGCCGTCCGGAATCATGCCCAAGACTCTCCCCTTATTTCCACAAGGGGCGTACGATGCGCTAAGGACGGCGCTCGGCGGCCGGTCCGGCCGCGCCCCGCCCGGGACGCGGACATCGCTCACGCGGCCAGGCACGGCCGTACGAGAAGGGGGGCACGATGGGACGTGTAGCCGATCGGCGAGGCGGTGCACGCTGGTGCGGACGGGCCACGGTGCTGGTGATCACGACGCTTCTCGCTCTCGCGGCGCTGCTGTTCGCCGCCGGCGTCGCCTCCGCGGCCATCTGGGATCCCGACACCGAGCCCTGCTGGGAGTTCTACGTCGCCGGCCCGGGCGGCGGCAACGACACCGCCGTCGACGTGGCCAAGACCGCGACGGCCACCTGGGTGGTCGGCCAGAGCCAGGGCCTCGTCACGAACCTCGACGCCAGTCTGTTCCGTGTACCCACGGCGAGCTACGCGCAGCCGGTCCTGCACCTCTGGGACAGCAGTGCGCACAACAACGACGCCAACTACGCCGTGGCCGCCCGGGGCAGCTACGTCTACAGCGCCGGTGCAACGCGCAACGCGAAGAACAACCTCGACCTGATCGTGATCCGCTGGGCGAGCACGACCGGGGACTTCAAGTGGGTACGCCGCTACGCGGGCCCGGCCGGCAAGGACGACGTGGCCACCGACGTGGCGATCGACGGCAACGGCAACGTCATCGTCTGCGGCACAGGGCAGAACTCGGTCGAATGGGACTACTGGGTCGTGCGCAAGTACTCGCCCGCCGGTGACCTCAAGTGGACGTTCACCTACGACGGGTCCGCGTTCAATGCGGACCGCCCGGCGGAGATGGTCGTCGACAGCAAGAACAACATCTACGTCACCGGCATGACCAGGCAAGTCAGCGTAGACGGGGCGTGCACGATCAAGCTCTCGCCGGCCGGCGCCAGGCTCTGGACGCGCAAGTACCGGGGGCCGGATGGTCTCGGCGGAGCCGCGACGGCGATCACGCGCTGCCCGAGCGGGGGCGTCTACATCGGCGGCGCGACGACGACCGCCGCCGACGGCGTCGACGCCTTCATCCGGCGTTACGCGGCCGACGGCACGACCACGGCCTACGAGCTCTGGACCGGCGACATCCTGGCGGGCGACGACCCCCAGACGCTCAGCGACATCGCGGTGGCCTCGAACGGCAGGATCATCGGCGTCGGGCAGGACGACGGCAAAGACTCCATGTGGGTCTCGTGGAAGGCGACGGGCGACGTGTACTTCGGCAACGACGACACGACCGCCGGCACGGACTCGTGGACGGCCGTAGGCACCGACGCCTACGGCGGTGTGTACCTGACCGGACCGTACGACAACGACTCCGTCAACCCCAACATCCGCACCTGGCGCTTCAGCGTGCTGGAGATGGGGGGTGAATGGATGTACGACTACGACGTGAACGGCTACAACCGCGAGGTGAAGGCGCTGGCGGTGAACGGTCTCTCCTGCGCCGTGGTCGGCAGGCAGTACAACGGCAGCGACTACGACCAGTACCTGCACATCTGGACCTACTGACCCCCGAAGGGGACCCGGGCGCCCGCACGCGGTCGCCCGGGTCCCCTCGACCGCGTAGGTGGTGCGGCGGTCCGCCAGGACCGCGGCGCCCGACACCGACGAAAGGGGACGGGAGGTCATGATGACACCGAGACACGAACGGTCGGACGCCAGACCCGGCCGGCGCACGACCATCCTGGCGGCGATCACGCTGACGGTCCTCGCGACGCTCCTGGCAGCGACCGGCTCGGCGTCGGCGCAGATCTACGACCCCGACGCCGAGCCCTGCTGGCAGTTCTTCATCGCCGGCACCGGCGGCGGCAACGACAACGCGACCGACGTCGCCATGACGTCGACGGCGACCTGGGTCGCCGGGCAGGTGGACAACGGCGCCACGAATCTCGACGCCAGCCTCGTGCGCATACCGGCGGGGAGCTCGGTGCAGCCCGTGGTGCGCTCGTGGAACAGCCCCGCGAGCAGCAATGACGCCAACTACGCCGTGGCCGCACGGGGCAGCTACGTGTATACAGCGGGGGCCACCCGCAACTCGAGCAACAACCTCGACCTCATCCTCGTCCGCTGGTCGAGCCTCACCGGCGCCTTCAAGTGGGCCCGGCGCTACGCCGGCGCGGCGAAGATGGATGACGAGGCGACCGACGTGGTCATCGACGGCAACGGCAACGCCATCGTGTGCGGCACGACCGAGAACCTGCTCGGCCGCACCAGTTGGGTCGTGCGCAAGTACTCCCCGGCCGGCGACAAGAAGTGGACCTGGACCTACGACGGGTCGGCGCTCACCAACGATACGCCGACCGAGATGGTCGTCGACAGCAAGAACAACATCTACGTGACCGGCCACACGCAGCAGGACGCCGTCATGGGCTTCTTCACCGTCAAGCTCTCCCCCACCGGAGCCAAGCTCTGGAGCCGCAAGTACAGGGGCTTCGACGGCCTGGGCGGCTGGTGCTGGGCGATTGCGCGCTGCCCGAGCGGCGGAGTGTACGTCGGCGGCATGATCACGAGCGAGACCACCTCGTACGACATGGTCGTGCTCCGCTACGGCGCCACCGGCACCAGGACCGTGTTCGAGTACTTCACGGCCGGCAACGACCCGACCTGGGAGGGCGCCAAGGACATCGCCGTGGCGTCCAACGGCAACGTCTACGCCGCGGGCGCGAAGGACGAGAGCGACCCCGTGTGGGCGGCGTGGCTTCCCTACGGCGGGCTTCACTCCGGAGGAGTGGTGAGCACCCCCGGCTACGACAGCTGGGAGGCCGTCGCCACCGACCGCTACGGCGGCGTCTACATCGCCGGGCCGTACGACAACGTATCGGTCAACCCGAACATACGCACGTTCCGCTTCAGCGCTCTCCCGGGCGGCGCCAGTTGGACGTACGACTACGACGTCAACGGCTACGACCGGTCCTTCGGCGCCATGGCGGTGAGCGGCCTGTCGGTCGCCACCGTCGGCCGCCAGTACAACGGCACGGACTACGACCAGTACGTGCACATCTGGACCTACTGAGGATCGAGATGGAGCCGGAGATGGAGTCAGCGGTGATCACACGATGCGGCGGCGAGAGACGGCGCGCGCAAGAGGAGGCGGCGATGAGGCTGACGGCTGAGCGGCGAGACGGCGTGGACTGGCGGCGACGGGTCTCCGTCCTCGCGACGGCGACACTGCTGACGCTCGCCGTGCTGCTGGTGAGCGCGGGGGCGGCGTCGGCGAGGATCTACGACCCCGACGCCGAGCCCTGCTGGGCGTTCTACCTCACCGGGCCGGTGGCCGGGAACGACAGCGCTCTTGACGTCGCCATGACAAAGACGGCGACGTGGGTCGCCGGCAAGGTGTGGGCGGGCGCCAACGAGTTCGATGCCAGTCTCGCACGCATACCGGCGGGGAGCTCCGCGCAGCCCGTCGTGCATACGTGGAACAGCCCGGCGAGCCATGAGGACGTGAACACCGTCGTCGCCGCCCGCGGCAGCTATGTCTACACCGCCGGCAAGACGCTCAACTCGGCCGGCAACTACGACCTCATCCTCATCCGCTGGTCGAGTCTCACCGGGGCCTTCAAGTGGGCGAAGCGCTACGCCGGGGCGGCGAAGATGGACGACGAGGCGACCGACGCGGTCATCGACGGCAACGGCAACGCCATCGTCTGCGGCACCGGGAGGAACGCGGGCGGATCGGACTACTGGGTGGTGCGCAAGTACTCGCCCGCCGGCGACCTGAAGTGGACCTGGACGTACGACGGCTCCGCCGCCAAGAACGACTGGCCGCTCGAGATGGTCGTCGACAGCAAGAACAACATCTACGTCACGGGTGAGACCTACCAGGACCCGGTGCGGGGCGCCTTCACGGTCAAGCTCTCGCCGACCGGGGCGAAGCTCTGGAGCCGAAAGTACAGGGGCCCCGACGGCTTGGGCGGCAGCGGAAAGGCGATCGCACGCCGCCCGGCGGGCGGGGTCTACGTGGCCGGCTACACCATAACGGAGGCCGGCGGGTACGACGGCTACCTGCTGCACTACACGGCGGCCGGCGACCGCAAGGTCTACGAGCTCTACGACGCCAACACGGTGGCCGCCACCACCCAGATGATCCGCGACATCGCCGTGGCCTCGAACGGCCAGGTCGTCGGCGTCGGTGAGCACCTCAACCTTGACCCCCTCTGGGTCCTCTGGGACACGGACGGCAGTATCGGCGACGCCGACCACGACAGCACAGCGGGGCTCGACTGGTGGGAGGGCGTGGCCACGGACGCCTACGGCGGCATCTACATGACCGGGCCCTACGACAACCCCTCGGTCAACCCGAACATCAGGACCCTGCGGATGAGCGTGCTGCCGCAGGGCGGCGAGTGGCTGTTCGACTACGACGAGAACGGCTACGACCGCGAGGTCATCGCCATCGCCGCGAGCGGACTCTCCGTGGCCGTCGTCGGCCGCCAGTACAACGGTACGAACTACGACCAGTACGTCCATATCTGGACCTACTGAGATGGTCGGGGCGGCGCGCCGGAGGCGCGCCGCCCCGGACGACGACTGGGGGGCTGATGACAGACACGGCACATGAGCGAGTCCCGCGATGGAGCCGGCGCCGCGGCACGCTGATCGCCGCCGCGCTCGCTGCGCTCCTCGCGCTGGCGCTCGGCGGCGGCCTTGCCGCCGCCATCATCGCCGACACCGACGCCGAGCCGTGCTGGTCGGTCTACGTCGACGGCCCGGGCGGCGGCGGCGACTCGGCAAGCGACGTGGCCGTGACCGCCACCGACGTGTGGGTGTGCGGCCAGGTCTACAACGGCGACACGAAGAAGCTCGACGCCAGCCTGACACGCATCCCCCGCGGCGGTGACGACCACATCACCTACCTCTGGAACAGCGTGTCCAGCAGCAACGACGCCAACTACGACCTCGCCGTCAGGGGGAGCTACCTCTACACCGCGGGGGCGTCCCGCAACCTGAGCGACAACCTCGACCTGCTGCTCATCCGCTATTCGACGACGACCGGAGCCGTCAAGTGGTTCAAGAGGTGGAACGGACCCGGGAAGTTCGATGACGTGGCCACCGACGTCGCCGTCGACGCGGACGGCAACGTCATCGTGTGCGGCACGACCAGGCCCGTGACCGCCGGCGACACCGACTGGGTCGTCCTCAAGTACGGGCGCGACGGCACGAAGAAGTGGACGTGGTACTACGACGGGCCCGTCGACGGGGACCTCGACCAGCCCACCGAGATGCTGGTCGACGGCGCGGGCAACGTCTACGTGACCGGGAAGGTGGTCACCAGCCCGTCCACCTCCGCCTCGTACACCGTCAAGCTCTCCCCCAAGGGCGTGAGGCTCTGGGGCCGGAGGTACGCGGGTCCGGAGCCCGGCTCCACCGCGGCCTGGGCCATCGCCCGCTGCCCGAGCGGAGGCGTCTACGTCGGCGGGGACACGTGGACGGCGGCGACCGGTTTCGACATGTTCGTCCAGCGCTACTCCGCCTCCGGTGAGCGGACGGCCTTCGAGCGGTTCGGCGAGAAGATCCTCGACACCAGCGCGCAGACGCTGAACGATCTCGCCGTGGCCTCGAACGGCGAGATCATCGGGGTCGGGTCACAGGACGGCCTCTCCGCCGCGTGGTGCCGCTGGCGGCCCGACGGGAGCATCCTGGGCAACGGGCTCGACGCCAGCGGCAAGGTCGACGAGTGGGACGGGGTCGCGACCGACGCCGTCGGCGGCTTCTACCTCACCGGGTATGGCCGGGACCTCGCGAACCACACCGTGCTCACGACGAACCGCTGGAGCGTCGCGAACAACGGCGCCCGATGGGAGTCGGAGATCGGCGCGGACGAGTACGCGCGAGGGATGAGGGCGATCGCCGTGAGGGGCCTCACGGTGGCGATCGCCGGCTACGACAAGGTGGACGGCGTCGACAACGACCTTGCCGCCCACATCTGGGTGTACTGATGAGCGCCTGGTCGACAAGAGGAGAGGCCATGCAACGGCAGGCTGACATGGGCCGTCGAAGGCGCAGAGTCCGCGCCACGACCCTCGCGGTCGCGACGCTGGCGGCGCTCGGTGCCCTGCTCGCCGGGAGCCACTTCGCAGCGGCGGTCATCGAGGACCCCTACGCGGAGCCGGGCTGGGTCTATCAGTTCACGGGTCCCGAGCCCGGCGGGGCGAGCGCGAACGACGTCGCCGTGACCGCGACGACGGTATGGGTCGCGGGATCGGTCGGGACGGCCACCGGCTCCGACGCTACGCTGGCCCGCATCAGGCCGGACGTCTGCGAGGACCCCGTCTTCACGCTCTGGGGCGGCGCGGCCGAAGGAAACGACTACAACCTCGACATCGCCGTCCGCGGGAGCTACGTGTACACGTCCGGCATCGCGGCGAACGCCGCGAACGACGACCTCCTCGTGATCCGCTGGGCGAGCTCGACCGGGGCCGTGAAGTGGGTACGCCGCTACAACGGCCCCGCGCGCAAGAACGACGAGGCCACCGACGTCGCCGTCGACGCCAAGGGCAACGTGGTGGTCTGCGGGTGGCGGCAGACCGCGAACCTGACGACCGACTGGGTCGTCCTCAAGTACGGCCCGGACGGCACGAAGAAGTGGACGTGGACCTACGCCGGACCCGGAGGCGGCTACGACTACCCCATCGAGATGGTCGTGGACGGCGCCGGCAACATCTACGTGACCGGCAGGACCCAGCTCGACGGCTACGTCGAGGCCGCCTACACGGTGAAGCTCTCCCCCGGCGGCGACAAGCTCTGGGGCCGCCGGTACAGGGGCCCGGAGAAGCTCACGACCTTCGGCGACGCCCTCGTGCTGCGCCCGGGCGGCGGCGTCTACGCCGGCGGCACGACCACGACGACGGGGACGGGGCGCGACATGTACGTCGTCCGCTACTCCGGCGCCGGCGTCGCCACACCTCTGCAGCTCTTCACCGCCGGCGGCGGGGCCACGGCGCAGGACCTCCAGGACCTCGCCGTGGCCTCCGACGGGCAGGTCGTCGCCGTCGGACAGCATGAAGAGACCGACCCGGTGTGGGCCCGCTGGAGCGTCGCCGGGAACGTGGTCGCCTACCACGTCGACGCGACGGCCGGCTACGACTGGTGGGAGGCGGTGACGACCGACAAGTACGGCGGCGTGTACATGGCCGGGCGGTACGGCACGGGCCTGCCGAACCAGACGATACGCTTCCGCCGCCTGAGCGTCGTCCCGCGCGGTGGCACGTGGACGTACGACTACGCGCCCGACACGGGGTCGCGCAGCCCGGAGGCGCTCGCCCTGCACGGCACGACCCTGGCCGTCGTGGGGCACGACTACACGGGCGGCGAGTATCAGCAGTTCGTGAAGGTCTGGAGGTACTGAGCTGGCTCTGGAGGTGCGATGCGCTACCCGGGCGGTACCGAGCCCGAACCTCGTGGCATCGAGCCCGACGACCCGACTGGAGGTCACATGACGATCAGATCGCACGGGCATCGCGTCCGCCCCTTCGGAGACCGGACGAGCGAGCGGCGCGGCGTCGAGCGGCGCGGCGGCGAGCGGCGCGGCGGCGAGCGGCGCGGCGGCGGCCCTGCCGCCGTCCTCGCCGCCGGCCCTGCCGCCGTCCTCGCCGCCGTTCTCCTGCTCGCGAGCGCCGCCGCCCTCGTCGCGGCGCCGGCGGCGTCGGCCTCGCCGCCGCCGCTCCCCCTGTTCTGGTCGGACACCTACCTCGGTATCGACCATGACAGCGCGGAGCTCGTGGGCGCGGCGACCGCCCCGGACGGCTCGACCTACGCCGCCGGCAAGGCCAACCACCTCACCCACGGCTACGACGTCATCCTCATGAGGCACAGGCCCGACGGCTCCCGCGCCTGGGTGCGCACCTTCGACTCGGTCGCCCACAACGACGAGCAGGCGCTCGCCGTGGCCACCAGCAAGGCCGGCATCATCGTCACCACCGGCCGCTGCCGGCCGACCGGCGGCGCCTGGGACGTCCTCACGACCGCCTGGTCGACCTCGGGCACGCGGCTCTGGGTCCGGCGCCTCCTCGTCGACGACTCGCTGAGCTCCGAGGGTCGCGACGTGCTCGTCACGCCCGTCGGCGAGATCTACATCACCGGCACCCTGGTGCGCGACGGCAACCAGGACCTCTTCGTGGCCAAGTACTCCAAGAACGGCACGCTGCTCTGGAAGAAGTACGTCGCCGGCAGCGCCCGCGGTTGGGACCAGGGCAACGCCCTGGCGAGGGACGGCGCCGGCAACATCTACGCCGCCGGCTTCGTCACGCAGTCGACCACCGGCCGCGACTACGTGCTCGTCAAGTACCGGCCCGACGGCACGCGGCTCTGGGTGAAGCGGACCGATGCCGGCGCCTTGCACGACGAGTGGGCCAACGACATCGCCATCCGCGACACGTTCGTCGTGCTCGCCGGCGGCGGCGTCGATGTCGACGGCGACGAGTGTGGCTCGCTGGCACGCTTCGACACGGCCGGCTCGTTGTGGTGGATCAAGGTGGTCGACACGGCCGGCTCGTTGAGTTCCGAGTACGCGGCCGTGGGCGTCGACCGCTACTGCCACACCATCGTCGCCGGGTGGAAGGACTTCGATCTGGGAGAGAACGAGGACGCCTTCGTCGCGCGCTACGAGCCCGCCGGCGACTTCGACTGGCAGTGGTACCACCAAGGCGCCTTCGGCAGCGACGACCGCCTGACGGGGCTCGCCGTGACGACCGAGGGTGACGCCTACATCGGCGGCTACTGGGGCGGCTTCGGGTCGGGTCTCGACCTCTTCGTGGCCAAGCTCCGCCCCTCCGGTTGGGAGACAGCCCTCGTGTGGTGGAACGACATCGGCAACGGCGACGACGGCGCCCTTGCCCTCTCGCTCGGCTCGGGCGGAGTACTGCTCGCCGGGGCCAGCGAGGACCGCGCGCTGATGCTCCGCTACGGCAGAGAACCGGAGGTACCGTGATGGGTGCGACCTGGGAACGGGAGACGCGCGTCTGCTCCAGCATCGGACTTCGCTCCGACCTGCTCGGCGCCATTCGCGCCCACCTCGAGCTGCATGAGATCCCCGAAGCCGAGGCGCAGGCCTTGGTCTGTTTCGAGACCGCGTCGCGAAGACTGAAGAAACCGAGCCGCCTAGAGCGCAAGATGGGCGTCGGCCACATGGCGATGGCGCAGGCGGTCATAGTCACGCCGACCCGGCTCGTGTGGGCGACGGGAGCGGAGGGCGACGAGCCCTTCGCGAAGTCGGAGCTGCTCGCCAACCTCGAAGTCACCGACTACGAGAAGGGCCCCGAGTTCGGCCTGATCGCGGACCACGGAGTGCAGGTCGACGGCATCCGCGCCATGGGCGGCACGGTGGGCCGCCTCTTCTTCGGCCTCGGCGAGGGACCCGACGCCGACCGCGCGCGCCACATCCTGAAGAGCGCCGTCAAGGCGGCGCACGGAGAGGGGCCGCCGGTCGAGGCGTGAGGGCGCGCCCGCAGGCCCCCGGCTGGGCGTCGGCTGACGGGGCGGCGGGCCGTGCGGCCCGCCGCCCCTCTCCGCCCGGACGCGCCAGAGGCGCCGGGGCGCGACGCCGACGCACGTTGGCGCCGGTCGGTCGCGGACGCGACAGAGGCGCGGAGGCGCGACACGCGACAGAGGCGCGGAGGCCCGGAGGCGCGACACGCGACAGAGCGAGCCGGGGCGGCGGGCCGTGCGGCCCGCCGCCCCTCTCCGGTCAGTCAGCGAAAGCGCGATGGTCAACCGCTGGCCCCGCCTCTCATCGTCATCGTCCACACTTGATGACGCCGGATTCCGTCGCATTCCTCACCAATCTCCGCGGCCGTTTCTCCATCCTCGTGGCCGACGACGACCCGGCCGGGCAGGCACTCGTCGATCGCAAGCAGGCAGCACGGCAGCAGCGACCGGCGACGGCCGTGAAGCACCGCCGGCACAGCCACGAACCCGCCGCAGCGGGGTGAATGCACCGACCGGTCCGAGACCCCGCCTTGACGACACAGGCGCCGTGCGCACACGACTCGCACCGCAAGCCGGCCCCACGGGCGTGCACCCGGCGCGCGACGCTGCGGCGTGGGGCCATGCACGGTGCGTCCACTGTGCGGCGCGGCGCGGCGCTGTGCGACGGCTGCGGCGTGGGGCCATGCACGGTGCGTCCACTGTGCGGCGCGGCGCGGCGCTGTGCGACGGCTGCGGCGGCACAGGCGCGAGCCGTGCGCGACCCGGTGCGCGAGAGGGCACGGTGCGACGGCTGCGGCGGCACAGGCGCGAGCCGTGCGCGACCCGGGCGAACGAGACGTGCCGCGCGAGCCGGGCCGGAACCCGGCATGTGTCTCCGTCGTGCGCCGCGGCGCGGCGCGGGTGCGAACCGTGCGCGGACCGGGCGGCCGGGCGGTGCAGCGCGAGACGCGGCCGCGCAGGGCACCCCGTGCGGCAGCCGAGCGGCCGAGGGGTGCCGCGCGAGCCGGGCCGAAGCCCGGCATGTGCCTCCGTCGTGCGCCGCGGCGCGGCGCGGGTGCGAGCCGGGCCACGTCCGTCAAGGTGGTGTACGAGTTCCTCCGCTCCATCCGCTTCTCGGATGCTCAGCTCGCCAGGAGCTGAGCCGTCACCTCCTCGGGGTTCTCGAGCTCCGTGAGCATCGCCGCGGTGAGCTTGGTCAGCGAGCCGGCGCTCATGTAGCGGCGACCGACCGCCCACTCGTCGTGCTGCTCGGCGAGCACCATGCCGGTCAGCCTGATCACGGAGCTGCGGTCGGGGAAGATGCCGACCACGTCGGTGCGCCGCCGGATCTCCCGGTTCAGGCGCTCCTGCGGGTTGTTCGACCAGATCTGCCGCCAGTGCTCGACCGGGAAGGCGGCGAAGGCGGTCACGTCGGGGGCCGCGTCCCCCAGCATCACGGCGACCTGCGGGAAGCCCTCCTCAAGCTGCTCGGTGACGCGCCCGAGCTGGGCGGCCACCTCGGCCGCGGACGGCTGCGCGAAGACGGTGCGCACCATGGTCGCCACGAACGGCTGGGCGCTCTTCGGCACCCGGGTCAGCAGGTTGCGCATGAAGTGCGTGCGGCAGCGTTGCCAGCCGGCTCCTGGCAGGAGCGCGTCGATCGCGTTCGTGAGGCCGCGGTGGTCGTCACTGACCACCAGCTGCACGCCCGAGAGGCCGCGCTCCACGAGGCCGGCGAGGAAGACCCGCCAGGCGGCCTCGTCCTCGCTTGTGAAGGTGTCGAGCCCGAGGATCTCGCGGTAGCCTTCGCCGTTGACGGCCGTGGCGACCACGCAGGCGCAGCGCACGATGCGCCCGCCCTCGCGGACGCGCACGGCGAGCGCGTCGAGCCAGAGGTACGGGTACGGGCCCGCATCGAGCGGCCGGGCGCGGAAGGCTCGGACCTCTGAGTCGAGGCTCTTCGCCATCTCACTGACCTGGCTCTTTGAGATGCCCTCGATGCCGAGCGTCTTCACCAGGCCATCGACCCTTCTCGTGCTGACCCCCTTCAGGTAGCACTCGGCGACCACCGCGACCATGGCCCGCTCGGCCCGCCGCCGGCGCTCCAAGAGCCAGTCGGGGTAGTAGCTGCCGCTCCTGAGCTTGGGCAGCGCCAGATCGATGGTGCCGGCGCGGGTGTCGAAGCGCCGTTCGCGGTAGCCGTTGCGACGGTTCACGCGCCCTGCGCTGCGCTCACCGAAGGCGGCGCCGCAGAGAGCATCGGCCTCGGCGCCCATGAGCGCCTCGGCGAACGTCTTCACCATCTCGCGCAAGAGGTCGGGCTCTGCTTCGGCCAGCTGCTTGCGCAGCCAGCCCAGAAGGTCCATGTTGTCGTTGGCCACTGACTCCTCCTCGATCTCTTGGGTTTCGCCACCCTCGAGGATGGAGCAGTGGTCACCTCTTCTTCAAGGCGACCACTTCAGAGTTCTTCTCGTACACCACTTCTGTGGACGCTAACGCGAGCCGTGCGCGGCCCGGGCGGCCGATCGGCGCGGTGGCGTGCGGCCGAGATGCAGAACGGCCGCGATCTTCGTGTACGGATACGAACGTTCGCGGCGCGCAGAGCGGTTGTCGATCGCGGAATCGTCCCGATCTCGACGTTGACGATGACGGCCTCGATGACACCCCCTACAGCCTCCCCTGGCGACGCCTCCCGCCCGCCACGCTTGAAGATCCGCGAAAGCGGCCCTGCCCTCGAGAGGCCGATCCGCCCGGGCGTGACGTGCGAGAGGCCGATTCGCTCGGGCGGGACGTGCGAGAGCCCAATCCGCTCGGGCGGGACGTGCGAGAGGCCGATCTGCGCCGGCCGGGCGTGCGCCGGATCAGCGCCAGTGGGGCGAGGGGCGGCGCGCCTGCGGCGCGCCGCCCCTCGCCCCCCTCCCCACCGTGCGCGCTCGCTCAGGCCTCAGAGTGTGGATGGGATCCGCCCGTGTCCTTGCCCAGATCCTGGACCCGGACCTGGCCCTTCTCCTGGACCTGGCCCTTCTCCTGGACCTGGCCCTTCTCCTGGACCTGGCCCTGGATCCTTCCCTAACCCTCGTCCTGGCCCTTGCCCTGGATCCTTCCCTGGCCTTCGTCCTGGCCCTTGCCCTGGCCTTCGGGCTCCGCCGCCGGTCGGGCCATGGCTTCCCGTACGGCACGCTCGGCGACCTCCCTCGCCGCCAGATCCTCCTCCGTCTCCCTGCGCCCCGCCGCCTCCTCCTGCATGCGGCGCAAGCGCAGCGCACGCTCCTTCTTGTCGATCATCACGTTCGAGACGAACCTCGCCGACGGCTTCGCCGACTCCACGTCCGAGAGCATGAGGCCGGCGTATTCCGCCTGCATCGCCGCCGTCATCGGCACGTTCTTCTCGACGAAGTACTCCGCCGCACCGGCCGTGTGCCGCTGCGTGCGCAGCTCCGTGCGCTGCAGGTAGTAGTGGCTGATCATGTGGAAGACCTCGCCCTCACCCCAGCGGAACCACACGGCGACCGGCTCCTCCCCGTACTTCTGGCCGAGTTCCTTGCTCGTGATCAGCACCTCGACACGCTCGGTGTCGACGACGCGGATCGGGTAGGACGACGCCTCGAGCCACCACTGCGGGTCGTCCTGGCCCTCGATGACGCCCTGCAGGTAGATGTTGTCGGGGGCCTTGACCTCGATGCGCACGACGTCGTCGGCGGTCGGGCGCTCGTTGAAGGCGAGGACGCCCGGGAAGGCCGGCTCGATCACGTGCCTGAGCGCCCAGTCGGTCGTGAACAGACTGCCGCCGGCCTCGACGAAGGCACGGACCTTGGTGACGGCGGCCGCCGAGATCTGCCCCGGGCAGTTGATGATCAGGAGCTGCTCGGGGCGCAGGGTCAGGCGGTCGAGCGCCGCCGTGCTGCAGGCCGTGAAGTCGACTTCGAGCGCCCTGAGGACGTCCTCGACCCGGTCGTACTGGCCGCGGACGACCACCACGTCGGACTTCTCGAGCGCCTCGAGGACGCGCGCCTTCTCCGGCGCGTCGCGCCGGAGCTGCTCGCGCGCGATCTGCGCCGCCGCCCTGTAGGCGCGGGCGCGGTCGTCTCCGGCGTCGCCGGAGGCAGTGCTCGGGGTCGTCGTCGTGGCGCCGGGCTTGCTGGGCTTGATGGGCTGTGTCATGTGTCTCCTCCTTTGTGTCGTGGTCTTCAGAGAGGGGGCGGCGGCGGCCCCGGCGGCCGCCGCCCGGACGCTCAGGTGTCGCGCTGCCGGCGCCGTGCCCGCTCGCGCGCGTCGGCGATACGCCAGCGCGGCTCGGGTCGGTCGGGCCGCGGGTCCGTGCGCTCCGTCCGCGGCCGCCCAGCCCTCGAGCCGCCGGCCCCGCCGCCACCGACGCCGCCGCCGCCATCGCCGCGGTCGCCGTCGCGGCCGGCGAGCACGCCGCCGACGTTGAAGAACGCGGCGTGGATCGGCCGGCCGCGGTACGTGAGCACCGACCCGAGCACACCGTCGCCCTCGAAGCGCAGGTCCCACCCCAACCCCGGGCTCTTGAACGATTGCGCCTCGAGCCCGGCGATGCGGTCGACGAACGTCTCCGCGACCGCACGGTCCTCGCAGACCACCGCGTCGCCCGCCAGCGCCTCGAAGACGTAGCTGCGCAGCAGGCGGTCGTGGAGCAGGGCGTACTTCTCGGGGATCGAGACGAAGTCGAGTCCGATGACGCGCTCGCCGTGCACGACCAGCAACCCCCGCTGGCCGTCGACGAGCGGGAAACGCGCGACGACCTCGTCGAGGTCGCGCTTCTTGTGGGCGTAGGCGTCGCGCTGCGCGCCGGTCGGCGAGAAGGTGCGGTGCTTCTCGTGCAGCGCCGAGACCTCGTCCCAGACACGGCACTGGTCCGACCTGTACCCCCGGCCCTCACGGGCGGACACCGCGACCGACTGCTTCAGCGCGAAGCGGACGTTGCGGTCGGCGACCAGCTCGCCCTCGGCGAACTCCGGCATGTCGTAGTGCCAGCGGCCCTGCTCGGTGCAGCTCACCGGGATGATGAGCCCGCTGTGCTTGCCGACCAGGATGGTCGTGTTGAGCACGCGGTTCTGCTTGGCGCCGCGCAACTCCTCGCCGTCGAGCACGAGCACGCGGCTGTCGCCCCGGTTCTCGAGGCGCAGCTCGGGCACCGCGCCACCCTCGCTGACCTCGCGCACGCGCGCGGTGCGGCCGGCGAGGGCCTCACCGAGTGTGATGTAGGCGGGACCGCCCTTGCCGTCGGCGGTCAACGGATAGACGGCCAGCCCGTGCCCCGTCTGCACGCGCCCCAGCGCGAACAGGTCGGTGACGGTGGTCCCCTTGCTCCTGTGATCGTTGTCGGTCATTCGGCCCTCCTCCGGCTCAAGTGATGTCATTATAGCATCATCGTCAACATTTCAAACCGGTGGAATGATGCTATAATGACATAGCGCCCGGACGGATGACTGGGCTCCACTGGGCCGAATGTGCGAAGCTTGGTGGCGTCGGCGCCCGGACGGAGCGGCCGGGGGCGCCCGGAGGGAGCGGCCGGGGGCGCCCGAGGGAGCGGCCGGGGCTCCCACCCGGGCTCACGAGGCCCGGGACCGGCCTCCCTGCCGAGCCCACGGCAAGGAGAACGGCGCAGACGCGGACGGAAGGCCGAAGATGGCGAAGCCGAACGACAGGGAGATCGGCGCGCGGATCGCCGCGCTCCGCGAGCAGCGCGGCTGGAGCCAGCGCGCGCTCGCCAAGGTCCTGGGCATGAACCAGTCCGTGCTCAGTCGCATCGAGGCGGGCAAACGCCGGGTGAGCGCGACCGAGCTCGACGAGCTCGCCGCGGCGCTCGACGTCGATCTGCACCTCCTGCTCTCCGGCAGCGAGCGCGAGCGGGCTGCGAGCGCGCCGCACCGGCGCCCGCGCGCGGCGGCGCCCCCGTCGCGCAGGGGCACGGGCGCGGCACGAGCGGACGACGACAGCGCCGTTCACTACGCTCGGCCCGCCTATCTCGCTGCGGAAGCGCCGTCGCTGGCCCGGCGCGCGAGGCGCCAGGACTCAGAAGCCGACGAAGGCACCGCCCACTTCGAACGTGCCCGTGACGTCCCGGAGGCGTTTCTCGACGAGACGGAGCTGTACCTCGCCGCGCCCTCCCAGCCGGGGCCTGCGCTGAACGCCGTGCTCCCGCCGTCCGTCCTCGAGACGTCGCCGCGCCCCCCGCGACCGCCTGCCGCCTCGCTGCCCGCTCCGGCCGACACCGTGATCGACGACTACCTGCGTCTGCGCGACCTCGCCGCGGAGGACGACGAGCTCTGGGCCTCGACCGTCCCCTCGAGCGACGCGATGGGCCGGCGCCGGCCCGCCGGCCCGGCGCCGTGGTCGCTCGCCCTCCACGTCGGGGTGAGCCAGGCACGCGACCGCTACGCGCGCTTCCTGCGGCACGAGCTCGGCATCGGCGTCGACGGCCCCGTCCCCGACCTGGTGACGCTCTTCGAGGACGCACGCGTCGCCGAAGTCGTCGTCGCGCGCCTGGGCGGCGAGACGCCCGTCGCCGTCGACGTCGTCGCCGGCGACGTCGCCTTCGTCTTCGTGAACGCGGCGCGGCCGGTCGCCCTCCAGCGCTTCGCCCTCGTCCACTCCGTCGGGCACCTCGTGCTGGGGCACGGCGACGTCGTCGACGAGCGCATCGAGTGGTCGCGCGCCGAACCGCTCGAGAGCGAGGCCAACGACTTCGCCGAGGAGTTCCTCGCCCCGGCCGACGCCGTGGCACGCTGGTACGAGCGCCATGGCGACCCGCGCCCGAGCGTCGACGTGCTCCTCGACCTCGCGGCGGCGTTCGGCATCACGCCCTGGTCGGCGCTGTACCGGTCGCGCGCCGCCGAGCGCCTGCACCCCAAGCTGCAGACGATGCTCGCGCGCGAGCTGCGGGAGCGCGAGTGGTCGCTGCTGCCCGAGCAGGCGCTGCGCGGCGGCGTGCGCGACACGCTCTCGAACCTGAGCGAGGAGGCGCCCCCGCCGCCGCCCGGCGCGCGGGGCGTCGGCGGCGCCCCGGCGCCCTCCCGTCTCACGCGCGAGCCCGGGCCGGTCGCCGTCCTGCGCGTGCCGTCGCGCATGCGCGCGTGGGCGTTCGAGGCGCTCCGTGAGGGCCGTCTCAGCCTCGAGGAGGCGGCCCGGATGCTCCACCTCTCAGCGCCCGACCTCTTCGCGGCCCTGCGGCACCTCGGGCTCGAGTAGCGCCGTCCCGCGCCCTCACGCGGCCTCGTCGACGCGGCAGGCCGTGTCCGGCGACGCCCCCCTCCGCCCTTCGCCGCGTCCTCGACCGGGGCTGAGGTCCACGCAACGAGGCAGGCGGCCGGCGGCGATGAGCCCGAGCAGGTCCACGTGCCCGACGACGTCCTCCCGGTCCACAGTCGACCCGGCGGCCGCGCGGCAGGCCCGACCACGCGTGCCGGGGGACAACGCGTCAGTGCCGCGAGCCGTCGGGAAGAGTCGAGGAGAAGCGCCCGCGGAGGAAGGAGTCGCCATGGTCGTGCCGGACGAGACGATCGCGGGCCTGCTGCTCGACTCGGCCGCCAGGATCGTGCTGCTCGTCCTCGACGGGCTCGGCGGACTGGCGCGCGAGCCGGGCGGGCCGACGGAGCTCGAGGCCGCGGTGACACCGAACCTCGACCGGCTCGCCCGCGAGGGGACGTGCGGCCTGATCGAGCCCGTCGGCGCCGGCGTCACGCCGGGCAGCGGACCGGGGCACCTCGCCCTCTTCGGCTACGACCCGCTGCGCTACACCGTCGGGCGTGGCGTGCTGTCGGCGCTCGGCATCGGCTTCGACCTCAGACCCGGCGACGTGGCCGCGCGGGGCAACTTCGCGACGCTCGACGACGACGGCGTCGTCACCGACCGCCGCGCCGGGCGGCTCGCCTCGGCGATCGGAGCCGAGCTCGCCGAGCTGCTCGACGGCATCGAGCTCGGCGACGCGCGACTCTTCGTCCGGCCGGTGAAGGAGCACCGCTTCGTGCTCGTGCTGCGCGGCGACGGCCTCTCCGCGGCGCTCGCCGACACCGATCCGCAGAGGACGGGCGTCCGGCCGAAGAAGCCGGAGCCGCTCGCCGACGACGCCGGAGCGACGGCGCGCCTCGTGGAGCGGTTCGTCGAGGAGGCGCGCCGGCGCCTGCACGGGCGTGAGGCCGCCACAGGCGTCCTGTTGCGCGGCTTCGCGACGCTCCCCGACTGGCCCGGCGTGCGCGAGCGCTTCGGCCTGCGCGCCGTCGCGCTCGCCGACTACCCGATGTACCGCGGTGTCGCAAGGCTCGTCGGCATGGAGGTCCCCGAGCACGGCGAAGGTCTCGACGCCGCCGTCACGGCGCTCGCCCACCTGTGGGACGACTTCGACTTCTTCTTCGTCCACGTCAAGCACACCGACAGCGCGGGCGAGGACGGCGACTTCGACCGCCGCGTCGCGCTGCTCGAGGAGGCCGACGCCGTCGTCCCACGCCTCCTCGACCTCGGGCCCGACGTCCTCGTCGTCACCGGCGACCACTCGACCCCGGCCGTCCTCGGGCGGCACAGCTGGCACCCCGTGCCGGCGCTGCTGTGGGCGGCGACGGCGAGGGCGGACGGCGCCGATGGCTTCGGCGAGCGGCAGTGCCGCGGCGGAGGGCTCGGCAGCCGGTTCCCCGCCGTCGAGCTCCTGCCGCTCGCCCTCGCGCACGCGGGGCGCCTCACCAAGTTCGGCGCCTGACGCGCGCGGGCGCCGGCGGACGGAGGGCGGCCCGGCGCCGGCGCCCCTGCCGGCGCCGCACGGCGGCTCAGTGCCGGCGCCGCAGGATGTAGTCGGCGATCTGCGCGAGTACTGTCGTGTCGCCCGGCAACCCCTGCAACGCCGCGAGGGCGCGGCGGTGGCTCTCCTCCGCCCGCCACCGCGCCTCGCCGAGCCCGAACAGCGCGACGTAGGTCACCTTCTGCTGGGAGCGGTCCTTGCCCGCCGTCTTGCCGAGCTCGCGGGAGTCGCCGGTCTCGTCGAGGATGTCGTCGACGATCTGGAAGAGCAGGCCGAGCTCGGCGGCGAACGCGCGGTACGCGGCGGCCTCGCCGCCGTCGGCGCCCGTGAGCAGCGCGCCGACGACCACGGCCGCCTGGATCAGCCGCCCGGTCTTGAGCTCGTGCATCGTGGCGAGGTCGTCGTGATCGGCGGCCAGCCCGGCGACGTCCATGTACTGGCCGCCGACCATGCCGCCGACGCCGGTGGCGCGAGCGATCTCGGTGACGACGGCGAGCAGCCTCTCGGGTGCGGCCGTCTGCGCGTCCAGCACCAGGCGGAAGGCCTCCGAGAAGAGCCCGTCGCCGGCGAGGATGGCGACGTCCTCGCCGTAGACCATGTGACAGGTCGGGCGGCCGCGACGCAGCTCGTCGTCGTCGATCGACGGCAGGTCGTCGTGGATCAGCGAGTAGGTGTGGATGAGCTCGAGCGCGGCCGCGGTCGGCAGCGCGACGGCCGGCTCGGCGCCGCGGCTCTCGACGACGGCGAGTGTCAGCACCGGGCGGATGCGCTTGCCGCCGGCGAGCAGAGAGTAGCGCATGGCCTCGACGAGGCGCGCCGCCCTGCGGTCGGCGCCGAGGTCGAGGCGCTCGAGGTACGCCTCGACGAGGCGCTGCAGGTGCAGCGGGTAGGGCGGCTCGCCGCCCGAGGACGACGCGCTCGCGTCCGGCGACCCCTCGGCCATCGTCACCCGGTCGCCGCCGCCAGACGCTCGAGGAGCCGCGAGGCCTCGTCGGCCAGCTCGGCGACGCGCTCGAGGAGCGTGAGGTCGACCTCGCTCGAGTCTCCCCCGAGCCGCGGCTCGAGGTCGCCGAGCTCGGCGACGATGGCGCGCAGGCGCTCGAGGTCGGCCTTGGTCTCGTCAGGCATCGTCGCCCTCCTCCGGCTCGCTGCCGGCGCCTTGGGAGCGCGACCGCCCGGCCTCGCCGGCGCCCCCGCCCTCGCCGGCACCCCCGCCCTCGCGTCCGTCCTCGTTGGCGCCTTCGCGTCCGTCCCCGTCGGCGCCGTCGCCTGCTGCGGCGGCCGCGTCGGTGTACGTGTCTGGACCTTCTCGCGCTTCCTCTCCCATGAGGGCGCCGAGCACACCGTTGACGAAGCGGCTCGAGTCGTCGGTCGAGTAGCGCTTGGTGAGGCGCACCGCCTCGTCGATCACGACCTGCGGCGGGGTGCCGGTGTACCGCAGCTCCCAGAGCGCCAGGCGCAGGATGCTGCGCTCGAGCGGGGCGATGCGCGCGACCGGCCAGTCGCGCGTGTGCGCGCCCAGCTCGGCGTCGAGCTCGCCGGCGTGGTCGATGACGCCCCGTACGGCGGCCACGGTGTACTCGTCCGGGGCGTAGCTCTCGCGCAGCCTGTGACCCACGACGAGCTCCTCCATCGAGAGCGGCGTCACCTCGCGCTGATAGAGGAGGAAGACGGCGTCGCGGCGCGCCTGCTTGCGGCTCGGTGCCCGCTGCGCCACGAGGCCCTCAGCGCCCTGCTCAGGCGGGCTCGATGGCGAAGAGCGGTTCCCCGTACTGCACCGTCGCGCCGTCGTCGACGAGGATCTCGTGCACGACGCCGTCGATGTCGGTGGTGAGCTCGTTCATCATCTTCATCATCTCGAGGATGCAGAGCGTCTGGCCGGCGGCGACGCGGTCGCCGACGTTGACGAACGGCGGCGCGCCGGGGGCGGGCGCGCGGTAGAAGGTCGCGACCCACTTCGAGCGCACGACGTGGTAGCCGTCGGCGTCGGCCTCGCTGCCGTTGCCGCCCGAGGGCGCGACCGCGGTCGCGGTGGCCGCGGGGGCCGGCGCCGGGGCGGCCGCGGGCGCGGCCGCAGTGGCGCCGGCCTTGCGCACGGTGACCTTGAGCGCGCCCTCCTCGATGCTCACCTCGTCGACGCCGCTCTCCTCGACCATCTCGAGGATGTCCTTGACGCGGTCGGCGGAGCGGTCGAGCAGCTCGGCGCCGGCCTGCGAGTGGATCCAGCGGTCGTGCATGCCGAAGACGTCGGACTCGACGCCCACGTGGTGCTTCTCGAGGTACGCCCTCGTCGTCTGCGGGAAGAGGGCGTAGCTCAAGAGGTCCTCGTCGGAGCGTGCCAGCTCGCCGATCTCGTCGCGGTAGTCGTCGAGGGTCTCGTGGACGAGGTCGGCCGGCCGGCAGGTGATCGGCTCCTCGTCGCCGAGCACGCGCTCGACGACGTCGCGTGAGACGGGACCCGGCGCGGCCCCGTAGCGGCCGCGCAGGTACTGCTTCATCTCGTCGGGCACGATGTGCCAGCGACGGCCGGAGAGCACGTTGAGCACGGCCTGCGTGCCGACGATCTGCGACATCGGCGTCACGAGCGGCGGGAACCCGACCTCGGCGCGCACGACGGGGATCTCCTCGAGCACCTCGGGCATGCGGTCGAGGGCGTTCTGGTCCTTGAGCTGGCTCTCGAGGTTGGAGATCATGCCGCCCGGCACCTGGTGCGAGTAGACCTGCATGTGGGTGAGCGAGGTCACGCCACGGTCCCAGCCGTCCTCCTTGCGCACCTTCTCGAAGTACTTGGCGATGTCGAAGAGCTTCTCGAGATCGAGCTCGGTGTCGAACGGGGTGCCGATGAGCGCCGTGACGACCATCTCGGTGGCGGGCTGCGAGTTGCCGAAGGCGAGGGGGACGGTCGCCGTGTCGATGACGTCGACCCCGGCCTCGATGGCCTTGAGGTAGGTCATCGGGGCGAGCCCGCCGATGTAGTGGCAGTGCAGCTGGATCGGGATCTCGAGCTCGGCCTTGAGGCGGCCGATGAGCTGCTCGGCGTAGAACGGCGAGAGCAGGGCCGCCATGTCCTTGATGCAGATCGAGTCGGCGCCCATGTCGGCGAGCTCGTGGGCCACGCGCAGGTAGTGGTCGAGCGAGTGCACCGGGGAGATCGTGTAGACCACCGCCGCCTGGAAGTGCTTGCCCGTCTCCTTGATCGCCTCGACCGCGGTCTCGAAGTTGCGGATGTCGTTGAGGGCGTCGAAGACGCGGAAGACGTCGATGCCGTTCTCGGCCGCCTTGTGGACGAAGCGACGCACGATGTCGTCGCCGTAGTGACGGTAGCCGACGAGGTTCTGGCCGCGCAGCAGCATCTGCAACGGCGTGCGCGCGGCGTGGCGCTTGATGAGACGGAGGCGCTCCCAGGGGTCCTCGTCGAGGAAGCGCAGCGAGGCGTCGAAGGTCGCCCCGCCCCAGCACTCCAGGGAGTTGAAGCCGACCGAGTCCATGAGCTCGAGGATCGGCAGCATCTCGGACGTGCGCATCCGTGTCGCCCAGAGCGACTGGTGGCCGTCGCGGAGGCTCGTGTCGGTGATGCGGACGCGTCGTGCCTGCATGAGGTCTCCTGCCCGCCGCGCCTCAGGCGCGGCTGAGATACTCGCCGGTACGGGTGTCGACCTTGATGCGCTCGCCCTGCTCGATGAAGAGCGGTACCTGGATCGAGACGCCGGTCTCGAGCGTCGCGGGCTTCGAGCCGCCCTGCGCCGTGTCGCCGCGCAGGCCGGGCTCGGTGTGGGTGATCTCGAGCTCGACCGTGGTCGGCGCCTCGACCGCGAAGGGCACGCCGTCGAGGTAGAAGACCTGGGCGTCCTCGTTCTCGACGACCCACTGCAGGGCGTCCTTCGCCATGTCGGGCGACACCGAGAGTTGCTCGTACGTCTCCGGGTCCATGAGCACGACCTCGGTCTCGGTCGCGTAGAGGTACTGGAGCTTGCGCGAGCGGGTGTCGAGGCGGTTGAACTTCTCCCCCGCCCTGAAGGTCTTGTCGAGCACCGCGCCGGTCTTGATGTGGCGCAGCCTGGTGCGCACGAAGGCACCGCCCTTGCCGGGCTTCACGTGCTGCGACTCGACGATGGTGAAGGGATCGCCGTCGACCTCGATGGCCATCCCGTTCTTGAACTGGTTGGTGTTGACGACGTCTGCCATGTCGCTCCGCTGGTGGGTCGCTGACGAGGTGCGAGTGAACCGACATGATACCGCAAAGGGATGCGGCGGCGGGAGCGCCCCCGGCCGCTCCCGCCGCCGCTCACGCGCCTCTCGTGGCGAGGCCCCCGGCCGCCGGAAGCCGGCGCGCGGCCTCTACCGCAGCTCGGCGTCGGCGGCGGCGACGAGCGCGCGCAGCGCCGCGGCCTCGCTCGCGTCGAGCGGCTCGGGCACGTAGTGCTCGAGGATCTCGACGGCGCGCTCGCGCGCCACCTCGACGGCGTCGCGGTACCCGCCGTCCGTGGCAGGCACGAGTGTCAGACCGCGGGCGAACTCGTGCCGCAGGTGGCGCCTGGTGTGGGAGTGCCCGAGGAAGTGCCCGCCGGGCCCGACGGCGTCGATGACGTCGAGCGCGAGGCGCTCGTCGTCGGTCGGGATCGCCGTCGCCGCGGCGCGCGCCTGGTGGTAGAGGTGGTCGTCCAGCAGCAACTGCGTGAACGACCACAGGATCGACCCGTTGGTGCCTCCGAGGCCCACGGTCAGCTCCGCCCCGCTCCAGGCGGCCGCCGTGAGGGAGTGGCTCGACTCGGCCGCGCCCCGCCACGTCCCCGTCGCCTCGTCGTCGGTGCCGGCGAACGCGGCGAGGCACGGCAGACCGAGCCGGTGCACGAGGTCGACGGCCAGCGTAGGGTCGCGGCCGCCGAACGGACAGGTGACGATGGCGCCGGTCCGCGGGTCCGTGCCGACGACGAGCAGGTAGCCGATCACCGGCGCCCCCGGTTGCGCGAGCTGCAGCAGCACGGTCATGGCGGCGATCTCGGCCAGGCCCTGCGCCGTCGCGCCGGCGGCCGTGGCGGGCGCCGTCGTGCCGCGGGCCGGCCAGCTCACGACGGCGACCGGCACCCCGGCCTCGGCGAAGACGAGCGCCGCGTCGGCGCCGTCGCGGTCGATGGTCAGCGGCGAGACGACGCCGATGAGGTCCGACAGCGGCGGCCGTCGCCGCAGCTCCTCCTCCCCGCCGGCCACGACTCTGGCCATCTCCACGGCGACGCGCGCCTCGCGCTCGCCCTGCACCATGCCCTGGACGTGCTTCACGGTGCCGCTCCAGGCCACCTCGAGCTCGTGGAGCTGCGCGGTCTGTCCGCAGTCGCCGGCCGCGACGGTCGGCCACCAGAAGCCGACCGAGCCGAGGTAGTCCTGCACCCTCGTCGCGTCGGCGAGATCGGCCCTCGTCGTGGCGCGACGCTCGCCGCTGCGCCAGTCGATCAGTTCCACGTCGCAGCCGTCCGTGGTCATGTAGGTGCCGCCCGAGGCGAGGTCGAGGTCGCAGGCGCCGTCGCGGGCACCGAGGACGAAGTTGCGCGGCGCGCTCGCGAGCGCGCCGCGCACCAGATCCGGCGGGAGCCGAACGACGCCCGTGCCCGCGTCGACGGCCGCGCCGTGCTCGGCGAACACGCGCAGCGCCCGCTCGGAGAGCACCCTCACGCCCGTCCGCTCGAGGGTGTCGAGCGCCGCTCCGACGTAGCCGTCCAGGGCCGCATCCTCGTGCAGTCGCGGCAGGGCGAAGGGCCGCATGGGCGCGAGAGGCTGGCGCCGCAGCGGCTCCGCCTCGGTCATCGGACCCCTCCTTGTCGTGCCGGCGACGCGCTCGACGGGGCGGACCGTCCCGGCCAGGGCGGGGCGGGCGCCGCCGGCCGGCGGCGCCCGCCCCGTGACTCCTCGGCGCAGACCTGCGGCGTCAGCCCGACCCGCGCTCACTCACGTGGTGCCGGCTCAGGCCTCCTCTTCACGGCCGCCGCCACGCCGCCGCAGCAGCAGCCAGGCGACGACGGCGATCGCGATCACGACGACCACGATGACGACGATCAGGGCCGTCGACGTGCCGCCGTCCGCGGTCTCCTCCGCGGCGACCTTCGGGTGCACGAAGCGGTAGGTGTCGACGTTGTTGAAGCTGTAGAGGGCGCTGCCGCTCTGGTCGCCGGGCGCCTCGCCGGGGAAGGGCACCCAGCCCTCCCAGTCGGCGGTGTCGTACGCCTCGAGCAGGTTCGGGTAGCAGAGCACGGCGTAGGCCGCACCGTTGTAGAAGATCTCCTGCATCTGCTGGATGATCGGGATGCGCGCGTCCTGGTCGATGGTGCGCTTCTGCTGCTCGTTCAGCTGGGTGTACGCGGGGTCGGTCCACAGGCAGTCGTTCCAGCCCTCAATCTGCTGCGGCGTGTAGATGTCGACGATGAAGTTCGGGTCGATGTCCTGGGTCCAGTACCAGATGAACATGTCCCAGTTGGGTGTGTAGGTGTCGCCCGTGTACTCGTACTGGTAGTCGATCAGCGTGCCGGCGTCGATCACCTGGAAGTCGAGCTTGAGGCCGACGTCCTTGAGCCAGCCGACGATCAGCTTGCCCGCCGTCTGGTTCTGCGGCATGTCGGTCGTCGCGCAGAAGCGCAGCTCCAGCTTCTCGCCGTCCTTCGTCTCGCGGAAGCCGTCGCCGTTCACGTCGGCGTAGCCCGCTTCGTCGAGAAGCTGGTTGGCCTTGTCGGGGTCGTACGTGAACGCCGAGTCGGCCGCCGGCTCCCAGTGGTACGGTGTGTACGGCGGGATGATCGTCGAGCCGACGCTCGCGTACCCCTGGAAGGCGACCTTGGCGACCTTCTCGCGGTCGACCGCCCAGTTCACCGCCTGACGGAACTGCTCGTCGAGCAGCACCGGGTTGCCCTTCGAGTCCGGGCTGTCGTAGCAGTTCATGGCGAGCTCGATGAACTGCCAGTAGGTGGCCTGGTTCGCCTGGATCCCCGCGGTCTCCTGCAGCCCGGCGAAGCGCGCCGGAGGGACGTCGATGACCCCGTCGATGGCCCCGAGCTCGAGGTCGGTCACCATCGTGTCGGGGTTCGTGTAGAGCTGGAAGATGAGCTCGTCGATCTCGGGCGCCCCGCCCCAGTACTCCTCGTTCGCCTCGAGGCGGACGAACTTGCCCTTCTGCCATTCGACGACCTGGAAGGGACCCGAGCCCACGATCGGCGGGGAGTTCTGGTAGTCGCCGGTCGCCTCCTCGCCGCTCACCTGCGACCAGATGTGCTCGGGCAGGATCGGCGCGAGCATGCGCAGCATGTTGGCCTTGGGCCCGTCGGTCGTGATCACCACGGTCGTGTCGTCGACGGCCTCGGCGTCGATGATGCCGTCGGTGTAGGTCGCCAGGTTGAGCAGCTCGTTGTCGCGGATGTAGTTGAAGGTGAAGGCCACGTCGCGCGCGGTGACCGGCTCGCCGTCCTGCCACGTCGCGCCGTCGCGGATCGTGAACGTCCACTCGGTGCCGTCGTCCGAGACCTCCCAGGCGCTGGCGAGCTCGGGACGCGGCTCCATCGTGTCCGCGTCGAACCCGACGAGGAGGTCGTAGTTCAGCTTCCACAGCACCCACGAGCTTCCCTGGATACCCACGAAGGGGTTCAGGTTGTCGGGCTCCTGCAGCCAGCCGACGCGAAGGATCACCTTCTCGCCGGGCGGCGGGCTGGTCTCGCCGGCGGCCGCGCCGACGACGGCGAGCACCGCCGCCGCCGCGAGGACGACCACGGCGACGAGACGGGTGAGTCTGCGGACGCTGGGGCTCGGGCTCTTCATCGACGTTCCTTTCGCTGGTCTCCCCCGAGGCCGCCGGGTGCCGACCGAGCCGGCACGCGCCGGCTCGCCCAGCGACCTCCCTTTGGAAGGCGTCGGACACAGACCGCCGCAGGCCCCTTGAGACCGCCTGAGCCCCTCGCGAGCGGGACTCGCGAGTGATGGCCGTCATCCTACCGGCGCCGAGACCGCGGTCAAGAGACGGCGCGAAACGCGCACCACGGCGGCGGCGGCGCAGCTCCTGCGCGTCACGTCCCCGGCGCCTCACCCCGGGGTCGCCAGTCAGTCGGTGACCTGCAGCTCGCGCGGGTACCGCGTCAGGCGCTCGCACCCGTCCATGGTGACGAGGACGGTGTCCTCGATGCGCACGCCGACCTCGCCCTCGAGGTAGATCCCCGGCTCGACCGTGCACACCATGCCGGCCTCGAGCCGGTCGCCGCGCAGGCTGCCGAGGAAGGGCGCCTCGTGCACCTCGAGGCCGACGCCGTGCCCCGTGCCGTGGCCGAACTCCTCGCCGTGCCCGGCCGCCGTGATGACGGCGCGCGCGGCGGCGTCGACGTCGTCGCGCCCGTGCGCGCCGTGCCGCACGGCGGCCACCCCCGCCTCCTGCGCCTCGTACACGATGTCGTAGATCCTGCGGTGCGCCTTCGAGGCGCGGCCCGCGGCGAACGTGCGCGTGATGTCGGAGCAGTAGCCGTCGAACCGCGCGCCGGTGTCGATGACGACGAGCTCGCCGGCCCTGATGCGCCGCTCGCCGGGGATCGCGTGCCCCTGGGCGCCGTGGTCGCCGGCGGCGACGATGGCCTCGAAGGACTCGCCCTCGGCGCCGCGGGCGTGGTACTCCTCGACGAGACGCCAGGCGACCTCGGTCTCCGTGCGGCCGACGAGGCCCTCGCCGACGACCACGCCGAGGGCGAGGTCGACGAGGGCGGCCGCGGCGGCGATCGCCTCGGCCTCGACGGGCTCCTTCACCATGCGCAGACGCGTGACGTGGCGCCGCACGTCGCGCAGGCGCCCGCGGTGCGCGCGGCGCAGCCCGCGGTACTCGGCGTGCGTCATGGCGCCGGCCTGGTAGCCCAGCGTGAAAGAGCCGCCGAGCCGCTCGGCGGCCGCCTTGACGGTGTCCTCGAGCAGGTCGGTGCCGCGGTGCTCGACGAGCTCGTACTGCGCCACCTCCTCGTGGACCTGGGCGTAGAAGCGCGAGTCGGTGACGATCAGCGCGGTCTCGGGGGCGACGATCAGGGTCGCGTCCTCGCCGCGGAAGCCGGAGAGGTACCGCACGTCGTAGCGGTCGGTCACGAGGACGGCCTCGAGACCGCGCTCCTCGAGCAGGGCGCGGCAGCGCGCGAGGCGCCCCGCGTGGTCGGCCGTTCCGGTCGTCATCGTCCCTCCTCGTCTCCGGCGGCGACCAGCTCGGCCAGCCGGTCGACCGCCTCCAGATACCCCTCGGCGCCCTTGCCCGAGACGCGCACGGCGGCGAGGCCGGCGAGCACCGATGTGCGCCGCCACTCCTCACGCTCGTCCACCGCCGAGAGGTGGACCTCGCCGACGGGGCAGGTCACGAGCTCGAGGGCGTCGCGGATCGCGTAGCTGTAGTGGGTCCAGGCCCCGGGGTTGACGATGACCGCGTCCGCTCCTTCGACCGCGATCTCGTGCAGGAGCTCGATGTACTCGCCCTCGAAGTTGGTCTGGAAGGCGCGGACCTCGAACCCCCGGCGCTCGGCGTGGCGGGCGACGCGACGCTCGAGCTGGTTCAGCGTCTCGCTGCCGTAGAGACCCGGGTCGCGGCGCCCCAGCATGTCGAGGTTCGCCCCGTGGAGGAGCCAGAGGACCTTCAGCCCGCCGTCAGCCACGTCACCACCTCCCGTTCGAGCACCGGCGGCACGTACACGCCGGTGCGCGGCCTCCCGAGCGCTTCGAGGAGCACGTACGCCACGCCCTCGGGTCCGGCCTTCTTGTCACGGCGCACGAGGTCGACGACGGCCGCGGGGTCGAGACCCGACGCGCGGGCCGGCAGGCCGAGGGCGTCGAGCAGGGCGGCTCCCCGCGTCGCCTCCGTCTCGGGGAGCCCGCAGAGGACCACCGAGAGCCGTAGGGCCGCGCGCAGCCCGAGCGCCACGGCCTCGCCGTGGGTGAAGCGCGTGAACCCGCCGGCGGCCTCGACCGCGTGGCCCACCGTGTGGCCGAGGTTGAGCACGGCGCGGGCGCCGGTCTCCTCGCGCTCGTCCGCGGCGACGACGGCGGTCTTCTGCGCGAGGCAGCCGGCGACGAGCGCCTCGCTCACCCAGTTGGCGTTCGGGCCGCCGCCCGGCGGCCTCACGGCGGCCGTCTGGTCGGGCCGTCCGGCAGCAGCCGTCTTCTCGTCTCGGCGCGTGGCGGACATGTCCCCCAGACGTCCCGCCGCGGTCGTCCCTTCGCCCCGTCCCGCCGCGGTCGTCTCTTCGCCCCGTCCCGCCGCGGTCGTCTCCTCGCCGCGCCGCACCACGCCCTCGATCTCCTCGAGCAGCTCGCCGCCGGCCAGCAGCCCGTACTTCGCGACCTCCGCCCAGCCGCTGCGCAACTCGCGCCCGGGGAGTGTGCGCAGAGTGTCGGGGTCGGCGACGACGAGCCAGGGCTGGTAGAAGGCGCCGACGTGGTTCTTGCCCGCCCTGAAGTCGACGCCGGTCTTGCCCCCGACGGCGGCGTCGACCTGCGCGAGCAGCGTCGTCGGCGCCTGCGTCAGCCGGAGCCCGCGGAGGTACGTCGCGGCGACGAAACCGAAGAGGTCGCCGACCACGCCGCCGCCGAGGGCGACGAGACAGTCGCCGCGCACGATGCCGCGCTCGTAGAGGACGCCGTACACCTCCTCCACGCGGGTCAGGGTCTTCTGCGCCTCGCCGGCCGGCACGACCACGTGCGAGGCGTCGAGCCCGGCGTCGCGCAGACCCTCGCTCACGCGCTCGAGGTAGAGCGGCGCGACGTTCGCGTCGCTGCCGACGACGACCCGGCCCGTGAGGCCGAGCGAGCGCAGCTCGGCGCCGAGCGCCTCGAGCCCGCCGCGGGCGACGAGCACGTCGTAGGCACGCGACGGGGCGGCCACGCGCAGGCGGCGCATCACGCCTCCCCGGGGCGCTCGCCCGCGGGGTCCGTGCGTCGCGCGGCGGGCGCGTCGGTGCGTTCCGTCGCCGACGCGTCCGGTTGCTCCGTCGCCGCAAGGTCCGCATGCCCGGTCGCCGTGAGGTCCGCATGCCCCGTCGCCGAAGGCTCCGCCTGCTCTGTCGCCGAAGGCTCCGCACGGCCCCTCGCCGAAGGGTCCGCATGCTCTGTCGCCGAAGGCTCCCCACGACCCGTCGCGGACCGAGGGCACGGCCTCGCGGCGGCGGGGTCGGTCAGCCTCACGAGCTCCTCGACCACTTCGTCGACCGTCCGCCCCGCCCCGGTGTCGACGATCGCCGTCGCCACCTCACGGTAGAGGGGCTCGCGCGCGGCGAGCAGCACCTCGAACGCGGCGCGGTCGCGGGCGAGCGGCCGCACGGCGGCCTCGCCCGTGTCGTCCGCCTCCCCCGCCCGTGCCCAGAGCACGTCGGGAGGCGCCGTGAGCCAGGCGACGTGCGGGAGCTCGCGCAGCGCGGCGCGCACGTCACCGGCCAGCACCGCGCCGCCGCCGAGGCTCACGACCATGGGGATCGCCGCCGCCCGCGCGAGCACCGCGGTGCAGACGTCGCGTTCCACGGCGCGGAAGCGCGCCTCACCCTGGAGGGCGAAGATCTCGGCGATCGGTCCCATCTGCTCCTCGATGACGGCGTCGCTGTCGACGAACGGGAGGGCTCTGCGATGGGCGACGCCCATTCCCACCGCGCTCTTGCCGGCCCCCATGAAGCCGACGAGCGCCAGCGACGCGGCGCGCGGCACCGGCTCCTCAGCGTCGCCGCACACGCTCGGTGAACGCCGCGACGGCGGCCGCGAGATCGCCGACCGTGGCGCCGCCGAAGCGGTCGAGCAGCGCGTCGGCCAGGGCGAGCGCCACCATGGCCTCGCCGACGAGCGACGCGGCCGGCACGGCGCAGGTGTCCGAACGCTCGTAGCGCGACTCCACGCGGACATGGGTGCCGAGCGTCACCGTCGGGAGCGGCGCGCGCAGCGTGGCGATCGGCTTCATCGCCGCGCGCACGACGACCGGCTCGCCCGTGCTGATGCCGCCGTCGATGCCGCCGGCGTGGTTGCTCGACCGCCCGTACCCGCGCGCCTCGTCCCAGACGATCGCGTCCTGCACCCGTGAGCCCCGCGCCGCCGCGGCGGCGAAGCCGTCGCCGATCTCGACGCCCTTGACGGCGTTGATGCTCATCACCGCCGCGGCGAGCCGCGCGCCGAGACGCAGGTCGCCCTGCACGTAGCTCCCCACGCCGAAGGGATAGCCGAAGGCGCACACCTCGAAGACGCCGCCGACCGTGTCGCCGGCGGCCGCGGCGGCGTCGACCTCGGCACGCATGCGGTCGGCGGCCTGCGGGTCGAGACAGCGCAGGTCGTCGTCGACACGGTCGACGTCGGCGAGGCTCAGCGTCGTGTCGGTGCCCACCCCGCCGATCGCCGTCACGTGGCCGCCCACGCGACAGCCCACGGTCGCGAGGAGCGCGCGCGCCACCGCGCCGCAGGCGACACGGGCGGCGGTCTCGCGCGCGCTCGAGCGCTCGATCACGTCGCGCACGTCGTCGAGGTCGTAGAGCAGCGCGCCGCCGAGGTCGGCGTGCCCCGGCCGCGGCACGACGACGGCGGCCGCGGCCTCTCCGGCGTGCATCGCGGCGGCGGACCCCGCGTCCGCGGCCTCGCCCGCACGGGGGTCGACGGACGGTGTCTCGCCGGGCGGGGGCTCGGCGCCGTCGCCCCGGCCGTGCGCCTCGACGCCCTCTGCGCCGTATACGTCCTCCGCCCCCGGCGCGTCCACGGCCATGACCTCGGTCCAGTTGGCGGCGTCACGGTTGGCGATGCCGAGCGCGACCGGCCCCCCGGTGGTGCGCCCGTGGCGCACCCCTCCGAGGATCCGCACGCGGTCCTGCTCGATCAGCTGGCGCGGCCCGCGGCCGTAGCCGCGCTGCCGCCGCGCCAGCTCGCGGTCGATCGCCGCGCGCGACACCTCGAGGCCGGCGGGGCAGCCCTCGAGGATGGCCGTCAGCTGCGGCCCGTGCGATTCACCGGCGGTGAGCCAGCGCAGTCGTCCCATGGCCGCAACGATACACAACCGCCTCTCGGCGAGGCAAAGGACCGAGCGACGCGAGAGCCCCTCCGTGCGGGCCGCGCCGGCGGCGGCAGCGCCCGCCGCTCCGGCCACGGCACTACCGCCGGCCGGACGCGGGACGGGCGCGGCCGCCCTCCCGCCCCCGGACGCGGGACGGGCGGGGCGGCCCTCCGGCCGCCCCGCCCGTCGACTCGCGTCACGCCGCGCCGGACTACTTCGAGACCGACTGCCCGACGTAGAGCACGAGGTTGGCGTCGCCCCACAGCACGGCGGCCGACTGCGTACCCTCGTTGATCGCGACGATCTTGACGTCGCCGGCGGCCGTGTCGACCACGGCCCCGACCTTCTTGTCGCTGTACACGGTGCCGTCGACCTCGATCGTGACCGTCACGACGCCGTCCACGGTGTTGATGCTGAGCGCCTTGAACGTGTGCCCGGACGCCGTCGCCGTGGTGGTCGAGGTGGCGCCACCGGCGAACACGATCGCCGTCACCGAGAGCGTGTAGCTCTTGCCCGTGTCCTTGTTGGTGACCTCGACCGACTCGCCGACGCCGACGGTCACCGAGCTGCTGCCGTCCTCGAACTCGTTGTCGTCCATGAGCTTGAAGACGACCTCGTCGCTGTTGATGGCGGCGATGGTGAACTCAGGGCCGTCCTCGGGCACCGTGTCGCCCACGGCCACGGTCACGGCCGTGCCGTTGACCTTGATCTTGGCGCCGGTGATCTGCGCCGTCGCGCCGTCGTCGGCGGTCGAGGTCGAGGTGCTGCCGCCGGTGCCGCTCGTGTTCTGCACGTAGAGCGGGCGGAACGGGTTCTTGCTCTGGAACTGGTCGAGGACCGGCTGCTCCTTGGCCGGGTCGGCGGCGAGGATGTCGTCGGCCGCGCCGCCGGCCGTCGTGTCGCTGGCCGTCGTGGTGACGGTGTAGCCCTGCGCGCCGGTGCTCGCCTGGGTGTCGCCGCCCATGACCTCGAGCCCGACGGCCACGGCCGCGGCGACGACGAGGACGAGCGCGACCACGACGAGCGCCCTGGAACGGCGTGTGAGCGTCATTGCGCACCTCCCTCGGTCTGCGCCACGGTGCCGTCGGCCGACGCGCCGCCGCCACCCCACAGGTACCCGGTGACCTCGAGCGTGACGGTCAGCACGGGGTCGGTCGGGTTCGTCTCGTTGGAGCTGGACGACGAGTTCGAGGCGATCTGCAGGGTGGACATCTGCAGCAGGCGGCCGGTGGCCTTGACCTGCTCGTTGCGGATCGCCACGTAGTCCTCGACGCGGTAGACGAAATCGACGACGTCGAAGAAGCGGCCGCTCACGTTGAGGGTCAGGCTCTGGATGCCGAAGGGCTGTCCGTTCTGCACGGTGCCCCTGGAGATGTTGCTGATGGTGACGCCGGCGAGCTCGGCGGTCTGGCTCAGCTCGACGATCAGCGAGGGCTGGCCCTCACCGTCGGGGAGCATCTTGCCCAGCCGCACCACCTCGACGCGCGCCTGCGGCGCCGTCTTCTTGTACTCCTCGAGGCGGACGAGCTGCTGCTGCGTGGTCTGGAGCGTCGTCGTGGCCGTCGCGATCTGCTCGTCGAGCGACGCCAGCTCCTGCCGCGCGGGGTTGAAGAGCAGGAAGTACCAGGCGACGACGAGCACCACGGCGACGACGCCGGCGATGATGTAGATCTCGCGTCCGCGTGCCTTCATCACTCGACCTCCTGCAGCACGGTGGTGGGCGGCGCCGTCAGGAAGGGCCGCAGTTCGGCCGTCACGGTGAAGGTGCCGGGCTGCTGCGCACCCGCGGTGGCGGCGCCCTGCTGGGCCGGGCCGGCCGAGTTCGTCAGAAGGATGTTCTGGATCTGCGGGATGAGGCCGAGACGGGTCATGAACTCGGCGACGTCGTCGTGCGTCCAGGCCTGTCCCACGAAGGTGATGTCGGTCGAGGCGCCTGCCTCACCCTCGGCGGAGCCGCCGGGGAGCATGGCGGTGGGCACGGCGCAGTTGAGCGAGGTGAGACACACCTGATCGGGGATCACGAGGCTCAGCTGCTCGAGGAAGTCGGACCAGACGACCCGGCTCTGGTAGATCTGGCCGGCGGTCTCGGTCATCTGCGTGCGCTGCGTCTGCAACTCCTGGTAGGGCTGCAACGCGGCGATCTGCTGCTGCAGCGCCGCGGTCTGCGACTGCAGGTCGGCGAGCTGCTGCTCCTTGTCGCCGACGGCGGCCGACTGCTGTACGTAGACGGCACCCATGCCGAGCACGAGGACGACGAGGAGCACGAGGGCGTAGGCCAGGCCGCGCTCGCGCGACGCCTTCGCCTTCGCCTCTTTCGGGAGGAGGTTGATGCGCTTCATGAGGCTACTCCTCGTCCTCGAGCGCAAGACCGACAGCGATCGACAGTCGCGGCGCGATCACCTGCAGGTCGGTCTGCGCGATCTTTGACGTGTTGTCACTGACGTGCTGCAGGGGGTCGCCCAGCTGCACGTCCATGTGGAGCGACTGTGCGAGGTACTCGGAGATGTTGCGGGTCAGGGACCCTTCGCCGCTCAGCAGGAGCCGGCCGATCTGGCCCGGGCTGCCCTGCGAGTGGTAGTAGTCGATGGAGCGCCGGATCTCGTCGGCGAACGCCTCGGCGGCGGCGTCGAGGACCTGGTGGATCTCGTCCACCGTCTCCTTCTCGAGGTCGCCGACCGCGACCTGCCCGCCGCCGCTCAGCCCGACGCTCAGACGCATCGCGTCGGCCTCGGCCGGCGAGATGCCGCGGTTGTCGGTCAGCGCCTTGACCAGGGCCTCGTAGCCGAGGTTGATCACCCTCGTGAACTGGGGCGTGCCGCCCGAGACCACGACGATGTTGGTGACGCCGGAGCCGATGTGCACGAGCGCGTGCGCCTCGGCCGGCGCCGGGGAACCCTGGTCGATGAACGGCACCGGCGGGGCGATGGCGCGCGCCAGCGCGAACGCCTGCAGGTCGATGCCGTCGACGGCGAGCCCCGCCTTGTGCGCCGCCTCGACGAACTGCGCGACCATGTCGCGCTGCGCCGCCACGAGCAGCACCTTCTGCATGCCGCCGTTACCGTTGTCGCCCGGCGTCGTGGCGATCACCTGGTGGTCGAGGACGGCCTCCTCGATGGGGATGGGGATGGCCTCCTGCGCCTGGAACTGCACGGCAGCCTCGAGCTCCTTCTCGTCCACGAGGGGGAGATCGAGGGTGCGGACCACGATCTTCTGGTTCGCGATCCCCAGCGAGACGCGCTTGCCGCTGAACCCCGCCTCCTTCCAGAACGACTTGAGCTCCGCGGCCAGGCCCTCCACGTCGACGACCTCACCTTCGAACACCAGACCCTCGGGCAGCGCCCGCACCGCGGCGGCGCTCAGGGTCTGTCCCGCCTTGTTGCCCTTGATCTGCGCTCCGGCGATGGAGGTCTGCTCCAAGTCCAGACCGACGCGCATGCCGTTTTTCGCCATGGCAGTCTCCGCTCACCCAGTTGGTCTCTAGCGGCGTTGTCGGCAAACGCGGGCAAATCTTTAGGCGCGAGGCACCGCCGAAGAGGCCTCGGGCGGGCGCACGGCCCTCCCCGACGGCCTGCGCGGGCGGGCGCCGCGCCCGCTCCGCGCCCGCCCGTAGCCCTGCGTCGTCACGACCGCCACACCACCTCGAACTCACGGCAGCCGGCCGGCGGCCACGCCAGCCACTCCTCGTCGAGCGTCAGGCTGAGGGGCGCCGCGATCACGAGGCCGGACCCCGCCAGCGAGCCGGTCAAGCAGGTCGCGGCGCCCACACGCACGGTCCCCGTGGCCAGCACCGCTCCCCAGAGCTCGCACGAGGGCCCCTCCGCCGCGGGATCGCCGCCGCCGAGCACGACGTCGCCCTCGACGACGAGGACCAGCGGGCAGGCGACCGGCGGCGGCGCCCTGCGACCGCTGACGACGAGAGGGCCCGAGTGCTCGCCGGCGTCGACGTAGACGATGACGCCGGCGCGAGCGTCGGCCCCGGCGACGGGCTGCTGCGGGAGCAGGTCGACGCGCAACTCGTCCCCGGCGAGCGCCACCCCTTCGGCGGCGGCGTGACGCCGCAGGGCCGCGAGCACGGCCGCGCCGGGGAGCGCCGACAGGCGGCCGGCCTCGGTCTCGCCCACGTGGACGTCGGTGTCGAGGGTCGGCACCGGCAGGTCGTGGATCTCGCCCTCGGCCGTGTAGATGGACCCCGCGGCGTGCACGGCGACCGCCGAGTACACCTCCGGGTACAGAAGGTCCGGCGGGGCGTCGAGAGGACCGGCGGCGCCCGGGAAGGCGATGCGGTCGCGGCCGTAGACGTCGCCGCCGACGTAGACCCCGCAACCGGCGACCTCGACCACCGCCAGGGCGACGAGGTCGCCGGCGGCGGCGAGCCCCTGCGGGAGCGCACCCGGGCGCAGGCGCACGATCGCGCGTCGCACGACCCGCGCCGCGCCCGCCGACGAGGCAGCCGCGAGGTCGAGGCGCGTGAAGACCGTGCCGTCGATGACCGCAGGGGCCGGCGCCACGGCCAGCCTCGTGGTCACGGCCGGCTGCACCTGGGTGTCGACGGACTCGGCGGCGGCGTCTCCGGCGACCAGTCCCCAGCGAAGCTGCCCGACGAGCCGCGCCAGACCGGCGTCGGCGCTCGCCGCGCACGCGGCGCGCCCGCGGTCGGCCGAGTCGGTGACCGACGCCGAGAGCACCGCGGCGACCAGCGACGCCGACGCCAGCGCGGCCACGGCGCCGACGAGCAGCACGACCAGCATCACGTAGCCATCTTCCTGGCCCACGCGGTGCCTCGTGGGGCGCCGCGTGGAGCCCGGCGCCGGGCGCGGCCCAGGGCCCGCCGCGGGAGGTGGCGCGAGGCGCGACGTGGGGCGCGGCGTGACGCATGGCGCCGGGCGCGGCGCGAGGCACGGCCCGGGGCGCGGCGCGAGGCACGGCCCGGGGCGCGGCGCGAGGCACGGCGCAGGACGCGACGCGAGGCACGGCCCGGAACGCGGCGCGAGGCACGGCCCAGGACGCGGCGCGGAGCGCACAGTGGACGGCCGCTGCCGGCGAGATGGAGTGTGGCCCGCCACGGCTTCACAGCCTCGCCGTCGGCACGGCGAACACCCACGAGGCCTCGACGCTGCCTCTGCCGGCGGCGGCGCTCGCCGAGACGGCCAGCGCCGCCGCCCCTTCGACGCGGCCGTCGGCGTCGACACGCAATGCCGAGGGGGCGACGGGAGCGCCGGCGGCGTCGAGATACGCGACCGAGAACGCGCGCACCCCGTCGGCGACGTAGGAGCTCGACGCGGAGCGCCAGAGCACGCCGCGCAGCGGGTCCCAGCAGTACTCGACGTCGCGCACGACCCCGTCGGCGTCGATCGTCCGGAGGGCGAAGCGACGCCCGTCGAGACCGTCGGCGGGGCGCACGAGGGTCAGCGTCTGCGCCAGGTCGAGGGCGAGACGCCGGTGCACGGCCGCGAGCCGGGTCTGGGCCTCGCCGGCCCGGGTCTCGCGCGTACAGGCGCCGCTGAGGCCCCACAGCCACCCGTACGCGACCACGGCGAGACCGGCGGCCAGGGCCGCCGCGACGAGCACCTCGACCAGCGTGAGCCCGGCGTCGCGGCAGGACCGGCCCTCTGGACGCGAACGCGGAGCGCACGCGCCTCGCACGCGGCCTCGCGAACGCGCATGCCGCGAGGGTGCGCCTCGCCGCAGCGGGTACACCGGACCACGATCGGCCACGCACCGCGGCCTCATCGCCCCTCCGCCACCAGCACCGGCAACGACGTCGACCACGAGCCGTCGGCGATCGTGGCCCGGACGACGGCGAGCAGGGCGCCCGACGGCGCCGGCTCGCCGCTCCACACGGCCCAGCCGTCGTCGCCGACGACGGGCTGCACGTCGACGAGGCCCACGGGCGAGAACTCGACGAACCGCGAGCGCACGACCAGCGTGCCCCAGGGCAACGTGACGACGCGTACGAAGCTCGCGACCTCGCCCGGCCCCGGGGGCAGGACGCAGTATGCGGTGATGCTGTCACAGCCCGGGCGCGCGTGCGGGAAGAGCTCGCCCAGGGCGCTGCCCGGCGCGAGACCGTCGGCGTCGGGCCCGGCCGGCGGCGGCACTGGAGCGAAGCGCAGGGCGCGCAGGCGCTCGGCCTCGGTCGCGGCGGCGGCGGCCGCGGCGCGCCGCACGCCCTGCCGGGCGCGCTCGGCCAGCGCCTGGGTCACGCCGAGGGTCGTCGCCGCGACGATCACGGCGAGCACCGTCGCCGCGACCAGCACCTCGAGCACGCCGAAACCCCGCGCGCGGCTCACAGGCACCTCACGCAGCCCGCCATCTGGACGACCACCGTGTGCGGGGTCGGGCCGAGCAGCCTGAAGCTGCCCGCGCGCGGCGAATCCTGGCCTGCCGCAGTCGGCCAGCCGGCGGCGACGAACTCGACCACACCGCCGGGGTAGTTGGACTCGACCCGTGCCGACAGCCGAGCGGTGCCCCAACGCGCCCAGCGCTCACCCGTCAGCTCGAGCGCCACGAGCGTGCCGTCGGCGCCGACCTCGACCCGCGTGCGCTCGCCGTGCGCCTGCGCGCGCGCCTGCGCGGCGCGCAGCACCACGGCGAGCTCGCGCGCCGCGGCGCCGGAGGCGAGCCCGGAGCGCACGTTCGCGGCGGCCGGCACGGCGAGCCCGACCAGCATGCCGGCGAGCGCACAGACCACGAGCGCTTCGACAACCGTGTAGCCGCGCTGGCGCATGGACCCTGCCCCGTCGACTCGCGTACGCGGGCCCACGGCGCCGCGGCCGTCGTGGGGCGACGGCGATCGCCGCCGCCCGGACTGCGCCGCTGCGCGTGCCCGCCTGACGCTCACGAGCCTAGCCGCGCCGGTGGCGGAGGAGGGAGAGTGACGATCGCGTCGCGCGGTGACGTTGGCGCCCCGGGGTCGCCGATCGACGTCCGCGCCCCCCGGTCGGCGTCCGCTCCGCGCCCGGTCCGCGCCCCGGTCGACGCACCCGGTCGGCGCGGCCCGCGTCAGCGCAGCGCGAGGTCCAGGTAGGCGTCGATGAGGGCGTCGCCGACGAAGAGGCTGAGCACGGCGCCCGCGGCGAGGAAGGGCCCGAACGGCACCGCCGTCTTGGCGTCCTTCCCCGTCGCGGCCATGACCGTGACACCGACGATCGCCCCGCTGACGAAGCCGATGAAGAGCGCCGGCACGACGGCGGCGCCGAGGTAGATCCCCATGCAGAGGGCCATCTTCACGTCGCCCAGCCCCATGCCCTCGATGCCGCGGATGCGCTCGTAGAGCCAGGCGATGGCGAACAGGAAGAGCGCCGCCCCGATGCCCGCGACCGGCCACTCCCACCAGGCGCCGTCGCCGACGAGGATCATGAGGACGAGCCCGACCGCCGCCGTCGGCAGGATCACCACGTCGGGGATGATCTGGATCTCGAGGTCGACCTGCGTGACGAGGACCATCGCCGAGACGAAGACGAGGTACGGCAGCAGGAGCCAGTCGAGGCCGACGGAGGCGGCGACGGCGGCGTAGAGCGCCGCCGTCGCCGCCTCCCCGGCCGGGTATCTCCAGCTGATCGGCGCCCCGCAGTCGCGGCAGCGCCCGCGCAGCACGAGCCAGCTCACCACCGGGATGTTGTCGTAGGCACGGATCTGCGCCCCGCACGCCGTGCAGTGCGAGCGCCCGCGCATGATGCTCTCGTCGTGCGCGAGGCGCCACGCCCAGGCGTTGAGGAAGCTCCCCATGATGAGGCCGTACACGATGGCGATGACGACGAGCAGCGCGGTCACGGCCTCAGAGGTAGTCCTCGAAGAGCGCCGCGAGGAACTCCTCGAACGTCGCCTCCGGCATCGTCTCCGCCAGCGGCGCCACCGCCCGCATGCGCTCCTCCCTGCCCTCGGGCAGGAGGTCGTCCAAGGCGGTCACCGCCTTCGCGCGCGAGTACTTGTCGCCGTCGGCGTAGACCTGAGCCCACATGAGGGCGGCCTTCTCCTTCTCGCCGCCCTTGGCGGTGAGCGCCGCGGCAAGCCGCGCGACGTACGGCGGCGACCCGTCGACGGCCGCTGCCCTCGCGTACCACTCAGCCGCGATCCGCTCCTTCTCCGCCCCCTTGCCGAAGCCGTAGACGAGGAAGCCCGTGAGAGCCGGCAGGTTCCAGTCCTCCGGGTTGGCCTCGACCCCGCGCTGCAGGATCTCGTACGCCTTCGCGCCCTCGTCCGCGTCGAGCAGCGCGAAGGTGCCGAACTGATACGCCCTGGTGAAGCGGGGGCTCAGACGCGTGACGAGGTCGACGAGGGCGGCCATCGAGTCCAGCCGCTGGTCGGTCTCGATGTGCTCGCCGTAGTACTGCACCATGTAGAGGTAGTAGACGTCGGCGATGGACGTCCGGTAGCCCGGCGAGAAGTCCTCGAAGAAGGTCGCGGAGGGCACGAAGACACGCGGGTCGCTCGCCGCCCGCGCGGGGCGGGTGGCCTGGTAGCCCACGACGACCGCCACGCAGGCGGCGACGGCCAGGGGGGCGAGCCACCGGCGCATGCTAGAACTCCTTGCGCCGCATCACGAAGCTCGCCGCCGCCAGCGCGACGCCCATGTACGCGACGAGGTACCCGGCCCAGAGCGCGACGCTGCCCCAGTCGACCGTCATCTCCCCCACCGCTGCGGCCTTGACGTCGACGGCGTTGAAGTTGGGGATCACGACGAACACGACCCACGAGACGGCCTCGGTCAGGGCACCGGCGCCGACTCGGCTCAGCGAAAGCACGTTGTGGCTGAGCTGCCCGGCGACGAACACCCCGAGACCGAGCATGCTCGCGAGGATCGCCGACGTGACCGTCGAGAAGAAGACGACCACGGCGACGACGGTCAGTACCTGGAGGTAGATCAGTGCCGTCGCGACGAGGACCATCCCCGAGGCCCCGCCGCCGACGAGAAGCGTCAGGACGAAGAGGAACAGCCCCATGCCTCCGATGACCGCCGCCAGTGTCGCGGCGAGCCCCAGGAACTTGCCGCCGACGAACGCCGCGCGGCTCACGGGCTTGGAGAAGAGCACGAACACGGTCCGCTTCTCGACCTCCTTGCGCACCAGCGTCGCGGCGATGAACGCCGCGACGATCACGCCGAAGCCGGTCACCGCGACGAGCCCGAAGTCCTTCATCATGCGACCCTGCTGCTCGAGGCTGATGCTGCCCAGCCAGAGGCCCGCGACGATCATCACGAGCGCGAAGAGGACGATCACGGTCAGGACGCGGTCGCGAATCGTCTCGCGGAAGGTGTTGAGGGCGATGGCGACGACCTGGTTCACGACGGCATCTCCCCGACGACTGCGGGCCGCCCGTCGCCAAACCCTGCGCCCGGCTCGGCGCCGACCGCGCGCATGAAGAAGACCTCGAGGCCCTCGGGGCTGTCGGCGAGGGCCTCGGCGACCGTCCCGCTCCAGACGATACGCCCGCCCTTCATCACGGCGATCCTTGTGCAGAGCTCCTCCACGTCGGTGAGGATGTGGGAGTTGAAGAGCACCGTCCGCCCCTGGTCGTGCAGGCGCTGGATGATCCGCTTGACCTCGATACGCCCGATCGGGTCCAGGCCCGTCATGGGTTCATCGAGCAGCACGAGTTGAGGGTCGTTGATCAGCGCCTGGGCGATGCCGATGCGCTGCAGCATGCCCTTGGAGTACTTGCGCAGGTGGACGTCGGCGGCCGCTTCGAGGCCGACGTCGCGCAGAAGACTGTCGGCCCGGGCTTTGCGCTCGCCTGCGCCGAGCCCGAAGAGGCGTGCGCAGAACGACAGGAACTCACGGCCCGAGAGGTAGTCGTAGAAGTAGGGGTTCTCCGGCAGGTAGCCGACGGCGCCGAGGCCGTCGACCCTGAGAGCGACGGTTCCGCCCGAGGGCGCCATGAGACCGAGCAGCACCTTGACGGTGGTGGTCTTGCCGGCGCCGTTGGGACCGATCAGCCCGAAGACGTCGCCGTGCCCCACAGCGAGGTCGACGCCGTGCAGGATCGTCACGGGACGGCGCCGCAGACCGACGTGCACGGTCTTGGTCACGCCGGAGAGACGGACGAGATGTTGTGCCTCAGGGCTGGTCGAGCTCATTCGTGGTCCTAGTTCGCCTTTGCGGGCCGCGTCCCTGTCGCGCCGCGAGCCGAAGCCTTCTCGCGCGACACGCGGAAGGGGGCGGGGCCTATAGGCCCCGCCCCCTTCCGGACAGTACTTGCAGGCTTGAGAGACCGGGCTCAGCGAACCACGAAGTCGCCGGTGGACGTCACGCCGAGGAGCGTGTAGTCGGACCCGTCGGCAGACACGTACACGAAGTCACCCAGGACGTCCTGGTTGGCCATAGGGTCGCCCGTGAAGGGGTTGTCCGGCCACTGGTCGATCTGGGGAGCCACGTCGGCAACGACGTCGGCCGTGAGCGGGTACACGTCGTTGTTGTCGACGGCGACGCTCTGGACGCCGACCTGGATGCTGTGGACGCCTTCCTTCACGCCGGCGTCCTTGGCCTTCTCGCGCTGGTTGAGGAACATCGGGATCGCGATTGCGGCGAGGATACCGATGATGATGATGACAATCAGCAGTTCGATGAGCGTGAAGCCCTTCTGCCTCTTGGTGAAACGCATCATGTGAGTTCTCCTTCTGTGTGCCTTAGGCCCTGCGGGCCTTGACTGCGGTGCGTTGGGGCGGATCGTGCTCCCCGGTCCCGCTCTCTCGTTGCAGCAGCCTGCATCACCCCCTGGTCGCGGGCTACACAGGCTTCGAGTGGAAGTACCTCCGGTGGCGGCAGCCCAGCCGGCTCGTTGAGCCCTGTGGCTTTGCGCCCCACTCTCGCAAGTGGTTTGCCCTTCTCGCCTTCGCCCCTATAGTGCCTCCTCGGTCGTTTGCTAGACACTATGTCGGCGATTGTCGCCCGACCTTTAGTAGCCACCGGGGGCAACGTCACCGCACAGGTGTCTCAAGGGTGCCCCTCGAACGGGGAGCCGCCCTGGAACATCCGTCTAGGCGGCGTCTGGCCGACGGCCGGCGAGCACGCCGCCCCCCCGGCTCAGAAGACCTTGCGCGTGAGCAGCTGGCGCAGCTTGACCAGCGCCTTGCCCTGCTCGCGCGAGACCTTGCGCTGGGTGAGCCCCATCTCGGCGGCGACCTCGTGCTGCGTCAGGTCCTTGAAGAAGAGCAGCCAGATCAGGCGGCGCTGGAAGGCGGAGAGCCGGTCCAGCGCCTGATAGAGGGCGATCCGGTCCTCGATCGGCAGGGCGAAGCTCGACGGGCGCAGCGAGCGCAGCAGATGGGCGTCCGGCTGCGCGTAGAGCTCCTCGACGGCGAAGGGCTCGTCGAGGCTGTGCAGGTCGATGCGCGCGTAGGTGCGCAGGACTTCGAGGACGCCCTCCTCGGCGATGTTCACGGCCTGCGCCACCTCGGCGATGTCGGGCGGCCGCCCCAGGGCGTGCGCGAGCTCGCCGGACTTCTCGACGATGTCGCCGTAGATCTTCTTGACCCAGCGCGGCTGGCGCAGAAGGAGGGAGTCGCGCAGGTGGTGGCGCAACTCGCCGTCGACCACCGCGGTGGCGTACGAGGAGAACTTCGCCCCCTTGCCCGGGTCGTAGCGCTGCGCCGCCTTGATCAGGCCGACGTTGGCGACCTGGAGGAGGTCCTCGTACGGCTCCTGCGCGTACGAGAACCTCTTCAGGATGTGGTGCAGCAGGCGCTGGTTGCGGCGGACGAGCTCATCGAGGGTCGCCGGCGACCGGTTGCGGGCGTACTCCGCGAGCAGCTGCTCGTTGTCCACCGGCGACCCCCGTGTCGCGTCATTCCTTGACGATGTTCATCATGTTGAAGATGGGCAGGTACATGGAGATGACGACCACGCCGACGATGCCGCCCACCCCGAGCATGAGGATCGGCTCCAGGATCGAGGTCAGCGACTTGACGCTGGCGTTGACCTCGTCCTCGTAGAAGTCGGCGATCTTGCTCAGCATGGCGTCGAGCGAGCCCGTCTCCTCGCCGACCGAGATCATCTGCGTGACCATGGCCGGGAAGACCGGGACCTTCTCGAGTGGCCCGGTGATCGACTGCCCCTCCTTGACGCTCTGCTGCACCTCGGCCATGGCGTTCTCGATGACCGTGTTGCCCGACGCCTGGCCAGTGATCTCGATGGCCTGGAGGATCGGCACGCCGGAGGAGACCAGGGTGCCGAGCGTGCGCGAGAAGCGCGCCACGGCGAGCTTGCGCACGATCTCGCCGATGCCCATCGGCACGTGCAGCTTGGTGCGGTCCCAGACCGCCTTGCCCTTGGGGGTCCGCTTGAGACGACGCAGGCCGATGAAGAGCAGGATCACGCCGATCACGATGGGGATCGCCATCCAGCTCGTCATCGTGTTCGAGATGCTGACCATAATCCGCGTCAGCATGGGCAGCTGGGCGCCGTCGCCGATATCGTTGTACATGCTGGCGAAGAGCGGGATGAGGAAGAGCACCATGCCCGCCAGCACGAGCAGGGCGAAGGTGCCGATCATGATCGGGTAGACCATCGCCGACTTGACGGCGCGGCGGATGCTGTCCTCCTTCTCGAGCTGGGTGGCGACGCGGTTGAGCACCTCGTCGAGGATGCCGCCCATCTCACCGGCACGGACCATGCTCACGTAGAGCTTGTTGAAGACTGCGGGGTGCTTCTCGAGGGAGTCGGAGAGGCTGATGCCGGCCTCGACGTCCTGGCGGACGGCGCCGATGACCCCGCAGAGCTTCTTGTTCGGCGTCTGCTCCTCGAGCACGTACAGGCAGCGCAGCATCGCGAGGCCGGAGTTGACCATGGTCGCGAACTGCCGCGAGAAGACGGTCAGGTCCTTGGGCTTGATGCGCTGCATGAAGGTGAGCTCGATGCTGCCGAGGCCCTTCTTGACCTCGTTGACGTCGAGCACCGTGAAGCCCTTGCCGCGCAGGATCTGGGCGACGGCGGCCTTGCTGTCGCCGTCGATCTGCCCGACGGCCTGCGCGCCCTTCGGGTCGAGTGCCTTGTAGGCGAACGTCGTCATGGCTCACCTCACCTGCCCTTGCCGGCGGCCATGGCGGGCTGGCCGGCGGGCTGGCCCATGAGCCGCTTGAGGTCGTCGGGTGTGCTCGAGCGGCGCACCGCCAGCTCGCGCGAGATCACGCCGCGCCGGACGAGGTCGGCGAGCGCGGCGTCCATCGTCTGCATGCCGAACTGGGTGCCGGTCTGCATCACCGAGTAGATCTGGTGCACCTTGCCTTCGCGGATCAGGTTGCGCACGGCGGGGGTCGGCACCAGGAGCTCGCAGGCGACGACCCGCCCGCGCCCGTCGGCGGTGGGCAGGAGCTGCTGCGTGCAGACCCCCATCAGGGTGGTCGAGAGCTGCACGCGGATCTGCTCCTGCTGGTGGGGCGGGAAGACGTCGATGATGCGGTCGATGGTCTGCGGCGCGTCCTGCGTGTGCAGGGTCGCGAAGACGAGGTGCCCGGTCTCGGCCGCGGTCAGCGCCGTGGCCATGGTCTCGGTGTCGCGCATCTCCCCCACGAGGATGATGTCGGGGTCCTGCCTGAGCACGCTCTTCAGGGCGCGGTTGAAGCTCTTCGTGTCGGCCCCCACCTCGCGCTGGTTGACCATGCACTTCTTGTGGCGGTGGAGGAACTCGATGGGGTCCTCGATCGTCATGATGTGCTCGTCGCGGGTCTCGTTGATCTCGTCGATCATCGCCGCCAGGGTGGTCGACTTGCCCGAGCCCGTGGGCCCGGTGACGATGACGAAGCCGCGCGGCTTCTTGGTCAGGTTGTGCAGGGCGGGCGGGAGCCCGAGCTCGTCGAGGGGCTTGATGTTGATGGGGATCAGGCGGAAGGCCGCCCCCAGGCTGTTGCGCTGGAAGTAGGCGTTGACGCGGAAGCGCGCCCGGCCGGGCACGGAGTAGGAGAAGTCGATCTCCCACTCGTTCTCGAGGCGTTGCCGCTGGTCCTGCGACAGGATGCTGTAGATCAGCTCTCGCGTGTCGTTGGACGTGAGGCGGGGGTAGTCGAGACGCTCGAGCACGCCGTTCACCCGGATGATCGGCGGCGAGCCGACCGACAGGTGCACGTCGCTGGCGTCACGCTCCAGCACTTCCAACAGAATGTCGATGATGTCCACTTCGTCTCCCTTGTCTCGTCGCCCGTACGGTGATATTTTGTTGGGGTCACAAATAGACTGCCCAGAAGTTGTTGTTCTAGACACATAAATTGAGCCAGGGCGAGACGAGGTGACCGAACAGGACGCCGAGCACGCGGCCGGCAGGTTCGCGGTGAGCGCTGATGTGGCGGTGTTGTGGCTGCGCGACGAGCAGCTCTCCGTGCTGATGGTAAGGCGCGCCGAGGAGCCTCAGAGGGGGCGGTGGGCGCTCCCCGGCGGCTTCGTGCGCCCTGAGCCGGGGAGCCCGCCCGAGAGCCTTGAAGAGGCCGCGCGGCGGGGCTTCGCGGAGGAGACCGGCGCCGAACTGCGCGCGGTCTACCTCTCTCAGCTCGGCGCCTACGGCGACCCCGGCCGCGACCCGAGGGGCGACGTGCTCGCCGTCGGTCACCTGGCACTCGCTCCGGTCAGGACGCAGCCGCGGACCCCCGTCGGCGCCCGCGCGATTCGCTTCATCCCCGTCAGCGTCGCGCTCGAGGCGGGCGACGCGCTGGCCTTCGACCACGCGCGCATCCTCGGCGACGCCGTCCGGCGCACGCTGGAGCTGGTCGAGTCGACCGCGCTCGCCGTGGCCTTCTGCCCGCAGTGGTTCACCGTCCCCTACCTGCGCCACGTCTACGAGATCCTCTGGGAACTGCCCGGCGGCACGCTCGACCCCGGCAACTTCCACCACCGCATCATGGGCCTCACCGGTCTCGTCGAGCCCGTCCCCGACGAGGAGCTCGAGGCCAAGGCCGAGGAGGACCGTCAGCTCGAGCGGCGGCTGGGCATGATGGCCACGCTGCGAGAGGTGGAGACCGGCCGCGGGCGGCCGCCGACGTGGTTCCGGCGCGGCCCGCTGATCCGCGAGGGCGGCGCGGCCGCGCCGCTCGAGCGGCCGTTCGTGCGGCCGCGCGCCTGACGACCGGCCGGGAGGCCTCGCAGAGTGCGCAGCCGAGAGACCGGCGCGTGCTCGACTCCGACCGACGGCGTCGCCGTTAGAGGAGGTCGGCTGCCGGGAAAGCGCTCAGCACCGGCTGACCACGTCGCTGAAGGGACGATCGCGATGACCGAGCGCCATGATCGATCGAAGCCCGAGGGAGTGCGGCGTCCGCTCGCGCTCGCCTTCAAGAACGCCGGCCTCGGGCTCGCCCTGGCGACGATCGTCCTCGTCGCCCTCGAGGCGGCGGACGTGAAGACCTCCATCGTCCTGCTGGCGATCGCTCTGGCCGTCGTGGTCATCGGTCTCGACATCGAGAGCGGCTGATGGCCGGCGGCGGGCGCAGGTTGCGGCCGGTCTGGCCGTTGGGCTTCCTCGGGCTGATGAGCCTGCTCGGCCTCCGGTACTTCCAGAGCGGCGACTGGCTCGACCTGATCTGGTTCGTCTGGGTCACCTGGTTCGCCTGGTTCATCCCCGTGCGGCGTGACTGACGTCGAGTCGCCATGCCGGTCTTCGGTGCGGGACGGGCGCCGGCGGGCTCGAAGGGTCAACGGCGGGCGCGCTCAGTCGGGCCGACGCGCAGGGTATGGACCAACTGCCCAGGCCGGCTACGAAGCCGGAGTTCAGGACCGGGGGGACTCATGGAGAGCAAGAAGCGTGTCACGGCGGTCCCCGGCGAGAGCCACGGCGCGATGCCGCTCGGCACGTCGCGCTTCGGTCTCGAGAGTGAGGTGCGCGACGACGGCATCGTCGTCCTCACTCTCGAGGGCGAAGTCGACATCTACACGGCCACCGAGTTCAAGGGCGCCCTGCTGGACGCCATCGCCGAAGGGCATCTCCGCATCGTGATCGACATGACCGCGGTCAGCTTCATGGATTCAACCGGCCTGAGCACGCTCATCAGCGGTGAGCACCGGCTGCGGGAGAAGGGTTTCTCGTTGGTCATCGTCGCGTCGCCGCGGGTCGCGAGGCTCCTCGTGATGACTGGGCTGGACTGCGTCTTCGCACGCTTCCCGACGCTGGACGAGGCGATCGACGCCGTCTCCCGACAGGGGAAGTGAACGCGGGGCGGCGTCCGCGAGACGGCGTCACTCCGAGGCGCACGAGCACCCGACCGGTCCTGCCCTCCCCCGGTGGGCGGCGGCCTACTCGGCGGGCCTGCCCCGGTGGCGCTCCTCGGCGACCTCGGCTCCGGTGCGGCCCGTCCGTGCGGAGCCGCGCATCAGCTCCATGACGTGCGCCGTGTCGAGCGGGTGCCCCTGGTGCCTCAGCTGGATCATGCGCACGGCCTCGGGCAGCTGGCCGGCGACGTAGACCACGGTGACGAAGACCGCGAAGAAGAACTCGGGGCTGCCGAGCCCGTCCCGCCACCAGAACCAGGGGATGGTGAGCGCGACGCCGGCGACGAACGCGAGGACCGGCCACAGCCTGCCGAGCACCATCCCGCCGATGTGGGTCACGACCGCGCCCACGGGACTGACGGCCAGCAGCATGCCGAGGATCGACGAGTTGCCCCCGCCGCCGCTGAAGCGGTACCAGACCGGCCAGAGGTGCCCCACCAGCACCGCTCCGCCGCACACGAGCGCGTAGGGCTCTTCGGGGAAGAGCAGCCGGAGCACGAGGACGGGCACGAACGCCTTGGCCATGTCGAGGAAGGTCACGAGCATGCCCCAGCGGGGGCCGAAGGCGATCATGACGTTGGTGGCGCCGACGGCGTGCGAGACGAGCTCCGCCTCTCCGTCCTTGGTCGGCGTGCGGATGAGCACGGGCGGCTGCCCGGGGGTGCGCGCGGCGAAGACGAAGCGCGCGAACTGGAGGCTGCCCAGCAGATAGCCGCCGGCTGCGACCGCCGCGACGGCGCCGGCGTTCACGCGGCGGCCTCCGCGCCGGCGTTCACGCGGCGGCCTCCGCGCCGGGGCTCACGCTCCTACCCCCGCACCGGGGCTCACGGCGCAGCCTCCGCGCCGGCGCTCACGCTCCGACTCCTGCGCCGGGGCCGGCGCTGCCGTTGACGCCTCGGCCTCCGTCGCCGTCCCCCACGATCGCGCCGTCGTGCATCTCGACGCGCCGGCGGCAGAGCGCGGCCACACCCGGGTCGTGGGTGACCAGCATGAGGGTCATGCCGTGCTCGCGGTTGAGGCGCTCGAGCTCGGTCATGATCTCGGCGGACGTCGCGCTGTCGAGGTTGCCCGTGGGCTCGTCGGCCATCAGCAGGCAGGGGTCGTTCATCAGCGCCCGCGCGATCGCGACGCGCTGCTGCTCGCCGCCGGAGAGCTCCGAGGGCCGGTGCCTGGCCCGCTCCCCGAGACCCAGCAGCTCGAGAAGCTCCGCCGCCCGCCGCGACGCCTGCCGCCTGGACAGGCCGCCGTACTGGCCGGCGAGCGCCGTGTTCTCGAGCGCCGTCAGCGCGGGCAGCAGGTTGAAGCCCTGGAAGACGAAGCCGATGCGCCGGCTCCTCAGCGCCGTGAGACGCCGGTCGCTCAGCGTGTCGATGCGCGTGCCCTCGACCCAGACGGCTCCGGAGTCGGGCGTATCGAGCCCGCCGGCGATGTGCATCAGCGTCGACTTGCCCGAGCCCGAGGGACCCATGATCGCCACCATGTCGCCGGCTTCGACGCTGAGGTCGACGCCGCGCAGGGCGTCGACGAAGTTGTCGGCGCCGAGGCGGTAGCGTCGGGTGACCCCCTCCAGCTGCAACGCGAGTCCCATGCCGTCTCCTACTCGTACCTCAGCGCCTGCACGGGATCGAGCCGGGCGGCGTGCCAGGAGGGCCACAGCCCGGCGAGGATGCCGAGCCCCAGCGAGAACGTCACCGAGCCGATGGCGAGGCGCGGGGTGAGCAGGAAGAGCTGGGTGGCTCCCATCACGCCGGAGCGGTTCGTCGCCTCCACGATCAGGTAGCCGAGGCCGAGGCCGACGAGCCCGCCGAGCAGGCCGATGACCGCGGCCTCGGCCACGAACTGGCGGAGGATCGCGAGACGGTTCGCGCCGATGGCCTTGCGGATGCCGATCTCGCGGGTCCGCTCGGAGACCGAGATCGTCATCGTGTTGATCACGGAGAGGCCTCCCACGACCAGCGCGATGAGCGCGACGGTGTAGATCAGGTAGTTGAAGATCTGCATGGGCTCCTGCACGAACTCCTTGAACCCCGCGGGACCCTGGACGTTGTAGCTGTCGCCGAGCTCGTCGGAGACGGCCTTCACGAGCTCGTCGGGGTCGACGCCGTCGTCGGCGAAGAGGACGATGCTCGTCGCCAGCTTGTCCTCGTCGAGGTTCTCGGCGACGGCCTCGGGCAACGTCTTGATGAAGAGCTGCTGCGCGTCCGGCAGCGTCATGTACACGGTCGAGTCCGGCGCCGTGAGGGTGCGCTCGTAGATGCCGACCACCTCGAACTCCCGCCCTCGAATGCGCACCCGTCGACCGACCTGGGCGTCGAGCTGCGACACCAGGTCGGCGCCCACCGTGACCTTGCCCTCGTCCGCCGGGGTGAGCTCGCGCCCTTCGGCCAGCGCGAGCTCGAAGCTCTCGTAGCCCACGTCGCGGAAGTCGGTCGCCTCGACCATCGGGGGCGTGCCCATGCTGATCGTCTGCACGTCGTCCTCGAGCAGGAAGTTGAGCGTGACCGAGCCGCGCGCGACGCCGTCGACCTTCTCCGCGTCCTCGAGCACGTCCGACGAGATCGGCGACATGCCGAAGCCGGCGAAGGTGGAGCCGTCGGTCACGATGACCTTGTCCGAGTAGTAGTCGACGCCGCCGTCGACGAGCAACTGGAGCTTCTCCGCGACCGAGCCCGTCACCACGAGGGCGAGCACGCCGATGGTGATGCCGAAGATCGTCAGGAGGGCCCGGGTCTTCCTCCTGAAGACGTTACGAAGCGTCTGCATCCATACTCCGCGCCTCCGTGGGCCACGAGCCGGTCTCAAGGACCGACACCGTGCCGTGGAAGCCGTCGACCGTCACGACCGCGCCGTCGTCGAGCGTGAGGGCGCCGCGCACGCAGACCACCGCGGGCACGCCGAACTCGCGCGCGAGGATGGCGCTGTGGCACAGCATACCGCCCGACTCGGCGACGATGGCGCCGGCCTTCGCGAAGAGCGCGTTCCAGCTCGCGTCCGAGTAGGGCACGACGACGACGGAGCCCTGTACGACACGCTGGAGGTCGTCGAGCCCCCGGCAGACGACCGCGCGGCCGGTGTAGCGGCCGCGCGACGCGGCGATGCCGCGCAGGGTGTGGCGCCGGGGGAGCTCGACGAGGTCGGCCGTGTCGCCGACCACGACCTCTGGTGGCTCGCCTGCGGAGGCGGTCTCGACCTCGGCGCGGCGGCCGCGCACAATCGTGCGGGTCTCCGCGGGCGTGAGGCTCGTGTCGACGACGCGGCGCAGCTCCTCGAGCGTGAGGTAGAAGACGTCGTCCCGCGTCTCGAGCGCGCCCGTGTCGATGAGACGGTCGGCGAGGGCGAGGACGATCGGCCGGTACTGCCCGTAGGTGTGCGTGTACAGCGAGCTCGTCTCGTCGCGCAGGGTGTGGTAGCGGCAGGCGCGGCGCCACTCGCGGCGCAGGCGTCGCCGCGAGGGCTCCTCGTCGGCCACGGCGGCCCGCTCCGACGGCGCCTCGAGGCGGCAGGCGACCATGGCGAGCACGACCTCCGGCTGCTCCGACCAGGACGGGCTCGCGAGGTTCACGCCGCTCTCGGCGAGATGGCCGAAGCGGCGCATGAACTCGTCGAAGCCGCGCACGAACGCGGCGGCGCCCGCGGCGTCGGGATCCGACGAGTCCGCCGCGTCGCGGCCCGAGGCGCCCGTCGCGTCGGGATTCGCTCCGTGCGCCGCACCCGCCGCGTCGGGATCCACTCCGTGCGCCGCACCCGCCGCCTCCCGCAGCGGACCGGGGTCGCCTGCGCGCAGGTGCGCCTGGTGCTCGGGGGAGAGGGCGCGAGCCAGCTCCGCGAGCTCGTCGAGCGCGCGCCCGACGTCGTGCGCCGAGTCGGCGTCGCCGCGCAGGTCGAGGGGGTCGTCGGGCCCGAGCAGCCCTGCGCGCTGCAGACGGCTGCGCAGGCGCATCGTGTACATGCGCATGATCATCAGCGTGACGGTGTGGTAGTAGGTCGACGACCTGGCGATCGGCTCGAGCGCGTCCAGCCGCCGCAGCAGCGCCGGCGCGTCGAGCGTCGCGAGATCGACCTCCTCGGCAAAATCGCGCGAGTGCTGCCACGCGTCGGGCAGCTCGCGCTCGAGCGTGCGCTCGTAGCGGCGGAAGTGGGCGAGGGCGCGCAGCATGTGGGGGAGCCGCCGCAAGGCCCGCGGCGTGGGGCGTGGCATCCGGGGCATCTTCGCGCCCCGCTCCATGCCCGCGAGCAGCTCGAGCGAGTCCTCGGGGAAGCCGAACTCGGCGAACAGCCGCGAGAGCGCGCCGACGTTGATGTAGAAGCGGTAGTGGATCAGCGTCCCCGCCTCCTCGGGCGCCACGTCGATCGGGCCCAGCAGGTCCTCGAGGAACTGGATGAACACGCGGCTCATCAGCGGACCGTTCACCGACCACACGAGGGGCAGGATGATGCCGGGCAGCATGTCGCGCGCCATCCGGCTGCTGTAGATGTCGGGGTGCGCGCCGGTGGTGATCGGCCGCGCCTGCAGCCACCACAGCCTGCCGTCCCACGCCCACTCCGCATCGATCGGCGACTTGAACGCACCCTCGATGCGCTCGACGCCCTCGACGATCGCGTCGGCCACCCCCTCGGGGAGAGCGGGCTCGTCGGGGACGAGGATCCACTCGCCGCGCTTGCACACCCAGCGCTCGGGTCTGTCGCGCCCCGCCAGCAGGTCCTCGGCCGTGCCCCGGGTGGCCTCGATCACGCACTCCTTGATGCCGGTCAGCGGGTTGCGGCTGAAGACGACGCCGGCTACCTTCGCGTGCACCATACGCTGCACGAGTACGGCCTCGCTGCCGTGCTCGACGACGCGCAGGGCCGCGCCGGAGACGTCCCGAGCCGGGACGTCGAGGACCGTGAGGAACTCGCCGGCGTGGGAGCGCGTCGCGCCGTCTTCGCTGCTCGACGACGAGCGGACCGCGTAGGTGGAGGTCTCGTCGAGCGTCCCCTCGAGCAGCCCGGCCAGGCGGTCCGGGTCGGCAGAGTCGATGGCGGAGGGCGGCAGGACCCACGCCGGCGGCACGTCGAACCCCATGGACTCGAGGCGCGCGAGCGCCCGTGCCTTGGCGCCGACGTCGCCCCGACGTCGCGCACGGATCAGCTGCAGTGGGCCGGCCACCCCTCCTCCTCCCACGCGGGCTTTCGTGTGTCGCGAGACAGCAAAGATACCACGCCGGCGGCGAACGACGGACGTTCGGGCGGCAGTGATGTCGTCGGGCGCTCCCGGGTCCCGGAGGCGCTCGGGCCGCCGGCGACGGCCGGCTGGGGCGCTCGCGCGCGAGCGCCCGCGACCGTCGAGTCTCGGCCGCGTCTCGTGCCGTCTGTGGGCGCGTCGCCCACAGCGGCCGATGACACGGGACCGCTCGTGATGCTACGGTCGTCCGCGATGGTCACCATCCTCCTCAGTCTCGGGACCGCGTTCAGCTACGCGCTGCAGGACTACCTGATGATGCCGGTCGCGCGCGTGGCCTCGGTGGTCGCCGGCGTCCTCTGGATCAGGGTCGTGGCCGTGGCCGCGCTCGTCGCCGTCGTGGCTGTGGTCGGCGGGCTGCCGTCGGGCGGCGAAGAGTGGCGGGCCGCCGGCTTCGCCGCCCTCGGCGGCGTCTTCGAGGTCGCGGCGTTCATGGCGTGGCTCACCGCGCTCAGCCGCGGCCAGCTCTCGGTGGTCTCGCCGCTCGGCTCGCTCTCGAGCGCCTTCACGGTGCTCTTCGTGCTCATGATCGGGCAGTCCGTGGCCGCCGCCGTCTGGATCGGTCTCCCGCTGGCCGTCGTGGGCAGCGCGCTCACCTCGCTCGAGCCGGCGCAGGACGGGAGCCGTTCGCGGTCCGCCGCCGCCGGCGCCGGGTGGGCGGTCCTGGCGGCGGCGATCTTCGGCGTGATCACCATCGTCTTCGGCCAGGCCGCGGCGCTGCCCCCGGTGACCGTGGCGCTGTTCGCCGGGCTCAGCACGCTGGTCGTGACCGTGCCCATGGCCCTCGTGATGCGCGCCTGGCGCCTGCCGGGGCGGTTCCGTCGGCGCGTCGGGGCCTGCGGGCTGCTCGACGCGGGGGCGCTCATCACGTTCGCCGCGGCGACCGCCATCGGCCCGCTGCCCGTGGTCGGCATCCTCGTCGCCCAGACCGGCACGATGGCCGTGCTCCTCGGTATGGTGCTGCTCGGCGAGCGGCCCAGCCGCCCGCAACTGCTCGGCATCGTGCTCACCCTCGCCGCCGTCACGCTGCTCGGCGCCGTCGCGTAGAGGAGAGGGCAGACCCCCGCGGTCCCGGGCGAGAGAGACCGGCGCCCGTGACCGCGGCTCGAGCGAGAGGGCGGCGGCGGCGGCGCGGCTTGAGCCGCGCCGCCGCCGCATCGCCGGCATCGAGCCGCCGCACGCTCGCCGATCTCAGTCGAGGTCGAAGCGGTCGAGCTCCATGACCTTGTCCCAGGCCGCGACGAAGTCGCGCACGAACTTCTCCCCTGCGTCCTCGCTGGCGTAGACCTCGGCCAGCGCACGCAGCTGCGAGTTCGAGCCGAAGACGAGGTCGACGCGCGTGCCGGTCCACTTGACGTCGCCCGTCGCCCGGTCGCGACCCTCGAAGACGTCGGCGTCCTCCGCGCTCGTCTGCCAGGTCGTGCACATGTCGAGCAGGTTCGCGAAGAAGTCGTTGGTGAGCGTCCCGGGGCGCTCGGTGAAGACGCCGTGCGCGGAGTCCCCGTAGTTGGCGCCCAGCACGCGCAGGCCGCCGATCAGCACCGTCATCTCGGGGGCGGTCAGCGTGAGCAGCTGCGCGCGGTCGACGAGCAGCTCCTCCGCCGTGACGGCGTACTTCGTCTTCAAGTAGTTGCGGAAGCCGTCGGCGACCGGCTCGAGGACGGCGAACGCCTCCACGTCGGTCTGCTCCGGCGAGGCGTCCGTGCGCCCAGGTGTGAAGGGCACCGTCACGTCGAAGCCGGCGTCCTTCGCCGCCTTCTCGACGGCCGCGCAGCCTCCCAGCACGATCAGGTCGGCCAGCGAGATCCTCTTGCCGCTCGACTGCGCCTCGTTGAACTCCTTGCGGATGCCCTCGAGGGTCTCGAGCACGCGCGACAGCCGCTCGGGCTGGTTGACCTCCCAGTCCTTCTGCGGCGCAAGACGGATGCGCGCCCCGTTGGCGCCGCCGCGCTTGTCGGAGCCGCGGAACGTCGACGCCGACGCCCAGGCGGTCGCGACCAGGTCCGCGACCGGGAGGCCCGACGCGAGGAGCTTGCCCTTGAGGGCGGCGACGTCCTGCTCGTCGACCAGCTCGTGGTCGACCGCGGGCACCGGGTCCTGCCAGATCAGCTCTTCCTCGGGCACCTCCGGGCCGAGATAGCGCGAGCGCGGGCCCATGTCTCGGTGGGTCAGCTTGAACCACGCGCGGGCGAAGGCGTCGGCGAACTCGTCGGGGTTCTCGTGGAAGCGGCGCGCGATCGGCTCGTAGACGGGGTCCATGCGCAGCGCCATGTCGGCGGTGGACATCATGGTCGGCACGCGCTTCGACGGGTCGTGGGCGGCCGGCGCCAGGTCCTCGTCCTTCACGTCCTTCGGCGTCCACTGCCAGGCGCCGGCGGGGCTCTTCGTCAGCTCCCACTCGTGGCCGAAGAGCATGTCGAAGTAGCCCATGTCCCACTGGGTCGGCTTCGGCGTCCAGGCGCCCTCGAGGCCGCTGGTGATCGTGTCGTCGCCCTTGCCGCTGCCGTGGGCGCACCTCCAGCCGAGTCCCTGCTCCTCGATCGGAGCGGCCTCGGGCTCGGGGCCGACGTGCTTGGCGTCACCGGCGCCGTGGCACTTGCCGAACGTGTGCCCGCCGGCGACGAGGGCGACGGTCTCCTCGTCGTTCATGGCCATGCGCGCGAAGGTCTCGCGGATGTCGCGGCCCGAGGCGACCGGGTCCGGCTCGCCGTTCGGCCCCTCAGGGTTCACGTAGATCAGGCCCATCTGCACCGCGGCGAGGGGGTTGTCGAGCTCCCGCTCGCCCGAGTAGCGCGTGTCGCCGAGCCACTCGGCCTCGGAGCCCCAGTAGACGTCCTCTTCGGGCTCCCACGCGTCCTCGCGCCCGCCGGCGAAGCCGAAGGTCTCGAAGCCCATCGACTCGAGCGCGCAGTTGCCGGCGAGGACCATGAGGTCGGCCCACGAGATCCGCCTGCCGTACTTCTGCTTGATCGGCCAGAGCAGGCGGCGCGCCTTGTCGAGGTTGCAGTTGTCCGGCCAGCTGTTGAGGGGCGCGAGGCGCTGCGTGCCGGAGCCCGCCCCGCCGCGGCCGTCGCCGACGCGGTACGTGCCCGCGCTGTGCCACGCCATGCGGATGAAGAGCCCGCCGTAGTGGCCGTAGTCGGCGGGCCACCACTCCTGCGAGTCGGTCATCAGCGCGTACAGGTCCCTCTTAACCGCGTCGAGGTCGAGCTTCTCGAACTCCTCGGCGTAGTCGAACCCCTCACCCATCGGATCGGACAGGGGTGAGTGCTGGTGCAGGACGTGCAGGTTCAGCTGGTTCGGCCACCAGTCGCGGTTGGACGTGCCGCGGCCGGGTGCGAGCCCGCCGGCTCGGCCCATCGGCCGGCGCTCGTCGTCGCCGTTCATCTACGTGCCTCCCTTCGTCGTCGCGTCGAGTGCAGAGTGCTGTGATGTGACGGCGCGAACGACAGCGACTGCGCTGCCGCTCCGCGAGGCGGTGGTGAGGACCACGCCGTCTGCGTCCGGCCCGCGCGCAGGCGCCGCGTGCGTTCGCCGCGGTGGTGATGAGAGGTTATGTCAGATTAGATGACTCCTAAAACATCGCGGAGCGCCGCAGCCGGTCTCGAGGGAGTGCCCGTGCGGACGTCAACCGTTTGCCTGGCCCGGGTGTGCGGGTAGGCGACAGGGCGACATCGCGATGACGGCACGAAGCGGTTCCCCGAAAGGAGGAGTCTCGCAATGGACGCGCTGCGCCCCCGGGCCGACTACTGGTCGACCCTCTCACTGGCTCATCCCGTCGGCATCGAGGACGACGGACGTGTCGTGCTGTCGGCCGTCGAGCTGGGCGGACGACGGCTGCAGCCAGACCAGGCGGACGATCTGAAGACTTCGGCACGGCTGCTCAACGAACGCCGCCCGGAGGGCTACCTCGTCCCGCTGTCGTGCGACGCCGACGCCACCCCCCGATGCTTCAGCCACCTGCTGCGTGTGGAGGCGGCGGACTGGACGGCGCCGCGCGACTGGGCGGTCGTCTTCGCGCGCCGGGACGCCCCGCGGCGGTACGTGGTCGGGGCGTCGTCGTGCCGCTGACCGCCGCCGGGCGCCGTTCGCGGCCCGGGACCGAGGTGAGGAGCCCGCGATGAAGCATGGCAACAAGTACGGCGCCCACCGGGTCATCGAGCCCCGGGGCGTCCTGCCGCAGCCGGCCTGGAAGGTCGACAACACGATGGAGATCTACGACGACGAGATCCTCATCGACGTCGACACCCTGAACATCGACGCGGCGAGCTTCACGCAGATCGAGGAGGCCGAGGGCGGCGACGTCCACAAGATGGCCCGTCACAGCCTCGGCATCATCAAGGAGCGCGGCAAGCACCACAACCCCGACACGGGGTCGGGCGGTGTCCTCCGCGGCACGGTGGCCGCGATCGGGCCCGCGTTCGAGCGCCCCGGCGTCGAGGTCGGCGACCCCGTCGCCGTTCTCCACTCGCTCTCGCTCACCCCGCTCAGGGTCGACGAGATCGTCTCCGTGAACAAGGCCACCTGCCAGCTCGAGGTGCGCGGGCAGGCGATCCTCTTCCAGACCGGGGTGTATGCGCGCATGCCCGACGACATGGACGCGGCCCTGGCGCTCGCCGTGTACGACGTCGCCGGCGCCCCGGCGCAGACCGCCAGGCTGGCGATGCCCGGGCAGACGGTCTTCATCGTCGGCGCCGGCGGCAAGGCCGGCCTGCTCTGTGCCCACGAGGCGCGCAAGCGCGTCGGCATCACCGGGCGCATCATCGGCATCGAGCTCGACGGCGCCGGCCGGCGGCGGCTCGAGAAGACCGGCCTCGCCGACCTCGTCATCCGCGGCTCGGCCACCGACCAGCTCTTCGTCCGCGAGGAGGTGGAGAGGGCGACCGGGGGCGGGATGGCCGACCTCACCATCAACTGCGTGAACGTGCCCGGCACCGAGCTGTCGTCGATCCTCGCGACGAAGGACGACGGCCTCGTGTACTTCTTCTCGATGGCTACCAGCTTCACGTCGGCGGCCCTCGGTGCCGAGGGCGTCGGCGCCGACACGACGATGATCATCGGCAACGGGTACGCGAAGGACCACGCGGCGATCGCCCTCAACACCCTGCGTGAGAGCCCGGTCCTCAGGGAGGTCTTCGAGGAGGCCTACGCGACCGGCGCCGGCGACCCCCGGCCGGTCGGCATCAAGGCCTCCGAGGTCTGATCCCTTCTTCTGGGGACCGGCGGTCGCCGCGACCTCGGCGGTTTGCGCGGCGAGGGAGCGGGTACCGCCCTCACAACATGCCGTGCGCGCGGTGAGGCGGGAGACGCTCGCCGCGCGTGTCGGCGTGCACAGGCCAAGCCCTACGCCGGAGGCAGCCCATGGTGAGCGACGGACAGACTGCGAAGATCCACTTCAAGGCGACGCTCGACGACGGGTCCGTGTTCGACTCGTCCGAGGGCAAGGAACCGCTGTCGTTCGAGCTCGGCAGCGGCGAGATGATCCCCGGGCTCGAGACCGCCGTCCGCGAGATGGAGGTCGGCGAGACCAGGACCGTGCACCTGGGCCGTGATGACGCCTTCGGGGAGGTCCGGGACGAGCTGATCGCAGTGGTCCCCACGGAGCGCTTCCCCGACGCCGTCGAGCCCGAGAAGGGGATGGCGATCCAGGTGCAGACGGAGCAGGGTGTGCTGCCGGCGAGGGTCGTCGAGATCTCCGACGAGGGCGTGACGATCGACGCCAACCACCCGCTCGCCGGCAAGGACGTCACCTTCGAGGTGAGGCTGCTCGACGTCGCCTGAACGCGTGCGCTCCCTCGTCACACCCCGCCATGCCGGCGAAAGGGTCCGCGCGGCGTGGGGTAGAGTCAGGTCGTCAGCGACCTCGAGGAGGGTGTGCAGCATGAGGACTCGTCGGACCGCAGGGATCGTGCTCGTGCTCCTATTGACGGCGACTCTGGTCGCGGCGGCGTGCGCCGAGGACACCGCTCCGCCGGAGAGTGCCGCCGTCGCACCGACACCCACCGCCTCGGCGTCGTGGAGCGGAGGCGACGCCGGGCCGCCCGACGACCTGGGGAAGTGGATGACGGGGACCTGGAGCGTCGACTTCGAGCTCGTGTCGGTGACGCCCAACACCGGGTGGGCCCGTCAGGCGGCCGACCAGCCCTCGGCCCGGTGGTCGTGCCGCGTCGACGGGTCCGAGATGGCCATCGAGGCCGGTCAGCACCTCTACGTGGGCACGTTCTCGGTCGCCGAGGGCTCGGGCGACGAGTGGCTCTACGACGGCGAGTCGGTCTGGACCGACGACGAGGGCCGCGTGTGGACGAGCCACATCGTCGTCGAGGGCGTACGCGAGGGCGACGACGCGTTCTCGTGCGCCCAGGGCGGCGAGATCAGCTCCAACACCGACGGGACGCTCTACGTTGCGGACTGGACGGGGAGCGGGACGCGGGTCCGCTGAGGCGAGGGCGGCGGCTGACTGTACGGGCCGACGACGACGGCGGGTCGAGGACCGTGCTGAGCGCCGCCACATGCCACTGCGGCGGGTCACGCTCGACGGCCCGTGCGATAGACTAGGCGCGCCCGTCGGCTGCGAAAGGTGTCGTGAGCGCGCGGAGAGCCAAAGCCCCCATAGTCGTCTCGGTGGTCGCCGGCGTGGTGATCGTGGCGGCCTCGGTGCTCCTGATCGGGTCGTGGCTCTTCGGCGACGTCGAGCCCGGCGACTCGCAGGAGCGCGTGGTCGAGGTCTTCGGTCCGCCGGCGTACTTCGTGCTCGAGTACCTGCCCCGCGACGACGCCGCTGAAGGCCCGCTGGTCCGCGTCGAGTCCTGGTACTACCCCGAGCACGAGCAGGTCGTCCACTTCGTCGCCGGCTCCGCGATCGCCGTCGAGCCCGTCGACGCCGACACCGCCGTCTACCCCTACGTCGACCCGCGGCTCTTCGACTTCGAGATGACCGCCGAGCAGGTCGTGGACGCCCTCGGTGAGCCCGCGGAGCGCGTCGACGACGTGCTGCTCCCCGCCGAAGCCGGCGAAGACGGGGGCGGCGCCGTGTACCTCGCCGAGCACGCGCTCTTCGGCGTGCAGGACGGCGTGCTGCTCTACCTCGAGACCTTCGGTGACGCCGGGCCGCAGGGCGGCGGGTGAGCATGTACTGCCCGGGGTGCGGCAGTCAGATAGAGGACGACGCGTCGTTCTGCCGCTACTGCGGCCGCGACGTGCGGCCGCCGGCCGAGAGGCCGCGGGCCGCGGAGGCGGAGTCGCCCTCGGCGCCCGCGCCCGGCCCGGCCCCATCACCGGCGCCCGGCCCGGCGGAGCCGGCCCCGTCACCGGCACCACCTGACGCCGCCGCCGACCACGCCGCGGCATCCGGTCCGGCCATCGGGCCTGCCTCCGGCGCCCAGGCCGCCGACCGCGGCTCCGTCGCCGGGCCTGACCCCGGCTCCGTCGTCGGGCCTGACCCCGGCGCCGTCACCGGGCCTGACCCCGGCGCCCAGGCCGCCGACCAAAGCTCCGTCGCCGCGTCCGCGCCGCCGCGCCGCGCTCGCCTGCGCGCCGGCTGGGGCCTCGCGATCCTGCTCACCGCGCTGGCGATCGCGCTGGCGGCGGCCGCCTTCGTCACGCTTGCCGGCGTCGGTGGCGACCCGGAGCTCGAGGCGCTCGACGAGGGTGTCTACGCCGCCGGCGCGAGCGACCTGATCGAGCCGTCCGGGGGCGAGGGCGCCCAAGACGCCGCTGAGGGCACCTCGGAGCCACGCGTGTACCCGGTGCTCGTCGACGGTCTGTGGGGCGTCGTGGACGAGAACGGCGACATGGTCGTGGAGCCGCGCTTCCGCGCGCTCGACGACTTCTACGAGGGGCGCGCGACCATCTTCAGCGACGATCTCGGCTTCATGGGCGTCGTCGACACCCGGGGCGAGATCGTCGCCGAGCCCGTGCTCGACTACGTGGGGCGCTACAGCGAAGGGCTGGCTCCCGCCATGCGCGACGGCAAGGCCGGCTTCCTCGGTCTCGACGGCACGTGGGCCGTGGAGCCCGCGTTCGCGAGCGTCGGCGAGTTCGGCGACGGGCTGGCGCCCGCTTCCGAGGACGGCACGCTCTACGGCTACGTCGACGCCGCCGGAGCGTGGGTCGTCGAGCCGCGCTTCGAGTACGCCGGCGAGTTCTCCGAGGGCTACGCGGCCGTCGTCATCGACGGCCTTTTCGGCTACGTCGACACGTCCGGAGACACCGTCGTCGAACCCAGGTTCATGAGCGCGGGCCGGTTCTCGGAGGGGCTCGCGCCGGTGAGCGAGGAGTTCGAGACCGGCTTCATCGACACGAGCGGCGCGTGGGCGATCGCGCCGGCGTTCGCAGGCGCGCAGGAGTTCGCCGAGGGGCTGGCGCCGGCTCGCGACACGGCCGGCAAGGTCGGCTTCATCGACACGACGGGCGCGTGGGTCATCGAGCCGCGCTTCGACGAGGCGTTCCCCTTCAAGGACGGACGGGCACGCGTCTACCGGGGCCTGGCGGTCGGGTACGTCGAGCCGGACGGCTCGTGGTTCTGGGAGCCGCGAGAGTGAGCTGCCGGGCGCGATGAGGACGGGCGGCGAGACAGCGGGGGTGTGGCGATGAACGCGGCAGGTACGGGTGGCGTGCGGCGCGGCCGCCTCTGGGTGCGCGGGCTGTGCGCGCTCGTGCTCGCGGCCATGCTCCTCATGAGCGCGCCTGCGCCCGCGCAGGCGTTCAACCTCTTCCGCGAGCTCCGCAACGGCGCCCGCGGCCTCGTGAGGGTCAGCGAGCGAGTCCTGCAGGCGCCCGAGAAGGTCGTCACCTTCGTGACGAGGCCGCTGCCCCGCGAGATCCGGCAGCCGGTGCGCGTGCTCGGCACCGTGGCGCTCACGCGCAAGCTGTTGCAGAACCCGAAGTTCGCCGACGTGTTCCGCAAGGCGCAGGCGGCACAGCGCGCCGGGCAGGACCTCGAGCTCGTCGCCGACGCGCGACGGCGCCTGCGCGAGGCGTACGCGCAGCAGGCGAAGGACTTCGCCGCTCAGGCCAAGGCCATCGACAAGGAGATCGCCCGCATCAAGGCCGACCCGCAGGCCGGCGACGTGAGCCGCATCGTGAGCCTGCGGCAGCTCCAGGACACCTACGCGCAGGCGGCCTCGAAGGCGAGCGGCAGGGCGGCGCGCGTCAGCGACGCCGACGTGATCAAGCTCCTCGCCGAGAAGAGCCTCGTGCCGCGGGTCCTGGGCGGGGCAAAGGCGGTGGCCCGCCAGAAGCTCGACGAGGCGCTCGGCGGCTACATCACGCCGGCGACGATCGAGCGCTTCGCCCGCGGCGGCATCACCCCCGAGGCCATGGTCGAGCTGATCATCGCCGGCGACGCGCGCACCGTCGTGACCGGCAAGGGCCTGCCCGACGACTTCGTCGACCGGCTGCGCGAAGCGCTCAAGCAGCAGCTGCGCGACGACGTCGACTTTTTCAAGAAGAACTGGCGCGCCGAGCTCGAGCGGCTCGTCGCCGAGATCGAGAAAGAGCATGGCACGCAGGTCGCCGAGGACGAGGGCGGTGGTGAGGAGGGCGACGGAGCCGGCGACGAAGGCTTCACCGACGAGGAGCTCGAGCCCGCGGGCTACGAGGGCGAGACCGAGGGCTACGACACCGAGGAAGACGCCGCCGGAGCCGAGGCTCCCGAGACCTGGGTCGTGTGGTACGGCACCGACATGGGCTTCAAGCCGCTGTACATCTGGGAGAAGAGCGCCTTCGAGGCCGACACCCCGGGCAACTCGATCGAGGGCGGCGGCCTCAGCGACGAGCCGATCCGCAAGACGAAGGTCGCCGAGTTCGCGACGCAGAAGGAGGCGATGGACTTCCTCGACGGGGCGCTCAGCGACGTACGCACCGCCGAGGGCATCTACGCGGGCCTGCTCATCGCCGACTTCCAGGGCGAGGTCCACGACATCGAGCACATCGGGTTCGACCCACGCGCGTATCCATGAGACGGCGGCCTCCACCCCGCGGCCGGACGACCGCGGCGCGCCCGGGCTGAGGAGCGGTCGAAGACGGAGCGCCGACGGGAGGACCGACGTGTTCGAGTTGCCCGAACTGACGGTGATCGCTGCGCAGATGAACGACCTCCTGCCGGGTCTCGTGGTGGCCGGCGGCAGCCTGGGGAACAGCCCGCACAAGTTCGTCTGGTACGACCGCCCGTCGGAGGAGTTCGCCGGGCTCGTCGCCGGCCTGCGGGCCGGCCCGGCGTGGGCGGAGGGGAAGTGGCTCTTCCTGCCACTCGAGCCCGGGTACGTGCTGCTCGTCGGCGAGTGGGGCGGGAGTATCCGCTACCACGCGAGCGGGGAGCCCCTCCCCGCGAAGCGGCACCTCGAGCTCACGTTCACGACGGGCGCCGCCCTGACGGCGACGACGCGGATGTGGGGCGGCGTGCACCTCTGCGAGACCGGGAGCGAGCATGAGGTCGCCTACGTGAAGGACATGCGGCCGACGCCGGTGGACGAGAGGTTCGACCGGCGGTACTTCGGCGAGCTGGTCGTCGAGGCGCAGCAGGCCGGCAAGCGCAGCGTCAAGGGCCTGCTGACCCAGGAGCAGCTCGTCCCCGGCCTCGGCAACGCCATCGCCCAGGACATCATGTTCCGCGCCCGCCTGCACCCGCGACGCCCGCTCGCCGAGTTGAGCGAGGAGCAGCTGGACGGCCTCTTCACGGCGATCACGGGGACGGTGCGTGACGTGATCGCCGCCGGAGGCCGCGACGACGAGCGCGACCTCGTCGGCCGGCGCGGCGGCTACGTCCGCCTCATGGACGCGAGGGCGGCGGGGCGCCCCTGCCCCGCGTGCGGGACGGCCGTCGCGAAGATCAGCTACCTCGGCGGGGCCTGCTACTTCTGCCCCGCCTGTCAGGAGTAGTCGCGCGAAGGGCTGCTCGGGGGATCGACGACAGGGGATGTCCATGTCGGAGGAGAAGACGCCCGGAGCGTCGATCGCGACCGGGTCGGTCACGAACCTGCGCGACCTCGGAGGGTGGCGGGTGCGCGGCGGGGGCTCCGTGCGTCACGGGCAGGTCTACCGCTCGGCCGCGCTCGCCGACGTCGACGAGGCGGGCGTGGAGGCGCTGACCGCCCTCGGCGTGAGGACGGTCTTCGACCTGCGCACCGAGGTGGAGCGTGTCGCGCGGCCCGACCGGGTCCCACCGGGCGCGGACCTCGTCGCCGGCGACGTCTTCGCCGACGGCGTACAGACGGTCTTCGGTCTCCCCGCCGGCATGCCGAGCGCCCTTGCCGCCGGGGTGCCGAGCCCCTCGGTCGGCGGTACGCCGAACGCTCTCCCCGCCGGCATGCCCAGCGCCCTGCCCGCCGAGTTCCTCGGGCTCCTGGGTCGCCCCGGGGCGGCGCTCGACCTCCTCGACGGCGGCAGGGCGGCGCACATGCTCACGAAGGGCTATCGTGGCATCGTGAGCCTGCCCGGCGCGCGTGCCGCCTACGGGGCCCTGTTCGCCGGCCTCGCTCGCGCGGAGCGTCGTCCGGCGCTCATCCACTGCACGACCGGCAAGGACCGAGCCGGATGGGCGGCGGCCGCGCTCCTGATGCTGCTGGGCGTCTCGGACGCCGACGTCATGACCGACTATCTGCTGACCAACGAGCGGCTCCTCCCGGCGATGCAGCCGCTGCTTGACCGTGTCGAGGCCGCCGGCGGTGACCCCGGCGTGCTCCGCCCGCTCCTGGGCGCTCGCGCCGAGTACCTGGAGGCGGCGCTCGACGAGATGTCCGCGCGCTACGGCACGGTCGAGCGGTACTTCGAGGACGGCCTCGGGCTCGACGCCGACTCCCTGTCCGCCCTGACGACTGCGTTGATCCGTGGAGCCGGGGCGCCCGCGTAGGCTCGCACCGAAGACGACAAGGAGGTTCTCGACCGTGGCGATCCTGCTCGACTCGGCTTCTTTGGACGATGCGGCCGCCGCCGCGCGGCTGGGCTTCGTCGGCGGCTTCACCACCAACCCGACGCTCATGGCCCGCGAGACGGCACAGCCGCTCGCGCACTTCGCGGCGCTCCTCGAGGCGCTGCCGGAGGGACCGGGGTGCTACCAGCCCACCGGCGACTCGGCGGAGGCGATGTGCGAGGAGGCGCGCGCCGCTGCGGCGCTCGCGCCCTCCCGTGTGGTGGTCAAGCTCCCGGCCACGGCCGCCGGCGTCCGCGCGGCGGCGCTGCTGCGCGCGGAGAGCGTCCGCTGCGCTCTGACCGCGGTGTACTCGCCCGGACAGGCGCTGCTGGCCGACGCCGTGGGCTGTGTCTGGGTCATCCCCTACGTCGACCGTGCCGAGCGGCAGAGCGTCGGCGGCCGCCGGGTCGTGGAGTCCCTGGCGGCGGTCCTGCAACGTCTCGAGAGCTCCACGCGGATCCTTGCCGCCAGCCTGAAGACCGCCGAGCAGGTGGTCGACACGCTCCTGCACGGGGCGCACGACGTCACCGCCCCGCTCGACGTGCTCGCCGGCCTGGCTCACCATCCGCTCACCGAGGCCGCGGCCCGCGAGTTCGCGGCGCGAGCGCGGCCGGAGGGCGGCTCGTGAGCCGGGGGGTGACCGCCCCACGGGCGGTCACGACTCCCCGGCAACGGGGGATGGAGAGCGGATCGCGACGGACGCCGTGGCAGGTCCCTTCGGGCGGTCGCTTGCGATTGTGACCGCATTCCCAATCGGGTAGCCTTTCGTCGAACCCTCTGAGAGTCACCGTGCCGGAAGGAGGAGAATGCCGCGTCGGCGCCCGGCGAGCGTGCTGTGCCTTGAGATGGAGCAGTGTCCCCTGCGGACAGTGCCGCTCATCACGCCCGAGCCCGGCCGGCCATGTCCGGCCGTCCCGTTCCCCCACGATCCCACGACAGCGGGTCAGTCTGTCGTGTCCGGCCGCTCGCTCGGCCCGAGCGAGGCACGTGTCCAACCTAGCGAGGTCCGATGACCACCTCATTCATCAGGAGCGACGACTTCGCCGCGTTCGTGACCGCCATGATCGAGGCGGTGCCCGTCTACGGACCGGTGGCCAAGCGCTCGCGGTTCGTCTTCGCGCGACTGGAGTCACCGGAGGAGCTGCGGCTCGACTACGACGTCACCATCCTGCCGCCGAAGAAGCTCTTCTTCCCTCCGGCGCAGGACCTGGTCCGCTTCGACGACGCCGGGCCCACGGCGGCGCTCGAGCCGACCGAGAAGATCCTCTTCGGCGTCCACTTCTACGACGTCAAGGCGATCGACCAGACCGACCTGCTCTTCTCGGAGCGCAACTACGACGTCAACTACATGGGGCATCGGGAGACCACGACGATCGTCGCCTCCAACATCCAGAACGTCTCGAGCCGGGCGTTCTTCGCCTCCGTGGGGCGCGACGTGCGCCCGCGCGGGCACGACGCCTTCCTCACCGCGATCGACGGCGGCTACGTGCTCGAGACGCGCACGGAGCGCGGCGAGGCGCTCCTGCACTACGGCGCGTTCGCGCCGGCCACCGAGGCGCAGATCGAGGAGGCGGCCCGGGTCAACGCGGCGGCGCTCGAGCGGTGCCCCGAGAAGCTCGAGCAGGGCACCGAGGAGATCGCCGCCAAGGTGCGGGCCGCCTTCGGCGACGACGCGCTGTGGGAGCGCCTCGCCGCCGACTGCTTCTCCTGCGGCTCGTGCAACACGGTCTGCCCGACCTGCTACTGCTTCGACGTCCAGGACACCTGGAACGTCGACCAGTCCTCCGGGCAGCGCACCCGCTACTGGGACGCGTGTCTGACCGAGGACTTCGCCAAGGTCTCCCTCGGCGAGGGCGCGACCGAGAATTTCCGCGAGTCGCGCGGGTCGCGCTTCCGTCACCGCGTGATGCGCAAGGCGGTGTACCTGAACCCGAAGCTCGGAGGGCCCGCGTGCGTCGGCTGCGGCCGGTGCTCGGCCGCCTGCACGGCCGACATCGCCGACCCGGTGCGGGTCATCAACCAGATCATGGCCTCGTGGGGAGCGGAGTGATGGAGCATCAGTGCCACTGGACCGAAGTGGAGAACATCTTCCTGCCTCGTGAGGCGACCATCGTCAGGTGCGAGCAGCCGACCGAGACCGAGAAGCACTTCACGCTGAAGATGAAGGACGGCCGCCCGATGGAGTTCGAGCCCGGGCAGATCGTCGAGCTGGGGCTCTTCGGGTACGGTGAGATCCCACTCGGTTTCGCGAGCTCGCCGACGCGGACCGAGAGCTTCGACCTCGTCGTGCGCTCGGTCGGGCGCGTGTCCACGGCGGTCAACCGCCTGGCCGAGGGCGACTCGGTCTTCGTGCGCGGCCCGCTGGGGCACGGCTTCGACCTCGACAGGCTGCGCGGGCAGGACGTACTCGTCGTGGCCGGCGGCATCGGCCTCTGCCCGACCCGCAGCCTGATCCAGTACATCCTCGACCGCCGCGACGAGTTCAACCGCTTCGTGCTCTTCTACGGCACGCGGGAGCCCTGTCTGCAGCTCTTCCGCCCCGACCTCGAGTGCTGGCGCGGTGCGGACGACGTCGAGTACTACGAGACCGTCGACAAGGGCGACGCGACCTGGACGGGCAACGTGGGCGTCATCACCACGCTGTTCCCCAAGGTCGAGCTCACGCCCGAGACGCGGGCCGTCATCTGCGGCCCGCCAATCTTCTACCGCTTCGTCGTGCGCGAGCTCGACATGATCGGCATCCCCCGCGAGAACGTCTTCGTCGACCTCGAGCGCCGCATGAAGTGCGGCGTGGGCAAGTGCGGCCACTGCCAGATCAACGACAAGTACGTGTGCGTCGACGGTCCGGTGTTCTCGTTCGCTGACGTCCAGGACCTCGAGGAGGCGTTCTGATGAGCAAGCCCAAGGTCGCGTTCTTCGACTTCGCCTGCTGCGAGGGCTGCCAGATCGAGATGACCAACTACGGCGCGGAGCCCTTCCTCGAGCTCCTCGAGCACGTCGACATCGTGGAGTTCCGCGAGGCGATGAGCGAGAAGACGACGGAGCCGATCGACATCGCCTTCATCGAGGGCAGCTTCACCCGCGAGGCCGACCGCGAGCGGTTGATGGAGATCCGCAAGCGCGCCAGGGTCGTCATCGCCTACGGCCAGTGCGCCTGCACGGGCGGCATCAACGCGCTCAAGAACCACCAGCCCGACTACAAGCAGTTCGTGTACGGCACCGACTCGGACCTGCCGCACCTCGACTCCAAGAAGGCCTACGGCGTCGACCACGTCATCAAGGTCGACTACTACGCCTACGGCTGCCCGGTCAACAAGTACGAGGTCCTGCAGATCGTCTCCCACCTGCTGCACGGCAAGGAGCCGGTGATCCCGAACTATCCGGTCTGCGTCGAGTGCAAGCGGCGGGAGACCGTGTGCCGCTTCGACGAGGGCGACCATTGCATGGGCATGCTCGCCCGGGCCGGGTGCGACGCGCCCTGCCCCGCCGCCGGCATCCCCTGCGAGGCCTGCCGGGGGTTCGTCGACGAGCCGAACCTGGCGGCCTTCGAGAAGGTCCTCGTCGAGCGCGCCGGCTTCACGCCGCAGCGCGCCGCCGAGAAGGGCCGCATGTTCACCGCCAATGCTCTGGAGGCCTCATGACCTCGACCGTGCATATCGACGTCCACCACCTGACCCGCGTCGAGGGTCACGGCAACATCGTCGTGAACGTGACCGACGGCGCGATCGAGAAGTGCGAGTGGCAGGTCCCCGAGGCGCCGCGCTTCTTCGAGTCGATGGTCCGCGGGCGCCACTACTCCGAGGTGGCGCGCATCACGAGCCGCATCTGCGGCATCTGCGCGGTGGGCCACACGCTGGCCTCCGTCAAGGCCACCGAGGACGCCCTCGGCATCGAGATCAGCGCGCAGAGCCGGAAGCTCCGCGAGGTGCTGAAGCACGCCGAGAACGCCGACTCCCACGTGCTGCACGCCTACATCCTGGTGGCGCCGGACCTCGCCGGCGCCCCCTCCGTGTTCCCGCTCGTCGAGACCATGCCCGACGTGGTGGCCCGGGCCCTTCGCCTGAAGCGGCTCTGCCACGAGTGGGGCTCGCTCATCGGCGGCCGCACCACGCACCCCACGACGGTCGTGCCGGGCGGCATGGCCGAGGTGCCCACCGTCAAGCAGCTCGCCGAGCTCAAGGAGAAGCTCCTGGCGGCCGTGCCCGACCTCGAGGCGACGGTGGAGACCGTGGCGGCGCTGGCGCCGAACATCCCGGCCTTCGACCGCCCCACCGAGTACATCGGCCTCTCCGACGACGAGAACTACGGCCTCTACGACGGCCTGATCCAGTCGGTCCTGCCCGACGGCACGAAGCAGCGCTACCCGGTGGCCGACTACCGGCTGGTCACCAACGAGTTCGTCGTGCCGCAGTCGACGGCCAAGTACACGAAGAACAAGCTGAGCTCGTACGCCGCCGGAGCTCTGGCGCGCTTCAACAACAACTACGACATGCTGGTGCCCGAGGCCAAGCGGGCGGCCGAGGCGCTCGGCCTGCAGCCGATCTGCACCAACCCGTACATGAACACCGTGGCGCAGGTCGTCGAGGTCGTGCACAGCGTCTACGACTCGCTGCGCCTGATCGACGAGCTGCTCGACGCCGGCGTGCGCCTGGAGCCGCTCGTCCAGCCGACGAAGCACGGGCGCGGCATCCAGTCGGTCGAGGTGCCGCGCGGCATCCTCTTCCACGAGTACGACTACGACGCCGCCGGCATCTGCCAGGGCGGTAACTGCATCATCCCGACCAACCAGAACCACAACAACATCCAGCACGACTTCGACGTGCTCGTACCGGAGCTGCTCGCGGCGGACACGGGCGAGAAGGAGATGGAGCTGGCGCTCGAGATGCTGGTCCGCGCCTACGACCCGTGCATCTCGTGCTCGACCCATCACCTGGACGTCACGTTCGTGCGCTGAACGGCAGCGCGCGGTGCGCTACCTCATCGGGCTGGGCAACTACCTGGCCGGCGACGACGGCGTCGGCGTGCACGTCGTCGAGCACGTCGTCGCCCACGGCCTGGAGCGCGGCTTCACGGCCGTCGACCTGGCGACGAACGCGCTCAACATGGTCTCGTACCTGGGATCCGAGACGGAGGCCGTGCTCGTGATCGACGCGGCCCATCTCGGTCTCGAGCCGGGCGAGTTCCGCATCTTCGCGCCCGACGAGGTCGAGACGCAGAAGGAGCTGGCCGGCTTCAGCACCCACGAGGGCGACCCTCTCAAGGTGCTGGAGCTGGCCCGCACCGCCGGCTACGCGATCCCGCCCTTCGCCGTCATGGGCATCGAGCCGCACGGGGTCGAGCACGGTTCGCCGTTGTCGGAGAGCTTGCGCGCGCGCCTGCCGGAGTACGCCGCGGCCGCGATCGAGCACCTGGCGGGGCTGTGACTCGAGCGCCTCTGCCCTCGTGGTCGCGCCGGGCGCGGCGGGCGTCAGCCGGTCGGCGCGGTCTCGTGCCCGGCCGGGGCCGCGGGGACGGTCAGGGTGAACACGCTGCCCCGCTCCTCCTCGCTCTCGACGCTCAGCTCGAACCCTTGGAGGCGGGCGATCTCGCGGGCGATCGTGAGACCGACGCCGGCGCCGTCGGGATGGTGCTTGACCGCCGGGTCCGCGCGGTAGTCCTCGTCGAAGACGCGCGGCAGGCAGCGCTCGGGGATGCCGATGCCCTGGTCACGGACGACGACGGCGAGCCGGCCGCTGGCGGCCGGCTCGACGGCGACCTCGACGAGCCCGCCGTCGTGGGAGTAGACGACGGCGTTCTCGACGAGCTCCGAGAGGAGCGCGACCGTCTTCTGGGGGTCGCAGCGCACGAGGTCGGCCCCGTCGTGGGTCAGGAGCCGCACCTGTACCTCGCGTGCGGCGGCGAGCGCGGCGTGCGCGTCGACCGCCTGCCCGGCGAGCTCGTTCAGGTGGACGGTGTCGGTCGCGAGCCCGGCGCTGCCGGCGCAGCGCAGGTCGGCGAGCACCCGGCACTTGCCGAGGCAGCGCAGGGCCGCCTCGATGCGCGAGTGGATCTTCTCGACGATCTCGCGCGTGCGCTCGGGGATCTCGCCGGTGTAGCCGCCGAGGATCACGTTGACGTAGCTCTGGACCGCCGACAGCGGCGTCTTGATCTGATGCGAGGCCTGCCTGACGTAGCAGGCCATCTCGACGGGGGCGCGCGCGACGGCCTCGTCGAGCTCGGCGAGGCGCCGCTCGTAGTCGCGCCGCTCGTCGTCGGCGAGGGCGGACGCGTCGCGCCGCGCCTCGAGCAGGCGAGCGACGAGGCGCGCGCCGGCCGGGTCGAGCAGGCGGGTCTGCGGGTGCCTGCTCGCCTCGAGCGCCGCGAGCACGCCGGGCGACCCGGTGGTCTCGAGGATCAGGTCGACCTCGGCGTCGGCGCGGAGCTCGTCGAAGCGGCCGTCGGCGCGGCAGCGCACCCCGCGCTCGCGCGCCAGTGCGAGGCCCGGCGCGGCCGGGTCGGCGTCGAAGTAGTAGCGCACCTCGATGCCGGGCGTGCAGAGCAGCGCCTCGAGCAGTGCCCGACCCCGGTCCCCCGTGCCCACCAGCGCGATGATGTCCGTGTCGCGTCCCAGCGTCTCTTCTCCCCGCTCGACACCGGCTATGATAGCCGGTAGAGAGCCCGACACCCGACTGGAGGCAGATCGTGAAGCGTGTCTACATCGTTGACGATGAACCGAGCATCGTGGAGTCGGTCTCGATGGTCCTCGAGAGCAAGGGCTACGTCGTCGGTTCGCAGAACGACGACAAGGACGTGGTCGAGAACGTCGTCGCCTTCGACGCCGACCTCGTGATCCTCGACGTGATGCTGCCCGAGGACACGGGGGCGGGGTTCAAGATGGCGCGGGCGCTCAAGGACGACGAGCGCACCCGCGACCTGCCGCGCATCATGCTGACCGCCGTCAACGAGGCGGGCATCTACGTCGGCAAGTTCACCGACAAGGACAAGGACGACGCCTGGCTGCCCGTGCAGGCGTTCATCGACAAGCCCGTCGACCCCGAAGTGCTGCTCGACAAGGTCGCGAAGCTGCTGCCGAGCTGACCGCTCGGGGCTCCGGGGGGCTTCCTCTCCGGCGCACGTCGCGTTCACGAGACAAGAGAGGCCGCGGGCCCGCCGTGTTCACGGCGGGCCCGCGGCCTGCCGTCCGCCCGCCGCGGGCCGGCGCCGTCCCCGAGCCCGCCCGTGGCGGGTCCTCCGCCGGCCATCGGCCGTCCGTTTGTCCTCGGAATGCCTCGGGTAGGCGACGCAGTACGCGGGTGCGATCGCGAGCGAGTGTTCCCAGCAGGAGGGAGTCTCCCATGGACACCGTGGGACCACAGGACGAGCAGTGGTCGACTGTGTCCCTGGCCCATCCGGTCGGGGTGCAGGAGAACGGACGGATCGAGCTGTCGCCCGTCGAGATGCACGGACGCAAGGTGCACCCGGACGACCTCGACGACCTGAGGAGCGGCGCGCGGCTGCTCAACGAACGGCGGCCGCAGGCGCAGCTGCTCCCGCTGTCCTCCACGGCCGAGGCGAACCCCCGGCGCTTCAGCCACCTGCTGCGCGTCGAGGCGCGGGACTGGAGCGCGCCGCGCGACTGGGTCGTCGTGTTCGCCTGACGACCACGCGGCCGGCGCGGGCCGATCTCACCGTGGTCGGCAGCATCGGTTGGGCATATCAGGTCAAGGCGGCTGAAGGCTGACCCGGGGACGTGCGGCCGCAGGCCCGACGAACGAGGAGGCAGTCGCGTGAGCCCCTGCGACTTCTGTGCACCCGACGCGACCAGGGTCTTCCTCGAGAACGAGGCGGCCTACGCTCTGTGGGATCGCTTCCCGGTGACCGAGGGTCACGCCCTCGTGATCCCGCGGCGGCACGCGCGCGACTACTTCGACCTCAGCGGCGACGAGCTGCTGGCCTGCGATGCCCTGCTTCGGGAGGCCCGGGCGCTGCTCGTCGAGCGCGATCCCTCCATCGAGGGGTTCAACATCGGCGTCAACGTCGGCGAGGTGGCCGGGCAGACCGTCTTCCACTGTCACCTCCACCTGATCCCGCGCCGGCGCGGCGACGTCGAGGACCCGCGGGGCGGCGTGCGCCACCTCATGCCGCGGCCCTTTCGCGGGCGCCCAGCGTGATATACCTTCGGGACCATCGCGAGGAGGAGGAGGTGACTCATGGGACTCACCATGCCCGAACCCAGTAGGTGAGCCGGCTTCGGCGCCGCCTGCGGGCGCGTTCGCCGGCCGGGGCCCCGTGAGGGCTCCCAGTCATCCGCCTCCTCGAGCGGGGCTCACTGATCGGGACCGGTTCGCCTCTCCAGAGGCCGCCTGTCCGGCCACACGCAGTGAAGCCCCTCCGGGTCTGACCGCTCCCCGCACCGCACGCGGGCACTCCCTTCGAGCCGAGGCACCCGTCGTCCCCGGTCCGAAGGGAGGACCATGAGCGAGAACACCGTCGACTACCACCCGATGTGGGAGCGGCTGGGCATCGATCTGGAGGCACACGATGCACTCCTCGGGGCCATCCCCCAGATGTACGCGGACGCCTACCTCACGCAGTCCGCGCGTCCCGGGGGCATGGCCTACTTCGACTTCGTGATCAGCGAGATCCACGGCCTGCGGATCAAGGAGCTCGTCGATCACAAGGCCGCGGGCGGTACGGTGATCGGCACCTTCTGTCTCTACGTGCCGGAGGAGATCATCCGCGCCCTCGGTGGCCTCTGTGTCGGCCTCTGCGCCGGCGCCGAGTGGGCGTACGACGAGGCCGAACGATACCTGCCGCGCACCACCTGTGCGCTGATCAAGTCGGCCATGGGCTTCAAGCTCGGCAGGGTGTGCCCGTACGCCGAGTCCGCCGACCTCGTGGTCGGCGAGACCACCTGCGACGGCAAGAAGAAGGCCTACGAGCTGCTGGCGGAGATGTGCCCCGTGTACGTGATGGAGCTGCCGCAGATGAAGCGCGCGGCGGACCGGGCGCTCTGGCGCGGCGAGATCGACCGCCTCGTCACGAAGCTCGAGGAGGTCAGCGGCCGCACGCTCGACGTGCAGGCGCTCAAGGCCGCGACGCGCGAGGTCAACGACAAGCGCCGGGCCCTGCAGCGCCTGAACGCGGCCAGGGCGGCGCGTCCGGCGCCCATCTCGGGGAGGGACGCCCTGCTGGCGGTCCAGGTCGCCTTCTACGACGACGTGCCGCGCTTCACGCAGATGGTGAACGCGATCGCCGACGAGCTGGAGCAGCGCGCGGCGGACGGCGTCGGCGTAGCCCCGGCGGAGTCCCCACGCGTCCTGATCACGGGGACGCCGATGTCGATCCCCAACTGGAAGGTCCACACGCTCGTGGAACAGGCCGGCGCCGTCGTCGTGGGTGAGGAGCTGTGCACGGGCTCTCGCTACTACGAGCAGCTCGTCGACGAGAGCCCCGACACCCTCGACGGGATGCTCGACGCCATCACCGACAAGTACCTCGACATCGACTGCGCCTGCTTCACGCCCAACGCGGCGCGCACGGACGACGTGCTGCGGATGGCGCGCGACCTGCACGCGGACGGCATCATCCATCAGGCGCTGCAATTCTGCGCGCCGTATCAGATCGAGGCCACGTCGCTCGAGCGGGCGGCGAAGGACGCCGGCTACCCCGTCCTGCGGATCGACACGGACTACTCGGCGGAGGACCTGGGACAGCTCAGCACGAGGGTCGAGGCCTTCCTCGAGGTGCTTCAGTGACCAGGACGCGTCATGGCTGAGACACGCGCCCCAGATCCTGACCCGCGCGTCCTGGGCCTCGACATCGGCTCGCGGACCGTCGACGCCGTCTGGCTGTCGTGTGCGGCTGGGCGCGCGACGCCCGGAGTCATCGTCCTCGACAGCGCCGTGGTGGACTCGGGCTACGATCCGTTGCGGGCGGCGGCGCGGTTGGTCGACCGTGCCGGGCACGATCTCGTCGTCGCCACGGGCTACGGCCGCCGCGCCGCCGCCGAGAGCTTCGGCGCGCAGGTCATCACCGAGATCAAGGCGCACGCCCTGGGAGCCGCCCACCTCTGTCCCGGTGCTCGGGCCGTGCTCGACATGGGCGGCCAGGACACCAAGGCGATCAGTCTCGCAGTCGACGGCTCGGTGCAGGACTTCGAGATGAACGACCGCTGCGCCGCCGGCACGGGGAAGTTCCTGGAGGTCATGTCAGCGGCGCTCGGCATCGACATCGACGAGCTGGGCGGCGCGGCCCTCCGGGCCGACGGCGCCGCCCAGGTCTCGTCGATGTGCACAGTCTTCGCCGAGAGCGAGGTGATCGGGCTGCTCCACCGTGGCGAGTCCCCCGACAGGATCGCCCGCGGTCTCCACGAGGCCATCGCCCGCCGCACGCTGGCCATGCTGAAACGCATCGGCGCCGCGGGGCAGCTGGTGTTCGCCGGTGGCGTCGCGCGCAACGCGGCCATGCGGCGGCTGGTCGCGGACGGCTACGCGGACCGGGTCACGACGACGGCCGCGCCCCAGCTCGTGGGCGCGACGGGGGCGGCGCTGTACGGGCTCGGACGGACCGGACGATGGTGAACGGGCCTCCGGCGTCGCCCATCACCTACCTGGACAACGCGGCCACGAGCTGGCCGAAGCCTCCGCAGGTGATCGAGGCCATGAGCCGCTTCCTCGCCGAGGTCGGAGCCAACCCCGGACGCTCGGGGCACCGGCGGTCCGTCGAGGCGGCGCGGGTCGTGTTCGCGGCCCGCGAGGCCGTGGCCGGGCTGCTGGCCTTCGACGACCCCCTGCGGGTCGTCTTCACCGCCAACGCGACGCAGGCCCTCAACCTGGCCCTCCGCGGCCTCGTGCGCCGCGGGGGGCACGTCGTCACCACCGGCATGGAGCACAACTCCGTCATCCGGCCTCTGCGCGCCCTCGAGGCGGACGGCGTCTCGCTCAGCGTGGTGCCGTGCTCGGCGCAGGGTGTCCTGGACCCCGCCGACGTCGAGCGGGCGATCCGTCCCGAGACCGTGCTGATCGCGGCGACCCACGCGTCCAACGTCGTGGGCACCATCATGCCGGTGCCGGAACTGGCCGCGATCGCCCGCGAGCACGGGCTGCCGCTCCTCGTCGACGGGGCGCAGTCGGTCGGCGCCGTGCCGTGCTCCTTCGAGGGGCTCGGCGCCGACCTCCTCGCCTTCACCGGGCACAAGGCGTTGCTCGGCCCGACGGGGAGCGGGGGTCTCGTCATCGGGGAGCGCGTCGACCTCGCGTGCCTCGACCCGCTCGTGCGGGGCGGCACCGGAAGCCGCTCGGAGTCACAGCGGCAGCCCGACTTCCTGCCGGACAAGTACGAGAGCGGCACGCTGAACACCGTGGGCCTGGCGGGGCTGGCAGCGGCGATCGGCTGGGTGCTCGAGCACGGCGTGGAGGAGATCCGGGCCCGAGAGGTCGAGCTGACCGCGAGTCTGCTCTCGGGGCTGCTGGACATCCCCGCGGTGACGGTTCACGGCACACTCGACGCCCGCCGGCAGGCTTCCACCGTGTCGTTCACGATCGCCGGGGTCGAGCCGGGCGAGGTCGGTCGGCGACTGGACGACGAGTACGGGATCGCCGCCCGCGTCGGGCTTCACTGCAGCCCGCTCGCCCACGAGACGCTGGGGACGTACCCGGCCGGCACCGTGCGCCTCTCGCTCGGTCCCTTCACCACGGAGGCGGACGTCACCCGGGCGGTGCGGGCGGTGCGCGAGTTGGCGGAGGTCAGCGGGAGATGAGGGGCATCCGGTGACCGGGCACCCGACCCACACGCTGTTCCTCGTGCCGTCCGCGAACCACGCGGTGCAGGGCGAGCGGGCGCTCCTCGGGGCCGGGATCCCCTGCCGCCTCATCCCTGTGCCGCGCCACCTCAGCTCGCAGTGCGGCGTGTGTCTGAGCGTGGAGGTGGCCGACGGGCCGCGGGCCGCAGTGGCGTTGCGGGCGGCCGGGACCGTGACCGACGGGACACACGACGTGTGCCTGTGTGCCCGTCCCGAGAGCGTCGGTGCGGCGCCGCCCGCCGACGGGGCGGCTCCGCCCGCAGTGGGCGGCGCCGCGTCACCCACCCCCGAGACATAGGAGAAGACGATGAGCGCAGCAGCTGTGGAGGCCGCGGGCAGGCCGATCGTGGTCGCCGTGTCGAGCGACCAGATGGGGAGGGGAGACGACGAGCTCGGCCAGGTCCTCATCCGGAGCTTCCTGCACACCTTGGGGGAGGTGGAGCCGGCTCCGGACGTCCTCATCCTCTTCAACAACGGCGTGAAGCTCGCGGTCGAGGGATCCGCGGCGCTCGAGGACCTCGGGCGTCTCGAGAGCGGAGGAGTCAGGATCCTGCTCTGCGGGACCTGCCTGGGCCACTTCGGGCTCAAGGACAGGGTCGCCGTCGGGGAGATCTCCAACATGTACGCGATCTCGGAGACGATGCTCGGCGCGGCCAGGGTGGTCAACCTGTAGACGTGGGGTGTCGGGGGAGGTCGCACGGATGACGCTGGCGCTGGACATCCCGGGGGTAGGGGATCTTCGGCTCGAGCACCTTCTGCTCGACGTGAACGGCACGCTGACCTGTCACGGCACGCTGATCGAGGGCGTCGCCGAACGGCTGTCGCGGGCCCGCGGGGTCCTGCGGGTGGCGCTCGTCTCCGCGGACACGTTCGGGACGCTCGGCGACCTCGGCCGCGAGCTCGGCGTCGAGACAGTGACCGTCGCCGGCGGCGAGGCGAAGCTCGATCTCGTCGAACGACGCGGCGCCGGGCGGACGGTCGTGATCGGCAACGGCGCCAACGACGCCGCCGCCCTCGAGGCCGCCCGGCTCGGCATCGCCGTCGTGGGCCCGGAGGGCGCGAGCACGCTCGCCGTCCGGGCCGCCGACGTCGTGTGCGGGTCGATCACGGACGCGCTCGACCTCCTGCTGGACGAGCGCGCCCTGCGGGCGACGTTGCGCGGCTAGTTCTGCGCGGCACGACGCCTGACAGGGACAAGACCGACGCTGGGTCGCCGGTCCGGGCGTTCATCGACACGCCGCCCGACCCTCGCGCAGGGTCCGGAGGCTGCCGTCGAGCCGACGTGTCCGGGGGTCTGCAGGTCCTCGCTTCGCCGCTCAGTCAGTCCCGTTCTTCCCGGCGACCGTGGGCGCCTCGACGAGCTGGATGTCCAGGCCGCCGCAGGACGGGCATTCGAGGACGTCCTCGTCTTCGACGTCGGGCATGAAGGCGGTCTTCGGGAACTCGTGACCGCAGCCCTCGCATCTGAAGAATGGTGGCTCCATGGCCATCCTCCTCTACGCCTGCTCCGAGTCTTCCACCACCGGCCTGGCTCTTACCGCGTCAGACCCTTGCGGGGCGCCGTCGTCCCGGCGAGAGGAAACGGAGTCGCCGAGGTCGAAATGAGCCGTCGGCGTGTCCACGCTGCGAGTGGACTTCCGAGGCCCGGCTGCCGGATGCACCGGTCGGTCGACACGGCGACGAGGGGAGATGGCGGAGTGAGCGCGATGCAGGGTGTGAGGTCGATCAGGGCGGTATCGCGGCGAGGGGCGGCCGTCGTGCTCGCCGCAGTCGTGACGGCGCTGGCGGCGCTGGCGATGGCACCGGCGAGCGCCGTCGGCAACGGCGTCGCCGACTACCCGCTGTGCACGGCCGACGGCGCGCAGACCGACCCGGCCGCCCACGGCGACCGCGTGGTGTGGGTCGACCAGCGCGCCGATCCTTCGGGGTGGGCGGGTGACATCTGGATGTACGACTACGCCACCGGCGAGGAGACCCAGATCACCGACGACGAGTACGAGCAGTGCGACCCCGACATCTGGGGCGACTGGGTCGTGTGGAGCGACTGGCGCAACGGCAACGGTGACGTCTACGCGAAGAACGTCGTCACCGGCGAGGAGGTCGCCGTCTGCACCGACCCCGGCATCCAGCAGCGGCCCAAGATCTGTGACGACCTGATCGTCTGGGAGGACTACCGCGACGGGACGCAGTGGGACATCTACTACTACTTCCTGAGCAGCGGGGAGACCGGGGGTTGGTCGTACGGCGACGACCGGTCCCCCGATGTCTATCACGACGCGGCCGGCTACATCCTCGCCTGGGAGGCCGCCGGCGAGCTCGTGGTGTTCAACCAGGACCTCTGGGACGCCCACTTCCCCATGAGCGGCGTCTACGGGGCGACTCTGGTCGCCGGCGACGGCGGGTTCGTGTGGGGCCGGTTCGAGGACCGGGAGTCGACCGGCACGTCACGGCTGTACCTCTACCGGATGGGGTGGAGCGACTCCGAGCCGGTCGAGATCCCCACGACCTACGAGCCGTACGCGGAGTTCCACGCCCTCTCGGCGAGCGGCGACAAGGTCGCCTACGCCTATGATGCCGGTCTCAGCTTCAAGGTCCGTGTGCACGACTGGTCGGAGGGCAGCGAAGACTGGGTGAGTGGCGTCGACTCCGACCAGTACAGCCCGGCGATCGCCGGGGACATGGTCGTCTGGCGCGACGGCCGCAACTACACCGGCGAGGGCGACGACTACTACGACCTCTACACGAACCGCGAGCCGGTAGCCCAGGCGGAGGCCACCTCGCTCGAGATCGAGGCCGCGGCGACGGTCGTCTCGTACAAGGGCACGACGACACTGACCGTGCACCTCGAGGACGAGGGCGGGGCGCCCCTGGCGGGCTACCAGGTCGACATCCAGAAGTCGGTCGACTGGGGCGCCACGTGGACGACCATCGGTTCGACCGAGAGTGACGGCGGCACGTTCGTGACGCCGGCCCTCACGCGGCCGACGAAGTTCCGCGCCACCTGGGCCGGGACCGACGACTACGAGGCCAGCACGAGCGGCTACGTCCTCGTCACGCCCCGGGTCGTCCTCGGCAACCCGGACGCCCCGAGGACCGTCGAGAAGTACGTGAACTTCGTCGTGTCCGGCATCTTCAAGCCTCACCACCCGCCGGGCTGGAACAAGGCCGTCAAGCTCTACTGCTACAAGCTCGACCCGCTGACCGGCAAGTACGTGTTCAAGAAAGCGGTCTGGTGCAAGACCGTCGACTACCTCTCCTACAGCAAGTACCGCGTGAAGATCTACCTCGGTTCGCGGGGGACGTGGAAGCTGCGCGCCTTCGCCCCCGAGGACAAGCTGCACGCGGCGACCTGGTCGACCTCGCACTACCTCACCGTGAAGTGAGACGCACCGGCGCCTGATGAAGGCGTGACCGGTGGAGGCGAAGCGCCGCCGCGGCCTAATGGCCGCGGCGGCGTTTCGCTCTCGCCACCCGGGGCCGCCGGGGCGCTCCGCCGCCGACGGCGCCGGGAGGGGACTCCGCCGCTCACGCCCTCGGATGGGGCTTTGCCGCCCGCCCCGCCGGGCGGGTCATTCGTCGACGCGCTCGAGGCGCACGACCTGGCCGTCGCGCACGGCGGCGAGCGCGTCCGGGTCGTCCTCGAGCTCGCCGATCAGGTTCACCGGGCTCACGGGCTGCTGCCCGAAGAAGAGGCACACGGCGGCCCCGGGCGGCCAGTAGCCCACGGCACCCGCGGCGACGGTGGCCTGGGGATCCTCTTCGCCGGTCTCGACGGGGACGGAGAAGTAGACCTCCCGTCCCCACGTCTGCGCCGTGCTCTCGAGCGGCAGGGCGCCCCAGAGCAGGGCCGCGGTCGCCGACGCGCCGAGCGCGACGTTCGCGTCGATGCCCGCCTCCTCCACCACGATGCGCATGCGTGCCATTCTCCTGCCTCCTTCGCGCGGGGCCCCGTCAACGGCTCCGGGGCCGGCGTGTGGGTATGGGTCATAATCGAACACTGTCGGTAGGTGACTCGCCAAGCCGTCGAGGAGGTGCGATGAGCGACGTGACGCCGACCGTGGCGGTCTCCGGCCTGCAGAAGCGCTTCGGGGACGTGCAGGCGGTGAAGGATGTCTCGTTCGAGGTGTACCCGGGCGAGATCTTCGGCCTGCTCGGCCCCAACGGATCGGGCAAGACGACGACGCTGCGGATGGTGCTCGACATCTTCCGTCAGGATGCGGGCACGGTCGAGGTGCTCGGCGGCGAGCTGACCGATGACCGCAAGGACCGGATCGGCTACCTGCCCGAGGACCGCGGCCTCTACACGGACGCGAAGCTCGAGACGGTGCTCGTCTACCTGGCCACGCTGAAGGGCATGGATGCGGCGGCCGCGAGAGAGAGCCTCGGCGGCTGGCTCGAGCGGCTCGACCTCGCGGCCCATCGCGAGAAGAAGGTCCAGGAGCTCTCCAAGGGGATGCAGCAGAAGGCGCAGCTGATCGCGACCCTGCTGCACGAGCCCGACCTCATCGTCGTCGACGAGCCCTTCTCGGGGCTCGACCCCGTGAACACGCGCCTCGTCAAGGAGATCCTCGACGAGCAGCGCCGCTCGGGCAGGACGATCATCATGTCCACGCACCAGATGTACCAGGTGGAGGCGCTCTGCAGCCGGATCGCGCTGATCCACGAGGGGGAGGTCGTGCTGTACGGCGAGGTGGAGGACATCCGCCGCCGGTTCGCCGGGCACGCCGTGGTCGTCGAGGGCGAGGGGTCGTTCGAGGGCCTGCCGGGCGTGACGGAGGCACGGCGGCAGGACGGGGCCTGGCACCTCGCCCTGCAGGCCGACACCGACCCCCAGGTCGTCCTTCGTGAGCTCGCCCGCCGTGACGACGTCACGGTCGACCGGTTCGAGGTCGCCGAGGCGTCGCTCGAGGACATCTTCGTCGCGGTCGTCACCGGCGGAGCCGGTGCCTTCGAGCCCGAGCCGGCGGAGGGCGACGGGGCCGGCGCGCGCGAGCGCGAGCCGGCGGGCGACGAGGTGAGCTGAGGTGACCAAGCTCCTCCGCGTCGCCCGCTACGAGTACCTCCGGTTCATCAAGCGCAAGAGCCTGCTGCTGGCGATCCTCGGAGTGCCGCTGCTCCTCGTCCTCATCGTGCTGGTCGGGGTGCTGATCGCGCGTGGCGGGGAGGAGCCCGCCGTCGGCTACGTGGACCCGTCCGGGCTCCTCGGTCCGACCGTCGCCGCCACGATCCGCGACGACGCCGCGCGGGCCACGGAGTTCCGCTCGTACGCGTCGGTCGAGGCGGGGCGCGCCGCGCTGCGGGGCGGCGAGATCGGCAGCCTGTTCGTCGTGCCGGCCGACTACCCGGAGGACAGGTCGCTGCGCGCGTTCACCGCGCAGGGGGACCTGTCCACCGGGGCGCGGTCGGCCTTCGCCGCCTTCCTCGAGGCCGGCCTCGCGGCCCGCTACCCGCCGGCCGTGGCTGATCGGCTGATGCAGGCGCCGGACGTGACGGTGCGCGCGGCCGACGGTTCGCGCGAGATCGACGCCGCGTCGGCGTTCCTGTACTTCCTCGTGCCGTTCGCCGCCGGCATCCTCTTCACGATCGCCGCCGTGTCGTCGGCCGGCTACCTCCTGCAGGCCGTCAGCGACGAGAAGGAGAACCGGACGGTCGAGATCCTCGCGACCTCCGTCTCGCCGTTCCAGCTCGTCGCCGGCAAGGCGCTGGGCGTCATCGGCATCGCCGCGACCCAGCTCGCCGTCTGGGGGCTCGGGCTCGTCGCGGCCTTCGCCATCGGGGCGCGCTACATCGAGACCCTGGCACGACTCCCGGTGCCCTGGTCGCTGCTCGGCGTCGTGCTCGCGTTCTTCGTGCCCGCCTACCTGCTGCTCGCGGCGATCATGATCTGCCTCGGGGCCGCCTTCCCCGAGTACCGCCAGAGCCAGCAGGTGGTCGGCCTCGTCAACATCCTCTTCTTCGTGCCGCTCTTCTTCGTCATGTTCATCTTCTCGGACCCGAACGGGCCGCTCGCCGTCGCCCTCACGCTCTTCCCGACGACCTCCTTCCTCACCGTGCTCCTGCGCTGGTCGGCGACGACGGTCCCCGTCTGGCAACTGGCGCTCGCGTGGGTCCTGCTGGCGGCGACCGGCGCGGCCTTCGTCTGGGCGGCGCCGCGCATCTTCCGCGCCGGCATGCTGCGCTACGGACAGCGGCTCTCGCTGGCGGCGGCGTGGCGGACCCTGCGCGCGGGGCGACGAGGGCCGTCGGCATGACCCGGCTCATCGCCGTCTTCGAGTTCAGGAGCGCGGTCGCGAAGCGCTCGTTCTGGCTCGTCACGATCCTCTTCCCGGTCCTGATCCTCGCCCTCAGCCTGGGCACGACGCTCGCCGGCGACATGGGAGCGCCGTCTCTCGAGGAGGCGCTGGCGCCGTCCGGGGCGCCGCGCGGGTACGTGGACGAGGGCGGCCTCATCCGTGAGCTGCCCCCCGGCGTGACGGCCGACACGCTGCCCTCCTTCGCCACGGTCGGCGAGGCCGAGGCCGCCCTCGGGCGCGGAGAGGTCTCCGGCTTCTACATCATCCCCGCCGACTACGTCGAGAGCGGCGAGCTGACGCTGGTCCAGGGCGAGTTCACGCCGCTGTCGCCGGATACGGGCGGCCCGCTCATGGAGTACGTCGTGGCCTACGCGCTCACGGGCGACGTCGCCACCGCCGCGGCGCTGGTCGAACCGACGCCCGATGTGGAGGTCACGGCGCTCGCCGGCGAGGGCGAGCCTGCCGGCGCCGCGGGCGACGGCGCCGGGTCCTTTCAGCTCGTGCCCTTCGCCGTCCTCTTCGTGCTCTTCTTCGTGATCACGACGAGCGGCGGCTACCTGCTGCAGAGCGTCACCCGCGAGAAGGAGAACCGCACCGCGGAGGTGCTGCTCGTCACGGTCCGCCCGCGTCAGTTGATGCTCGGCAAGGTCGTCGGCCTCGGGGGCGTCGCCCTCGTGCAGATCGCCGTGTGGGTGGGCGGGGGCCTGCTCGTGCTCTCCGAGGTCACGGGGATGGTCGATCTCGGCGAGCTCGGGGTCTCGGGCTGGCTCCTCTTCTGGCTCCTCGCCTTCCTCCTCCTGGGGTACGTCGCCTACGGGAGCATCCTGGCCGCGCTGGGGACGCTCGTGCCCAGCCAGCGGGAAGGGGGGCAGTTCATGTTCGTCGTCCTGCTGCCCCTGCTCGTGCCGCTCTGGTTCAACTACGTGCTCATCGACCAGTCGGACGGGGCCCTGGCGCTCGCCCTGAGCCTCTTCCCGCTCTCGGCGCCGGTGGCGATGACCACGCGGCTCGCGGCCGGCGACGTGCCGCTGTGGCAGCCCGTCGTCGCGCTCGCCGGTCTCGCGCTCACCGCCTACCTCTTCGTGCTGCTCGGCGCGCGGGTCTTCAGCGCCGGCACGCTGCTCTCGTCGGAGAGCCTGAGCTGGCAGCGGCTGCGCAGCGCGGTGCGGACCGCGGTCCGCACCGGGTAGAGTCACGGCCGGCCGGACCGCGGCGGGTAGAGTGACGGCCGACAGCTCCGCGACGGGTAGAGTGACGGCCGACAGCTCCGCGACGGGTGGAATAACGGCCGGCCGGTCCCGAGTGGAGACCACGGAGTCGTGTACATGAGACCGTTCTCGAAGCGTCGCTACCACCGCGTGGCCGACCTGGCCGGCGACGTGCGCGCCCTCTGGCGCGACCGCCGGCAGGTCCGTGCCGTGATGCGCGGCGAGGAGATCGACGCGGCCTTCCGCGAGCGGCTCATGCTGGCCGTGACCGAGGTGAACGGCTGCCGGTACTGCTCGTACGCGCACGCCCGTGCGGCGCTCGCCGCCGGGCTCACGCGGACCGACGTCGAGGCCCTGGCGCGCGGCGACCTCGACGGGGCACCTCCGGAGCAGGTCCCCGCCCTGCTCTACGCGCAGCACTGGGCCGAGACGGACGGCCGCCCCGGCACGGAGATCCGGGAGAGGGTCCTCGCGACGTACGGCGAGGCGAGGACCCGAGCCATCGAGCACGCGATGCGGACCATCCGGATCGGCAACCTCACCGGCAACACGTGGGACTACCTGCTCTACTGCGTCTCCCGCGGCCGCTGGGGCGACAGCCGCGCAGGGGCCGCGCGGGAGTGATCACGGAGGCGCCGCTCCGGCGTCCGTGTGACGGGCTCCGCGGCTCCCCAGGTGCGGCCCGCGAGGCGACGTTCCGCACCCTCGGCCCCGAGTGAGGCGACCGCTCGGATCCGTCCGTCTCTGCGTCTCCGGCCATCGGTTACATTTTCCCGTCGCCGGGTAGGCGCGACTGGAGGGACTCTCGACGGGGAGGTCGGGATGACGAGGTTCGCGGAGTGGGTGCTGGGGATCGTGGGTGGCATCGCCGCCTTCCTCGGCCTGTTCATCCTGTTCGGCGGGGAGGACCAGTACCTCGGGATAGGCGGCGACCTGACCTGGCGCGTGGGCGACATCGCCTCCGGCTGGGGCTACGGGCTGCTCGTCGGCGGCGTCGCCCTGCTGGTGGTCACGGTGGTGATCGTGGCTTGGGACCTGCGGCATCCGCACGAGCACGGGCTGCGCAGCGAGTTCGCCGGTCTGATGACGCACCTGGCGATCTTCGTGCTCGTCAACGCGCTGCTCTGGACGCAGGACATCGCGACCGGGGGAGGGCTCGAGTACGCCTACTGGGTCACGATCCCCTGGGGCATCGGTCTGCTGGCCCACATCGTGGCGTACATGATCGGCTCGCTGCGCCGTCTCGAAGAGCCGGCGGAGGAGCAGCGGACGGCGCCTCCGAGACCGCTCCATCACCACTAGACCATCGCGGACTGAGCGACGCCCGCTTGGCGAGGAGCGGGCCTGTGTGCTTCACGCGCGTGCAGGTCGGTCGTAGCCCGATCGGTTGACCGCTGCGCGGAGCGTGGTACAACACGCCTGTCGACGTCTGCCGCGAGGCCGGGCGTGCGGCCGCGAGGCAGAGAACGCCGCCGAGTGGATGGGGAGCCGGTGGCCGGGGCCAGTCACAGTCGAGGCCGGCGTCGCATGCGCGACGCCGGGGCGGAGGCGGCACGCGCTTCTGGGCCGGAGGAGCGTGCCGTGTTGCCCGAGCTCCCCCGGTTCGTCGCCCGCGAGACCAAGCTGCATTCGCCGCGGCTCCAGTCGCGCCTGGTGCGGAGGTCTCGCCTCATCGAGGACCTGGTGCGCTGCGGGCTTCCCGAGTGGATGGACGCCGACGACCGGCCGTTCGCGTGGCTGCAGCTCGACCGCGGCGACAACGACCCGGTCACCTTGCTGCAGTACCTGGCCCGTACCCTCGGTCGCGTGACGCCGCTCGACCCTGTAGTGAGGAGCTGGCTCGAGCTGACCGAGCCGCCCGTCGAGAAGGTCATCGCGCCGACGGTCGCCACGGCGATCTCGTCCGCACCCCCGTTCGTGCTCGTCCTCGACGACAGCCACCTGGTCCGCGAGCGCCGGTGCTGGTCTCTCGTGTCGGGCCTGGTCGAGGCGTTGCCGGCGGGGTCGACGATCGTGGTCAGCGGGCGGACCGACCCGCTGCTGCCGCTCCCTCTTCTGCGCACGCGGGGGGTGCTCGCCGAGTACGGCATGGAACAGCTCGCCTTCGACCGCGAGGAGACGCGACGGCTGCTCGAGCTCCACGGAGTCGATGCCGAAGACGAAGCGCTCGACGCCTTGCTGACGGCGACAGAGGGATGGGCGGCCGGGATCTACCTCGCAGTGCTCGCGGCTCACCGACGTGGCGCCGCGCTGGCGGAGGTGCCGATCACCGGCGACCGCTACGAGATCGCCGAGTATCTGACGACCGAGGTACTCGCCGGGCTCGATCTCGAGACCGTCCGCTTCTTGACGCGCACCTCGGTCGTGTGGCGCCTCTGCGGCGAGTTGTGCGACGCCTTGACGGGCCGGGGGGACGGCGCCGCCATGCTCGAGGCGATCGACCGCGACAACCTCTTCCTGATGCGCGTCGACGGAGGGGCAGGCTGGTACCGCTACCACCACCTCTTCGCCGACCTGCTGCACGCCGAGCTGCACCGCCGCGAGCCGCGGCGCGTGCCCGAGCTGCACCGCCGGGCGGCTCAGTGGTTCGAGGGGCGGGACCGCGTCGACGACGCCGTACATCACTGGCTGGCCGCCGGTGAGGTCGAGGTGGCGGGCGACGTGGTGGCCGCCCGCTGGATGTCACGCTACCTGACCGGGCGATCGTTCACTGCACGCCGCTGGCTCGACGCCTTCACCCCGGAGCAGATCCGCGCCCATGCTCCACTCGCCGTCGCGGCGGCGTGGGTGTACGCGCTGACCGGCGAGAGCGCGACCGCCCGCGGCCTGCTCGCGACCCTCGGGCCCGTCCCTGCGGGACTGCCCTCTCCGGACGCCGCCGTCTCCGTCGCCTCATCGGTCGCGATCCTGCGGGGGATGCTGGCCGACGGCGGTCCGGAGCGCATGCGGGAGGAGGCCCGTCGCGCCTTGAGCCTCGAGGCAGCCTCGCGCCGGAGTCCGTGGCACGGGTTCGCGTGCGATCTCCTCGGCGTCGCCGAGCTGCTCTGCGGTCACGACGCGGCCGCCGAGGAGGCACTGCGGATGGCGGCCGTCGAGAACCGCACGCTGCGCAGCGGCATCGAGCTGGCGGCGGTCGGGCACCTGTCGCTGATCGCCGGCGATGCCGGGCGCTGGGGCGACGCGGAGGACCACGCGGCCGAGGCCGCGCGGATCGCCGCGTCCTACGAGCTGCCCGCGTGCCTCCCCAGCGTGCCCGCGCGCATGGCGCGCGACCGCTTGTGCGCTCGAGCCGGCGACGACGATGCCGTCGCGGACCTCGAGGACCTTGTCGGCGCGCTCGACCCCGGGTTCTGCCCCTGGGGTCCGATCCAGGCGGCGCTTCTGATCGCGGAGGCGTTTATCGACCGCGACGACGCCCAGACGGCTCGCCGCTGGCTCGACAGGGCCCGCGGGGGAGTCGTGCGCTGGGCCGAGGCGCCGGGGCTGACGCGTCGCATCGACGCGCTGGAAGAAGCTCTGCAAGAGCGCGCCGCAGTCGAGCCCATCACGCGGGCGGAGGGCCGCGTCCTGGCGCTGCTCGCCTCGAACCTCACGCTGCCGGAGATCGCCGCGCGGCTCAGCGTCTCGCCCAACACCGCCGCCACGCACGTGAAGTCCATCTACCGCAAGCTCGGCGTGACGCGGCGGTCCCAGGCTGTCGATCGCGCCGCGGCGCTTGGCCTGCCGCGCTCGGGACGGCAGGGAGGACCGGAGCCGTGAGCCCAGCAAGGACCCGAGCGGTGAGCTCAGCATGGACCGGAGCGATGAGCTCAGCCAGGACCCGGTGGGCAACCTGTGAGTATCACCGTGATCAGGTGATGACGATTCGACCCGTCGGCCCTACACTTCGCGATGACGGATGTCGTCGAGGTGACGACGCTCGTCTGCGCCGCACGTCGAGGAGGCGATGACCATGTCGCTCCGGAGAGGCACCGCCGTGGCGCGGCCTCCTGCCGCTGCCGCACGACCCGCTTCGTGTCGGCTCCTTCGCGGCGCGAGCGTGCCCGGCGTCCGTCGCGTGCTCGTGGTCATTCTCGCTATCTCCTTCTGTGCGTCTGTCGGATGCGCTTGGGCCGGGGATGCCTGGGCGTCGGTGGTGGAGACGACGGTCGCCGCCGATGCGACCCTCCTCGTGCCGCGGTTCAGCATCGAGTCCGGGGTCGCGGCGACGAACGCCACGCAGGTGCGGATCGGCGACCGCGGCTTCTCCCCGTACTTCAGGCCCGGGGTGCTGGTCTGGGACGGCGGCAGCATCATCGGCGGCGCGGGGGCGAGCGCCGGCATGGACGTCGCACGGCAATCCATGCGCCTGATCCCCCGCGCGTGCCGCAGTCACGAGTCCATATCGCCCAACGCGGTGATCAGGGACATGCTGGCCGAAGCCAAAGCGGAGGTGGACGTCTGGTACGACTCCTTCGGGGACGCCGACGTCTGCATCGCGATGCCGGGCTCCGCCGACCTCCGTCTCGGCCGCACCCCGTCGGGGATCCTGCGCGACGTCGTGTCGTACTGCCGCGCCCGTCGCGCCAAGGGTTTTTCCGTCGTGGTCGTCACCCTGCTGCCGCGCACCACACCGGCCGACTTCGAGAAGCTGCGCCAGAGGTACAACACGCTCCTCCGTGAGAACTGGGCCGGCTTCTGCGACGGTCTCGCCGACGTCGCCGCCGACGGCCGTATCGGCGACTACGGCGACAACCTCGACCGGACCTACTACCGCTCAGACGCGATCCACCTGACCGACGCCGGCTACGGAGTCATGGCGTCGGTCGTCGCCCCGGTCCTGAACTCGTTCGCGTGGCGCTCGAGCAGCTGCGAGATGCGCTTCCTCGGTCTCGACGGCACGTGGACCGACTGGCGGCCGCACGCGCCCGCCTTCGACTGGGAGCTCGCGAGCGGCGACGGTGTCAAGACCGTGGCAGCCGAGTACCGCGACGGCGGAGGTCCTTCGTATCCGGTCTGGGACGACATCTTCCTCGACACCGCCGCGCCCTCGACCCAGGCGCCCGACCGGGCGACCGGGCGGCGGGGGGCGATCGTGACCGTGCGCTGTCGTGTCGACGACCCTCTGCCGTCCTGCGGCTCGGCCGACCTCAGGATCGAGCTGACGACGCTCTCCGGGCGCCTCGTGAAGACCTTCAGGCGCGCGGACAGGCCCACCAACACCTGGCTCTCCGTGAGCTTCAGGGTGCCGTACACCTGTGCCGACCATGCCTACCGTTTCTCCGTCTACGCGGACGACGCGGCCGGCAACGCCCAGGTCGCCGTCGGCAGCAACGAGCTCAGGCTCAGATAGCGGGCAGGTCGGGCGGTCGTCTCCGCCTGCAGTGACGCTGCCGCGTCCCTGGAGCCCTTCTCACACTCCTCGTCACCCAAGAATCACCTGATTCAGGTGAAGACAGTTCTGCGGCGCGCTCGTAGTCTCGACCGGTGAAGGCCAGATGCCGCCGGGGAGCCTCTCTGGGGCCGGCTCCCCGGCGGCGCCCACGGCCGACGGCGCGACCAGGGAGGTCGCATGAGGGTGCTGCCCGGACGCTCACTCCACTCCGCCCACACCTCCGAAAGGGGTCACGTCATGAAGAAGCTCACGATCATCCTCATCCTGGTGCTCGCGACCGTCGTCGTCATGAGCGCGTTCGCGCCCGTCGCGACGGCCGCGAAGAACCCCAACCCGCGGGTCATCCTGCCGACCGCAAAGGTCCAGGGCTCCACGTACGGCGACTGGGGCGCCAAGTGGTGGCAGTGGGCGCTCGGCATCCCCGCGAGCATCAACCCGCTGGCCGACGAGTCGGGCGACCTGGTCGCGGTCGGGCAGTCGGGCAACGTCTGGTTCCTGTGCGGCACCATCTACTTCTCGCCGATGCCGGGTGGACCGGACTACGCCTACGAGGGGGTGGCCGAGCGGACCTGCACGATCCCGACCGGCAAGACCCTCTTCTTCCCCATCGTGAACGTCGAGGCTTCGACAGCGGAGGGCAACGGCGAGACGGTCGAGGAGCTCGCGGCGCTCTGTGACTTCTACGCGACGCACACGACGTCGCTCTCGGTCACGGTCGACGGCAGGCCGCTCAAGAACCTCTTCTCCTACAGGGGCACGTCCGGGGGCTACTTGCTCTCGTGGCCGGATGACGACGTGCTCTTCGGCCTGCCGCCGCTCGACGAGCCCACTCTGTCGGTGTCCGACGGCTACTGGATCATGCTCGCGCCCCTGAAGGTCGGCCACCACACGCTCCACTGGACCGGCAGGCAGGAGTTCACCGAGGCCGCCGACGGCTTCAACGGGATCTTCTCGCAGGACATCACGTATCACCTGACGGTGGTCCCCCGCTGACGCCTGGAGACTGCCCAAAGGAGACTTCCGCTTCTTCGTCGCGCGGGTGACGTCGGCGGGCGCCACAACGGACGACGCGACACCTCGAAGAGCGGCGAAGTCCCCGCGAAGCGGCGGGCCCGGGCCCCATCCCCGGGCCCGCCTGCGCATGGCCGAGACCGGCCTGACGACTCTGGCGCGACCCGCACCGTCGGCATGCGTCCGCCGGGCACAGGCCGCGAGGGCCAGTGGCTCGCGGCGCCGTCGCCCGGCTCGTGCCGCGTCTGTACAATGCGCGCATGTCGATGCACGAGCCGACCTCCGAGGACGCTGCCGCGGCGCAACGCATGCTGGCGTGGTCGCTCGGGCGTCTCGCCGACCGCCGCGCGGTGCTGCCGCCGAAGCCGCCGCCGGCGCTGCCCGAACCGGGCGACGACGGCATAGGCATCGAGGCGGCGATGGACCTGCTCCTCGGCGCCGTCGTGCCGTCGGCCAGCCCGCCGGACCACCCGCGCTACCTGGCCTTCATCCCCGGCGTTTCCACGGTCGCCGCGGCGCTCGCCGACATGGCGCTCTCGGCGGCGATGGTCTACGGGGGCTCGCGCCTCGAGGCCGGCGCCGCCGCCGAGGCCGAGGACGCCGCCGTCCGCTGGCTCGCCGACCTCGCCGGCTTCCCGGCCACGGCCGGCGGCACGTTCGTGAGCGGCGGCTCGATCGCCAACCTGTCGGCCCTGGTCGCGGCGCGCGGGGACCGCTGCGTGGGGTCGCGCCGGCAGGCGATCGTCACCGGCGACTCGGGGCACTCGTCGCTCGCCGCGGCGGCGCGCGCCATGGGTTGCGACCTCGTCGTGGCGCCGCCGGCCGACGTGCACGGCCGTCTGACGCGCCCCACGCTCGAGATCGCCCTGCAGGGCCGCGACCCGGCCGACGTCGTCGCCGTCGCGGCCACCGCCGGGGCGACGAACAACGGCGCCGTCGACGACCTCGCCGGCATCGCCGACGTCTGCGCGGAGCGCGGCATCTGGCTGCACGTCGACGGGGCATACGGCGCCGCGGCGCTGCTCTCGCGGCGCGCCCGCCGCCTGTTCGCCGGCATCGAGCGCGCCGACTCCTACATCGTCGACCCGCACAAGTGGCTGTACGCGCCCTTCGACTGCGCCGCCGTCGTCTACCGCGACGCCGCGGCCGCGCGCCGGGCTCTGACCCAGGAGGCCGACTACCTCGACTGGATCCACGACGAGGGCGGTGGCGACCCCTCCGACCTCGCCCTTCATCTGACGCGGCGCGTGCGCGGCGTGCCGCTCTGGGTCTCCCTCCAGGCCTACGGTCGCCGCGCCTACGAGGAGGCGGTCGATCGCTGTTTCGACATCGCCGAGCACGCCGTCGCGGCGGTCGGTCGGCGGCCCTTCCTCGAGCTCGCCCTCGAGCCGGCGCTGACCGTCCTGCTCGTGCGCCGGCGCGGGTGGGGCGAGCCCGAGTACGTGGGCTGGTGCGCCCGGGCGCTCGAGCGCGGCGTCGCCTTCGTCGTCCCGACGCGTCACCGCGGCGACACCGTCCTCAGGTTCTGCTTCGTCAACCCGCTGACCACGCGGGAGGACGTCGACCTCGTGCTCGACGACCTGGGCTGACGGCGGGCGCGCCCCGGTCCGGCGCGCGGCCGACGGCCGGCCACCGGCCGCCGCCGCGTTTGCGGGCGGGCCCAACTGCGGTACCCAGAAGCATCGCAGGCCAGCCCACGTCGCAGAGGAGCACATCGAGATGAGCCTTGCCTTCAACGCCGTCGAGGTCCTCACGATGGCCGAGCAGATCGAACGGAACGGCGCCGAGTTCTACCGGGAGGCCGCCGCCCGCGTCGACGACGCGGCGGCCAAGGACCTCCTCCTCGCCTTCGCTGCCATGGAGGACGACCACCTGAGGACGTTCTCGGCCATGAAGGCCGACCTCTCGCAGGCCGAGAAGAAGGGCGCGACCTTCGACCCGGAGGGCGAGGCCGGGCTCTACCTGGAGGCGCTGGCGAACACGAAGGTCTTCCTCGAGAAGGAGATCGACACGTCCGGCCTCGAGGGCATCTTCACGGCCGCTCTGGCCGCCGAGAAGGACTCGATCCTCTTCTACGTCGGCATGAAGGACCTCGTGCCGGAGAGCTTCGGCAGCGGCCGGGTCGACGCGATCATCCGCGAGGAGATGAGGCACATCCGGATCCTCGGGGAGCAGCTGGCCGCACTCTGAGGCGCTCGCCGTCGTCGACGAGGCGAAGCACGAGCATGCGGCGTAGTCCGCTCAGGACGTCGCAGGAGAGAAGGAGGGACGATCATGGCCGACGCAGAACGCCGCGCTCGCGCGGTATGGGAGGGAGACCTGGCCCACGGCTCGGGCACCGTCACGCTCGAGAGCAGCGGCCAGGGTGGCGCGCTGCCCGCGACCTGGGCCTCGCGCACGGCGCGCTCGGAGGGCAAGACCAGCCCCGAGGAGCTGATCGCCGCCGCGCACGCGACCTGCTTCTCGATGGCGCTCGCCCACGGGCTGACCGAGGCGGGCACGCCGCCGACGCGCCTCACCACCGAGGCGACGTGCACCTTCGCGCCCACCGAGAGCGGCTTCAGGATCGCCGCGATGGAGCTCAGCGTGAAGGGCGAAGTGGCCGGCATCGGCGCCGACGAGTTCGCGACCGCGGCGGCCGGGGCGAAGGACGGCTGCCCCGTGTCGCAGGCTCTGAACGGCAACGTGCCGATCACGGTGACGGCCGAGCTTGTCTGAGGGCTCCGGCGAGTGTGGCGGTCCCGACCGGGGCGAGGCTGACGGCCGGAGCCGCGTGCGAAGGACCGGCTGTCGCGCTTCGGGCCGGAGCCGGTCGCGCCGGGTGGCGTTGGACGTCGCGTAGACTCGACGGGTCTCCCTGAAGCCGTCACGGACCTCGTGGCCGTGGACGTCTCGCACCCGACGCCGGAGGTGAGCGATGGTGGAGACCATCGAGGAGGAGGAACGGCTGCGCCGTGTGGCGCTCGCCCGCATCAAGAGGCGCCGCGACTTCTACTGGCACCTCGTCACCTACGTCATCGTCAACGGGTTCCTCGTCTTCGTGTGGGCGATGGGTCCCGGCGGCGGGTTCTGGCCGATATGGACGATGGTCCCGTGGGGCATCGGTCTGGCCTTCCACGCCTTCTATGCGCTCGGCAGGCAGGAGACGACAGAGGCCGAGGTGCAGGCCGAACTGCGGCGCATGAAGGGCCGCGGGTCGCGAAGCGACGACTGACGGGCGCGCGCCCGCCGGTGGGCGGGGCCGGCGACCGACGGCCCGACCACGACCCGGGTGATCCTGACGCCGCCCGTGCGCGCGGAGCCCTCAGAGGCCCAGCGCCCCAAGCGCTTCGTAGATGAGGAAGGCGGGCCAGAGGAAGGCCTGGATCACGCCCCAGACGCCGTCCCAGAACCCGCTCGCCGTCTGGATGAAGTAGACGAGCGCACCGATCACGCCCAGTCCGTAGACGGCGCCGCCGCCGGCCGCTCCCGCGTTGTTCCGACCCGTATCGCTCATACCGTCCTCCTCCGGTCGTCCGTGTCTGGCGTCGGCGCTGCCGCCGCCCGCCCCCGGCCGGACGCGCGGGCGAGACCGGCGACGGGTCGTCGCGGCCCGCGTTCACGCCGGGGTCCACTCTCGCACTACCATATGTGGTGAGACAACGGTCGGCGGGCGATGCCGTGCGCCGGCGCGGCGACTCCGGCGGCCGCGCCGCACGACGGAGGGCGATGAGCGACGAGAGAGCACAGCGACCGAGCCGATGGGCCTCGTTCCGCCGCGGTCTCCTGCAGCGGAGCCCGCTCGTGCTGCTGGCCGCCGCCGCCCTCTGCCTGCTGGGCGTGCTCGGCGTCCAGTACTTCTTCTTCGGCGGTGGCATCACGACCCTCGCCGAGGGGCGACTGCTGCGCATCACCCACGACGACTACATCCATGTGGTCTACACGGTGAACCAGCTCAAGCAGGACCCGCCGCGGGAGCAGGCGGTCTACGTGTTCGGCGGATCCGGCGCCATGGAGGCGATCGCCGGCGGGCGCTCGTTCGGCGCCCAGATCGAGCACTTCGCGGGGAGGCCGGTCAAGGCGGTGAACCTCGCGAACCACGCCCAGTCGCTGGCCCAGAACCTGATGATCGTCGACAACCTGCCCGAGGGCGAGACGCTGCTGCTCATCGGCCTCGCCCCGATGCGCTTCAACACGCCGCCCGACCAGGACGCCCGGCTCCTCGCCTCGCGGCCGATCCTGCTGCGCAGCCCCCGCCTCGAGGAGCTGGGGCCGGAGCTCTACGGCCGCGAGGCCCCGTGGCTGGGTGGGCTCCCCGGCGCCTTCGACTTCATCTCCGGCTACCTGCAGCAGCGCGTCAAGTCCGGCCCCGCGCCCGGGGTCGCGCTCGAGTACGACCCGCACTATTACGGGCCCGACGCCGTCGCCGCACTTCCTCTGGCCAAGCGCGCGACGCTCGAGTCGGTGTGGGAGTACAACCGCACGCACTACGCGGCCAACCACGAGTACAACCTCACGGTGCTGCGCGAGCTGATCGGCCTCGCGCGGGAGAGAGGCTTCACGCCGGTGCTCTTCGAGCAGCCGCTCAACACCTTCGCAGCTGGCGACTGGGCCGGCGTGCTGCCGAAGTACCGCGCCGAGGTCGGGCGCATCGCGGCGGAGTACGACGTGCCCTACCTGCGCATCGACGAGAGCATCGAGCTGCGCGACGCCGACTTCGGGGATCTGTACCACCTGATGCCGGAGGCGCGCCGTCGCTGGCAGCTGCAGATGGCGCGCGAGGTCGGCGAGCTGCTGGCGGGGGAGGGCGAGACCTCGCCACTCTGAAGCGCCGTCGCGCGGCCCTGCGCGGCGCGCGGGCGCGACCGGGCGGGCCGCGGCGGGCGACCGACGACCGTGGTGCGGCGTTCAGGACGTCGGGCGGCGGCCGCTCGCGTCGGCACTCTTGGACTCTGAGCCTCAGACGGCGAACCCGCGCGCCAGCGCCTCGAAGCGTCGTGCCTGCGCCGCGTCGACGGCGTGCGCCGAGTAGCGCGCCAGCTCGTACAGCCCGGCGAGGTCGGCGGCGTCCCGGGCCGGCTCCGCTCCCGTCGGCCACGGGTGCGCGCCGCCGTCCGCAGGCCCGGTGGCGACCGCCGCCAGGTGGTCGCGCACGGTCACCCCGGGCGCCCGCGGCAGGCCCTCGCGCGCGAGGCGCCGCTCGAGCTCCGCGTACCGCCGCCGCACGAGCTCCGCCGGAGTGGAGGGCTCGCGCGGGCGCAGCGTCGCGAGGCGGCGGCGGAGGCGCCGCCCCACCCCCGCCGCGTACCGCCGCGCCGCCGTGCGGAACGACGTGAGCGCTTCACGCTCTTCGGCGACGCCTTCGGCGGCGGCCGTCTCGGGGCGGAAGCGCCGCAGGGCGAGGGCGACGAGCAGACCCGCGAGAGCTACGGCGGCGACGGCTGCGGCGACCATGAGGACGAAGCGGACGGTGGTCGAGCCCTCCGTCGCGGGGCCGACCTCGAAGACGGGCGGGGACGCCTGCGGCGTCGGGAGGTCGGTCAGGGGCCCCGCCTCGAGGTCGAACGCGGAGAGCAGCGCGTCGGCGGCGCGGACCAGCAGCCCGCCGGCCCAGCCGACGAGCCAGCCGAGCGCGGCCAGCGCGTACTTGAGGGCGGCTCCCGCCACGCGGAGGGCGTCCTGCAGCAGCTCCGCCTCGAACAGCTGGCCGAGCAGCGCGCCGGCGGCGAGCACGCCGAGGATCGCGCCGGCGACGGCCAGCAGCCACGGCAGCGGTCGCAGCCGGTCGCTCTCGGCGACCTGCTCGGTGAGCGCACGGTAGCGCACCACTGCGACGAGCAGACCGCCGGAGGCGACCGACACGACCACGGCGACCGCCGCCCACGCGGGCGTCTGCCCGTCGGCGGCGGCGGCGAGGAGCACGGCGCAGAGCAGGGCGAAGGCGCGGGCCGCCCGCCGCACCGCGCCCTCGGGCGTCTGCGCCGCACGCCCGAGGACGGCGCCGAGCACCGCGAGGCCGGTCGAGAAGACGAAGCCCTGCAGGCTCTGCCAGACCGGGTGCAACTGGGACCAGGCGCGCCCGGCGATCACGAGGACCACGGCGGCCGCGAGGATCACGGCGACCTCGACGGCCAGCGCCGCGCTCCGTCGGTTGTCGCCTCCGCGAGCCCAGCGCGCGACCGCCGCGGCGGCGCCCACGGTGACTGCCGCGAAGGCGAAGAACAGAGCCCACGACGCGCCGGTCAGCGCGGACGCGAGCGCGGCGCACCAGACGGCCTCGTTCGCGACGGCGAGCGCGAGACCGGCGTGCTCAAACGCGGAGCGGGAGCTCATCGCTCGTCCTCCACTCGAAGTCGGCCGGCACGACGTGGTCCACGAGCGACAGCTCGGTCTCTTCCGGGCGACCGACGAAGACCACGACCGTCGTCCGCTCGGCGCGCAGCCGCGCGACGAGGTCGCGCACGGCCGCGGGCAGGGCCGCCGTGACCAGCACGCACTCCGCCGTCCCGGTCTCGTCGGCGAGCTCCGCGGCCAGCAGGGAGCGAGAGTCGCGAGCGGTCGCCGGTCGCAGGCGCGCGAGCGCCTCCAGCACGTCGTACATGCCGCCGTGCGCCGGTTCGAGGTCGGGCGTGCGCCACTCGTTCGTGAGGCAGGCGTTGGAGGCGAGGCCCACGGCGTAGCCGCGCGCGTCGAACGCCGCCGCCAGCGAGGCCACCGTCACGCAGAGCAGCTCCATCGTCTCGGGGCGGACGCTCTCCCACGGCCTGTAGCCCGAGCCCGCGTCGAGCAGCAGGCGGACGGCGGCCACGGAGGCGGGGTCGAACTCGTTGGTGTGCAGCGCGCCCGTCCGCGCCGTGGCCCGCCAGTTGACGGTCCGCAGGGGGTCTCCGCTGCGATACGGGCGGATGCCGCGCAGGGCGGTGGGGTCGTGGGCGAGAGAGCGCTCGACCGTCTCCTCGGCCAAGGGTCGCCCGCGCAGCAGCTCGGGCCCCGGCGCATGGAGGACCTTGGGCAGGACGGCGAACTCCTCCTCCGCCTCGAGCGTGCGGTGCACGCTGGTGACGCCGAAGGGGTCCCCCGCCTCGAGTTCGACCGGGCCGAGACGATGCAGTCCGCGCTGCACGCAGCGCACGCGATGCCGTCGCCGCAGGCGCTCGTACCAGCGCACGGAGACGGTCTGGGAGACCTCCTGGCGCCCGAGGAACGTGAGCGAGCGCAGGCCGAACCCCTGCGGCTCGAGCCCGGCGGGCCACTGGTCGTGCACCCGCAGCCAGAGGAGCGGCAGGAGCTTGTCGTTGGCGACGCTCGTCGTGATCTCGAGGTCGGCGCCCCACGAGACCACGCGCCGCGACAGGGTGCGGTCGAAGGTGACGGCGACGAAGAGGTGCCGCCGCGCCGTCACGATCACCGCCGCGACGACCGCCGCCGTGAGCGTGGCGAACGCCAGCGCCGCCGAGTGCGCGACAGAGGAGACCGCGAGCCCCGCGAGGCAGGCCCAGAAGATGTCTCTCAGCCGCACGGCCGCCCCCGGCTCACGTGGCCGAGGGCTCGTCCTCCCGGCCCTCGGCCGGCACCGGCACGCTCTCCGCGACCTCGTCCAGGACGTCCCCGGCGGTGCGCCCGTCGATGAGCGCGTCGCGGGCGAGCAGCAGGCGATGCGCCAGCACGGGGGCCAGCAGGTCCTGCACGTCGTCGGGGGTGACGTAGTCGCGGCCGTCGAGGGCGGCCGCCGCCTGTGCCGCGTGCTGGAGCGCGAGCGACGCGCGCGGGCTGGCGCCGAGCCTGACCAGCGACGTCTCCCGAGTGGCCCCGACGAGGGCCACGATGTAGCGCGCGACGTCGTCCGCGACGTGCACGTCGCGCACCGCCGCCCGGGCCGACGCAAGCTCGCCGCCGCCGGCGACCGCCCGCACCTCCGTCAGCGGGTCGCCCTCGCGGAACCTGCGCAGCATGAGGACCTCGTCGTCGCCGCTCGGGTAGCCCATGCGCAGGCAGAGCAGGAAGCGGTCGACCTGGGCCTCGGGGAGCGGGAAGGTGCCCTTGAGCTCCACGGGGTTCTGGGTGGCGAGCACCATGAACGGCCGGGGCAGCGCGTGCGTCGTGCCGTCGACCGTCACGCCGTGTTCCTGCATCGCCTCGAGGAAGGCCGACTGCGTCCGCGGAGTGGCGCGGTTGATCTCGTCGGCGAGGACGATGTTGGCGAACAGCGGCCCGGGACGGAAGTCGAACGCGCCGCGCCCCTGGTCGAAGACCATGGAGCCGGTCACGTCGGCGGGCAGGAGGTCGGGCGTGCACTGGATGCGCGTGAAGCTGAGCCCCAAGGCGGCGGAGAGCGTGCGCACCATGAGGGTCTTCGCCACCCCGGGCACGTCGTCGAGGAGCACGTGGCCGTCGGCCAGCAGGCCGACCGTGAGGAGGCGCGTCTGCTCGGCCTTGCCGACGATGACGCGCCCGACCTCGTCGTTGAGCGCGCGTCCGAGACCGAGGACGTCGGCCCCGGCGGCGTCGGGCGTGCGGTCCTGCGTCATCGTCGGCCCTCCCGGTGCGGCTGCTCCGCGAATTCTACATCGTCGCCCTCCGCCTGCCCGGCGCGGGCGGGAGCGCGCCGCTCGTCCCGTCGGCCCGGGACCCTCTCCCGCCCGTGGTCGCCGCGTCCCGCCGGCCCGAGCGCCGCCAGAGCGGGCCGGACGACACGGCGCCCGCGGCGTCCGGATCCCGTCGATGGGTATGTTGCGAAGCGAGGGGCAACCGCGAGCAAGGGGGTGTGTGGTGGCGGAGCTCGAGGTGGGGCTGGCGGGCGACGCGCTCAGCCGCTGTGAGTTCTTCCAGGAGTTCGACAGCGACGCGCTCGCCGAGATCACGTCCCGGTGCACCGAGCGGTTCTACGATCCCGGGGAGGTCGTGTTCGAGGACGACCAGGAGGCGCTGAACCTGTACGTCGTGGAGAAGGGGCGCGTCGGCCTCATGGTCGAGCTCCCGAACGGGCACGAGATCAAGGTGCTCGACAAGGGTCCGACCGAGCCCTTCGGCTGGACCTCGCTCTCGGAGCCCGGGCGCTACGTCGCGACCGCGCGCTGCCTGCGTGAGACCGCCCTGGCGGAGGTGCCGGCGGCGGTGCTGGAGGAGCTCTGCGAGCGCGACCCCCGTCTCGGCGTGCGGCTGATGCGGCACGTCGCGTCGGCGGGCGTCGCCTGGATCTCCGACCTGCGCATGCAGCTCACGGCGGCGCTCGACTGACGACGGCCGCGCTCGACTGACGACGGGGCGCGCCCGACCGGCGACGGCGCGCGGGATCGACGGCGGCGTGCGGCAGGCCGCGCGCCGTGCCGACCGGCGCGTCGGCGTCGTCGCGCCGGTCAGTGGCGCGCGCGTGACGCGACGTGGTCCGCGAAGGCGCGCAGCGCCGGCGCCACGCGGGCGCCGCAGAGAGGCCGCCCGTGGCCGCTCGCGAGGACCCACGGTCTCAGTTCCGCGAGCCTCGCGATCGACGCGGCCGCGTCGCGCCGGTCGCAGGTGACGACCGGCGGCGGCCCCGAGAGACGCGGTGCGCCGCGGAGCAGCTCGCGGAGCCGGTGGAGGCCGCCTCCTCCGAGCCGGCTCGGGAAGACGATGGTGAGGACGGCGTCGCCGCAGAGCAGCGTCCTGTCCGCCGGGCGGAACAGGGCGAGGTGGCCCGGCGTGTGCCCCGGCGTGGCGACCGCCTCCCAGTCGGGGAGGCCGGGCACGCCGGCCCCGGTCTCGAACGGCCGCAACGAGGGACCGAGATCGGCGCCCCTCGTCAGACGGTCCATCGACCGCTGCGGCAGTACCCGGCGAAGCCAGGCGACCAGCGGCTCGGGGTAGAGCGCGCTGCCGTCGACGAAGGGCAGTTCCGCCGCCGAGACGAGGATCGGGGCGTCCCATGCGGTCGCGAGGCCGGAGGCGGCGCCGGCATGGTCGGGGTGGCCGTGGGTCAGGACGATCGCCTCGGGGCGGCCGGCCGTGCCGCAGAGGCGGCCGGCCGCCTCCGCGATCGTCGCCCGGCTGCGGGCGTAGCCGGCGTCGACGAGCGTCCAGGATCCACCGGACCGCACCAGATAGGCGTTGGCGCCGCGCAGCGGCAGCCAGTGCACCCCTTGGGCGATCTCGTGCGTCCGCGCGGTCATCGGCGGACGACGACGCGTCCGGCCCGGTTCGTCCCGGGCCCGGCCCTTCGACCGACCGGTCGTCGTGGTCGCGGTGCGTTCACCACGTCGAACATGCCCTCTCTCCTCGCGTCGACCGGCCGCCGTGCGGAAGCGGCTCGCCGTGTCGTCGTTCGGCGCCCGGGCGGCAGACTCCTGTCGCCATCATCGCCGTTCGCCTGAGCCTGCTCGACGTAGGCTCGCGCGGGCGAGACCGGCAGGCGCCGGGAGCGCCGCGGGGTGCCGCCGCGCCGGCCCCTCGGGTTGCGTCCTCTGCTATGCTCGTTTCCCTCGAAGAAGGGGCGCCTAGCATGACCATGACCGCACTCGACCTCGAAGCCGCACGTCGCCTCGAGGGCATCGCCTGTCTCGTCGGCAACACTCCCCTGCTCGCCATCCGGCTGCGCGTCGGCGGCGCCGAGCGGACGATCTACGCCAAGGCCGAGCACCTCAATCTGACGGGCAGCATCAAGGACCGCATGACGCTCCACATGCTGCGTCGCGCGTACGCGACGGGGGCGCTGCGCCCCGGCGAGCCGATCATCGAGGCCACCTCGGGCAACACGGGCATCTCGTTCGCGGCCATCGGGCGCTCGCTGGGCCACCCGGTGACCATCTTCATGCCCGACTACATGAGCCTCGAGCGGCGGGCGTTGATCGGCAGCTTCGGGGCCGAGATCGC